>Ga0181522_10001357_pt1 | contig 14985 bp, 12 predicted proteins | sample PEATcosm2014_Bin_27_FD_121103 | JGI IMG/M metagenome (GOLD analysis project Ga0181522, IMG submission 121103) | Peatland microbial communities from MTU Mesocosm Facility, Houghton, MI, USA - PEATcosm2014_Bin05_10_metaG | ecosystem: Environmental > Terrestrial > Soil > Wetlands > Peat | place... | reverse complement strand
GTGACTCGCCTCGGATGCGTGACATCGCCGCTCGCAGATCCCCCGAGAGGAGCAGCCCGACACGCGCGGCGGTGAGCTCGACGCCGGCCATCCAATCCTGGAGTTCATACTCGCCGCCACGCGCTTCGAGCCGCGCTGCCGCGATGTTCAACGCCTCCCGCTCCTCCGCCGATACGTGTCGCTTGAGCCCTGCCCGGAGCACCGCGACCTCGCTCTCCAGGCTCGGAGGAATCGGCATCGCGGGCAGACTCGTCTGCAGGGCGGCCAGCGTGAGGACACGTAGCTCGTCGAGCGTCGGGCAGGCGATGAGCGCCGCGTACTCCTTTCTGTAATAGGTCAGGTGCCGCGCGCAAAGGAACGCGAGGTCGATCGTCGAGAGACCGGACAGTACGCGAGGCCCGACCGCGGTCCTCCCCTTGTCGCCGGGCACGGCGACGACGTCTCCGGGGACGTCGTCCAGGACGTACAGGTCTGGACACGTGACGCCCAGCACGCCCGCCGCCCAATGGAAGGTTCGAACGATGGACGCCGTGCTCGTCTCGGGCTGGCGCCGATCGTCGTCCAAGACGAGGAGGCGCTTTTTCCCTTTTCGATCGTCCACGATCGCCATCGTCGCGGCGCGACCGACCGAGCCCAAGAGGGCCTCGAGGGCTTCGTCGCCAGAAGGCGCGCGAAGGAGCTGCCAGGCCTCGACACCGAGCGGCGCCCGCGCAGACACGACGGTCGGCCGGCACTGAGCCAAGACGCGAGCGCGCTCGTCGTCGACGACCCCCAGCTCCTCGAGAGCGAGCGCGGAGAAGTACGCCTGCTGCGTTCTGCCGGCTCGCGTGTGCAGGGCGAAGAGCGCAGCATGGTTCTCCGGAGCGAGCGGATCGCGCGCCACGGCTTCCTGGAGCGCAGCGAGGACCCTTTCGTTCTCGTCGAGGACCTCGACGCGCCCCGGGACGGTCTCGGACGTGGCGTCGCTCGATCGACCTTCCGAGGTCGAAGCCAGGCTCGCCATACGGGAGCGCATCTTCGCGGCGCGATCCTCGTCCCCCGCCGCCGACAATCGCTCCACGAGGAGCGCGACCTCCGTCGAGAGAAGGTCCTCTTCGCTCCGCGAAGCACGCACCTGGCAGAGGAGCTCGAACGCCTCGTCGTGCGTCGGATCGGCGCCGAGCGCGTCGAGCACGAACTTGGCTGCCTGTTCCGTGTCCTCCAAGTGCTTCCTCGCCGTCTCGGCTTGCGCGAAGTGACGGGAGGCTCGCTCCGCCGGAGTCGGAGCCTGCGCGGCCAAGACGCCGGTGACTTCGATCAGAGAGGCCCACTGTCCGAGGACACGGTACGAGCGGCGGAGGGCTTCGAGGACGTCTTCGTCGCGACCATCGATCGCCCGCGCGGCCTCGAGGTACGAAACCGCACCTTTCATGTCGCGCTGCATCTCGAGCGTGATGCGGGCGATAGAAAAGAGCTCCTCCACGCGTTCGGCGGGCGACGAGGCGTACTCCAGCCGGTCCCGCATCGCCTGGACGACCCGAGCCCATTCCTGCCTCGCGGTCTCCATTCGGATCAGAGCGTCCCGCATTCCCGGATCCGTGGGGTTCGCCGCGATGGCCTTGTGATAGGCGCGGCGGGCCTGCTCCGTTCGCCCCTGCCCCTCTTCGGCCGCGGCGATGCGTCCGTACACGGCCGCGCGCTCGCTCTCGTAGGCGCACAGGGGGAGAACCGCCCGGTAGGCCGCCGCCGCGTGAGGCCAGTCCCCGCTGGAGAGTGCGTGATCCGCGAGCTCGAGAAGCAGGCGGAGATCGGGCGCGTCGAGCGATGCGTCGCTGGGGAGCGCGAGCTCGAAGTCGCGCTCTCCCTGGATGAACGTGAAGCCTGTCACGATCGCATGGGTTTCCGGCTTCACGCGCACCCGTTCGACCGCCTCGGACGCGCGCACCCTCGTCCCCCCGTCACGGATGAGTTCGGTGACGGCGCGCGCGACGAGGCGAGTGAACTCCAAGGGGGGCGCCCCGTGCGATGCGGCGTGGACGGCCACGAGCGCCGAGATCCTCGCAGCCTCGGGCACGCCCGATTCCAGAGAGGGAGCGAGCGCCTCCCGCAGCCGCGCCCCGTCCGCGTCGAGGGCCAGCGCGGCTCCTTCGTCCTGCGGGGTCAGCTCGGCGAAGAGAAAAGGTTCTGCCCTGGACGCGAGGAGGAGCTGACCGAGCTCAGCCATCGAGAGGGATCCCAGGTCCGCGCCCAAGCGCACGCGGAGGATGGGCGCGCTCTCCAGCGTTCCCGAGACGTGCACGAGGACGGTGTCGGCCGCGTTCACTTCGCCGAGCGCACGCCCGAGCTCCTCCTTCGGGTCGCCGCCCGCGATGCGAAGCGCCTGAAATCCCCAGGCCTCGAGGATCGGACGGAGCGAGTCGGACTCGGTGGACGACTCGCTCGGAGCGCGCTCTCCTGCGAGAGAGCCGACAAGGATGGCGGTGCGCATCGACGAACCGCGAAGTCTACTCGGCTGCCCCGCCCTCAGGAAGGGGGGGCGCTTCGGTAGCCAGCTTCATCGCCTCCACGGCTTTCACGGCCTCTTCGAGCGTGTCTCTCAGCTTCGGGAACGACTCGCGATCCCGGGCTTCCCGGAGCAGAGACGCGGCGGGCTCCGGCTGCCGCGCCGAGAACGCGGCGACCACGGCGGCGAGCGCCGCCTCGTGACGAGCCACGGGATCGGGTGAGGCGAGGTGCAGGAGGAAGAGGTCGCTCCAGTCCTCGTCCCATCTTACGACCATGTGGGCCAAGGTCGTCAGCGCCTTCGAAGCGCCGGGGAGTCCTACCGCGTACGCGCGCTCCAGGAGGAGCGATTGAGGGACGAATCCAGTGCTTTCGAGCACGGCGCCGAGCCGGTCGACCGTGGTCGCTCCGTACGCCTGAAAGAGCACGACGCCCAGATCCGGGCGTTCGAGCGTCACGAGCACGTCGGGCGTCGGCACGGCACTCGACGAAGGCGCCTCGTAGCGAACGACCCTGGCCGCTCGATCCTCCTCCGCCACGACGTAGCCCGCCCGGGCGATGGCCGCGGTCCACGTCTCCGGGGCCTGGGTCGCGTCGACGGCGTACGCCCAGCGCTCGACGTCGTGCATGCGATGAACGAGCTCGCGGGCGCGCGCGACGAGATCGCTCTTGGAAGGGACCTTCATCCCGTCCCGGCGGTCGTTTCTTCGTGGCTCGGCACGCTGCCAGGATACGAGGGGTCCTCGAAGCCGACAACGTGCTCGGGCTCGGACGTGGGACAGGTTGCTGCTCCGGCGTGGCCGACGCGGTGAAAGTGTAACTTTCCTCTGACGCTGCTCTCCAGGACGGACAGGCCGGAGAGCGCTCGCCGAGCCGCTGCGAAAAGGCGAATTCGCTGCTACGGTCGAGAGACGCTTGGCTCGTTGCGTTCCCGCGACGCTCGCGGAACCGAGGGCGTTTCGATGATCCCTTCTCCTGGGCGGGCTGCAATCGGGTTGTTCCCTCTTCTCTCCTTGGGATGCAGCCGAACCTTGGATTTAGGCACCGACATCCTCTGGTCGACCGGCTTCGAAGACGGAGGGCTGGAGAGCTTGTCGGCTCCCCCTGGCGCGGGGGGTGTCTACGTCCAGGACGCGGGCAACAGCAGCGTCGTCCTCACGACCGAGCACGCCCACAGCGGCCGTTACTCGCTGAAAGTGACGAGCTCGGCGAGCCTCAAAGTTCCGACCCCCGGTCCGCCGGGCGGAGGCGGCATCTACAAGACCGGGCCCTTCCCCGTGGGAGCCTATTACAGCGCCTGGTATTACCTCCCACACCCTTACGCCACGACGACGACGTGGACGATCCTTCAGTTCCCGGCCGTTCTCGACCCGGACGCGGGGCCATCGGGGGTGAACCCGGTGCTCGAGCTCGACCTCGAGTCGCAAGAGGACGGATCGATGACTTTGCTCCTCTCCGACACGAATCGCCAATACCTGACCTCGCCGCTCCCCGTCCCGCCGCCCCTCGTCGTCGCCGGGCGCTGGTTTCAGCTCGAGGCCTATTACCGGAACGCCGTCGATGCGACCGGGCACCTCACTCTGTGGTTCAACGGCACCGAGATCTACGATGTCGCCCGGCCGACGAATGCGCCGATCGGCGACGGGGGGCAAAATCCGAACGTCTACTTCAGTCCGTGCAGCCTCGTGTACCAGCTCGGACCTTCCGACGCGGAGGTCGCCGAGCTCTACGTGGACGATGTCGCTATCAGCTGGACGCGCGTCACGCCCGAAGGGGTGCTGCAGGTGCCGCAGTGAACGGGATTCTCCGCGAACGTCGAAGGGGACTTCCGCCGCGACGCCTGGGGAAGGGAGTGGCGTGCGCGCTCGCTTCGAGTCTCTGGGCGTGCACGGGCGTCATTTCGAACACCCCTCCGCAGCCCGACGCAGGGCCACCCGGCAATCACGCGCTCAAGTTCAACGGCACGTCCGACTACGCTCAGGCCGGCAACGCGAACTTCGTCTCCTCGAGCACGCCGCAGACGGTGTCGCTGTGGTATCGCGCGGGCGAGGCACGCGAGGCGGGGGCTTCCGAGGCTGGCCCGGGCGAGGCCGGAACGGCAGACGCGGGGGGCGGAACGGAGGACTTCCTCTCTCTCCAGAAGGACACGCAGAGCGGCTTCCACCTCGGCATCAAGCAGGGGATGCTCGCTGCGTGGCGCGAGTTCGAGGACCCGCAACACCCCTTCCTCGTCGCGGCCGCGCTCCCGGCGCCGGGGGTGTGGCATCACGTCGCGTACGTCCTCCAGACCACCGGAGGGCCGGAGATCGACTACTACAACTACCTGTACGTCGATGGAGCCCTGGTCGGGGTGGGCACGCTCGCCCCGAACAACCTGACGCCCATCTTGTTCATGCTCGGAAGCTCGGCCCAGTACACGAACCACTTCGCCGGCGAGCTCGACGAGATTCGACTCTGGATCGTGCCCCTTACGCAGGCAAAGATTCAAGCCGAGATGCTGGGCCAGGTCGGTTCGGTGGAGCCTGGGCTCGTCGCCTACTTCAACTGCGACCAGATTGTGAACGGGCAACTCCTCCTCGACCAGTCGGGGAACGGCAACAACGCCGTGCTCGGCGGTGGCGACGCGCGGGACATGCCTACGCTCGTCAAGTCGACCGTTCCAGAGCCAAGCCCGTAAGGATCCGTAAAAGAGTCCTTGACCGCTTTGGTCGCCACGGACAGTTGTGGCGTTACCGCTCGCGAGTGATGGCGGCGCGAAGCTCACTCAGAAGGGCCGGCGAGCCCGTGAAGAGAGCGCTCGGATAGCGCCGGAAGCCGGTCATGCCTCGATAGATCTCGGCGCGCTCGTCCACGTTCATGCCGAGACCGGCGAGAAACTGCAGGCGCAAGTTGTCGTCTCGATTGACCTCGGCGTCCCGGAGCCACGGTTCGAGATCGGACGCGCGCCCCCCGTAGGTCGAGAGGAGATCCAGCGCGGAGTCCATTCCGATCTGGAGCAGCGAGCGCAAGACGGGCACGTAGCCGGAGCTCTGAAGTCGCCGGTCCATGGCGTCTACATCGATCGGGCTGGAGTCCGCGCGTCCCATGAGCACGATGTCGTAGCCCTCGCCGCGAATGCTGTTGTCCCAGATGACGCCTTCCGGGAACGACTCGAAGAACGTGGCGACCTCGCTCTTCACGGCGGGGAGCCCGCTGTCGTAGAGCTGCACGAACACCGTGACCACGCCGCCGGGGTTGAGATGGCGCTTGGCGAGGTCCCAGAACTCCCGCGTGTACAGGTTGGCGGCGCCCTTGACCCACGGATCGAAGGGATCCGAGGTGATGGCGTCGTACGTCCGCGTCGTCGTCGTCAAGAAGTGCCGCGCGTCGTCCAGCTCGACGTGGACCTTCGGATTGGCCACGACGTCGAAGTTGTAGTCGTGAAAGAGCGGGGCGACGAACCGCGGGACGAGCGGCTCGATCTCGGCGATCGTCAGCCGCTCGACGCGGGGATCGATGCTCGCCGCGCCCGCCGTGACACCCGCGCCGCACGCGATGACGAGGACCTCGCGCGGGTGCTCCGGGATCAGCGTCGTCAGGTGCCCCAGCATGCGCTGGAGGCGCATGTCCTGCGGAAGACTGGACGCCTGGATCTTGCCCGCGTTGTAGTAGCTCAGCGTCCCTTCGAGATCGCGGGAGACGGCGGGGGACGAGTTCATCCCCTCGCCCACGTAGAGGAACGTCTCCTTCGTGTTTCGCTCCACGGCCGACAGCCGGCCGTGCGCGACCAGGAGCGCCGGGACCGCCGCCGTGTGGTGAGCCAGCACCGCGGCGAGCTCGAGGATGGCCAAAGTCGCCATGGCGTCGCGCTTGACGAACCGCGCCTTCGCGTCGTCGGGCAAGAGGGCGGGCACGAGCGTGATGGCGGCGCCCCCTGCCGAGAGCGCGAGGAGGATCTCTGCGCCTCGCTGGGTCCCGAGCGTGGGGATCACGATCAGGCTCGTGCCGAGCGCTCCGACGATGGCTCCTACCGTATTGGCGGCATAGACCCGACCGACGAAGACCCCGCCGTCGGATCCGGCGGGGGTGACGGCGGCGAGCGCGAACGGAAAGCTCGCGCCCCACAAGCAGGCGGCGGGCAGGATGGCCCAGAGGCAGCGGACGAAATCGATCTGAAACTGGTACCAGGGGAGGACGGCGAGGCGCGGATGAACCGGCCAGTACGGCAGAGCGCTCGTGATGTTCCACGTCGTCCAGGCGATCGCGACCACCAGCCCGAGCTGCGCGAAGCCGAGCAGGGCGCGGGGATCCCGCCTGCCCGCTACCATCGTCGAGCCGACGCCGCTGCCGAGCCCGATCCCGATCAAGAACACCGCCAGGATGATCGAGAAGGTGTAGGTCGTGCTGCCCAGGAGCAACCCGAAGAGACGCGTCCAGATCACCTCGGCGCCGAGGGCGGCCGTCCCCGAGAGGGCGATGGCGAGGTAGACGACCCTGGGGCTCGTCGGCGAGCGTGCGTGGGCTGCCTCGGTCTCCAGGGCGTCGCCATCGTCGGCCGGTCCGACCCGGGGGTAGGCCCGGGCAAGCGCGAACGCTCCGATCGCGATCGCCAGATTCATCGCGACCGCGACGAACGTCGCGGTGTGCAGATCGTACACACGCAGGAGGTAAAATCCGGCGAGAAGGCAGCCTGTGACCGCCCCGAGAGTGTTGGCGCCATACAGGTAGCCCATGTGTGACATTCCCCGCGGGCTCGTCTTGACCCAGCGTGCGACCGCCGGGAGCGTGGCCCCCATCATCATCGTCGGGGGCAGAAGACACAGCGCGGCGAAGCCTCCGCGCAGGAGCAGACCCGGAACGCCGAAACCGACGGCGGCGGTGTACACCCATCGAACGAGCGGAATCGCCCCGAGCATCAGCATCCCAGAGACGCCGAGGGCCATCTCGAGGAGGGCATAGACCCGCAAAGGGTGCCGATCCGGCGTGACGAAGCGCGCCAGCGCGAGACTCCCGAGGCACATGCCGCCCATGAACGTCCCGAGCAGCACCCCGATCGAGACCGCCGAGGACCCGAGGACGAGCTGGAGCATCTGCAGCCAGACGATCTCGTAGATGAGCGCCGCACAGCCGCTGCCGACGAACAGGACGAGAAGGAACGCGAGCGGGCGCGCGTCGACCGGGCCCGAGGCTGCCGCGCCGGCGCGTCGACGTTTCTTCTTCGGCTTACCGGTCGCGGCGAGAACCACGATCGCCACTCCGAGCAGGATCTCGAGCCAGCCGACCGACGAGCGGCTCGACGCGGGGTCGTCCGCGGCGCCGGCCGTTCGCGCCGCTCCCAGATCGACGGCCAGCGAACATGCAACCGCGGCGACGGTGAGATGGACGCGACGGCGCGTCATGATTTCTTCATCGGGTGACCATGATGGTGGATCAACGGGTACGCCCGCCAAGCTCCAGAGAGACGCCGAGCTCCGCGCCGATCCAGAGGTACGGCGTGCTTCCGAGGTTACCTTGAGGCGCAGCCGCCAGCTCTTGCGTCAGGGGAAACCAGGCCGCTCGGACGCCGGCGATCGGCGCGAGTCCGAAGAGCGCGTGCGGCGAAGCGACGACCCCCAGCTCCAGCCCCGGCGTGACACGCGTCGCGGCCGACGGAATGTGAGGGCTCACGCCTTCGTAGCGCTCGAACGCCGCCGAGAGGGCTAGGTCGAGGTCGACGTGGAGGTAGCGTTTTTCCACCTCGGCCCGCACGCCCGCGACGGCCGGTACGCGGTTGACGTTTCCGGAGAAGTCCCCGACGTTGAAGCTCGCATTGGGCAGGTAGCCGATCCCCGCGACGGCGCTCCACGCGCCCCGCCCGAGGCGCGCGCGGAGGTCTCCGCCCCACGCGAGCGAGGCGGGGGCGCCCACCGACGGCGAGGCTTCGCCGATCGCGGAGAGCTCGATACGCAAGAACGGGGGGCGCGTGGAGCCGGAATCCTTGGTGGACTCCGAGGTGCGCTCGGGCGGCGGAGGCTTGACGACCGGCGCGGTGGTTGCCGGGGACGGCGTGGCGGGCGGAGGGGCGGGAGTTGACCCCGATGGCACCCCTGGAAGGTCGATCGTGGCGGCGGCAGCGGGCCACCCCCCATGAAGTTGACTCGAAGCGGAGGTCGTCGCGTCGGGCGAGACACCTAGCTGCGGCGGCAGGAGCGAGACCACGACGAATTCGGCCGCAAACCGCTTTCGCTTTTCGCAATCCCGGGTTGGATCGTCATAGGTCCGTTCCAGTGTCCCTGTATCGGTGGCCACCCGGACGCGGTAGCGGTCGCCGGCATCGACGATCTCGACGCGAGGTTTCGCTGCGAGGAGTCGCTCGGCCTCGCTGGGTACGAGAAGGACGACCGTGGCCCATACGGCCTCGGAATCGGGGCACGCGGGCCCGGGCGAAGCCGTCTCGGGATCCGCGGCCCGTGCCGCGGCTGGGTCGGCGAGCTGAACATACGTGCCGAGGATGGCGGCCGCGTAGGCGCCCGCACGGCGAAGGCGCTGCGCGCGACGCATGGGCACCGGGCGACGCATGACACACTTTTCGCGAGCTGAGGAGGTCGCCTTCAATTTCCCCGCAAGGTTTTTCCCGAGCCGACCCTTTTTTCAACAAGGAGCGGAATCGTTCGGCTCCACGGCCCATCGGGTTTAGGTTATCCTCGCATGAAACGCAGACATCCGCACTTCGAGGCGTCGCTCGACTTCGCTTCGCCTGTCTTCGAGCCGGTGCTGAAGCCCGGCAGGCGGATGGGGGTGTCGGTCAGCGCCGTGAGAGGATCCTTTCGCAGGGCGAGGGCGAAGCCGGGACGGCCGGGGGACGCCGGTGGGAGACCCGGGAGGATGGCGCCGTGAGAAGACTGATCGAAGACGAACTGCGTCCCGGTTCCCCAGAGCATGCGCTGGCGGATCTCGTTCGCGCGGTTCCGCCTCTCGCGAACAAGCCCTTCGTCGCGGATCGGATCTTTGCGCGTGTGAAGTGCGCCGCGACCCCGCGCAGGAGGCGTCCGGCCTGGATCGCTGGAGTGGTGGCGCTCGGTCTCGGCATCTCGGTGGCTGCCGCCGCTCAGGTCGGACACCTTTATCTGGCAAACCACCCCTCACCGCCATCCCCCCTCGCCACTGCGACGTCGGCACCGGCGACCCGGGCGACGACGGCAGCCCCTGCCGGCGTGACGGACGTCGGTAACGTTGTCGCGGAGGGGTCGCCTTCCGAGCCGACCGACCCCGCCTCGACGCAGGCTACGAAATCGGCGGCACCAACCAGCGCGCAAGCCACCCCGAGCACGAGAGTGCGGCTCGGGGCGCGCGCGGGGGAGGCGAGCCGTTTCGCGGGGGGCGAGGACCCGGCTCCCCTTCTCGAGGCCATCCGCACGCTCCGCTCCAATGGCGATCCTGCGCGGGCAGGAGTACTGCTCGCCCAGTACCTCAAGGCCTACCCGCACAGCTTGCTGTCGGAGGACGCGCTCGCTCTCTCGATCGAGGCCGCCGTGGCGCGCCACGATTCGAGGTCGGTCGCCGATCTCGCACGACGCTACCTGGCGCAGTTCCCCGCCGGTCGATACGTGACGTTCGTGTCGCGCGCCACTCAGCCGAGCGCGCCGTAACGCCTCGGGAGCTCCTCGGGTCACGCGCTTTGGGTCATGCCTTGCCGTGCTTGCGGAGGCGCACGATGTGCGCGGAGAGCTTCGTACGAGCCTTGTGAATGCGTGCCCAAACGGTGTTGATGGGGATGCCCTCGAGTCGGGCGATCTCCTCGCCGCTGTAGCCGTCGATCTCGAACAGAACGAACGCCGCTCGCTGGGCCTGTGGAAGCTTCGAGAGGAGACCGGACAAGAGCGCCTCTTGCTGTTTGCTTGCGAGCTCTGTCTCGGGCCCCTGCGTGGCGCTGGTCAGCGATTCGTCGGCGGGGCTGCTGCTCAACAGGAGCCGGAACCACTGCAGTCGACGAAAGTCGCGAACGCGATGTCGGGTGATCTGATACAGCCACCCTGCGACGTTCTTCCCATCGAAATCCGGCAATCGTCGGTGGACGATGAGAAACACGTCCTGAACGAGGTCGTCCCGCTCGGCTTCCGGTCCGCCCAGCGCGCGAGTCCAGCGACAGACGTGATCGAAGAACGTTCGATAGACCTCCGCAAAGTCCATCGGCAGCGCGGGAGGCGGGTCCGATTTCGCGCGCGACGAATCGACGCCGTCCACCTCGATATTCGCGCCGACGGTCGCCACGTCGCGCATGGGCAGCGGGGGGGAGGCCTTGCCGCCAAAGCTTGGACTGCTCAGCAAGAGACCCTCGACCTCCTCGATCGAATCTATCATTGGGCGCCCGCGATGGCCACGTTACGAAACCTGTCCGAAACGGATATTCGTGGGACATTTGTGCGTGAATGTATGTGCTTATCGCCGACATCGCGGCTCTGCCGGCATGGCCGACGAGCCCGTCAAGCCGGCGAGACGGGCGTAGCCGACGCTCAGCCCGAGGCCGTCCCGCTCGCGGTCCCCGGTCGGACGCGCGCGGCGAAGTACGCGAAGCCGCCCGCGAGGAACACGTGGAGGACCGAATTGGGCACGACGCCCGAGGCGCGCGTGATGACGCCGTGCGCGTAAGCCACGAGCTCGATCGGGAAGAGACCCATCTGGAGGATCGCGTTGCCGACGAGGAAGGCGCGGAGCGTGGGTGAGTCGCCGTGGTCACGGACGAGGAAGGTGGCCACGCCGATCGCGACGATCGCGATACCTACCTCGCGAACCCACACGTCGGCAGCTTCGCTCGGGGCCACACCCTTGCTCGCGAGGAGCGTGGCCGGCGCGAGCAGGGCGAACCAGCCCACGCCGAGGGCGATGATCGACACGACGGTCAAGAAGCTCTTGCGACTCATGGACGTTCTCCCATTGGATCAGCGTGGGCTGCGAGAGGGGCCGGCGCGCGCGTGTCGTCTGCGTACGGGTCGAGCCGGTTCACCAGCGACGCCGAGGCTGTCGAAGGCGTGCGTCAGCACCGCCTCCACCTGGCCCCGCTCACCCGTGCGCGCGAGCGCGCTGATTCCGTTGAGCACCGCGTAGAGGAACGCCGCGGAGGCCTCCGGCGAGACCGTGCGCGCGAGCTCGCCACGCTCGATGGCCGACTCGATCACCCGGGCGAACCGGTCGCGCGCCGCCCTCGCGCCCTCCTCCACGGCGCGGCGCACGTCGCGGTCGTCCATCTCGGGACCGAACGCGGTCTTCACGAGGAGGCACGCGCCCACACCGCGGGCGCGCTGGAGCTCGAGGACGCCGTCCATGTAGGCCCGTAGCTCGGCGAGGCCGATGCCCGGGCGCGCAAGCACCGCGAGGCTCGCGTCGAGGAGCGCCCGATAGTGCGCCAGGGAGGCGCGGAAGAGGCCGTGCTTGTCGGTGAACGCGTTGTAGAGGCTCTGTCGCTGCAGGCCCGTGGCCTCGACGAGGGCGGCGATGGAGGTGCCCTCGAAACCGCGGCGCCAGAAGACGCCGAGGGCGCGCTCGAGGACCTCTGTCTCGTCGAACTCGCGGGGCCTCACCAGGGCCACTATGGGAGATCAAGAACGATCGGTCCAGAACTTTATGAACCATCGTTCCAGAATTAGGTAGCGGGTTTGAGCCCTCACCCAGCGCCGTCGAGGCCGCTGCGCCCGCACTCGGAGGCGACGAGAATGCCCAGCGTCGCGGCGATCGCGCTCGATTCCGGCAGCGCTTTCTATTCCTGGCTATACCATGGGCGATCATGGTGTGCGCCACCTGCGACTTCCGGAGCCCCTGCGCCTGCGAGCGCAAGCGACTCGCCGAGTCCGGTGTCGCCGCCGTGCCTGTCTCCCCGCGCGACGCCGAGGTCGAACGCCTGCGGAAGAAGCTCCAGGCCGCCAAAAACCTCATCGCCGCGCTGCTCCTCGAGCAGGGAAACCCGTCGGCGGACTTGGCCGAGGAGGCCGAAGAACTGCTGCGCCGGCTGCGCGAAGAGTGAACGTCTGCGAGTGGGCGGAGGCGGTCTCGATCTGCGTCGACGTCGACTCGCCAATCATGGAGCACGGCTGGCTACGGGTGAAGGGCGGCTCGCCAAACGCAGACGACGGCTCGCTGTTCCGACTCGACGTCTCCCTCTGCGCGGACGACCTCTGCTCATTCCGAACGGTCGCCTGCCTCGTGGCGATCGGTCGTCTCCCTCTTCGGAGCGAACCTCTCGGCCTTCGCGCACGACCTCTCCCCCTTCGTGGCCGACGGCTTCGAATGCCGAGCCGTTCGATCGGGACAGGCAGCAGGGCTGCCACGCATTCGCACAGGTCGTCTCCTCGTTCCGAGTCGTCGTCTGCCCGTGCCGAGCCGTCCTCTCGCTGTTCCGAGCCGTCGCCTGCCCGTTCCGAGTCGTCGTTTCCTCAGAGCGAGCCATCGTCTGCCCGTTCCAAGTCGTCGTTTCCCCAGAGCGAGCCATCGTCTGCCCGTTCCAAGTCGTCGCTTCCCCAGAGCGAGCCATCGTCTGCCCGTTCCGAGTCGTCGCCTCCCCAGAGCGAGCCATCGTCTGCCCGTTCCGAGTCGTCGCCTCCCTAGAGCGAGCCGTGCTCTCCCCCATCCCAGCCATCCCTTCTCTGTTCCGACCACGCTTCCACGAATACCGACAGCTCCTCGGCCCACAGGAAGGCATCTGCTCGGAGCTCCGAGCCGCTCTGTCCCCGAAGCTGGAGATCCGTTGACCGTTCGCACAGGAAGTCTACCCATTCCTGGGCGATGTTTGCGAATGCCGAGCCGTCGGATCGTAACCACGTGCAGACCTCCACGAATTCGCGGACGTACCCTACCCCTTCCGAGCCGTCCTCCGCCCACGCCGGGACGTGCAACGCCAACACCGAAGAGATATGTGAGCTTCGAACGAGGCTCAGCGAGCTCGAGGGGCGTCTCCGATCGAAAGCACGACGACGCCGGGGAAGTGGGAGCCGAGTCGCTGGAAGTCGCCCCGATCGCCAGTGACGACGACCGCGTCGAGGAGCGCCGCCGTCGCGATCACCAGAGCGTCGATGGTGAGCTTGGCGTCTACGCCTTTGAGCCGCGCAAGCGCGACCCCGGCTGCTTTCGCGGCGTCGACCGACGCAACGACACGCATCGCCGCGATGACTGCTTCGCGGACGTCGGTGCGCCCACGCCACCACTCGGCGACGACGGGAAAAGGCACGACGAGCCGTGCCCGACCGATCTGCGCGAGGCGGAAGAAGCGTGCGGCGCGCTCCTTGCCGCGTTCCGCGGAGACGAGCGCGCCCGTGTCGAGGACGTACGTCGTGATCACGCGGCGGCGTGTCGCTTGCGACGCTTTCGCGTGTTCGCGACTTCCCGATCGATCTCGGCTTGGATCTGGTCCGCCTCACCCGCCGAGAGCTTCGGGATGCCGTGCCGCTCGCAATACGCGCCAGCAGCCAATCGACGCCGAGCGTCTTCGGCGAAATCCGTCACGAGCGCGGAGAGGTTTCCCCCGAACTCCTTCTCCGCGAGCGCTCGGAGCGCACGCTTCGTCTCCGGATCGACCGACACGGAAAACGTCTCCGTCGCGCCGGCGCGCCTCGACTTCTTCGCATTCATGCTGAGTGTGTAGCACACTTCCGTCTAACGGGCGGGCTCCAGCCGGGGCACGACCCCCGGTGGCTCGACGAGCCCCCGGTCAATGGCCGCGCGCGGTGACTCCCCTCACGCCGGAGGAGGGCTCGACGCCAACTCCCCCAGTGGCAGCGGCGTCGGGGGCGCGTGCGGCTCGCCGCCCGCCGCATCGTCGGTCGCTACCGCGCGCTTGTAACCGCACTCCTTGTTGGCGCACACGATCGAAGGCCGAGCCTTGGTTCCCCCCTGCACGAGGAACGGAGCGGCACAAAGCGGGCACGGCTCCTTGAGCGGCTTCTGCCACAGCTTGAAGTCGCACTTGATGGCTTCGTTCGTGTAGTTCGCGCAGCCGTAGAACGGGCGTCCGCCGCGCTTCTTCGGCCGGATCTCGAAGATGTCGCCGCCGCACTTGGGACACGGTACGCCGAGCGGGATGGGCTTGGCGTTCTTGCACGCGGGGTATCCGGTGCAGGACATGAACTCGCCGTAGCGCCCCGTCTTGATGACCATCGGCTTGCCGCACTTGTCGCAGGCGACGCCGGTCTCCCGCGGAGGGGTGCCCTTGAGCGGCCCGTTGCCGTCGGGGCCGAGGTCGCGCGTGTTCTTGCACTTCGGATAATTCGAGCAGCCGAGGAACCAGCCGTTCTTCGACCAGCGCTTGCTCATCTGCCCGGTCCCGCACGCGTCGCAGATCTCGTCGGTCAAGATCGGCTCCGGGTTCCAGCGCTTGCCCTTCTTCCCCTCGTCGAGCTGCGCGCGGAAGCGCTTGTAGAAGCGCGACAGCAGCTTCACGCGGTCTTCCTTGCCGGCCTCGACCTGGTCGAGCTCCTCTTCCATGCTCGACGTGAACGCCGGGTCCATGAAATCGAGCTTCGCGCTGATCAGGCCGTCGATGACCATCTTGCCGAGGTT
>Ga0181522_10001356_pt1 | contig 14985 bp, 10 predicted proteins | sample PEATcosm2014_Bin_27_FD_121103 | JGI IMG/M metagenome (GOLD analysis project Ga0181522, IMG submission 121103) | Peatland microbial communities from MTU Mesocosm Facility, Houghton, MI, USA - PEATcosm2014_Bin05_10_metaG | ecosystem: Environmental > Terrestrial > Soil > Wetlands > Peat | place... | reverse complement strand
GTGAATACTACACTTCCAACCGTGAAATTTGCGCGGACGCAAACCCTGGCCGCCAGTCCGCGGCACCGGGCGCGCGTCGCTCGGACGCACGCCCCGCTCGCTCACGTTGCGGCACGACTACAGCAGCTGGAGTATCTGGAATGCCGGAACCACCGGCTGCAGTTGCGCCGCGCCGCGAACCGCGGCAAGCCGCTGCTGCTGGTCCGCGTCCAGCATGTTTTCCAGGTTCGTCAGAAACGCCTGCTGCGTCTGGACGATCTGTTGCTGCAGAGCCGTAATCTGTATCACCAGAATACCCACCTGCGCTGGATTGCCTCCGGATCCGAGCAACGTCTGCAGCTGCTGCTCCTTCTGCGCAATTGCCTGGAACAGCGGAGCCACGGCCGTCTGCCGCGCCACCAGCAATTGCCCGAACATCGCCTGCTGTGCAGGTTGTAGTTGCAGGAACTGGACGACGATCTGTAGCGGTGCCGGCGCATCAGAGTCGCCCTGCGTCGCCGCTGTCTGCATCTGTTGCAGCATGGTGGTGACATTCAACTTCGCAAGATCGGGCACCTTGGGAGCGGGCCCGGAATTGCTCGAAGCCGTTTGCGCGTGCAACAAATTTCCGCAACCGAGCAGCACTACGAACAGCGCGACTGCAAAGCGAGTTGCCTTCATGGTGGTATCCTCCAGGGGGTGCGCGCATTTTGCGCCCTCACACATCCAGACACCACCGCCCGCTCTCGCGTTCAGACATACTCGGCGGACGGCAGCCATCGAAGTGTCCGTTTTCGTCACGCCGCGTCTCGGAATCGCCCATTGCGCGCGCCGGAACCATCCCCTCGCGCGCCGTAAACCGCTTGCCGACATGGAGATCGCGACGTTCGCTCGAGGGACGGACACGTGCATATCTATCACTAACGCAGTAGCGCAAGAGGAGGACATCGCATGGCCACGTTCTGGCAGGACATTCGTTACGCCTTCAGGATGCTCGGCAAATCGCCGATGTTGACGATCATCGTGATCCTGACGCTCGCCTTGGGCATTGGCGCCAACACCGCGATCTTTGGCCTCGTGAACGGCCTTCTGCTGCGTCCCCTGCCGGTAAAATCGCCTGAGCAAATCATGGTGCTTGCGGCGCAGGTGCAGGGCGACACTCTGGGAATCTTCACACTTTCCTACGCCGAACTCACTGATCTTCGCAAGCAGGCAGATACATTTTCCGACGTGTTTGGCTCGCAAACCAATCTGGGCGGCCTTAGCTACGGCGGCAAGGCAAATCAATTCGTCTACGGCTATGTCACCGGAAATTATTTTTCTGGTCTCGGCGTGCAGCCGGCGCTGGGTCGACTGTTCCTCGCGACGGAGGCTGAGGCCGGGGGCAAAGATCCCTACATCGTGCTGGGCTACGACTTCTGGCAGAAGAAATTTGGCGGCGATCCGAGTGTCGTAGGCAAGCAAGCTTTGATTGACGGGCAAGAGGCCACGATTATCGGAGTGACGCCGAAGGGCTTTCAAGGCACGCAATTCGCCCTGAATTTGGACGGCTACGTCCCGCTGAACATGCAGCCCGCGGATTCACTGGCCACCTTCTGGACCGACCGCAGCGCCCGCTCCTTGATCGTGCTGGGCCGGCTGAAACCGGGCGTGACTCTGCAGCAAGCGCAAAGTTCGATGAACGTAGTGACGGCGCGGTTGACGGAGCAATATCCTGCGACGGACAAGGGAATATCGGTTCACATCGTTCCGGAAAGACTGGCGCGGCCGCAGCCCTTCCCGAACAATATCGTTCCGTTCATCGCCGCGGTGTTTCTGGCGCTGGCAGGCCTCGTCCTTCTGCTGGCCTGCATGAACGTTGCGAATATTCTGCTGGTGCGTGCCACGATGCGCCAACGCGAAATGGCCATCCGCGCGGCCATGGGTGCAAATCGCTGGCGCCTGATCCGCCAGATGCTCACGGAGAGCATTCTGCTGGCGCTTTTCGGCGGCGTCGGCGGACTAACGCTCGGAGTATGGGCCAGCAGCGCGGTCGTCTCAATCCTCCCGCCTGGCAGAATCCCCATCCGCGTGGATTTTGGTTTTGATTGGCGCGTTTTTGCGTACGCGATGGCGGCCGCGCTCTTTACCGGCGCCGTCGTCGGGTTGTGGCCGGCAGTCCGCGCCGGCCGCACGGACGTGAACAGCGTTTTACAGAGCGGCGGCAGAAGCGATACAGCAGGAGCCGGCCGTCACCGTCTGCGGAGCGTGCTGGTGGTGGCGCAAGTGGCGGGCTCGCTGGTGCTTTTAATCGTCGCTGGACTCTTCGTGCGCTGCCTCATCAACGCGCAGCACGCCTACATGGGATTTGACCCCGATCACGTATTGAACCTGACCCTGGACCCGCGCGAAGTGGGTTACGACGATGCCCGCACCAAGACCTTCTACCACGACCTCGAAGCCAGAGTCCGCTCCTTACCCGGCGTGCAAACGGCGAGCCTCGCATTTAGTGTGCCCATGGGGCCTGTGCAGGATGGCAGCGCGGTTTATATCGAAGGCCAACCGCCCACTCCCGGCCAGCAGCCTCCCGTCGTGATTTACAACCATGTAGACGAACCCTATTTCGATACCTTGCGCGTTCCCCTGCTGCGCGGCCGTGCGTTTCGGGAAGATGACAATGACAAGGCGCCGCTCGTCGCCATCGTAAACCAGACCATGGCGCTGCAATTCTGGCCCAATCAAGATCCCATCGGAAAACGCTTCAGTCTGAAAAGCGCCACGGGTCCCTTCGTCGAAATCGTGGGCGTGGCGGCCGACGGGAAATACATTTTCATCGGCTGGGACAAGAAACCGTATTTCTTTCGTCCGCTCGCGCAGGATTACACGGCGTACCGCACCCTGCAGGTTCGCTCCTCGGTGCCGCCCGAGAGCATGATCGCGCAGATGCAGAACGAAGTTCATGCGCTTGATCCGAACATGCCGGTGACAGACGTGCAAACCATGCGCCAGTCGCTGGCCGGCGGAAACGGGTTTTTCATTTTCCAGGTCGGCGCGATTCTCGCCGCCGCCATGGGGCTACTAGGACTCACCCTTGCCGTCGTCGGCGTGTACGGAGTCGTTTCGTTCGCCGCCAGCCAGCGCACACGTGAGATCGGCATACGCATGGCCCTGGGCGCCGGCCGGCCCGACATCCTGCGGCTGGTGCTGCAGCAGGGATTGGCGCTGGTGATAGCAGGCGTGGTTACAGGCACCGTGCTGGCATGGGCGCTCACGCGCTCGATGGCCACAATTCTGGTAGGCGTCAGTCCCACCGATGCGCTCACCTACGCAACGGCCAGCTTGTTGCTTGCCGCGATTGGCTTCTGGGCCTGCTACGCCCCCGCCCGCCGCGCCATGCAGCTCGACCCCATGGTCGCGTTGCGCTACGAATGACACATCCCGGCGCATGAAGCGGAAGTGCTATCTACCGCCGCAACAATAATCTTGAGCATTCCCGCCCTTACAGGCTATGGTCTTACGGGTCAATTAGCTTCTGACTGTCAAGGACAACCTCGTGCGACGACTGTTCAGCATCGTGTTTCCACTTCTGTTACTCATCCCCGCTGTGGCTTCAGCGCAATCGGAACTGCCGAAAACTCCCGTGCGCGCCGTGATCGACAATTACTTTGGCACAAACGTAGTCGATCCCTACCGCTGGCTGGAGAACACCTCCGACCCCGAAGTCATCGCTTGGATGAAAGCGCAAAACGATTACACGCGCGCCGTGCTCTCCCGCGTTCCCGGCCGCGATGAATTGCTCGCGCGCATCAAATCGCTGGATAATGCCGGAAACGTAGTCTCCGCGCTGCAAGTCTGGGGCGGCCATTATTTTTACTACAAGACCGCACCCGGCTCCGACAATCGCAAGCTCTTCGTGCGCGACGCCCTCACTTCGCCCGAGCGCCTGCTGGTAGATCCCGAAACCATGACCACCGCCGACGGCAAGCACTACTCCATTGATTATTTCCAGCCTTCGCTCGACGGTGTTTACGTTGCCTACGGAATTTCGCTGGGCGGCTCCGAAGAAAGCGTCCTGCACGTGCTGCAAAGCGCCAGCGGCAAAGTCCTGCCCGACAGCATTGACCGCGCCGAATTTGCTTCCCCCAGCTGGCTGCCCGACGGCAAATCTTTCTTCTACACGCGCGCGCAAAAACTCCCCGCCGACGCGCCCCCCACCGCGAAATATCAAAAACTGAAAGTCTACCGTCACACGCTCGGCGGTGATCCGGACACCGAACCTCTCGTCTTCGGCTTCGGTGCCAATCCCACCGTGAACGTGGACGAAAACGATTTTACGGTGGTGGCTTTTTCCCCGGGTGCACCCAATTTCTTGGTCGGTCTGGTCATCCACGGCGTGAAGAACGAGTTCGATATTTACGTCATACCGTTTGACGCCAATCCCAGTTCGAAGACAACTTGGAAGAAAGTCGCGGATCGGTCCGATGAAATCACTGGCCTGGACGTCCACGGCGGCGACATCTATCTGCTCTCTCACAAGAACGCTTCACGCTTCAAGGTTCTGCGCACCAGTCTGAGCGCTCCCGATCTGTCGCACGCCGTCGTCGCGGTGCCTGCGAGCGAAGTGGTGATCAACAACATCAGCGCAGCCGCCGACGCGCTCTATCTCCGGGATCTCGACGGCGGCATCGGCCGCCTGCGCCGCCTGCCTTACAGTCACGAAAGTACTAAGTCCGTAAAATTGCCGTTCGATGGCGCGATTCAAGCACTCGTCACCAATCCCAGCGAAGCCGGCGCCTGGCTGGAGCTCGTTTCCTGGACCAAATCACCCCTGTGGTATTCGCTGGATGCAAAAACCGACAAGCTCACCGATACTGCGCTTGTTCCGCCATCTCCGGTTGATTACTCCCAAATCGAATCCGAAGAAGTGAAAGCCAAAAGCGCCGACGGCACCATGGTTCCGCTTTCCATCATTCACAAGCGCGGCATCGCTCTCGACGGCTCGCATCCCACATGGCTCACCGGCTATGGCGCCTACGGCATCAACTACGATCCGTACTTCGATCCCACGATCCTCGCGTTTCTGGAGCGCGGCGGCGTGCGCGCCTTCGCGCACGTGCGCGGCGGCGGCGAGTACGGCGAAGACTGGCACCAGGCCGGACAAAAGTTGACCAAGCAGCACACCATTGATGACTTTATCGCTGGCGGGGAATACCTCATCGAACACAAGTACACTTCGCCCGCTCACCTGGCTGGCGAAGGCACCAGCGCTGGAGGAATCACCATCGGCGGCGCCATCACCCAACGCCCCGAAATGTTCGGCGCCGCGCTCATTCGCGTTGGCGATTCGGATTCACTGCGCTCTGAAACCATGGCCAGTGGCCCCGCAAATATTCCGGAATTCGGTACGGTGACTGAAGCGGATGGATTCAAAGCGCTCTTGGCGATGGACGCGTACCAGCACGTAAAAGCCAATACGCCGTATCCCGCAGTCCTGCTAACCACCGGCGTGAACGATCCGCGCGTTGCACCCTGGCAAGCCGCAAAAATGGCCGCGCGCCTGCAAGCCGATACCAGCAGCGGCAAACCCATCCTGCTGCGCGTTGATTACGACGCCGGCCACGGCATCGGCTCCACAAAATCCCAGCGCGACGTCGAACTAGCCGACGAGCTATCGTTCCTGTTCTGGCAATTGGGCGTAAAAGGCTACGCGCCAAGCCCCGCAGGCGCTAAATAGCCCGCGGCAGAAAGGCGGACGGGAGTTATTGCGGATCTACGCACGGGCAGCGGATCTCGCGCACCATTTTTCCCTGCGCCCAGTAAAATCGCAGCGTTTCGATTCCATATTCATTGAAGACGGACTGCTTCGCATCTAGCTCACCGTGAAGATAATTACTTACAAGCCGAAGTTTTCCGTTTTGATAGTACTCGACGCAAGGCCCTTCACGGATCCAGGCGCCCGTCGCGTCCTGATAGGCGTAACAAACGGCCGCACGGCCGGTAGGAATTGGGATGGTCAGGCTGTAGACATACCATTGCGTCTGCCGCGTCACGCGCCGCCCGTTGTACACGGCGTGCGAGCCGCCCAGCACCAGAAATAGCAATGCGCAGATTAAAATCGTCGCTATCGCCGCGCAGCTCAAAAGCAATATTCGCACGCGTTTCATCGGCGACGGCCACCCCTGATTGAACGATTAGAACGGGCTCGCCGCCGTCGGCCCCGCGTCCCGCAATGGCGGCGCCGTCGTTGACCCCTGGAATTTCGGTTTGCCCAATTTCACAATCCAAATCCCGCTGTTGATGTCGTTGAAAAAAATCAATCCATTCGCCGGCTGCGCGCCCCACGTGAACGGCAAATTCGCGCGATACCCGTTCGGGTCGCCCGGGAAAAAACTCGCGATCTCGCGCCCTTGCTCGTAAAGGTTCCCGCGCAATTCGCCTGAAATATCCACCGCCCGCCCGCCGCCCGCGTAATCGCCCAGGTACAAAATATCGTCGTCCGCCCAAACGTTGTGCATCCCGCCTTCGGGAACTTCGTAATTCGCCACTTCGCGCGGATGCTCAATATCGGACACATCAATCACATGCAAAATCCCGCGCACCGGAATCCGTTCCTTGCTGCTGATTTCAAAATATCCCGGAAACACTTCATCGCCCACAAAAACATAATTCTTGTAGCGGAACGCCGTGTGCGTCCCCGCCAGCCAGCCGTCTCCGTACAATTCGTAATGATTGAATTTGTACTGCGCCACCAGTTTCGGATTCTCCGGACTGCCGCCCTTGATGCCGTTGCCGACGTCCAGAATCACCAAACCGTCGCGCCAGTAGGCGAGGTAAGCCAATCCATCCTTTACGTACAAATCATGCAGATATCGGCCGGTGCTGATCATTCCTTCACCCAAAGGCGAAGCGATCATTTGCTCCTGCGATTTTTCCGTCTGCCAGCGCGCCACTTCTTTCGGATGCGCCGCGTCCGCGAAATCAATCACGCGCAGCGAGCCGGTCGCGTCATCGGTGATGTACGCATAGTGGCCGTTGATGAACGCGCTGTGCACTCCGCCCGTCACCGTTTCGGTGTATTCCGAAATCACTTTCAGGTGCGCCGGGTCCGAAGCGTCAAAAAACACAATCCCATTCTTGCGGTTCGATGCGCCCTCCCGCGTGAACACTCCCACCTTTTCGTCCGGCGTTGTGCTTACATCGTTGTAAAGCCGCGCGTCCGCCTTCAAACTGTCGAGCGCCTTCGGATGCGCCGCATCGGAAACGTCGTAGGCGTACATCCGGTCTCCCATCGTCGCGACGTACAAATGATTGCCGACAACCCACTCTTCTGTCGTCTGCACAACCTTGCCCTCGGCATCTTTCATCGGTATGTGCGCCACCACATCCAACCCGCGCTGCACGTTGCGCGGCGCGACCGCGATCGAAGCGCTCGCGGTGTGCCGGCCGATCGCCGCCGTCACCTCATACACTCCCGGTAAATTCGCGACGAACGCGCCATCCGGATAAACCGTCCCCTGCGGCCCGCTCACGCTCCAGCTTGTCAGCAAATCCTTCGCCACCGCCGCGCCTTTGGCCGCCACTGGCTTCGCGGTGAAGTGCACCACGTCGCCGGTCCTCGCTGTCGTCGCCGCCGGTTCCAGCGAAATTTTCTGCAATGTATCCGCCACCACCTGCACGGAAACCTCACCGCTTACCGGCCCGCCCGTCGCCACCAGCGTCGCTGTGCCCGGAGCCAACGCCTTCACCAGGCCCGACTCATCCACTGTCGCAATCGTCGGCGCCTTCGAACTCCAATGAATCGCCACATCCGTCCGCGGATCCCCATTCGCCGAGCGAGCGCTCGCTGTCAACACGGTCGAACCGCCCACCACCAACGCTTGTGTCAGCGGCGTCACCTCCACGGCCGCCGGAGCAGGCGTCCCCACGGTCACCGTCGCAAATCCCGGCTTGCCCGCCACCACAGCTCCCACCGTCACTTGTCCAGCCGCGCGAAAAACCACCGTGCCATCGGCGTCCGCTCCAGCGATGTCGGGCGGCAGCGCGATCCAGATCATCGGCTTCACATCAATCGTCTTTCCCGCGTCGTCCTTGGCCACCGCCGTGAACTTGATCTTGTCTCCCACGTGCGCCTGAATGTTCGTCGGCGTGATTTCCACCGTCTTCGGCTTCGGCGGAGTAGCTGGCGCGCCAACTTCTTGTCCGCAAACTATCGGCGCGCAAATCAGCGCAGCCATAGCCATCCAACCCGCCAAACGCTTCGACGCGATTCGCATGCAGAATTCTCCTAGAGCGCCAGAAATTTCCGAAAATTGCCGTGTGAGAACTTGTACCGAAGGCAGGGCTTTGTCAATAGCAGCAGGCGAAAATGACGCGGGGCAAATCTCGGCAAGCCACTGAGGAAGTTGGAGGCAGCGAATATGCTACGCTGCCCCCGCACGTTCCACTCTGTGTTTCTACTTGCTGCCAATTATGCGGATCGGAGCAGTCGAACCGCCCGAGCCACTCGCGGGCACGCAGACCGGGCCCGCGTCCGTCGTGAACGTGTCGTTATTCGAGAACCACCCGTGAATTCCAATCGACTTCGAAGTGAAGAACCACGAGAAGAACGTCAACTCCTGCAAGTGATAGGTGAAACCGTTGCGTCCACCAATCGGCGAGAAACTGTTTCCGGTCAAAGGATCGCCCACCTCCAGGTTGTTCTGGCAGGCCCCCACCGGTACTTGTCCCGTTCCGCCCCAAGCGGGCGTGGGATTGTTGCCAAAGGGATCGTTGATGAATTCCGCGGCCTCGTGCGACAGCGTATTCGAATCGCCCGCCGTAGGCCCGAACAGGCCGGTGGTGTCGAAGTCCGTGGGAGCGTACGCCTGCAACGGCAAGAAGTTGGTGGTGCCGTGGTAGCCCAGGATGCAGCAGGTATTGATGTTCGTGACTGGCCCGGCCAGCACGGTGTTATACAGCATGAAGAACGGAATGTTGCCCGCATTCACCTGCGGTTGCAGCGCTGGCAGCACAGTGGTATTGAGGTAATTATCGAACCAGTCCACATCCACGATTCCGAACGGCCCGCACGCCGGAAAATCCGCCGGAGGAAGAGTGGTGCTGAAAGCCGCCGGAACGTTGATCACGATCGCCGATAGATTCACGATCGGATCGTACAGGACGTGATAATCATCCTTGTCCTGTATCACGTTCCAGAATTCGCCGCGCTGATGTGCGTCTTCGTACTGTGTATGTCCCATATCGAAGCCGCCGATCGAGAAATCGTAGCTGTCGAAGATCGGCGTGTGTTGGTAGAGCTGCAGCGGATTGTTGTTCGGAGCGGCCAGGCATCCGTTGTCGTTTTTCGTTGGGTCGAACACAGTTACGCCCGGCGCCGTACCGATGACTCCGGTGTTGGGATCGAAACTCACGCCCACCGTGTTCGTGATTATGATTAGCGGCACGATGAATGTCTTCACATGCGTGTCTTTGTTTCCCCATCCTGTAAAGGGGCTAGCGCCGACCATCACGCCCGTGTAGTCGTTGCCGTCTCGGTCCGATTCCACGTTGAACGTGAACAAAGGCAGCATCGGAGTCTTGCTCGCGGTCCCTGACGCCACTGCGCTTTTCACTTGCTCGGCGTCAGCGGTCTTCGCGGGCTTGATTGCATGACGAACCTGCAGCTTCGGTGTTGCCTTTTGTTGTTCTTGTCCGAACGTTGCCGATGTCGCAACGCCCAGTCCAGCCACTGCACAAAAAACTACCGCCAATAGTATTTTCCGATTCACTGGTAAACCTCCGTCGTAATTGAGAGTTACTTTGATCCAAGCATGTCCGGGGCCTGCTCTGCTCATTTACCAGCAGTGTTCAAACGTGTTGCACCTTCGGATTTATTGTTTGCGTTCCTTCAGATCATCGAGAGCCAGATGCGTCCACGTCCTTTGCTCGATCAGCCAAACATCGGCCGATGGCACCGGAGCGTGTGCGCAGTCCGTGCGGTGGGCGATTCATATCAAACTTTTATCCGAAAGATGTCAACTTTTTGCAAATTTCTAAGTACCGGTACGAGGTCCCGGCTGTGGGTATCCGGCTGAAGAACGAGGCAGCTTAAAAGGCGGGATTCGTCCGCGCTACTCCCGAGCGTTTCTAACGCCGAGCATCCGGGCGTGGCCGAGCAAGTTTCTCACCTGCGAACGCAGCCATTTTCAACGAGCGTCTACGGCCGGAACACTCATGCATCCGCGGCGTTGCGAAACCGCCAATAAACGCAGTAGCGCTGGTCGAACAGTCGGTAGAAGGGACTGAGAGTGACATCCTCAGGACGCCCGGCGCCCACGGTGCGAAATGTGAGCGGCTTGTCATTCACAAGCTTATTATTTGCGCGTGCGGGCAGAATCCATGTGTCCAATGCATTCCGGTCCCCCGCGAATTCCGGCACCGCAATCGCGGGAAATCCGCCGTGCAGAACCTTGTCCTCGGAATAAATGCGCTTGGGGTCCAGATTTTCAGTACCGAGTTCGCCCGCGAGGACCGTCGGGCCATACATGATGGCCGCTAAATTCGTATCATCTGGAAGCGGCTGCAAATGCAAGCGCATCGGCAGCTTCACTTCCACGATATCGCCATTCTTCCACTTGCGCTCGATTTTCGCGTAGCTCGCAGGCGCCACCTTTTCATTTGGCCGAAAACGCTTCCCATTGATCGTCACGCTCGCTCCGTCAGCCCAATAAGGAATCCGCACGTTCAAAACAAATTCCGTGTGCGTTTTCGCGTGAATCACCAGACGTGTCCCTGCTTCTTCTGGGAAACGCGTCTCCTGCCGTACGACAACGCCCTTCTCTTTCCAATTCACTTCGGAGGCGAAGAATTGGTTCACCCACAGCGACCGCGCATCGTGATAGTAAAAACCCTCACCGAGCTTCGAGAAATTTTCCAGCCCCGTACCGCAGCAACAGAAGAATCCCTCATGCGGCACGAAGTGAACTTTCCACTGGCCCGATTGCATTCCCAGATAGTAAAGCGGTGAGCCTTCCGACGGATGCGGCGTCGCAAGAATATGGTTCAGAAAAGCACGCTCGTAATAATCAGCATATTGCGGCTCGGCCTGCCACGTAAACAAATGGTCGGTCAGCTTCAGCATGTTGTAAGTGTTGCAGGTTTCCTGCGTCAGGTCCGTAAGCGCGGGGGCCAGCGCGTCCGGCGCAGTCTTGAAATGTTCGCTGACGCTGTTGCCGCCCGTGACATAGCTGCGATGCAGCGCCACCTGCTGCCAGAAAAATAGCGCGGCGTTGCGATACTGTGGCTCCCCCGTCAGTTCATATTCCCGCGCCGCCCCAATAAACTTCGGTATCTGTGTGTTGGCATGCAGCCCGGTAAGCGTATCGTGCCCCTGCGCAGCAGGGTCTATCACTACATGATGGTCGAAGCGTTTCGCGACTACCAGATAACGCGGATTTCCGGTGACGGCAGAGAGGTTCGCCAGCACCTCATTCATCCCGCCGAACTCAGTCTGCAGCGTACGCTGCATCTGTGCTTCCGGAATCCGCCCCGTGCGCCAGTCCGTCCATGCCGCCATGCCTTCCAGCACCTGCAGCGCCTGCGCATTTCCCCAGCTCTCGTGCACGTCGAGCAATCCAGCCATGATCTTATGCAGCGCATACCACACCACTGCCGCCGGGCGCCCCGCTTCCAGGTCGTCAAAGCCCGATTCCGGGAACGCGGAAAGATAACCCTTGTCGCCCAGCGCCTTTTGGCACTTTGCGAGTTCCCCCACCATCGCGTCGGCCTTCGCCTTGATGCGCACATCGCCCGTCGCGGCATACATCTGCGCGCTGGCGGAAAGGAAATGCCCCACGTAATGGCCGCGCCACCCGTTGGCAGGAGACTCGCGGTTATAAAGCGGCTCCGCAGACGTAGGCAGATTCGCAGTGACGCGGAAGTTATGCAGCAGGCGGTCAGAATCAAGCGCAAGCATGTATGCCAGCGTTTGTTCGCGCATCCGCAGCAAATCCGGGTCGAGAATTTTCACATCTTGCAGGGGAAACGGAGCAGCGATCGGCGTGGGAAGCGCAGGCTTGTTCGACGTGTCCGTGCCCGTCAGATTCAGCGGACCATGCGCAGTCGCGGCGCCACCATCGCCCGAATGCGACGCAATCACGCTGCCGGCGGCGCGTGTAGCGGCAAGCGCCGTGCCCCCGAAAACTATGCTGCGCAGAAAATCACGTCGGATCATGGGAACATCCCTTCACCTGAGCGCCGAAAACCCGGGTGGGCTCAGCCTAAGCAATTCACAATCTTAGACGCTGGTGCAAGTGTTCGAGGGTACGCGGCTTGTGACTGATAAATTCGACAAGGACGTATTGTTTCTGTCCGGACTACGCTACGGCCCGCCTCCGCTCCGCTGCGGCAATCTCCGCCACGATTGCCCGAGCCGCTGCCCGCGGGTCCGCCGCCGCGGTAATCGGCCGACCAACCACTAGATAATCAGCCCCCGCTCGCATCGCATCTCCTGGACTCGCCACCCGCGACTGATCGTTCGCCGCCGCCGAAGCCGGACGCACCCCGGGCACCAGGATCTTGAACTCAGCCCCCAGCTCCCGCCGCACCGCCGGAGCTTCCAGCGCCGAACAAACCACTCCATCCATCCCAGCCGTCTTCGCCAGACGCGCCAACGCCACTACCCTCGACTCCAGCGAACCTTCTATCCCAATTTCCCGCAGCGCCGGCTCGTCGAAACTGGTCAATACCGTCACAGCCAGCAGCGCCGGACGGTTTTTCTTGGTCCCTGCAGCCTCCCGCGCCGCCCGCATCATAGCCAGCCCGCCCGAGGCATGCAAAGTCATCAAACGCAAGCGCGGCAGCCGCACCGCTGCGGCGACGGCGTGTGCCACTGTATTGGGAATGTCGTGGAATTTCAGGTCGAGGAAGATGTCGAAGCCCAGGTCCGCGAGTTTCCTAACCGCTCGCGGACCCTCCCCGGTAAATAGCTGGCTTCCAACTTTGAACATCCCGGCCGCCCCGCGCAGTTTACGCGCCAAAGCAGTCGCTGGACCAAGCCGGTCCAGGTCTAAAGCGACGATCAGTTTCCGGGATGAGCTGTTGCTGGGCGTGCGGGCACCTTTAGGAGTTCCAGCCGGACTTTGGCGAGCCCGTGCTGATCGAATCCTAACTTACGTGCCACTTCGTAGGAAACATCTAATTCGCGTCCTTCCACGTACGGTCCGCGGTCGTTGATCCGGACCACCTGGCTGCGGTGGTTCCGCATGTTTACGACGCGCACGATCGACCCTAGCGGAAGCGTGGGGTGGGCGGCGGTATCCGCATACATGTCGTAGGTCTCGCCGTTAGCGGTCGGCAAGCCGTCGAAATCGTCTCCGTACCAGCTGGTGGTGCATTCCCAGACGGCTAGCGGCTTCTCCTGGTGATTGGCCTGGTTGAGGGGGTTCGGTACAACCGGAGTGATGCCCAGCGCGACCTCTGCAGGAGAAGGGTTGCCCGGTTTTCCGGCGGCCGCTGGATTCACGGACGTGGTAACCGCGAGCAGACCCACTGTTAAAAACACCGACTGCAGAATCACGAATATCTTGCCCTTCATGTTCACCTAACCTTGTTTGAGACCAGCTCAAATTCTACCTGTTCGGGGGGACAGTGACAATCAGTTTAATGCCTTAGTACACCCCGTAACTTGCTGATTTCAAATGTATTTTCGTCCCGGCACCACATCTCCAGACCGCTTACGAGCCGTTCAGAAGCCCGCGGGTCTACAAAGTGGGCCGTACCTACTTCCACCGCCGAGGCGCCAGCTAGCACGTACTCAGCGATATCTGCCGGTTTTTCAATGCCTCCGAGTCCGATTACCGGGATCTTTACAACTCGGCAAGCCTCGTAAACCAGCCTCATGGTTATAGGTTTTATGGCCGCGCCCGACAATCCTCCCGCCGTACTACCGAGACGGGACCTCCGATTGTGGGCATCTATACACAGTGCAGGGTAGGTGTTTGCGATTACTACAGCATCCGCTCCTTCCGTTTCCGAGACCTTTGCGCTAACTCCAATCATATTAACGTTTGGTGAGAGCTTCACCCACAAGGGACGCTTGGCCGCCGCCCGAGAGGCCGCCACAACGGCACTTGTAAGGGAGGGGTCAGTACTATATTCAATGCCCCCGCGTTCCACGTTGGGGCAGGATATGTTCAGCTCATAGCCGGCCAGCCCCTCGGCGTCCTCTAGAACTCGGATCACCTCCACGTAATCCGCGATGGTACGCCCGAAGACGTTGGCAATCACCGCAGTGTTGTAGCGGCGCAACAGTGGCAGCTTCTCGGCGACAAACGCCCGCACCCCGATATTCTGCAGCCCGATGGCGTTCACCATCCCGCTGGCCGTCTCGCAGATCCTGGGTGCCGCCGCGCCGTCCATCGGTTGTGCGGAAAGGCCCTTCACCACGATTCCGCCCAGCCGGTTCAAGTCCACGATATGCGCGAACTCCACTCCATACGCAAATGTGCCGCTGGCGGCGATGATGGGGTTTTTTAGGGTGAGGGTACCAATATTGACCCGGAGGTCAACTGAAGCGGGCCGTTGAGGACTGCGTGCCGGCGCCGACGAGCTCACAATCCCCCAAGTCTATCACGCTGGTCAAGATTTCGGCGCGCCGGGGCAGTGGGTCATTCTACGCTAACGTGAATAACCAGGCGCCAGCTCCGCAGCCGCGTGCGAGGGCACGATCTTTCGGGGAAATCAGCTTAGTATTTCAGCGGACCACGCTTCGACAATCTCCATAAGGAACATGCCCGCCAGTTCTCCCTCATCATCGTACAGCATCGGATAGCCATCAACGACCTCAGCCGCGGCAGCTCGCACGCGCTCTACCGACGTCTCCGGTGGCTTGAAGTGGATGAGGTAGGTCTTGTCAGACATAGTTTTCTTCAGCGCATGATATGCCGGTTGGGATACTTTTGCCTTGGTCATTTGTCCGGGAGCACGGCTGGTTTCAATCCGTATTGCAACTAGCAAAGCGCTCAAATCGGTGCCATCGGAATTCCGATG
>Ga0181522_10001355_pt1 | contig 14987 bp, 15 predicted proteins | sample PEATcosm2014_Bin_27_FD_121103 | JGI IMG/M metagenome (GOLD analysis project Ga0181522, IMG submission 121103) | Peatland microbial communities from MTU Mesocosm Facility, Houghton, MI, USA - PEATcosm2014_Bin05_10_metaG | ecosystem: Environmental > Terrestrial > Soil > Wetlands > Peat | place... | reverse complement strand
CGGCATCCCCGATGCGATTTACGATGAATGCCTTGTTGGCAGCCGTCGAAGCCGAGTTACGGTGAAAGTAAAAACCGATCAGAAGATACGAGCACAAGCCGACGCCTTCCCATCCCACAAACAAGAGCCTGTAGTTATTAGCGAGGATGAGCATAAGCATCGAAAACATGAATAGATTCATGTATCCAAAAAAGCGGTAGTAACCGTGTTCGTGCGCCATATATCCAGTGGAGTAGATGTGGATCAGCATGCCGACGCCGGTTACAAAGAGCAGCCAGATGGAAGACAGGGGATCAAGGAGGAAGCCGGCATCCACGTTAAATGGAGCTGGAGTGCCATCGCGCTTCGCAAAATCAAGATGGCCGTCGCCGGTGCCAAGCCAAGTGTAGAAAATTCTCTCAAACGGACGCCCCGTACCGTGTGCGAAGTGACTGTAGCCGTTCACGGTAAAGCAAGCGAAGACGAACGCCAAAACCACCACGCCAACGCAGACGGCGCTGACGGTTGAATTCTGCAGGCGCCGGCCGAACAAAAACATGATCACGGCCCCAAGGGCCGGAAGGAGCGGAATCAGCCAGATGTGGTTAAGAAAGAACATGTCATCGGTTAGCTGATCATTCGTCTTTCATCGAGCGACGAGAAACAGCGGTTTTTCTACCATTTCAACAAATCAATTTCGTCCACGTTAATCGTCTCTTTGTTCCGAAAAAAGGCGATCAAAATGCCCAGGCCCGCGGCAGCTTCGGCAGCGGCATCCACAGTGATAAAGATGGAAAACACCTGACCATTCAGGTTTCCCCACATTCGCGAGAATGCCACCAGATTCAGATTCACCGCATTCAGAATCAATTCGATCGACATCAGCACAATCACCACATTGCGGCGTGTGAGCACACCGATGACACCGAGTACGAACAGTGCGGCGGCTACGACCAGATAGTGAAATGTGGTGATCGGAACCATATTTTCGAACTCTACATCTTCTTCTTCGTCATGATGACCGCTCCGAGGATCGCGACCAGCAACAACAAGGACGCTATCTCAAAGGTGAAAGTGTATTGACCGAAACTGTATTGACCCATCTTGCCGCGTTCACCATAGAGCATGGTGGCTATCTCCTGCGTGTTCGAGGACTCGCGGAGCGTCATCAAGCGATCTGGAAACAGCGCCTTACCTTTCACGAATGCGAACACGAACAACGCCATCAAACCGCAGGCAGCAGAGACTCCAGCCGGCCATATGCGATTGAATCGCCGTTCTTTCGATACGCGTTCGATGTTTACCAGCATGATCACAAAAAGGAATAACACCATGATGCCGCCGGCGTAGACGATGATCTGTGCGGCGGCAACGAAGGGAGCGTACAACATCAAGTAGAGACCGGCCACCGAGAGAAGGGTCCCAATCAGCGCGAGTGCTGAATGGACCGAGTTCCGGCGCGTGATCACGAGTACGCCGCCAGCGATGGCTAGTCCCGCCAGCAGATAAAAGAAGAACGGGGTCGCGACCGGAGCCATCCCCGGATTGATGGTCGTGTTCAGAGCCGAGTTCAGGACGGGGTTCATGAGATGATCACCCCCACGATAGCGGTCGCGATTAGTACGCCAAGCGAAATGGGCAGCAGTACCTTCCAGCCGACTCTCATCAGCTGATCAAAGCGGTAACGCGGCCACGTCGCACGATACCAGATGAAGAGATACATAAAGATCGCGACTTTGAGCACAAACCAATATACGTAACCGATTCCTTCGCTGAACCTTGCCGCGATACTCGTATCGGCGGAACGGCCCGCAACTGCGATCAAAAGCAGCAAAAGGGCAATCGAGGCGAGCAACGACGCAAAAACACCAAGCCCGATCCGCTGAATTCTAAAGAACGAATGTGACGGCATCCGCGCCGTGCCAACGCCTGCAATCGCCGCGAGGCCAAGGAACGTTAAGCCCGGGAAGAGCGAGAATGTAAACTCCCACAACGGCGCTTGCAGCAGATTTGGAAACGGACGCATCCACCCGCCAAGCCAGAGAGTGACCGCGATTGATGAGACCGCAATCATGGCCGCGTATTCGGCGAGCATGAACAGCGACCAACGTAGCCCACTGTATTCGGTATGGTAGCCGGCGGTCAGTTCCGATTCCGCTTCTGCCATGTCGAACGGCGCGCGGTTGGTCTCGGCAATCATGGCGATAGCGAAGATCATGAATGCGAGCAGGCCGAGCGGGAAAAACTTGAAGATGAACCATGTACCCTGTTGCTGCTGTGCCTGCACGATTCCAATCATGCTTAGCGTACCCGTACCGGTTGAGTTGAGGCTGGTCATTAGCACTGCCGAAACAACGGCCAGTCCCATCGCGACCTCATAGGAAACCATCTGCGCGGTCGACCGCAGCGCTCCGATCAGGGGATAATGCGAGTTCGAAGCCCAACCTGCGACAACGATGCCGAGCGCGCCGAGCGATGACACCCCGAGCATAAAGAGGATGCCGATGTTCATATCGCTTACCGCTTGCGAAGGGCCGAACGGAATCACCGTATAAACTGCAAACGCCGCGAGCAGACCGATCAGAGGGGCGACCCAGAAGACAAACTGATCGGCTTCGGCTGGAATAATATCTTCCTTCAGCATCAGCTTGAGTGCGTCGGCGATGGGCTGCAGCAAACCATGCGGGCCAACCCGCATCGGGCCCAGCCGAATCTGGAAGTGCGCCAGCGCCTTGCGCTCGATCCAATTCATGGCAACCACCGCGACCGACACTCCCGCGAAAATAATGAGCACATAAATCAGCGCCCAAAACTGGTTTCCTGCCTGGCCCGGCGTCACTGTGCTTCCGAGATACGACATCACGAAATTCGGCATCAGCGGTCAACCTCGCCGAGCACGATATCGATCGTGCCAATCACGGCAACGACGTCGGCTACCAACAAGCCTCGCACCATGATGTCGAGCGCCTGCAAATTGACAAACGACGGCGGACGCACGCGCAGGCGATAAGGCTGGGTGGATCCGTCGCTGACGATGAAATATCCGAGCTCTCCTTTCGGAGCCTCGATCGAATGATAGATTTCGCCCACCGGAGGCTTGATCACCTTCGGAACCTTTGCCATGATCGGGCCTTCGGGAATCGCATTGACGGCTTGTTCGATAATGCCGAGCGACTGCCGCATTTCGGCCATGCGGACCAGATATCGATCGTAGGTATCGCCCCTGGTGCCCACCGGAATTTCAAAATCGAAATCGGAATAGGCCGCATAGGGCTGCGCCTTGCGTAAATCCCACTTCACCCCGCTGGCGCGAAGCACGGGCCCGGTCACACCGAGGGCAATGGCGTCGGCAGCCGAAATCACGCCGACATTTTTCGTGCGCTCCAGCCAGATGCGGTTGGTGGTGAGCAGCGCCTCATATTCATCGATCTTGGGCGCGACGAAGGTTAAAAAATTCTTTACGTCCTTTTCGAAACCGGCATAGGTTTCATACTGGCAGCCGCCAATGCGAAAAGCATGCGCAGTCAGGCGCGCCCCGCAGTACCTTTCGAAGATTTTCAGAATTTCTTCCCGGTCACGAAAGGTATAAAAAAGCGGCGTCATCGCTCCGATATCGAGCGCGTGTGTGCCTAACCACAGTTGATGACTCGCAATTCGATTCAGTTCAGTCAGAATCACACGGATATACTTCGCGCGGGGAGGCGCTTCCACGTTCAACAGCTTTTCAACCGCCTCGCAGTAGCCCAACCCGTTCGACACCGCAGCCACATAATCCATCCGGTCGACGTAGGGATTGAACATCGCGTAGGTGCGATTCTCGGCGATTTTTTCTACGCCGCGATGCAGGTATCCGATGACACATTCGGTGCCGAGGACTCTCTCGCCATCAAGCTTGAGGATGACGCGCAACACGCCGTGCGTAGCCGGGTGCTGCGGCCCCATGTTAATGATGAGTTCGTTCGAATCGAGGTATGGCTTCTCCGACTGCCAAGGCTTCGAGACATCCTGCGTGCCGTCTTTTGCGGGAGCGTTCATTGTCATTGTCCGCTCTCGATTCCGAGGTTGATCTGCACCCATTCTTTATCCTGCTGCAGGATGCCATAATCCTTGCGCAGCGGATGGCCTTTCCATCCGTCGGGTAAAAGAATCCGCTTCAGGTCAGGATGGCCTTCGAACCGAATGCCGAACATGTCGTAAACTTCGCGCTCCAGCCAATTCGCCGTTGCCCAAATGGAAACACAGGAGGGGATCGAGGCGCCGTCGGCGATCTGCGTCTTGACTCGCATCCGCTCGTTGCGGGAGAAAGAATAGAGTATCCATATCACGTCAAATTGGTTTTCACGGTTCGGATAATGCACGGCCGTGATATCGACGCAGTAATCAAATTGTTCGCCGTCTCGCAACAGGCGCAGAAGATCGGGGATCAGCGATCGGTCAACGCTCAGGTAGTTTTGCCCAAGATACGTCAGCGCTTCGAGCGCCGAGCCGTATTGGCTCCGGTATTTGTCTACCATCGGGGAGATCCACGGTACCGGAAACGGACCAGCAGACGCGGCGGATGCCGCGGGTTTGGCAGGCGCAACCGGCTGGGCAGGCGGGGCGGGCGTTTTGACTTCCTCGGCCATGTTGGGTTTATCGTTAAAAAGCCGCGCCGGTGTTTTCTGAGAACTACCCTTCTAACAGTTGCCTGTGTCACCGTCAATGACCAGCGTCACAGCGATGGCTGCTGAAGACCGCCGCCGGAGTTTTCTCTGCCCGACATCCGCTAACGCCGGCCGACCTGAAAGCCTTGAACCAAATCGCGGATTCGAACCGCGTCAGCTTTGCGGTGGCCGTGACTGGTTATCGGATCCGTTCCGCCGGTCGATTCAATCAAAATGTCGGACCAAAAGATTCCCGTCGAAATCTTCACCGAGGCGACCTGAGAAATCGAAATGCTCTCCTCGCTCGAACCGAACAGGCGCTTCTTCACGCGACTCACATGCAATGGACTGACTACGATTCGCGTCGGAAAGAAAAGGTTACCTTTCGTCCAGCGGCTGGCCACAAAGCTCTCGTCCGAAGCAGTGGGATTCGGGCTCGCCAGATTTGCGTCTGGAGAACTTAGACCCATTCAAGCGCTCCCTTCATCCAGAGCCACACATAAGCGATGATCAAGATGCCCAGAAAGACCAGCATCTCGATCAACCCAAAGACGCCCAGGGCTTTGAATTTCACCGCCCAGGGGAAAAGGAAGATCGTCTCCACATCGAAGATCACAAACAATATGGCGATGATATAAAAACGAACCGTATAACGCCCGCGCGCCCCATCGTAAGGGTCGATTCCGCATTCATACGCCATTAATTTGGCGCGGTTGGGATTTTGCGTGCGAACGAGTTTCGCAATCAGCAACGTAGCCGGAATCAAAACGCCGACGACGGCAAGAAAGATGAAAATGGGAACGTAATTCTGCGGCATAAGACCCCACGACGAACGCGACAAGAGCAAAGATCGAATAGTAACGCCGAAACCGCCCGTCTTCAAGGAGTCGGCATTGACGTCATTCGCGTGTCAGGTCTCAAATCCGGAAAATCATCATCCCAAGGTCCGATCGGGCAGAACGAAAATCCGGCGTGCCAAATCGGAGTCGAGGGTCTCTGCGTGGTACAGCGTTCCGAGCACGCCGCCTTTCCAAATGAGCAGATCGGAATTCCGCTCGGCGAACTCTTCCCAAGTCTGTGGCCGCCCGGCGCGCGCGATACGTTCGCGTATCAGAAGCAGATAAACCCACGTAATTGTCTCGTGGTAGCGATCCGCCTTACCTTGCGCGGCTGCGAAGCGCTGTAAGGCTGCGGAAAACTTCCCGAGCGCTTCCAGCGCCGAATAGCGGCGCAAGTATTCAAATGCCAGCCGGACATGGTCGGCGTGATGAAAACTGTCAGGAGCGGTGGCTCCGCTTTCAAACTGCGCTATCAGATCATCGCCACTCACGTGGTCTCCTGGTTAGAAGTCGGCCGGGGCTTGCCCGCCATGACAGCCCAGGTTGCGGCGGCGTAAACCACAAGCGCACCGACGTCATACCGGGCATGAAGAAGATGAAGGAGGACCGCAAATGCCAGCACGGCGATGAGCGTCCGGCCGCCCGCCTGCGTGGCGCGGGGGATGAGGAAGAGCAGGACGGCGACGATCTCGGCCAACGCCAGAGCCAGGCGGATAAAGTCCGGCAAGCCGGTGCGTGCGAAGTCGCGGGCGGCGGCCTGCGAGAACGCGAAACGCAACGATGCTTCCATGATCACGAGGCCTAATACCCATTGCAGGAGAGACAAGGCAGCAGGCAAACGGTTTTTGGTCATTTCTTCTTCTCCGGATTTTTCCTGTTCAAAGACGAATGCTGCGAGTGCCGCTTTATTTCTTTCAGGCGGTGGCCGGCGCTCGAGTCCAGATCGAGAGCGTAGAACTTCTTGAGGTCGTGAATGCGTTTGAGAGATTCTTCGCTGAATGGAACCTTTCCATCGAAGGCATGGAGCACAATTCCTTCGAGCAAATCACCGAGAGACATGTCGTGATATTCGGCTAAAGCCTTGAGCACTTTGAGGAGCCGCTTTTCCATCCGGACACCGGTTTGCACACGTTCGATAAAAAGCTCTGCATCATCGATCATCCTACCAGTGTACCATGGTACATAAGTACACCGCCCCAACCGCCCAGCCGTCAAAGAGCCGGCCCGACGACGTCTTCAGCGCTGGCTGTGAGAAAATGTTCGGGACTGGTCGCGACGAAACCAACCGCTGCGCGCTCGTCTTGCGAGCCGTCGAGGCCGCCCTGGGAGGTGATACTGAGTGTGCCGGAATATCAAGACCCTGTTCAACTTCGATCCGCCGGTTACCGATGAAGAGGTTCGAGCCGCCTCGATTCAGTTTGTCAGAAAGATCACCGGCTTTAACAAACCGTCGAAGGCGAACGAATCCGCATTTGCGGTCGCAGTCGATGAAATTGCCGGGATCTCCATGCGCCTTCTCCGTTCGCTTGACACAAGCGCACCACCCAAGAATCGGGAAGAAGAATCGGCCAAGGCGAAGGCGCGTCGCGCTCGCGCCGAGCGTGTTTCGGTCGGCTGATTTCGGTAAACTGCACGAGCTTGGGAGGTATGCGGACGAAGCAGTTCTAACGCAGACAGGTACCGACACTGGAGCGAGAAAGAAAATAAAAACGGGGCGCCCTGCGCCACAGGCCGACTGGGGAGCGGGGGGGGGTGCCATCCATGAGAATCAAATCTTGGCGACTAGGGCTCCTGGTGTGCATTCGGCTTTTCTGACACCCGTCAGGGCGACATGGGCTGGAACTGGAGGAGCCAGGGACTCCACGGTCGTGTCGTTATGCGATTTGCTCCGACAGCCGTCCATCCATGCTCGTAAGGCGCTAACAGTTACAGTTCGTCTCACTTCAATGAAAGAGGGTACTAGCCTCTGGAGTCCTGCTTGTTCGAAGCTGGGAGTCGGTTTGCTGACCGACGATGAAGCGAGACCGGATAGCGGAGTACGCGTCCTTCGCCAGGAACTGGAGAAATACAACCTGTCAGCTCGACCGGTTATAGCCACTTTAACGGGAGTCTACGAGCGTGACTATTTTGATGAGATCAAGCACAGAAACCGTCCTGTTTTCAGGGTTGTTGCAGCCAAAGACATCAAGCGGTCCAGGAAAACGGAATTCCGCTAAAGCTGAAGCATACGTGGGTGCAACGCTGCCCCGGACTTGCCGTCGTCTGTGGCTTACGTCTGGCATCGACGCGCGTTTTTATTGCGCGCCCTTTTTCAGTTTGGCCGACGCCTATTGGGGGTTGGCCGGCGAAAGATTGCCAATTACGTCTCCCGACACAATCATCTCAACCCGTCGATTCAACTGCCGTCCCGCTGCCGTGCTGTTGTCAGCCACCGGATCGGCCTTCCCCATTCCGCGGGCCTCGACGTTATTGGAGGAAACTCCGGAGCTCGTCAGATAATCGCGCACTGCCTCGGCCCGCTTGTCGGAAAGCGTCTGGTTGTATTCGTCGCTGCCAACCGAATCGGTATACCCGTCGATTTCCAGCTTCAAGTCTGGATAGGCCAATACGATTCCAGAAATCCGCGCCAACCGTTCTCGAGCCTCGGGTTTCAATGTGTATTTATTGAAGTCGAATAACACGTCAGGCATGCTGACGATGAGTCCACGCCCGGTGTCGCGTGTTTGCAGCACCTGATTCAATTGCGCCAACAGGCGTGCCCGCATCGCCTCTTTTTGACGAACTGCTTCCTGGCGCTGCTGGTCCGCCAGATTGGCGGCTTGGACCGCTGCGGCTGCCGCCGCCTCGGCCTGTTGCTGTTGTGCTTGCGCCGCCTGTTGCTGGGCGAGAGCCTCGGCCTGCTGGCGGCGAGCCTCGGCTTCAGCCTGTTCCGCGTCAGCGCGGCGACGAGCGTCTTCACCGGCCTGCGCCTGCGCCTGCGCCGCCTGCTGTTGTGCTATCGCCGCGTCGGCTTCGGCCTTCGCCTGTGCTTCCCGGTGCGCGCGTCGCTCCGCCTCGAGTTTTGCCGCTTCTATTCGCCGCAAAGTCAGCACCCGGGCATCTTCCGCCATCTGCGTGGCGCCGCGCGCGGCCGTGCCAATCGGTGTGATGCCTTGCTTACGCTGGTAATAATCCTCTGCACGCTGCAGCATGTCTTCCGCTTTGGCCAGACTATCGGGCGCATACTGCTCCGCTCCGGCGGCCTTGGCGATCACCACGGCATTGCGGGCCTCCAACAAGTCCAACGGAACTTTTAGACCGGCGCGGCTCGATGGCAATTGATCGCCGGGAATGTCAATTGTGTATTGCCTGCCCTCGAGGACGTCGAACTTCGTATCGATCGGTTCTTCAAATCCCTTCGTGCTAGAGCGAATAATATTTTCCGCAACCACCTTGTTACTGGGATGTGTGACCGCATAGTAAGGTTCGGCGGTGACGATCATTCCGAACGCTTGCAGGTCGGTCGTTACGTCCAACTTATCCTTCCCGTTATCTCGGGGCAGCACTTCGCCCAGATTTACCGCGCGACCTTCAGGAGTGATCGCCCACAACACGTAAGTAAGGAACTGGCCTCCGAAGCCATTCGCCGGCGGCAGGTGTTTCAGTTCCAGATCGATAGAAATCCGACCAGCTTTGCCTTCCACTCTGGCATGACCCTCGACATCAGGGATGAGATCGGTGCCTCTGAAGTCCACCATGGTCGAGCCGCCGCGATTCCTATAGTTGACGGCCTTGGTCGTGCGCTCGGTCACGTCAACGCGAAATACGGGCATGTCGTTCGGCTGCGTGTTCTGGTCCATCTGTGGCGGAACATTGTCCTGAGCCGGGTTCGCCGCTGGAGCGGGATGCGAAGTGTCAGGATAAAGCGGAGTCTGGGCAGCGATGGCTCCCGACAAAACTGCTCCGGCAAGCAGAAATTTGGCAAACAAAAAGAACATCTGAAGAATAGTTTTCTTCGAAAGAATTCTCATAAGATCTTCCTCAAAAACGGCTTAACAACGGTCCGGGATTCACTTGGGCTCAACCACACCCCATTTAACGCTAGCAGCGGGTTTGGAAACGAAACAATACAGCGCATCACGTAGGGCCTCCGCTTGGCAGTCGAGGAAGTATTGACAGCCGATCCAAATCTTGCAACTCGAGATCATGGCAACCGATAGCTGAAGCTTGGCCTCTGCTGGTTGGTGCTTCCGTATCTTTAGTCTTTATCTTTAGTCTTTATCTTAAATCTTAATCTTGGCCAAGCCTTCGCCTGAGCTTTCTCTGTCCTATAATTCCTTGCATTATGCAAGCCCTGTTTCGCAACCTCCGCTTCGCCGCCCGCATGCTGGCCAAGAATCCGGGATTCACGCTTGCAACCGTCATCACTCTCGCCCTTGGAATCGGCGCGAACACGGCCATCTTTACCGTAACCAGCGCCCTATTACTGCGGCCATTTCCCTATCGCGACCCCGAACAGCTCGTAAGTTTGACCGCGATGGATAAGACTGGGGAGCGTCCTGGCAATCTCCTTCGTTACGAGTTGCTCCGCGACTTCAATCGCTCCTTCCAGTCGATAGCGGTATGGACGAATGACAACCTGAATCTCACCGGTTCCGGCGAGCCGGTCCAGGTTCCGATAGCGCGCGTCTCGCCAAGCTTTTTCTCCACTCTCGGGGTGCAGACCGAGCTCGGGCGAATCTTTACCGAAGATGAAGGCCGTCCTGAAGGCAAGCCGGTGGTTGTGCTGAGCGATTCCATGTGGCGCAGCCATTTTCGCGCTGACCCTGGCGTGATCGGTCAGACCATCACGCTCGATTCCACTCCCCACACCATCATCGGCGTGCTGCCCGCCAACATTCAGTTTCCCTTCGTCGGGCCCGCCGATATCTGGACGCCGCGTTATTTCGAGTTTTCGCTGATGACCACGCAACGCCTGCGGACTGGTGTCGGCTATCTCCAGATGGTGGCGCGACTACGCTCGGGAGCCACCCTGGCGGCGGCCAACGCCGAGCTTGCTCTTCTCGACCAACGCTATCGGGAGCAAAACCCCACTGCCCCCGATGCCGATCCGGCAATCTCCGTCTCGGCGAAAAGCCTGCGCGACTCCGTTGTGTCCGATCTGCGAGGCAAGGTGTTTGTGCTTTCTGCGGCCGTTGCCGTCGTCCTGCTGATTGCTTGTGCCAATGTGGCAAGCCTGCTGCTTTCGCGCGCGCTCGCTCGAAAAAAAGAAATTGCGGTCCGGACGGCGCTAGGCGCGAGTCGTGGCATGTTAGTTCGCCAGCTTCTCGCCGAAAGCATGCTTCTCGCGCTCCTTGCCGGTGTCCTTGGCGTCGGATTGAGCTCGGCTGCGACCCGGGCAATGGTGACATGGGGAGCAAGCCAGATTCCGCCGGGAGTCCCAATCGGCATTGATCTCCGCGTGTTGCTGTTCCTGCTAATCGTTTCGATTTTCTCTGGAATCCTTTTTGGCACCGTCCCGGCTCTGCAACTGGCGCGAGGCGACCCCAACCGAACGCTACGCGATGAAGGCCGGGGGATTTCGACTGGCCACACCCGCGCACACATGAAGAACCTTCTAGTGGTGAGCCAGGTGGCCCTGTCACTGCTGCTCTTCATCGGCGCAGGACTACTCATGCGCAGCTTCGTACGACTGCTCCATGTTGATCCCGGCTTTGATGCCGGGAACGTCCTCACCATGAATCTCTCGCTGCCGACCGTGAAGTACGCAAAGCCGGAACAGCAAATTGCATTCTTTGACGAGGTGTTGCGGCGCGTCTCCGCCCTGCCCGGTGTCCGCAAAGCCGCGACCTCAGCCGCATTGCCGCTGAAATGGATCCGCCTCGCTCCCGTGTTGCCGGAAGGCTCGCCTGAAGTGCCTCTGCCCAAGCGTCCCTTCATCGACATCGAGGCCATCAGCCCGCAATGGTTCGAGACCCTGCGGGTTCCACTGCGCGCCGGCCGCGACTTCACTGCCGCCGACAACGCTCAGGCGCCCAAGGTCGTGATCGTGAATGAAACCTTCGCCAGGCGATTCTGGCCTGACGACAACCCGTTGGGCAAGCGCATCGTTGTAGGACGCAGTCCAGTTCCCGCCGAGGTAATCGGCATGGCTGCGGATATCAGGAACAAGGGCCTCGATCAGGACACGCAGGCGGAGCTTTATCTTCCCTTTGCGCAGTTGCCCTGGGGCGATATGAATCTGCTGGTGCGGACGGCTGTGGCGCCAGAGAACATAATCTCGGTCGTGCGGGCGCAGATCGCGGCTGTCGATCCGGACCAGCCCGTCACCAAAATTCAAACCGTCGAAGAGATCATGGACAGCTCGCGATCGCAGCCGCGCTTCACCATGCTCTTGCTTGGCGTTTTTTCCGCCACGGCGCTGGCCCTCGCGGTGATCGGAATCTATGGGGTGCTGTCCTATTCGGTGGCGCAGCGGCGGCCGGAGTTCGGGATCCGTCTCGCCCTCGGGGCGGAACGCGCCGATATTTTGCATCTGGTCGTTCGCCAGGGTCTCCAGCTGGCGTTTGCCGGCATTGTCATCGGCCTGATGGCCGCGCTATTGTTCACACGCCTGATGTCCAGCATGCTCTACAAAGTCGGCGCGCTCGATTTGGCGACCTTCGTTCTGACACCGCTATTATTTTTCGGCATCGCCCTGTTCGCGAGCTATCTGCCCGCGCGACGCGCAACCAAAATAAATCCTATGGAGGCGCTGAAATGAAGCTCGAGAGTGAGAGCAAACGATGATCGAACTCGTGTCGACTTTCTCTGGTGCGCGATGCTGAACGTTAAAACGATCCTTCTCCCCGTTGATTTCCCGAATACCTCGCTCGGTGTAATTCATCAAGCCGCGACGTTGGCTCGCCATTTCCATTCGGAAATCGTGCTGCTGCATGTCGCCTCGGCTCGGAGCTATGCCGCCGGGATGCCGCAGAGCCTCAGCAACCTGGGTGACTGGGATCTGCTGGCCGCGATAACCGACGAGGCCGAGAAAAAACGGGATGCTTCCCTTAAGCCCCAACTTGAAGGACTAGCCATCCGCCGCGTTCTGCTCACCGGCGACCCGGACCGGGCAATTGTGCGAGCGGCTCAAGCGGAGAAGGCCGACCTGATCATGATGCCATCTTACGGCTTTACCTTCGACGGGTTTCTCCAGGGCTCGGTCCAGGAGAGCATCGGAAACGGGAGCGAGTGCCCGGTGTGGACTGGTGCCCACGTCGAGGCATCGCCAGCGCCGGCGTTTGCCATGCGCAACGTAATGTGCGCCGTCGATTTCGGTGCTCGTAGCCGGGCGGCTGCGTCCTTTGCAGCGCAAATCGCTGCCGAATTCTCCGCCGGACTCACGCTAATACACGTCACGCCGTTGTTGGAGGTGTGGGGGCCAGGTGGAAGCTACGTCAATCCCAGGCGGAAAAAGGAGCTGGTCGATGCCGCTTCCGAGCACCTTGCAAACCTACAGCGAGAGATGGGTATCAAGGCGGAAACGTTCGTTGGCAGTGGCGATCGGCCGAAGGTTTTGGGCCAGGCGGCCGAGCAAACGAAGGCTGATTTGCTGGTGATTGCCTGCTACCCTTACGGCGGTAACCTGCGAATCAACGGTTACGGCGTGATTACCGCGGTTCCGATCCCGGTCGTGAGCGTGTGAAGGCCTCGAAGACTGATATGGCGGCGATGGCGGAACATGTGCGCAGCGGGCAGCGTTGCGCTGAATGCAACCGACGATCCGGGTGCGCCTAGTCGCCGTTGGCCTCACTCTGGTGAGGCACCAGCGCCGCCAGGAGATTCGATGGTCGAGACGGGTTTATTGTGGAGAGCACAGCGTGAATCGCGCAATATGCGCCAAAGATACCCAAAAATACGCTGAGAATTGCAGTGCTACTGAGCAGAAAACCGACAAAAAGTGCGTTCAAGGCAAGGCCTTTAGTCACAGCCGCCTCATCGACTGGCGCGGCCGCAAAGGATTTACTGTATCCGCATTTGACCCCCGCCGTTGTTAACAACTAAGATACGGGGATCGGACTGCGTACCTCCACTCTCTAACATTTCCCTGGACCCGTCCACGTTACGGAAGTCCAAAAAAGTACTGTGTCAAATGGCCATCACTTCTATTTCGGTGCGCGGGGCGCGCCAGCACAACCTGAAGAATATTGACGTCGAAATTCCTCGCAACACCTTGACGGTCATTACGGGCCTGAGCGGCTCCGGGAAATCCTCGCTCGCCTTCGACACGATTTACGCCGAGGGCCAGCGCCGCTATGTGGAGACGCTTTCCGCATATGCGCGCCAGTTTCTGGATCAGATGGAGCGCCCTGACGTCGATTCCATTGACGGTCTTAGTCCGTCGATCTCGATCGAACAGAAAACAACCAACCGCAGCCCCCGCTCGACCGTCGGGACCATCACCGAAATCTACGATTATCTGCGGCTGCTCTACTCTTCGATCGGCGTTCCGCATTGCCCGAGTTGCGGCAAGCCGATCGCTCGCCAGTCCGCCGAGCAGATTGTGCAGCGCGTCATGTCGCTCACGCCCGATGATCGCGTGATGATTATGGCGCCCATCGTGCGCGGCCGCAAAGGCGAGTTCAAAAAAGAGATGGAGAAGCTGGTCCAGCACGGTTTTTCCCGAGCCCGCGTCGATGGCGAACTGGTGAATCTTGAAGACGATCTCGCACTCGACAAACGCAAGAATCACACCATAGAAGTGGTCGTCGATCGATTACTGGTGAAGCCCGGAATTGAACATCGCCTTGAACTTTCGGTTGGCTTGGCTATGAAACTGGGCGGGGGTCTGGTCCTGGTTGCGGTGGTAAACGGGGACGAGACCCTTTATTCCGAGCGTCTGGCGTGCCCCGACTGCGGTGTCAGTGTTCCGCAACTCGAACCGCGGTCGTTCTCTTTCAACAGTTCCTACGGAGCCTGCCCCGAGTGCCACGGGCTCGGAAGTCGCTACGATCTCGATCCCGCCAAAGTAATTGTCGATTGGTCAAAGCCGATACTCGATGGCGGCCTGGGCCCCGGATCGTCATCGCAAAATCTGGTTCGCAGCATTCAGTTACTGGTCCAGGCCTACGGTTTCAGCCTGGCGACCCCCTTCGAGAAATTTCCGGAAAAGATTCAGAACCTCCTGCTCTCCGGGGAGCCGCAGCGCGGAGGCAAAACCGGATTCCTCGGGATTCTCGGCTACCTCAGGCAGAATCTCGAGTCTTCCACCTCCGACACCTACCGCGAGTATCTCCTCGACTTCATGTCGGCCACCGAATGTCCGGTATGCCACGGCAAGCGTCTGCGTCCCGAAAGCCTGGCAGTCAAGGTGAATGGCATGTCGATCGCCGATTTCACCGATCTGCCGATTTCGCGCGCACTCGAAGCCGCTCGCAAAATCAAACTAACCGGCAGGGAACTGACGATTGCAGGACGCATCTTGCATGAGATCACCGAGCGCCTGGAATTTCTGGACAACGTCGGACTTGGCTACCTGTCGCTCGGGCGCTCCGCCGCGACACTT
>Ga0181522_10001353_pt1 | contig 14997 bp, 11 predicted proteins | sample PEATcosm2014_Bin_27_FD_121103 | JGI IMG/M metagenome (GOLD analysis project Ga0181522, IMG submission 121103) | Peatland microbial communities from MTU Mesocosm Facility, Houghton, MI, USA - PEATcosm2014_Bin05_10_metaG | ecosystem: Environmental > Terrestrial > Soil > Wetlands > Peat | place... | reverse complement strand
GCCCGTATCGATAGTGCCTCCGATAGACGACGGGATCATGCTGTCCACATTGACTGCTCAGTTAGCAAAAGAGCAGAAGCCTGCTGAAAAGCGTCTCTATCCCGGCATATGCCTCGCTGGAATAGGGCTGCTGCACAGACGAGCGCGAGGATTGCCGCGCTCGTGGCGACTGCAGCAACTCGCGCCCCGATCATCCCCATCAACGCCGGTGGGCCCCGCACGGGAGAGGCACAGGCGCCAGAGCACTGACTCCGCGAGCGGTTCGTGGGGCGGCGAGACCAATCCCGTCATCACGATCGTCGGGCAAGCGGCGAACGACGAAAGCGGCACGCGACCATCTCGCGACCAATCGCGTCCCGGGCGGCGTCGAAACGAGCTGGCTCATGCGACGACGCAGCCGTCGCGGAGCGGGACGACGTCGTCGCAGCGATCTACCAAGTCAGGGTCATGGGTCGCCAACACCACGGTCGCGCCGCGGCCGGCGGCTTGTCGCAACAGTTCGAAGACGAGGTCTCGGCTGGCCGCGTCGAGCTCGGAGGTGGGTTCGTCGGCCACGATCAGTCCCGGTTCGGCCACGATCGCCCGTCCCACGGCCGTCCTTTGCCGTTGGCCGCCGGAGAGCTCCGTGGCGAGCTGGGCGCGGGCGGCTTCGAGCCCGAGCACCGAGAGCATGGCGCCGACGCGTTTCGCGACTTGCTCACGGGGCAAACGGGCGAGCTGGAGGGGAAGGGCCATGTTCTCCTCGGCGCTGAGGGCGGCGGCGAGGCCGAAGGTCTGGGGCACGAAGCCGAGCGTGGTCGGACCGCCCGGTCCGTATCCGGTCAGCTTCACCCCGTCCAGGGTGACCTCGCCCGCGCTCGGGGCGAGGATGCCAGCCAGGACGTGGAGAAGGGTCGTCTTGCCGGACCCGGCCGGGCCTGTGACCACGACGAGACGGCCCGGGCGCGCCTCGAGGTCGACCCTCGTGAGTATCTCGCGGGAGCCGAGGCGGACCGAGACCCGCTCGGCCCGCAGCCTGACGCCCTCGTGAGAACGGCCCGACTGCATCACAAGGTCTCCTCGGGCAACTCGTGGGGAGGCGCCGGCTCGGCCAGGCGCAGGTCGACCCCGTCGGCGTGCCTTAAGATTCGCACCAAGGCGTTGGGCGGAAGCACCTCGAGGACATCGGGAGGGAGCTGCACGGAACCGTCACTTCCCACGACGGCGAACTCCTCGCCGTGGCGTCCCTCGGCTCCGACCCGTCCGTCTCGGATCGTGACCGTCCTCGGCATCGCCGCCGCCACGGCGGGGTCATGAGTGACGACGACGATCGTCGACCCGAGCCGAGCGTTGATGGCGTGCAAGAGGGCGATGGCGGCGTCTCGTCCAGCGTCATCGAGCTGGCTCGTCGGCTCGTCGACGAGAAGCAGGCTGGGGCTGGCGGCGACGCCGACGGCGAGGGCGACGAGCTGCTGGTCACCCCCCGAGAGGCGGCTCACCTGCTCGGTGGCGAGCGAGCCGAGCTCGAGCTGCGCGAGCACCTCGACCGGGCTCTGCATACTGTGGCCGGCGTGCCTCGCACCGATCTGGGCAAACCAGACGTTCTGCTCGCCCGTCGCGTAGGGGAGCAGATTCGTGCCGGCGTCCTGGAGCACCATGCCGATCTCGGTCGCCCGGAGCAGGCGCAGCTCGGAGGATGAGAGACCCGCGAGGTCACGGCCCCCGACGACGATCCGGCCGGCCGTGGGCTGGATGAGTCCGCCGAGGAGCCGCAGGAGGGTCGACTTCCCGGTCCCGGAGGGGCCGAGGAGGGCCAGCATCTCCCCCTCGGCGATATCGAGGTCGACGCCGCGTAGCGCCACGACCTGGGCGCTCTCGCTCGCGTAAAGATGGACAAGTGCCTGGCAATGCGCGTCCAGGCCGTGCCGGCGGCGCTCTTTGGCCAAGGACGCGCCCCCCTTGGGTGAGGGCCGTGGGCCGCGGGCAGGGTGGCTCACCGCTGCGAGATCCTGAGCTTGTCCGGCGTCGAAGCGGCTCCGACGACGGCGATCGCAATTGCAACCGCAAGACCGAGAAGCAAGGCGGCGCCCGCCACGAAGGCGGCGAGCCAGGCGTAAGGAAGCCCGAAGGCGAGCGTCGGGCCGGGCGGCAACCCGGTGAACTCCGGCACTGAGGGGAGCGAGAAGTGCGCGGCCGCAAGCCCGGCGAGAGCACCCGCGCCAAGACCTGTCGCGCAGACGATCCCGAGCTCGCCGGCCATCGCCTGGACGAGGTGGCGGCGCGAGAGACCGACCGCACGCAGGGCCACGGCCTCGATGGCGCGTTTTCGCGTGTCAGCGGCGATGGCAAAGAGCAACGATCCCGCGGCGAGCAGGGCGCTCTCGGCCCCGACGACGAGGAACAGCCCGAAGGCGAGCGTCGGACCGTCTTGCTTGAAGGCGGCCTCCATCGAGGCCGCTGTCCGCACAGAGAGGACATCGATCCCCTCGCGGCGGAGCCGCTCGACTATCCGAGCGCCCGAGCCGGCGGTCGCGGACAGCCACACCTGCTTGCTGGAGTAGATGTCGGGGAGGGACTCGTCTCTCAGGGCGTCGGTGAGGTTCACGAGGACGGCGTTCGTGCCAACGGCGGGGATCGCCGGCACCTGCATGGCGCCGTTGACACTGAGCGAGCTGCCGTCGAGGTTGAGGATCGAGTAGTCGGTCGAACCGGTCGGGCCCGACTGCGAGATCGAGGCGACGACGTTTGTGACCACGGCCGGGAGCAGGGCGGGCACGTCGGCCGGAGCGATAACGGGCGGGGACTGGCCTGCGACGTAACGGAAAGAAACCGAGAGACCGCTCGGCGAGGCCCCGAGGGAGGAAGGCTCTCCGGACGCCACCTGCGCCACCCGCCAGTGTCGGGGCGCCGAAAGCCCGGCGGCGACGGGTGCAAACTTGGCGCCGTCATCGACGGCGAGCTGTTCGATCTCGACCGGCACGGTGACCGCCCCCGTCCCGGCCCAATCCGCCGTGACCGACTGCAGGCGACAGACGCTCACGCAGTACCCGACGAGCGAGGTGTAATAGACGTGTCTGCCGAGCTGCAACGGCCCGACGGTTACGGACTCAGCCGCCCCGTACTGCTCGTTGAACAGGCCGAAGGTCAACGATGCGCCCGGCCGCACCGCTGCCCGCAAGTCAATGACGACCCTGAGCTCGCCGCCCTCAAGGGTCACGGCGGGGGCCACGGGTGGGGTGAGATAGCGGGCTACCTCCCCCGGCCGGGCGGCACCAGGCTGGTTCGGCCAGGACGCCACATCGGCGAAACTGGAGGTGTCGACGGCCAAAAGCGTCCCCTCCGAGTTCGAGGTGACCTCGGCCGCCATCGCCTCGCGCCCGCTCGGGTCCGCCTCGTGAACGGCTCGTTCGAAGTCCACCGTCGCCGGCACCGAGACCGTGAGGACGCGGTTCGACCCGACGAGGAACAGGGCTTCTTCGGACCGGTTGGCGCGGTCGATCGAGACTCCCGCGACGGAAAAGCACCCGAGGGCGACCGCGATGGCGATGATGACCGACTGGCGGATGACCCCGGACTGGCGGGCGACTCGTTGCAGGGCGAGCGACAGCCCGACACGGGGCGAGAAGCGCCAGGCCGCAGCGGCCAGCCTGCACGCCGTCGGCACGACCCGGGCCGCGATCACCCCCGCTGCAAGCGCCACCAGTCCCGGGGCGGCGGCGGCGAGGGGCTGTGAGCTCGCTTTCGTGCCGACCCCGGAAGCCGACACCTGCACGACCGCGGCGATGGCGAGGGCGACGACGAAAGCCTCGGCGAAAAGTTCCATGGCGACGGCGAGACGCGAGCGCGCAGCCCCGCTGACGCGTGTCGCAGGGGACAGAACGCGGCGCGAACCGCCCGCAGTGGCGACCAGTGCCGCCAGGGAGGCAGCGAGGGCGGCTCCAAGCGCCAAGGAGTCGAAGGGCACGGGGGTTCCGGCGAGCAGGTTGGCCCTTGCGGTCGCGAGGGCGAGGAGCCAGCCGAGGGCGGCTCCGACAGGTGTCGCTGCCACTATCAGCACGAACGGTTCTCTCAAGGCGACGGCCCAAATCGAGCGCGGGGAGAGGCCGCGCAGGTTCGCGAGGGCGAGATCCTGGTCCCGTTCGGCGGCCGTGCGCCCGGCGATGCCGAAGAGCACCATGAGCACGAGCAGCAACAGCTGCAAGTCGATGACGGCGATGGTCGTCGTCATCGAGCGTTGCTGGGTCGCGGCCTCGTCGAGATAACCACCGATGCCGCTCGCGGCCAGCAGCCCCAACCTCCCGAGGTGCAGCTCCTCTTCGGCCAACAGGTGGCGGAACGCCGGCACCTCGGTCGAATGGAGGCTGCGCGTGTTCACGGGCACGTCGGCGCCCAGCGCGACCTGGTGTGGGGGAAGCAGGGTGAAGATCGAGAAGTCGGCGAAGAGCGCGTCCATGCGCGGGGGCGGGGTCTGTGAGGTCCCGAACTCGAAGTAGTCCGAGCCCCACCAGTACGGGGCAGAGGACGGGCCCGCCCGGTACAGGCCGCGCACCTCGACAGAGCGCACGGAGGCTCCGATGGAGAGCTTCAGCCCACTACCCACACGAATGTGGAGATAGGCCGCCGAGCGGGTGCTCATCGCCACCTCGCCCGGTCCGCGCGGGCAGCGGCCGCGCACAAAGCTGAGATGCAGACAGTCACCTGAGCGCGAGACGACATCTGCAACGGCGAGCTCACCGCCCGAGGCCGACAAGATGCCGACGCCGGCCACGGCGGTGAAGATCGGTTTGGCGAAGAACGCCTGACCGCTCGGCGAGCGGGACGGAAAGGCCAGCGCGTGCTCGAAGCTCGCCTCGGAGACAGGCTGGCCGGGTTGCTCGTTGACGATGAGCCCGGTCGAGACCGGGGGAGGCGGGACGACGATGTGGCTCAGCACGGACTGGTCGGCGGCGGCGAGATACACCGGCCCGGCCGTAGCCGCTGCCACCGCCAAGAGGGCGACGACGAAGAAGACGGCCGAGGAGCCGGCCCTCCAGCGAAGTGCGTTCGCCAGGAGGCCGAGCCGGACGCGCCCCAGTCGGCTCATCGGCGCGAACAGCAATGGGCAGCCGTGGACAGATAGCCCTCCGCCCGGATAATCCCCGAGCGACGACCGGATCGCAGCATCTTCCCCCACCGTTCGATGAAGACGATCCCTAGCCATTGAGACGCCAGGACTTTATTCGTCTTCAACCATGTGCCTTCGAGCTTGCACCGGCCATGGCCTAGATCGTATTGCGCCGGGACATTTGCATCGGTTTCCAACCATCGACACGACAGATTCGATCGGCGCGATGGACGTAAAGCACTGGTGAGGCCTATTGGATGCGAACTCATTCCGAGGCTTGTCGTAGACGATCACGTCCGCTCGGGCCAGCGCCTCGCTCGGTGACAAGGCCGGCACGGCTCCCGTCTGCATTGAATCCTGCATCGCCGCCGTTCACCAGCCAGTGCCCATGTCCTCACGTAGCAGAACTGTCAGCACCAGCCCGGCTTTAGCAATGCAGGCTTGGCAGTGCTCGGCAGCCAAAACGACCTTGCGGTCGAGAAACTGTGCCTCTGACCTGCGTCGGGCTGGCGAGATTTGAACTCGCGACCTCTTGACCCCCAGTCAAGCGCGCTAACCAAGCTGCGCCACAGCCCGTGGCATGAACTCCCTGCTCAGAAGGTTACTCTGCGCAGTCCTACGAGTGCCGCCGTCCCGCTTGACGATACTTTGCAAACGGCCGTGCGCCGACGTCACCGAGGAGCACTCTACTCACCAGCTCGCCGGCCCCCGGAAAGGCCGTCGCCTACAACCGCGGGCATCCCCCCGGCCCATTCGCCGGCATCTCCCCCACCTTGCAGCGATCCCTCAGGGTCTCCCTCACAGCCAGAGCTGCAGCAGGCCCGAAACTCGACCGCCGCGTCTTCGCAGCTCGGGCGCAAATACGGGCGCGCAAGGCAGTTGTGTCTCTCCGGTGTCAATTGCTCCGAGGCGGCCGGTCCCGACGCGGCGCGCTTGTATCCTCTCAGGAGGAGCTCAGATCGTATCTAGAGTGACCCGAAAAGGACCCTAAGACACGCGGACCCCCCCGCCCGTGTGGCCGGGCCCTTTTTGCGTGGTCCAACCCGCCGGACACTGCGTCCGACGCCTATGGTGAGGCCCATGGAGACACGTCGGCTGGGAAAGACTGGTTGGGACGCGAGCGTCATCGGTTTCGGCGCCTGGGCGATCGGCGCCGACTGGGGCGAAGCCGACGACGACACCTCGCTGGCGGCCCTCAGAGCGGCGGCCGAGTCGGGAGTCAACTTCTTCGACACCGCAGACGTATACGGCGACGGGCGTAGCGAGCGCCTCGTGGCCAAGGTCCGCAAGGAGCTCACCGAGCCGATCTTCGTCGCCACCAAGGCCGGTCGCCGTCTGCCGGCCCAGCGCGTCGACGGGTACACGCCGGAGAACCTCGTCGCCTGGACCGACCGCAGCCGCGAGAACCTGCAGATGGAGACGCTCGACCTTGTCCAGCTCCACTGTCCGCCGACCGACCTCTTCTACCATCCGGAGGTCTTCGCCGCCCTGGACGACCTCGTCGCCTCCGGGGCGATCGCCCACTACGGCGTGAGCGTCGAGAGGGTCGAGGAGGGCCTGAAGTCGCTCGACTTCCCGGGGGTGGCGTCGGTCCAGATCATCTACAACATCTTCCGCCAGCGCCCGGCCGAGCGCTTCTTGGCCGCCGCCAAGGCTGCCGATGTCGGGGTGATCGTCCGGGTGCCCCTCGCCTCGGGGCTGCTGACCGGGAAGATGACACGGGACACCCAGTTCGCCGCCAACGACCATCGCAACTACAACCGCCACGGCGAGGCCTTCGACGTCGGCGAGACCTTCGCGGGTGTCGACCTCGGCACGGGTCTCGCCGCCGTAGAGGAGCTGCGCGCCCTCGTGCCCCCGGGTGAGACGATGGCCATGTTCGCCCTGCGTTATTGCTTCTCGGACCCCGGTGTCTCGACGGTCATCCCAGGAGCGAAGAACCCTGACCAGGCGCGCCAGAACGCGGCCGCCGGCGAGCTGGGACCGCTGGACGCGACGACTCTCGAACGCCTGAAGCAGATCTACCGCGAGCGGATCGCCCCCGAGGTCCACTCCCGCTGGTAGCTCACCTCTCCTCGTACAAAGGAGAGCTCAGGACGACGGGTCGCCCAGGGCGGTGATGGTCCCGAGGACAGCCCCGTCGTCGTTCGGGACCTCGCCGAGCACCGCGGCGTTCGCCTGACGACCGGGGTCACCTGGCAGCATGTTGCGCAGCCCGTTCAAGAGCCCGCCCAGCTCCATCGGCACCACGATCTTGGTCGACGGCGACGAGCCGACGAGCTTCAGTGTCTCGAGGTACTGCAGCTGCATCGTGTTGCCGTCGAGACCCTTCGCGACCTTCGCGATCCGCTCGAGCCCGGTGGAGAGGCCTTCGGCGCGAAGTATCTGTGACTGCTTTTGCCCTTCGGCTTCGAGGATCGCCGCCTGCTTGGTGCCCTCGGCGAGGGTGACGGCGGCCTGTTTCTGCCCTTCGGCCTCGGTCACCGCCGCGCGACGGGTCCGCTCGGCCGACATCTGGCGCGTCATCGCCTCGAGCACGCCCGGAGGGGGGTTCACCTCGCGCACCTCGACGGTGGTGACCTTCACCCCCCAGCGCTCGGTCACGTCGTCGAGGCGCACGCGAAGAGATGCGTTCATCTCCTCTCGCTTGGAGAGGACGTCGTCGAGGGGCATGTCGCCCACGACCGAGCGCAGCGTCGTGGCGGCGACGTTCTGGGCGGCGGCGGCGAACCTGCCGACACGGAGCACCGACATGGAGGGGTCGACGACCTTGTAGAAGATGATGAAGTCGATCGAGATGGAGGCGTTGTCCTTCGTGATCGCCGTCTGGTGCGGGATCTCGAGGAACTGCTCGCGCAGGTCGACCCAGGTCGTGCGGTCGGTGACCGGGTTGATGAGGATGAGTCCCGGTCCTCTGGTGCCGATCGCCCGCCCGAGACGGAAGAGCACGATGCGCTGGTACTCGCGCACGATGCGCACCGAGATACCGGCGATGATCGCGAGGAACAGTGCCACAACCCCGATGACGATCCCGACGATCATGACCGGCCTCCTTCAGTTGTCGAATCACCGGGCGGTGCCGGCGCGTCCGCGTCCGGCGGGCTGCCCGTATCCAGCGCCTCGTCGAGCGGCCGGCCCGAGGGCCCGACCGCGGCGTCGCTCCAGACCTCGAGGCGCACGCCGGCGACGCGAAGCACCTCCACCGGCGAGCCAGCCGGCACGAGGCCGTTCAGAGCCACCGCCGACCAGTTCTCGCCGTTCACCCGGACGATCCCGTCCGGGCGCAGGTCGCCCACGGCGACACCTTCGGCCCCCAGGGGTGAGACCAGGCGGCGGTCGGCCACGATGACCCCCCGGGTGGTGAGTCCTTTCCAAGCGAGCGTCCCGATACCGGCGGAGACCACGAGATCAGCGCTGAGCAGGGCCCAGAGCACCGGTGCGGTCCGCCCGTCGACGGCCATCACGACGAGCCAGAGGGCGGCCAGCAGCCCGAGGACCCCGGCGGTGGCATGAGCGTGGGGGCCGACGTGGAACCCGATCAGCGAGACGAGCACGACGAGCCCGAGCAGAACACCTGCAACAACCCACATGGCGCCTCCTTCCGCGGCTGCGCGACATCAAGGTTAACGGGATTCCGGCTCGCCGACTCCCCGGTGCACGCTCGGACAAGGCGGGCTGGAGCACAGGTGCCGGGAAAGCCCCCGGGGCCTCGGACGCACCTCAAGCGTGATGGATCAGCCAGCCGATGCCTTGATAGAGGCGGTACGCGAGATAGATCACCGAGCCGAGGACGAGAACCTTGAAATGCCAAGGCGCCTTCGGATGGACCAGCTCCTCGTCACCTTCCGCTGCGCCGTCCAGGTCCGCCTGTCCGCCCAGGTCCGCCTCTCCGCCCAGATCCGCCTGTCCGCCCAGGTCCGCGCCGCAGCTCGGGCACAGTCGGCCTCTGCCAGGCTCGGCCGGATCCGCAGGTGCGGCGGGGTTCTCCGGTCCGGCGGAGGACACCGCACGCGTCTCAGGCGCGCTCAGGAGGCCCGGATCCTGCCCGGCTGCTCCCTGCCCGATTGCCTCCTGCCCGCACCGCTCGCACCGCGCCATGGCGGTGATCCCGTCAGACCCGGGCCGGAAACGACCCGGCCGGAGGCACCCGTGAGCTCACGTCGGCAGCGGCCTGACAGCCGGGCAGCGGCCGGGCGCTCATCGCTGCTGGCGGACGCGGACGCGAAGCTCGACCGGCGTGGGGCCGAGCTCGAACCGCTCCCGTAGGGAGCGCTCCAGGTAGCGCAGATACGTGGGCGGCAGGCGACGGGTGGCGAACAACGTGATGGTCGGCGGGTCGACCGCTCCCTGCACGCCGTAGAGGATACGCGCCCCACCTGGCGCGGGGTGGGCCGACTGGGCGCTTCGCAGCCCGTCGTTCAGGCGGCCGGTCGGGATGCGGCGGCCGTAGGCGCTCATGGCCTCCTGCACTGCCGGGAGGAGGCGGTGCACACCGAGGCCGGTCTTGGCTGAGACACGCAGCACCGGCGCGTAGCCGAGGAATGCCAGCCGGTCGGCGACAGCCTCGGTGACCTCGGCGCGGCCCTCGGTGTCGAGGACGTCCCACTTGTTGAGGAGGATCACGACCGGGCTCCCGGAAGCGTCGATGCGCTCGGCGAGACGCTGGTCCTGATGGGTGACGCCTTCGCCCGCGTCGAGCACGAGGAGGGCAACATCGGCGCGGTCCAGCGCCCGGAGGGCCCGCACGAGCGAGTAGTACTCGGGCCCCTCGCCACTTCGCGCCCGGCGCCTCATGCCGGCGGTGTCGATGAGCTTGACGGTCCCTTCCTCGGTCTCGATCAAGGTGTCGATGGCGTCGCGGGTCGTGCCCGGAAGGTCGTGCACGACGGACCGCTCCTCCCCGGACAGCCGGTTGAAAAGGGTCGACTTGCCGACATTGGGCCGGCCGACGATGGCAACGGCCGGGACCCGAGGTGTCCCCCCCGCAGCACCCGGCTCCGGGCCGCCGTCGCCCTGCACCGGGGTCTCGGGCAGGGCGGCTTCGGGCAGCTGCTTGACGACGTCGTCGAGGAGGTCCCCGACGCCGCGGCCGTGCAGGGCGCTCACCATCGCAGGCTCGCCGAGACCAAGGCCCGCGAGCTCCCACGCGTCGACCTCACGCTTTTGCGAGTCGACCTTGTTGGCGACGACGATGACAGGCCCCCCGTGACGCCTCACGAGCTGGGCTACGGCGGCGTCCTCCCCTGTCACGCCCGTGGTCGCGTCGAGCACGAGCAGGACGAGGTTCGAGTCCCCGAGCGCCTTCAGGGCCTGTTCTGTCACCTTGGCGTCGAGGGAGTCACCCCGCTCCACCACGCCACCCGTGTCGACGACGAGAAACGACGTGCCGTTCCACTCACACTCGACCTCGAGCCGGTCCCGTGTGACCCCTGGGCGCGCCTCCACGATGGCGAGCTGGCGCCCTGCGATGCGATTGACAAGTGTCGACTTGCCCACGTTGGGGCGTCCGACGACGGCGACGACCGGTAAGGGCCGGGTCTGTGCACTGCTCATTTGGTCGCCTCCAGCGTCCTTCGCAACGAAGCCCCGTCGGTCGGGACCACCTCGACAGGCACCGGCAGGTCCTCGAGCGAGGAACCGTCGATGAACCGGCCTTTCGACAAACAGACATCGGGAAGCAGGTAGCGGCCGGACGCGGGCGCCTCGGAGAGGGCGCGGGCGATGTCCGGTCCCGCCATCAGGCCGGCGACGGAGATGTTGCCTCCGAAGAAGTCGTTGCGCACAGCGAGGACGCGCACGTCCGCGAAGCCGTTCCTGTCGAGCAGGGGACGGAGCACGAGCTGGCCGTAACCGGCCGTCAGGATGGTCACGGCGAGACCCTTTGCTGGCCGCGGCGGCCGCGGAGCCAAGCTGACGGCGACTGTCCGCGGGGCTCGATATCCCTCCGCGGGGGCACCTTCCACCCAGGCGAAAAAGCCCGTCCGGCCGGGGGCCCCAGACCCGGCGGCGGTCGGGCCCCCCGGCAACTCCACGGGGTGCTCGAAGGACTCCTGAAAGGCTCGGACCATGCCGACGCCGTTCTCGTGCTGTGGGAAGCCGGCGTACTCCGCCGCGTCCGGGAGGGCCATCTCGGCCATGAGGTAGTACTCGTCCGATGCCCACAGGACGCGGCGGCCGAGGCTGCGGTCGAACCGCTCCCTCCACTCGTGCACCGTCTCGACAGTGGCCCTCGCCTCGCCGGTCGTGTGCGGGCGCATCGCGGCTTCCTTCGAGTGGCGGCTCACCCCGAGGGGGACGATGGCGACGGTCACGAGCTCGGGGAAGCGGTCCAGGATGCCGGCAAGGGTCCCGTGCAGCACAGCCCCGTCGTTCACGCCCGGGCAGACCACGACCTGGCCGTGAACTTCGATGCCGTTGTCGAGAAGGCTGCGCAGCCATCTCAGGCTCATTGCGCCCCGCCTGTTGCGCAGCATGCTCGAGCGGACCTCGGGATCGGTAGCGTGGATGGACACGTAGAGCGGAGAGAGCCGCTGGTCGACGACTCGTTCGAGATCGGCCTCGGTGAAGCGGGTCAGCGTCGTGAAGTTGCCGTACAGGAAAGAAAGCCGGTAGTCGTCGTCCTTCACGTACAAGCTCCGGCGCATCCCCTTTGGGAGCTGGTAGATGAAGCAGAACTCGCAATGGTTGTCGCAGGTGCGGACGCGGTCGAAGATCGCGGCAGAGATCTCGAGCCCGAGGGGCTCACCTGCTTGCTTGAGGACCGTGACCTCGAGCTCTACCCCACCACGGACGACCTCGAGGTCGACGATCGGCTCATCCGCGAGCAGCTGGTACTCGATGACGTCCCGGGGGACCTGCCCGTTGATCGAGCGAAGCTCGTCTCCCGGCCATACCCCGGAACGCTCAGCCGGCGATTGCTCGGCCACGGCCACCACCTGCGGTAGCGGCATTCCCAAAGGCTACCCTGGTCTACCGTGAGTCCGGCCCAGGAACCCGTTTCGCCCCGAGAGGGCGGCGAGGTCGAGCTGGTGCTGCTCGCGCAGCCCCGCGGTTTTTGTGCGGGCGTGGAGATGGCCGTCAAGGCTCTCGCGTGGATGGTCCGCGTCTTCGAGCCCCCGGTTTACTGCTACCACGAGATCGTGCACAATCGCCTGGTGGTAGAGGAGTTCCGTCGCCAGGGCGTCGTCTTCGTCGACGACGTGGGGGATGTCCCCGCCGGCGCGCCCCTCATGCTGTCGGCGCACGGCTCGGCTCCGGAGGTCGAGCAGGCTGCCGGAGAAAAGGGGCGCATCGTCGTGGACGCTTGCTGCCCACTTGTGACCAAGGTCCACCACGAGCTCAGCGTGAGGGCCCGGAAGGGCTACACGGTCCTCTACGTCGGCCACTCGGGCCACGAGGAGGCGATCGGGACGATGGCCGTCGCCCCGGAGGCGGTCCATCTGATCGAGGACGAGAGCGACGTCGAGAACCTCGAGCTCGAGCCCGGTGCTCCGGTGGCCCTGCTCGCCCAGACCACCCTGGCCCATGAGGAGTGGGAGGGCATCGTCGCCCGCGCCCGGGAACGCTACCCCGAGCTGTGGATGCCGGGGCGCTCTGATCTCTGCTACGCCACCACGAACCGTCAAGGTGCCGTGAAGGCCGTCGCACCGAGATGTGACGCGATGATCGTGCTCGGCTCGGCCAATTCCTCCAATACGGTTGCGCTCGTGAAGGTGGCCGAGGCGGCGGGCTGCCCGAGAGTGCTCCGCGTCAACTCTCCGGGCGAGATTCCCCGTGACCTCACGGGCGTCGTCGGCGTCACGGCCGGCGCGTCGGCGCCCGACTGGCTCATCGACCGCCTCCTCGAGCGCTTGGCCCCGAGGCGCGGGGTGGAGGTCGTCCAGACCACGTCCGAGGACGAGTACTTCCCTCCCCCGCCGGAGCTGCGCGACCTGCTGCGTTGCGTGGGCGTCGCCGCCGGACTGGCCCTCGGGGCCAGTGCCGAGGGCGCGCCGGCGGCGCCGCCCGACCGCCAGGTGACGGCGACCGACATGCTCCTCGGCGCCGCGACCGGTGCCGGCTCGTGAACGCCCGCACACAACGGCGGCGGAGACAGGTCGACGAGCTGATCGACCGCACCGCCCTCGAGGAGCTTGTCTCCGTGCAGGGACCAGTCACCATGTCACCGGTCGTGGTCGTGATCGCGGCCTACAAGGAACGCGAGAACATCGCCGAGGTCGTCGGCACCATGCCGAAGGAGATATGCGGCCTGCCGGTGACGGTCCTCGTCGTGGTCGACGGTGAGGACGACGGCACCGGAGCGGAGGTCCGCGCGGCTGGTCACTACGCCTGCATCGCGCCCGTCAACCGGGGCCAGGGTGCGGCGCTGCGGCTCGGCTACAGGATCGCCGTGGATCACGGGGCCAGGTTCATCGTCACGGCGGACGGGGACGGCCAGACCGACCCCGATGACCTCGAGGTCGTCCTCGAGCCCGTGATATCGGGCCGGGCCGACTTCGTCAACGGCTCGCGCCGTCTCGGCGAGACGCATGTCTCCGACATCGTGCGCAACACCGGGGTCCTCGTCTTCGGGACCCTGATCTCGCTTCTGACCAGGACCACCGTGACCGACACGGCCAACCCTGTCCGCGCCTTCAAGGCCGAGCTGCCGAGCGAGCTCGTCCTGGACGAGCCGCAGTACCAGGCGTCCGAGCTCCTGATCGGCGCGATCATGCACGGCTGCCGCTTCGAGGAACGGCCCGTGACCTTCCGGGCCCGTCGCAAAGGCGAGACGAAAAAGAGCGGGAACTTCCTCTACGGCCTGCGTTACGGACGTGTCGTGATACGGACCTATCTGAGGGAGCGGAGCCGGCAGCGCCTCAGCCGATGAAAGCCTGAGGCTCCGGCACCGGCAGTGCCCGTCCCTCTTCTCGGATCGACTTGCCGTAGCCGTCGCCAGCCCCGCCCGGGCCGGGTTCCCCCCTGCCGGGAACGCCCCGCCAGCACCAGGCGATGAGGGCGACGACGATGACGATCGCGCCGGCGGCACCGGTGAAGGGCACCCAGGGATGGAGGGCGAAGAGGGCGCCCGCCACCAGAGCCGACGCCGCCGTGGCGCCGGTCTGGGCCGTCGAGGCCGCTCCCTGGGCGCGTCCCAGCTGACTGCCGGGCACACTGTGCGCCAGCTGGGAGGCGAGGGCGGGCCCGGCCACGGCGACCGACACCGCCTCGGCCGCGCCGAGACCCACCAGCAACCAGACCGAATGGAGAAACGGATAGGTGGCGGCGAACCCGGCAGACATGAGCGTTGACCCGGCCGCCAGATAGCGCCGGTCGAAATGGTCCACTAGCCAGCCCCCCGGCACCGAGGCGGCGGCGAAGGGCAACGCGAACAGCGTCCAGGACAAGCCGATCTGCCATCCCGAGGCACCCCGGAGGTGGAGCAGGAGGCTCCAGCAGACTTCGTACACGCCGATGACGAGCCCGGCCCCGGCGTAGCCGAGCACCACACCGAGCACGCTGCGGTCCCTCCACATGACAACCCTCGGTCCCGGGTCGTCGTGGAGCGACCTTGTCCTGGGCACGGCCACGAGGACAGGTATGCAGGCGAGAAGAGAAGCCACGGCGGCAGCCACGAACAGCCAACGCATGGCCGAGATCCCGGCCAGGCCGCCGATGAACGGCCCGATCGCCAGCCCCACCGTGCGGGAGGCGAAGAGGGCACCGTAGGCGCGGCCCTGCTGGTCGGCCGGCACGGCGCTGCCCACGGTGGCGTTGTTGGCGACGTCGACGACTCCTGCTCCCGCTCCCTGCAGCGCCCGCACGAAGAGAGCCGCGATCGGGGTACCTATGAGGGCGAAACCTGCGCTCGCGGCCGCGAAGGTGACGAGACCTCCCAGTTGTACGGGGCGGCGCCCGATTCGGTCGGACAGGCG
>Ga0181522_10001352_pt1 | contig 14998 bp, 11 predicted proteins | sample PEATcosm2014_Bin_27_FD_121103 | JGI IMG/M metagenome (GOLD analysis project Ga0181522, IMG submission 121103) | Peatland microbial communities from MTU Mesocosm Facility, Houghton, MI, USA - PEATcosm2014_Bin05_10_metaG | ecosystem: Environmental > Terrestrial > Soil > Wetlands > Peat | place... | reverse complement strand
GAGCAGCACCACGCCCACCTGATCTTCTTCCAGGTTCATGGCGATGCCGGCCACGTCGTGAGGGAAGGACAGAAGTTCTCCGGCCATGACTTTGTCGAGGCCATACACGCGCGCGATGCCATCGCCCAGCGTGATGACCGTGCCGGTCTCGTCCACGGAGATCTTCGATTCGTAGTTCTCGATCTGCTCGCGGATCAGTTTGGTGATTTCGTCTGCTTTGATTTGGGCCATAGAATCAGCTTCTAGCTGCTAGCTCCTAGCTGCTAGCAACCCAGGTCAACCTCTTAACTTCCATCGTCTTTCGTAGACGACATTCGCTTCCGATACGTTCGTTTTAGCTAGAAGCTAGCGGCTAAGAGCTAATAGCTTCTTTAATTCTTTCCAACTGACCTCGTACCGAACCATCGTAAATCGTGCTGCCCAGGCGGACCACTGCGCCGCCCAGCAGCGACGCATCCTGCGCGTAGCGCGCGCGCACTTTCTTGCCCGTCAGCTTTGCAATCTGCGCCTCAAACTCGCGCTTTTCCGTGTCGCCCATGGAACGCGCGCTGGTAACTTCAGCATCGGCGATTCCGCGGCGCTGATCCAATTCTTTTTCCAATTGCGTGATGATCGACCCCAAAAAATGCGTTCGGCGATGATCGATCAGCACCGCAATCAGGTTTCGCACCTGCCGCGAGATTCCGTCGCGCTGCGCGATCACATCGAGCACAGCCCGCTTCTGCTCGGCGGGAATGGCGGGGTTCTCCCACACCCGGCGCAACTCGACACTTTCGCTCAGCAGTGTTGCCACGGCGCGCAGTTCCGCAGTCGAGCGGTCGGCATCGAGCCGGTCTTTTAATACGACGTCGGCGAAAGGGCGCGCGTAGGTGCTCGCGACAGAAGCCATCGGCTAGTTCCGGTCCTTTCCAGAAGGTTGATTCGGGCTTGACTGCGTCGAGCTTGACCGTGTCGAACCGGCCTCGCCCGTCAGATCGCCGGCGAATTTCCTCATCAGGGCTTGATCGGTGGCAGCGTCGACGTGAATCTGCTTCCTGGCCAGTCCCACTGCCAGATCGGCCGCATAAGATGTAAGTTCGCGGCGCGCGGCTTTAGTGGCAGCGGCAATTTCCTGCCGCGAGGTTTCAATGATTTTGCGCGCATCTTCCTGTGCTGCGGCTCTGAGGCGCGCTTCTTCCGCCGCCGCTTCTTTTTCCGCGGCGTCACGCATCATGCCGATTTCCACGTCCAGCTTCATCAGGCGCGATTCAATCTCAGCCAATTTGCGGCGCGCTTCTTCGCTGGCCTTTTGCGCTTCCCGCATCGCTTTCTGAATGGCTTCTGTGCGCGCGCGGAAGATTGGCGGCAAAAACTTGCGTCCGGCCCAGATGATGATCGCGGCGATCACCACAAAGTTCAAAATGTCGCTGAACAAGAATGCGTTGTGCAGGCTCAATCCCGTAAGGTGCGCTATAAGCTCCACCGACGGCGACTGCTTGAATTCCGCGGTCTGATCTTCATCTTCTCCCGCAGCCTTCCGAGATTCATGGGCCAGTTCCTGTCCGGGGCCGCGCTCATGCGGTGCCCGCCTCACTTCCGGATTTTGCGGAGTGGCAGATTGTTCTTGAGCTTGCGCGGGATGCGCCTGCGCGCAGCAGATGAATAGCAATGCCAGTAGAGCAGCCCGCCAGAAAGTACGTGGACAGAGAATTTTCATTTCGCGGCGCGGCGCTCGCTTGAATTCGTGCAGCTTGGCCTCATCCGATTGGAGGATTTTCGGCATCAGCGTCCCACCCCCGCCGGCTCGAGCACACGCCGCATAATTTCAATGGCAAGAGACTGGGCTTCCGACTGCAACCCGGCCTGCGCCCCCTCGGTTTCCTTTTGGATTTCAGCTTTGGCCGCCTGCACCTGCGCCTGGGCTTTGCCGCGGGCGTCGTTCACGGCAGCATTGCGCGCATCCAGGGCAGCTTTACGCCTGGCTTCCTGCGCGTGAAAAAGCTTGGCCCGGGCTTCGCGCAAGCGCTGCTCGTATTCTGTAGTGCGCGCCTCCGCGGCCGCAATGTCGGCCTTCGATTTTTCTACTGCGCCCTCGGTCTTGCTGCGCCGTTCTTCCAGCACTCGGCTCAGGGGCTGGTGCACGATCGCCTTATAGAGCCAATACAAGATGGTAAAAAGGATGACTGTGGGGACTGCGCCAAGCAGTAATTCGCCCAGTTGTCGAAGCGTCTGATCCATCGATTGTTACGGTACAGGAAAATGAGGGCTATGAAAACTGTTAAGTCTAACGTCTGCGGGAGTTTATGTCAACGCGCACGGGCGCATCGGGAGGCCTGAAGTCCGCCGGATAATTAGAGGTTTCTGATTAGCCGCAAGGTGACCTTTCTATCGGCTTTCCGGTCGCATGTCTTCGTCTCGGCCATACGCCATCGGCCTTTCGGCCCCATGCCATCGGTTAAATTATGCAGAATTTTGCAGTAACCCCTTGACTTCCTCGCCCAGAGGATTAGCATAGAAGTATCACCTCCGATCCAATTCAGGATCGAAAGGGCCTGTAGCCAAGGAATGTCACCGCTTCTTGGTTGCCGGCCCTTTTAATTGTCTGCCTTTGGGCTTCACAGTTTGCAAAAACGCATTTCCTTCGCGGTCCGCGTCCGGCTGAGGCAAAAGTCGCGGCTGATTCTGCGATCCTTGCGGCATCGCTGAAGCGATGCCCTGATACGAATCCTGAGTTTTTCAGCAAACTGTTCAGCCGGTCCTATCCTCGCCCGATTTCCCCATGCAAGGTTTTACCGCTCAGACCGGAAGAAGGTTGTGCAGGAATTGCAGTGGTGTCAGGCAAGCCATTCCGGATTTGCCAAGCTAGCGAAACGCACATGGCTGCATGGCATGGTCCAGAAAACGGCCATCCATTTCAGCACTCGCTCGACCGCTGCCCGCCGCATCTCGGTCAGTGCTTGCCGATCGAGAACTCCAACCCGGCGTAGACGGTCCGGCCCTGCTGCACGGGAATGCTGTCGATGTTGAAAAAGCCAAAGCCCGGCAGCCAGACCGTTTGATTCAGAAGATCGTTGGCATGGGCGGCAAGGGCAACCGTGTTTTTTTCCGGCAGATGCAGAAACCTGGAAACGTCCTGCCGCGCTTCGGCGTTCAGAATGTGACGCCAGCCCGAGAGCGGATTCACATTGTAGGCGTAGGGGTTGGTCTTGCCATCGGATACATCAAAAAAGCCAAGCACCAGCCCGCGACGGCTTTCATAACTCATACCACACTTGAAACCATAATTTGGAATGGGGGTAACGTTGCTTGCCCCCGTCTGATCGTGATTTGTCTGATAGAGGAACGAACCTTGGGTGAAGAAATCCTTTCGAAAATAGTATTTGCCTTCCGCAACAACACCGTCAAAAACAACTCCACCGAGGTTCTCGTAGACAATGGGAGCTTCACCGACAGTAATGATGCTTTGAATCTGGTGATTGTGAAAATAGTCGACGCCAAGCTGGAGGTGCGTGTACTGCAAAGTCAAGCCCAGGTCGACGGTTTCGACGATTTCGGGCACGAGGTTGGGGTTGCCGTGAATATCAGGAAGATTGAGTGTGGTTTCGTCGATGCTGGGCGGGCGAAAGGCTTCGCCATAGAGCGCCTTCACGCTGACCGTGTGCGACGGGCTCCAGATGACTCCGGCTCGCGGCACGGTGGAGAAAGGGATGTTCGCAAATTTGTTGGATTGGAAACCGGCAATCAGTTTCAAGCTTTGCAATAGCTGATGATCGATCTGGGCGTAAAAGCCGCCCGCCGGACGGCTCCCCCCCGCGTCCTCCGCAGCGTGGTCGATGCTGGCCACCTCCGTGCCACTAATGCGGTTGAACAACATGCCCGCGGTCAGGCGATCCTTGGAAGTGAGCGTGATCAGGTTGGTCCATTCGGCGACAATTTCGTTGGAATCCCGGTCGGTGTAGGGATAGGCGAAGGTGATAAAAGTCGTCCGCGTGTAGTCGAAATTGAAGGTCATATCCCAGTTCTCGCGGACTTTGTGTTCGTATCCCAAGTCGCCGAAGTCGCGCGTTTGCCGGGTTTCCCCCACCGCGCCTTGCACGAAGGCCGTGGTTTGCCATTCGGTGAAGGCGCCCATGGCGCTCAATCCCTTATAGTTCATGCCCACATAGTCGCCCGTTCCCCGGTCGAACATGGTTACGTCGTGGAAAGGCGGCTCGGGCGGAGCGTCAGGGTTGTCTTGCAGGATTGAGGGAACAAGATAGGTAATGTTCCAATTGGGCGCTTCATGAATCTGCGAAGCCCCCACCAGGCTGAAGTCTCCCCGCTTATACAGGAAGTGTCCGGTGGAAGCCAGAGCGCCGTTGGGTCCGACGAGTCCGTGGATGCTGGCTTCGTTCCCTTCCGCCTTGCGGGTGATCAGGTTGATCACGGCCGAGAAAGCGTTCGAGCCGTAGAGCACCGAACCGGGACCGCGAATAATCTCAATGCGCTCCAGAATGTCGACGGGAAAAGATTCCAGAAGGTCGGAAATAATTCCGCCCTCCATTACTTCGCGGGTGGGGCGGCCATTGATGAGGAACAGAATGTGCGCGCCGGAAGTTTTGGTCTGATCGCCGTCCACGGCAACCAGGCTGCGATCGGTGAAGTATTGGCTGGACTGGGTCAAACCCGGAACGCGATCCAGCACTTCGCCGAGTGTGAGCCCGCCGAAACGGCGCAGTTCGTCACTGGTGACCACCGACATGATGCCGGGAGCCTGCGACAGTTTGTCGCTAAAAAGAGATGCGGTGGTTACCTTCAGGTCCATCAGTTGCGCCAAGTCCATAGAGGCAAGATCGGCGCTCGCGGTCCCGGAGGCCTGCGGAGATGCGGACTGTTGTGCGCCCCCATAAGTGCCGAGAATCACCAACACCGCCAGGAAAGGCCATTTGCCAGACGAACCCAATATTCCGATGGGTCTCATTCTACGAATGTGCATGCCAGCTCCCCTTGCCCTCTCTTCCAAGCGACCATGGTTTCCGGTCCCGGTTAGTCGTTTTCGAGAAGCAGCTCATCCTCAAAAATGGCGGGGACCACTCCCATGCTTCATTGCTTGGTACCGTCAAATGGAGTAATCGGCAGTGCCCTGCCAACCTTTAATACAATGACCTGGTCCTGCTTGCGGAAGAAAGGCCTTAAGGTAGCGCGGGAAGCGCTGCCCGGCGCAAAATCTGCTCTCGGCACAACCGGCTTCATGCAAGCTTTTTCAGGGTTTGGAGTGTTCAAGGCTTCGCGGTCCGGGGGAAAGCAACTTCGCTGACCTTGCATCAGAATGGGGCAAACCAGAAGGCTGGACGGATGGAATAGAGCTAGACCTCTGGGCGAGAAGTGTCAGGGCTTCTTGGTTGCCAGCCCATTTAATTTGTGTCTTCGACAACCGGAGAACAGACTGCTCAATTCCTTTCCACTTTGTAAGGTTGCGCGTAGTATCCGGTGCGGGTGCGGGCGGTGAGACCGGGTTTGTCGACTTTGATCTCAAGGCTGTGATACTCGTCAGGATGATCGGCGGGGACGGCGTCGAAGGCAAGCGTGTAGTAGGCCTTGGCATCGATCACACAGCTTGCCATCAATTGCGCGAGGTCATTGCTGGAGTTGAGTGCTTTGCCACCGCTTTGAGTGGCAAGCACTTGCAAGGCAAGGTCCGCCGGCTCAGCCTTGTTGGGCGAGGGCACTCCTTTGAGGAAGCCTTTGTAGTAAGAAACGCGGAAGCTGGCTGCCTCGCCAGAGCCGAGCGGATCGACGCTGTATAGCGTGATGCGAGATTCGCGAAGATCGCGGGAGAACTCGACGATGTTATTGAACAGCCACTCCTGATTTTTCTTGGTCAAATCGATTCTCGGCCCGGAGAGCAACGGCCATCCCGGACTGAACCAGACCAGCAGTTTTCTTCCCGGCTGAGGTGCCTCGTAGGCGATGATCCGTTTTAACGCATTGAGAGACATGTTGAGGCGGTCCATGGCCCCGTAGACTCCCTGCGAGCGCCCGTTGATGCGGAGACCGGTTTCTTTCGATCCCACCACATCGGCGAGGGCGTTGCCATCGAGCGTGGACTTGGGCTGGATTTCCGTGGTGGTGTCGGTGACAAAGACGAGAGAAGTTGGCAGCGCGAGATGGCCGCCATTCTGCCGCAGGAATTTTTCCAGTTCGAGGCGCTCGTAGCCCATCGTCCGAATGCCGGTGTTGACGGCGTCGAGAAGGATGATGACGTGCAAAGGCTCGGCCGGGCCGCTCCCATCGATTGCGCGGAAGGAAGCGATGTTCAGCGGAAGCTTGTCATCGAGAATGGAAAAGTCGGATTGCTGTAAACCGGGTTGAGGATTGCCGTCTTTGTCAGTGACCACAACGTCGAGCCAAATGCGATGGTCAGAAGCCGCGGCCGGAGGTTTTGCGTCGGCTGGCGGTGGTGCCGAATTCGACTGAGTTGGTGCGGGAGATTGTTCTTGTACCGGGGGATTCTGCGCGGGCTGCGTTGACTGCTGGGTGAAGGCTGCGGAGGAGAGACAAAGGAGAGCGACACAGAACCGGGTGCGCATTGGCACCTCTCATTGGGGCGCAGATTTACGGCCAAAATCGTTCGCTCACTTTATCATTGTCCTGAGGTTGGCCGCAACGGTTGGCCGTAATCCGTAGTGGCTTTAGTTTGAAATCTCTCATAATGCGGGGTCATTCCGAAGCCCCGCGCTTTCCCCAGCGGGGCGAGGAATCTCCCGGAGAACGGTCGTACGCCGGGAGATCCTTCGCTCCGCCTGAAAAACGGCTCCGCTCAGGATGACGCCTTGCGAAGAAATTTGCGGATCAAATTTCAAAATTAAGCCATTACCCAGTAATCGTCTGCGCTTAGCGAAAGTTACTCTACTGCCCACTCCCTTACCTTCCGCACCACCGACTCCGGAGCATCCACTTCCAGCTCCACCGATCCATCTTTGTACGCCCGCGAATAAATCCGCGCACGCGCTTCCAGCAACGCCAATGCCTTGCCTTCTTTTTGCGGCACGCGCAGACTTACACGGCTGATGGGGTCTTCATCAATCACGGCATCGATGCGCTCCAACAGAAAATCCAGTCCAGTGCCTTCGACCGCCGACACGTAAATCGCTGTCGAAGCGCCGTCGCGGCGGATGTCACGCCGCGAATCGTTTATTAATTCTTTGGCGACCTCCTCGTCGAGCAGGTCAACTTTATTCATCACGCGTAGCCGCGGCTTCTTTTCCGCTTCCAGTTCTTTCAAAACCAGTTCGACTTGCGCGTCCTGCTCGGCCGAGAGCCGGCTGCCGGCGTCGGAAACATGCAGAATCAATGACGCCCGCTGCACCTCTTCGAGCGTGGCCCGAAACGCCGACACCAGCGTATGCGGCAGATTGCGAATAAAACCCACGGTATCGGAGAGCAGCACCTTGCGCTTCGAGGGCAGAGTCACGGCGCGAATCGTCGGATCGAGCGTGGCAAACATTTTCGGCGACGACAAAACACCGGCGCGAGTGAGCGCATTGAACAACGTCGACTTGCCGGCGTTGGTATAGCCTACCAGCGCAATAGTCGCCACGGGCGCCGATTCCCTTCTCTGCCGCTGTTGCGCGCGAATGCGCCGCACGTTTTCCAGTTGCTGCTCGACGTGCCGGACACGGCGGTAAATCTTTCGGCGATCGGTTTCGAGCTGCGTCTCACCGGGGCCGCGCGTGCCGATTCCGCCGCCCAGCTGCGACATCTCAATGCCGCGTCCGGCCAGCCGCGGCAGCAGATATTGCAACTGCGCCAGCTCCACCTGCAACTGACCCTCGCGCGTGCGCGCGTGACGGGCAAAAATATCGAGAATCAACTGGGTGCGGTCGATCACTCGGCGGTGGACGATCTTTTCGATATTGCGCTGCTGCGAAGGGCTGAGATCGTGATCGAACAATAGAACGTCGGCATTTACAGAGGCCGCGGCACCGGCAATTTCTTCCAGCTTGCCCGACCCAACCAAAGTTGCGGGATCCATGCGGTCGCGATGCTGCAGGATTTCTCCAGCCACTTGCGCGCCCGCGCTTTCGGCGAGCGTGCGCAGTTCGGCCAGCGATTCTTCGGCATCGAACTCGGGTATGGTGGGCTTGTTGCTGGCGGGCTTGGCAGTGGTAGAGGACTTTGCCCCATCGGCCGCGACCGCATCGCGGGCGGCCTGTGCCTGAGCGGTCACATTCCCGGCGCGCTTTCGCGTGCGCACATCGATTCCAACCAGGAACGCGCGCTCGCTGGCGTCGGCAGGCTTGGTTTCAGTAGTCCTTGTTTCAACAGAGCGGGAGGCGCGCTCCGCTAAGCGCGCAACGTCACGGGTCTTTTTGGGATGAGAACGGCGCAATCCGAAAAGGCCTTAGCCTTGTCCTTATTCTTAATTCTTGTGAATGCTTATCCTTCGGAGCTGGCCGCGCTGGCCGCCGTCGCCGCTACCGGCGACGCCGGGGCGCTGTTGGCAGCGCCTTTGCCGTCCGTGTGGCTTGGGTGCGCTCCGTGTGACGCCGTTCGTCCCATTACGACTGTCGAGATGGCGTGCTTGAAGATCAGTTGCTCTTGTCCGTTGGCCTCGAGCACCACGGAATACTTGTCAAACGATCGGATGCGGCCCGTCAATTTCACTCCGCTCAACAAATAAATGGTGATGCTCAATCTCTCCTTGCGGGCCGTGTTCAGGAAGGAGTCCTGAATATTCTGCGCCGGCTTGCTGCTATCCATAGCCGATCTCCTTAAATTCTTTGCACTGCATTCAGTGGCCTGCCCGGAGTTCAGGGCCGCCTCAACAAGACAACATGTTCGCCCGCTTCCGCCAGCAACGAACAGGGGGAAATCCTGCCTCTTCGGCGCCAAACTTCTGGCGCCGCCGCCCGGCAGGGTAGCTGCGAGTACCATACGGTGTCCGCCCGCGGTTTTCAACCTGTATGTTGGGGAAAAATGCGCCGTTTTGCGCCATAGAGTAACTCGGAGGAACGGTCTGCCCCTCGCCGTCCTCAGATTCGCTCGCGTTGTGTACAATCCGGCGTAGGCTTTTGGGTTCTTGCGGCGAGTGCTTGTGGGCTCGCGCGATTAGAGCCAAGCTCCGCTTTATCAGGAGAATTCATGGCAAGCACCGCTCTGCTTAGTTTCCTTGGACCGCAAATCAACTTTCCTACCGATTTCAATACCAACCTGCAAATGCTGCTTCGCTGGATCCACTTCCTCGCCGGCATCACATGGATTGGTCTGCTCTATTTTTTCAATCTGGTGAACGTTCCGCTAATGAAAGAACTCGACCCGGCGACCAAAGGCAAGGTCATGCCCCCGTTGATGACGCGGGCCCTATGGTGGTTCCGCATGTCGGCCGTGGTCACAGTACTCGCTGGACTAGCCTATTGGGGCGAGATCGTCGCGGTCGATGCCCGCAACGGCGGTGCCTCGAGTGGCATGGCGATGGCCAGCTTCTTTCTGATCTGGACGATAGTGTGGGGCGTCCTCTACGCCTGCCTGATCCCCGGCAAGGGTATTTTCGATAACGGCGCATTTATCGGCATCGTTTATGCAATCGTCGTCGGTATCGCGTCCTGGCTGTTTCTGAGCCTCAACAACCACGGCTGGGAGAGCAACCGCCTGCTCTCGATCGGAATCGGCGGCGGCATCGGCTGGGTAATGATGCTCAACGTTTGGGGAGTCATCTGGCGCATCCAGAAGCGCCTGATTCAATGGACGCGCGACAACGCCGCCAATGGCACCCCCATGCCCGATAAGGCCAAGTACATGGCCAGGCAAGCGTTTCTGGTCAGCCGAGCCAATGCGTTTTTGTCGATTGTTTTGTTGTTTTTTATGGGCGCGGCAAGTCATTACCCGATGTTTGGAAAGTAGTTCGGGGATCAAAGGCCTTCCGAAGAAATAACGCATGAAGACCGGATTTTGACGTTCTTATAGGCGACCGCCGGTGGAGAGAATCTCGCTCGCAACTGTTGACGAAACTAACCTTTTGAAAGTGGGTTGAAAAGGGTGTAAAATGTGCTTCCCATCGCACGGTATTTCTCTATACCGGCCACGAATTTGGAATCTAGGAGGGCAACGGGCCATGAAGACATTTTTGGGTTCTATTGTGCTGGCGGGAGCGTTGTTATTGTCACTAACCGCGAGCTTCGGCCAAAGTGCCACTCCAACCGTTATTCGCTGGAGCTATGGGGCGCCGAACGCCGTAACGGACATTAGGCATGCTGCCAAGGTCGAAGGCCTGAAAGTCGGTGACTTGCATATTTACGTCGCCCTGTACGACATGAAGGATACGGAATACAACCGGGCGTGGATCCAGGTTGTGAACCACGGAAGCGCACCGATCAATTTCAACCCGCAGTTGGCGTTTTTGCTGCGCGGAGATCAGACGGTGCGGGCCGAGGAACCGGAAAAGGCGGCGAACTCAGTGCAGAGGGTTGGCGAGGCTAAGTCCCAGGAGCTGGCTTCCCCGGTATGCACGACAATGAATGCCGGTGGCGGCAGCTCCCAATCAGTTTCGGCATCGCTTGCGTGCCGGCCCACGGATATGCAGGTGGAATTGTCGAAGGAAGTGCTCACTGTTTCTAATAAATGGGTGACGTTCATCCGCAGCCGGGCGCTGAAACCGACGACGGTTGCTCCAGGCGAGCAGGTTGTGGGAGCGGTTGTTTTCAGGAAAGGCAAGAAGCCGAGCGACTATATGCTGGCAGTACCGCTCGGCAGTCAGACCTTCGAATTTCCGGTCAGCGCGCTGAATCAAGCGCCGACTTATTATTAGCATTCGACGGTGGTGCGGGAACCTTAGCGCTGTCGGATTCCCGGGCCCTTTGCAGGACGATTCCAAAATTGGAGAACTTCAGGAGGCGGAAACAATGAAGGTAGTCTTTACCCCCGTTATGCTGGCTGGCGCGCTGTGTATCACGCTGGCCTCCGGCTTGGCGCAGAACGGCTTTCCCACGGTGGTTAAGTGGGCGGAAGGCGCTCCTAACGCCACTTCCGACGTCAAGAACGATCAGAAGGTCGAGGGCCTGAAAACTGACGATGTTCACATTTGGGTCAGCCTTTCCGAACTAAAGGACACGCAATACAACCGGGTATGGGTAAAAGTATCGAATAACGGCAAGACACCTATCGACTTCAACCCCCTGTCCGCCGTTCTGCTTAAAGGCGACAAGGCGGTGAAAGCTGAGGCCCCCGACAAGGCCGCGGGGTCGATCCAGAGATATGGCGAAGCCAAGGCGCAGGAGCTTTCCTCCGCGCATTGCAACAATATGATCGCCACACAATGCCAGCCGAACAACACACAGATACAGGAATCTAAGCAGGTACAGTCTTTCACTTCGCAGCAGAGCCAGTGGCTGCGCGACAATGCAGTCAAGGAAAAGACGCTGGCTCCCGGCGATGACGTCGAGGGTTTTATTGCATTTAAAAAGGATAAGAAAGCAGCTGACTACACTCTGCACATCCCTGTCGGAGCACAGACGTTTGAGTTCCCTCTAAGTGCGCAGAACAAGGCACCTTCCTACGACAACAATTAGTGAACGCTGCCATTGCGGGATGTAATGTATACCTCAGGGGCTAAAGCCCAATCGCTGGTCCGGTCTCTAGCGCAGGGCCAAGGTTCTGCTCCACCTCCTGCAACTCCGGTCGAGAGACGGACGACCGTCTCTTGATCAGTCAGGCCCCACAGGATTCTGACAGTCCACGCAAGTGCTAAGCTCTGTTTTCTAACGCGACCCTCTTCATTCGAGCGACGCAACCTCACTTCCGAAAGGCGCTTACGCATGCCTCGGTTTTGTGCTCTTCACGCTTGCTTGTATCGTGCTCGGGAGACAGCCCCGCTTGGCGGAATGATGCCGGCCACGATGCGTGACTAAGGTGAATGCCGTGAGCCCGGCATCCGCGTGCCTCGATGCGACTAGGGAAAGTCGGCACGCCTGAGACCGAGGCTCGCGCGCGTACACGATCGCCACTGACGCTTGCTATGGGCTTCGTAGGCTGAGCCATTCTGCCGAAGGGTGCGTTTTGGAGAAGGCTTCAAAGAAAAATGAAAAGGCGGTCTCGTTATTCGAGACCGCCTTGCCAGAATCCGCTGGCGCAGGTTGAGACTACGAATCTAGAAGTTGAACTTCGCCGTCAACTGGATCAGACGGGTCGAAGCGTCGCCGCCCAGGAACGAGCCCAGAATGCTGGTGGGCGGGTTCACCGTGCTAAGCACCTGGCCAAACGCCGGGTTGCTCTCGTCGTTGAAGGGCGATGCAAAGTTCGGATGGTTGAACAGGTTGAAGAACTGAGCGCCGATACCGAACTTGGCTGTTTCCCAGTGCGGGATCTGCGTGTACTTCATGATCGTCATATCGGTATCGAAGTAGCGCGGCCCAAAGAACTGGTTGCGCCGCTGCAGTTCGGTTCCCGAGTTAAGCTGCGCCTGATCGATTCCGATGCCTTGAGCATTCGCGGTCGTGATGTCCGGGAAACTGGACAGTGGGATGCAAGGAGTGATTCCCGTATCCAAAGCGCCGCTCGGCCCGCTGCAGTTCGGATATCCGCTGCCCGCGTAATTGGCATATACCGGCCCAGTACCGGTTCCGAAGCCGTAACTGCTTAGATCGCCGCCAGCCCCGTTGTTAACCGCTGTATACGGGAAGCCCGTCCGGAAGAATACGGTCCCAGATAGCTGCCAGCCCTTCAAGGCAAAAGTCGGCCCCTTCGGAATCTCGTATACGTAGTTGGCGTTGAAGGAATGCCGCGTATCGTAGTCGGCGTTGCCATAGCTCGACCGAATGTTGTTATCGTTAACCGGGTTCAGGATACTGTTTCCATAGCCGTTGTCGATAAAGGGATTCAGGCCGCCATTGGAAACCTCGTCCAAAGCATGGCCGTAGAGGTAGTTGGCTTGCAATTGCAACCCGTGCGCGAAGCGATGCTGCACGCTCAGGCTAAGGCCGTTATAGTTTGAAATCCCGGCGGTACGGATATCGGTGACCGTAACGAAACGACCGTCTGGCGCCGCCCCGGGAAGACCGTTAAACCCGTTCGGACAATATGGAGCGCCGGGAGCAGGCTGCACGGTCGGGCAATACGCGTTGAGTCCGTTGAAACCCATCGTCTCGCGGATTCCGTGGCTGCCAACATAATTGGCAATGACGGATGTGTTGTTGCCGAACTGGTGCTGTATCTGAAAGTTCCACTCTTGTGTCTCGGGGGCTTTGATGTTCCCGATAGTGGTGAAACTCGGAGGCGAGAACAGGCCGCCTGTAGACGTTTCAAGCTGAGCCAGGTTCTGACCTGCGAAGAACCCATTCACCAGCGCTGTGTTTGAGCCGGAAGCGGTCGCGAAGACGTTCCCCATGTTGGTTTCCTGCGGCGCTATGTTGCCTCCGACGACGAAGGTGTTATCGTACGGCGTATTCTCGATCAGACTATCGGCAACCGAGCCCTGGAATGTGTCCATAAAGATGCCGATGCCGCCGCGGAAGACGGTGTTATGAGCCCATGACGGCGACCAGGCAAACCCTAAGCGTGGCTGAAACACCACTTTGGAGAACGACGGCGCCATATTTGCCAGGCCGGTTTGGATCGCCTGGTTATACGGCGCGTTGATGCCCTGGGCAGCTACGGAAGAGAAATCGCCATTCAGTCGTGCAAAGCAGTTCGTGTTGCACACCGGCAGCTCGTTGTGGTCCATGCGCAAAGCTAACGTCAGCTTAAGATCGCTGCGCGGTTTCCACTCATCCTGAACATACCATCCCAATTGATACAGCTTGACCGGCTGATCGAGGCTCGAAGGGAAGCTCTGTACAAGAAATCCCTGGCCGCCAGTGTAATTGCAATTCCCAGTGGCCGGGGGCGGGCAAGGCGTGATCTGGTTGAAGAAGCTTTGCAAGCTAAACGCTACGTCCTCGCCGCTTGACAGGACGCCCATATCGTGGTCGCTCAGGTCGTTGCGGTGGAAATAGATGCCCAGCTTCAACGTGTTCTTACTGTTCAGAATATAGGAGAAGTCATCCACAACCTGGTAGCCGGTAACGTTGCGCCCCTGCGGCCAGACAAAGTCATCGCCGCCAACCTCGTGGAGGGAGCCGTCATCCAGGAAAAGCGAGGTCGGGAAAGTGGCGAGTGATGCCTGCAGATTTAACGGTCCGAAGATGGCGCGATAGTACTGGTCCGAAACCAGCAGGTTGTTGGCCGCCTTAAGTCCCAGTGCCCGATTCCAACCAATCTGGCCCTGATACTCAGGCTGATAGCTGGTGGAATTGAAGATCGGGTTCAACGCGTCCGTGGCGGTTGCCTGCGTGCCGATATCTTCCTGCAAGCGGACGAACAGCTTGTCATTATTGGTGACGTTGAAGTCAAACCGGCCAGAGGTCAGATATTCGTGGGTGAAGTTGCCGACGGTGTTGGAAAAACTCTGGGTGCAAGGCAAAGCGCCAAGGCCAAAGGTTGCGCCGGTGGTTCCATACGCGCCGCCCGGATCGGTAAAGGTACTTCCCTGGCAGCCGCTGGTATCGATCGGGCTGTTGGGGTTTCCCGGAGTCGCTTTAGAGATGCCGGGCGCGCCGTTGTAGACATTGAACGCCTGCTGATAAAACGGCACTGACGCCGACATGCCGATCGCGGGCGAGGTCAGGTTGTCGAGAATGGCATTCTCGAAGCCAGCGGTGGGAGTTAGAATCTCCTGGTTCGTTACCGGGATGAGCACCCGCAGGCCTTCGTAGTTCCAGAAAAAGTACGCCTTGTTCTTGATAATTGGCCCGCCGAACGAAGCCGCATACTGGTTGGCGTTCACGAAGCCACGGGGCAGATCGTTTGAGGGATCGGAAAAGTCGGTGTGAAAATAGTCGTTGGCGTTCATCACGCGACCGTCCCAAAAGTAGTTGGCATTGCCGTGCCAGTTGTTGGAGCCGCATTTCGTAATGTAGTTAATGTTGGCGCCAACGAAGCCGCCGTACTGGCCGGAATATCCGTTCGTGATGACCGTCGCCTCTTGAACCTCGTTTTGTCCAAGCAG
>Ga0181522_10001351_pt1 | contig 15006 bp, 11 predicted proteins | sample PEATcosm2014_Bin_27_FD_121103 | JGI IMG/M metagenome (GOLD analysis project Ga0181522, IMG submission 121103) | Peatland microbial communities from MTU Mesocosm Facility, Houghton, MI, USA - PEATcosm2014_Bin05_10_metaG | ecosystem: Environmental > Terrestrial > Soil > Wetlands > Peat | place... | reverse complement strand
GCTCCGGCGGCGACGGCATGATCGCCAAGGCGCTGCACTACAAGGAGCGCGGCTACAAGGCCATCAAGATGCAGGTCGCCCACACCGCCGACCTCGCCACCGATCTCGATAACGTCAAGCGCATGCGTGAGGCGGTGGGACCCGACATCGCCATTATGATCGACGTCAACATGGGCTGGACCGCCGACGTCGCCATCCAGATGGGCCGGAAGTTTCAGGACTACGACGTGTACTGGCTGGAAGAGCCGGTGTCGGCCGATGATTTCGCCGGCTATCTGCGCATCGCCGAGGCGCTCGATCTACGCATCGTCGGCGGCGAGACGCATTTCACCCGCTTCGATCTAAGACCGTTTTTCGAAAACCCGCGGCTGCCCATTCTACAGCCCGACCCAATGCGCGGCGGACTCACCGACCTGCGCAAGATCGCAACCCTCGCCGACACCTGGGGCATGACCATCGCACCCCATCTGTTTCCTGAACTGAACGTGCAACTGCTCGCCTCGATCCCCAACGGAATTTGGATCGAGGACATGGGCCTCGCCGACGATCTGTGGGTCGATCCGGTGCCGGTGAAGAACGGCATGATCACCGTGCCGGAACGCCCGGGCCACGGGCTCGCGTTCAAGCCCGAAATCCTGAAAGATTGCGCTATCTGAAACTTTTATCTGAATGCCTGGCCGCTAACCCGCGGTGGACGAAGCGTTGGTGCGCAGCCACTGCTTGGCCAGCGACACGTCGGCCTGCGACAGTTCGTGGCCGATGGGCAACGTGCGGTGCTCGACCACCGCGCCGTATTGCTCCAGCCGCGCAGCGAGCCTGGTTGCGCCTTCCGGCGATATCATGGGGTCGCTGCTGCCCGTAATGATGAGCACCGGCTTGCCTGTCAGATCTACCGGCACCGTCTCCTTGAGCGGCAGCGTCGCCCGCAGCAGGATCGCGCCGGCGAGCGCGTCGGGACGCAGCAGCAGGACGGCCGCGGCCGTGTTGGCGCCATTGGAGTAGCCGAGCGCGACAGGCGATGACAGGTCGTAATGGCCGCGTGCTTCCGCGACGAAGTCCACAAGCTCGACGGCGCGACGGCGCACGTCGTCCTCGTCGAACATGCCTCCCTCAATACGCCGGAAGTAGCGTGTCATGCCGTTTTCCAGAACCTTGCCGCGCGGCGAGAGCAGCGGCGCATTTGGCGCGATCACGCGGCCGAGCGGCACCAGGTCGTTCTCGTCGCCGGCGGTCCCGTGCAGCAGGAGCAGAGGCCGCGCATCGGCGCCGGTGCCCGGTTCGAAGCGATGGATGAAGGAGAGAGCTTCGTTCATCAACCGGCTGCTTTTCACAGATCCGTTGGCTCCGCCAGCGGTCCTTCGCGCAGCCTCGCGAGATCGAAGCGGTCGATTTCGCGGAGCAGTTCCACGAAGGCCTGCGCGCCTTGCGCCAGCGCCGCTTCGCCCTTTTGCGCGGTCGCCAGCGTTGCGTCGCCAACCGCGCCGCTTGGATTGAGATCCTGGGTCATCCAGGCGAAGCCGGCAGGCCGGTGGGCACCGAGCCATTTGAATTCGCGCGCCATGGCGATCGTCGCGGGCGTTGCGTTTGGCGTTTTCTCGGTACGCACCGTCTCGGGCATCGCGGCGAGCATGAGCGAAGTCTCGATGTCGCCGCCGTGGATGCCGTGCTTCTTCTCTTCAGCCGAGAACACGCCGTCCGGGTAGCCGAACCGGTGCCAGGCGACGGTGACCGCAAGCATGCCGAGCCGCGTGCGCAGATCGCTCGCCACCAATTCCATGGTGGCGACGTTGCCGCCGTGACTGGTGATGAGAACCAGCTTGCGCACTCCGGCGCGCGCGAGACTCTCGCCCAGTTCGGTCCAGGCGGCGATCGCGGTCGTCGCCGAGAAAGTCAGCGTGCCCGGATAGGATAGATGCTCCGCCGATACGCCCACGCGCTGCACCGGCAGAAACGTCACCGGAAGGCCGGTGGGCAACATGCTCTGCACCCGCGCCAAGTAGGCTTCGGCGATAAAGGTATCGACGCCGAGCGGCAGATGCGGCCCGTGCTGCTCCACGGCGGCAAGCGGCAACACGGCGATCCAGCGCGCGGTTTCGGCGCCGGCGACCTCCTGCCAGGTCATCTCCATCCAGTTGCGCTTAGGGAGCGTCATCGCGGCCTTGGGTTCCGGCTTGAGTTCTCTCGCCAATCGTTCCGGGCTCTCCTATTCTCGCGTCGCTGATGCAAAGGAGCAACCGATGCGGTTGGCTACGACTCTACGGACTGCGCTGGCTGGCTTTGCGGCCTGGATCGCCATGGCGCTGCCGCCCGTGAGTGCCCAGACCTACGACAAGGTCACGCTCGGCACCAACTGGGTGGCCGAGGCCGAGCATGGCGGCTTCTATCAGGCGCTTGGCGACGGCACCTATCGCAAGTACGGGATCGACCTGAATATCATCCAGGGCGGGCCGAATACCAACAACCGCCTTCTGCTGCCGGTCGGCAAGATCGATTTTTTCCTCAGCGCCAATACGCTGCAGGGATTCGATGCGGTGACCGAGAACGTACCGACGGTCGAAGTCGCGGCCCTGTTCCAGAAAGACCCGCAGGTGCTCATCGCCCACCCCGATCCGACCGTGCAAAAATTCACCGACCTGAAGAACCTCACGCTGTTCGTCTCCAAGGAGGGAATGGCCACTTATTTCCAATGGCTCAAGTCGGATTACGGTTTCAGCGAGTCGCGAGTCAAACCCTACACGTTCAATCCGCAGCCATTCCTCGCCGACAAAAAGAGCGCGATGCAGGGCTACGTAACCTCGGAGCCGTTCGCAATCGAGAAGGCGGCCCATTTCAAGCCCAAGGTCTTTCTCCTCGCCGACCAGGGCTTTTCAGCCTACTCGACGTTGATCGAGACGCGGCGCGATCTGGTCGATAAGAATCCTGGCCTGGTGCAGCGCTTCGTCGATGCCACGATCATTGGCTGGTACCATTACATCTACAGTCGAAATGCGCTCGGCAATGAGCTGATCAAGAACCAGAACCCGGAGATGACCGACGACCTTCTGGCTTATTCGGTCGCCACCATGAAGCAGAATGGCATCGTGGATTCCGGCGACTCGCTGGGCCTTGGCATCGGCGCCATGACGGACGCACGGATGAAGAGCTTTTTTGACGAGATGGTCCGCGCCGGCGTAGTCAAGCCCAACCTCGATTATCGCAGGGCCTACACGCTGCAGTTCGTCAACAAGAAGGTCGGACTCGATCTGCGGCCGAAGCCCTGATGAGACCTCATCCTGAGGCGCGAGCAAAGCGAGCCTCGAAGGATGAGGCCCGAGAATCCCTGAAATCATCCTTCGAGGCTCGGCGCTGCGCGCCGAGCGCCTCAGGGTGAGGCGAGAGTTGTGATGCCAACGACCGCTCCTTCAGCGACCCTGGTCGCCCTGCGCGGCGTCGAAAAGACTTTCCCAAACGGCACGCTGGCGCTGAAGGGCCTCGACCTCGAGGTGCGCGAGGGCGAATTCCTGTCGCTGCTCGGGCCTTCGGGCTGCGGGAAATCGACCGCTTTGCGCATCATCGCCGGATTGAGCGAGCCGACGCGGGGCACCATCGAGTGGACCCCGACGGCGACCGCCCCGAAAGGTAGCCGCATCGGTTTCGTCTTTCAGGAACCGACGCTGATGCCGTGGACCACCGTATTCAACAATGTGCGGCTTCCACTCAAGCTCGCTGGTGCGCCCGTCGACAAAGCCGACGCACGCATCAACGCCGCACTCGAACGGGTCGGCCTGCAGAAATTTGCCGCCGCGTATCCACGCGAACTGTCAGGCGGTATGCGTATGCGCGTCTCCATCGCACGCGCGCTCGTGACGGAGCCAGCGCTGTTGCTCATGGATGAGCCGTTTGCCGCGCTCGACGAGATCACGCGTTTCAAGCTCAATGACGATCTCCTGGCGATGTTGCGGGCGATGCGCACGACGATTGTATTCGTCACCCATTCGGTCTTCGAGTCGGTCTATCTGTCGAACCGGATCGCCGTGATGGCAGCGCGTCCGGGACGCATCGTCACCGAGATTGAAATCGACGCGCCGTATCCGCGGGACCGTGATTTTCGAACCTCGCCGGATTACGCCGCCTTATGCCGACGCACCTCGGAGGCGCTGGGGCGCGCCATGGCGGCGGGGGGCGACGAACAATGAACGAAAACTCCTCCTCCGCTCGTTCCCGCGAAATCAGGAATCCAGCTTCTGATCAACGGGCCGCTGGGTCGCCGCTTTCGCGGGGACGAGCGGGCACGGGGAGACAAGAACGTATACTGCGCATCGCGCTCCCGGTCGTGGTGCTGGTGCTTGTGCTGTTGATCTGGAATGCGGCGATCTCGTTCTGGGAGATTCCACCCTACGTGCTGCCCGCGCCCGGCCTGGTGCTGCGTACGGTCGTTACCGATTGGCCGGTGCTGTCGCAATCGCTGCTGGTGACGCTGAAGACGACCTTCGAGGGATTTTTGCTGGCCTCGGCCGGCGGCGTGGGATTGGCGGTGCTGTTCAACCAGTCGCGGTTCGTCGAATATTCGCTCTATCCATACGCCGTCATCCTGCAGGTGACGCCGGTGATCGCGATCGCGCCGCTGCTGCTCATCTATTTGCAGCAGCCGACCGCGGTCCTGGTGTGCGCCTGGATCGTGGCGTTCTTTCCGGTGCTGGCGAATGCGACGCTCGGGCTCAAGTCGGTCGATCGCAATCTCTCCGATCTGTTTGCTCTGTACGGCGCCTCGCGCCTGGAGATGCTCTGGAATCTCGAGCTGCCTTCGGCGCTGCCCTACATGCTGGGCGGCCTACGCATCGCCGGCGGTCTTTCGCTGGTCGGCGCGGTCGCGGCCGAAATCGCCGCCGGCTCGGCCGGCGCAGGCTCGGGGCTCGCCTTTCGCATCATTGAGTCGGAGTACCGGCTCAACATTCCGCGCATGTTCGCGGCGCTGCTGCTGCTGTCCATCACCGGCCTAGTGATTTTCTATCTGCTGGCGCTGATCAATCACCTGGCGCTGCACCGCTGGCACGAAAGCGCGCTGCGTCAGGAACGGTGAAGGCCGCGCCTGTGATCGGACCGCGCTCGGGTGCCCGGTGGTGGTGCTAGACTAGCGCTGCCAGAAATGCCGCCAGAGGATCGCCAGCCGCGCGCTGAAGTAATTGTAGGCGAACATCGCCAAGGTGGCCGCCGGCGCCGCCACCGCCATCGGCCAGCGCAAGGCCTGGAAAAACAGCCACACCGCGGCCATCGCCAAGGGCACGCCGAGGGCCGAGCCGGCCATGAACCGCGCATAGGCCGCCCCGCCGGGCGCCTGGCGAAAAGTCCAGCGCGCATGCAGCAAATAAGCCAGCGTACCGCTTAGCGCCCAGGCCTCCGCCACCAGCACCGGATAGGCGATACCCAACCGGTCGCCGCCTATCAGCACCACGTTGTTCAGCACCGCCACCGTCGCGCCCACCATGGCATAGCGTGACGTTTCAAACCGGGTAATCCGCCCGATCATCGCGGGATGACGCGCATCGCGTAATTGGCGCGCCATGGCCGGACCCAGCCTTCGGCGGTGATGCACCCCGTGCCAAAGGCGCTGCCCAGCATCGCGCGCGCCTCCTTGCGGGTCATGTAGGCTACGCGGTCGCCGGTCAGGAACCGGTCGGAGGCAACACACATCCAATGAATCAGCGTGCCGTTACGCTCCCAATCCTTGAAGACGAAGACACCGCCTGGTGCGAGCGCATCCTTGATGGCATTGAGGATATCTTGCCGTAACACATCGGGCACGTGATGCATCACGTCGCTCAAAACGACGAGATCGAACTGGTGAGGCTCACTCGCTGCGATTTCTTGGACGGGGCTTTGTAAGAATGTAACTTTGTCCCGGGGCCCCGCATACAAGCGACCGACCCGCGGCGTGATATCGATCGCCGTGATCTTCGCGTCGGGATAGGCGGCCGCCAAGCGCTCGGTAACAGCCCCTTCGCCGCACCCCACTTCAAGAATTCTCTTTGGAGACGCTGCCCAGCTTTGGACGGTTGCTACAAATGCGTCGACGTCGACATAGATGGAGCGATATTGTTCGCTGATCTGGCGCTCGTAGCGCCCGAAGAGTTTGCGAATTGTTGGTCCCAATGCCATCTCTTATCCTCTTACGCCGAGGCGTTCGGGCGACCAAAAAACAGACTCACCGAGTCGGATCGGCATTACAAGGCGCCACGAAACCCGGCTCGAATTCTGGGCAAAAGCCGTTCGCCGATTCTCGAACAATGCCAGTAACGTCCTAGACCGGCGGGGCCCAAACGCAGAAGTTGGACGACAGTGCCCGGCAAGCGGCGGTAGGACCCTGTTGATGCGGCCGCTAGCGCAGTATTGACAGCGATGGATGCACGCCCGACCCGCTCGATCATTTTCGATCGGCGAACCCCGCAGCCGCTGAAGCCCTGTAGATGTCGGTCGAACACAATTTGCATTTGACGCTCGAAGTCAGCTAGATCGCTGGTCCCGCCAACAGTGAGTGAGTTACCGTGGACGCGGAAGGCGGCAGTGACTTGGTCGTGATAGCCAACGGGACCGCTCGCGGCGAGCTTCAGCCAGATGTCCCAATCCGCCGTATACCATAGCGTCGCATCCAGCCCGCCGCAGTTTTTCCATGCATCTTTGCGGAAAACCGGCGCGGGAGCGGCAACGAAATTCTGCACCAGCAGCCGCTCCGTTACAGATTGAGACGAAAGCTCTGCGGACTTGCCAAATGGGCACCGCCACGTGCCCAGGACGGCGCCATCCCGGTTGATGATCGAACACGGCGCAATGTGTAATGGCAAAAGAGGTGCAGCAGCTATCCACGACCGCACCGCGGCGGCTCGACCCGGGAGCCAAAAATCGTCCGTGTGCAACCAACAAATATGTTGCGCTCTGGCGAGCTCAACGCCGAAATTGGTCTTTGTATGCCACATCGACAAGTCTGGTCGATTGAATATGCGCAGATTGAGACGTCCCTCATAACGCCTGGCGATGTCGATAGCCGCCGATGTCGGGCTGCTGTCGATCATCACAATTTCCATGCCGTCGACGGGCTCCGCGGCCACGGAACGTAACGTGGCATCGAACCATTGCTCGCCATTTTTTGTCGCGCAGAAGGTCGGCATTATGACGGTAAGCCAGGGCGTCTCACCGTTGCGATCAGCGGTCACGCGATCCACGTCATCGCTGGGCGATGAATCGGTCGGCAGCTTTTTAATCGACGGCGACATGACGCCGCTCCGCGGCTATTGTCGCCACAGGTGCCGGTGCTCTGGCCTGACTCAGATATTCAGCTTCTTTGCTCTTTTGCCTCACATACTCGGTTTCGTTGCCGCTGATGACGGCGAGCAAGAATCCGCCGAGGGCGTTCTGTGCTCCAATCACCGTCAGGGTCGTTCCGACAACTGCGGGGAGTACATTGGCAATGGCAGTGAAATGGTGCCTCGACCAATAGACCAACACGCAGGCAAGAACGGCAATCCCCGCAGAAAATGCAACTGCGCCGCCAATGAGCATGGCCTCCAGAGACATCCACTTGGCAAGTTTCAATTCCCAGTAGGAAGAGAGGCGATAACCTCGGCCGCGACCGTAGAAGTGGATGGAGGCGGAAAGCAGGAGAGACGTGTGGCTCAACCCAAGAAGCGCGCCCGCGAAGATGACCCAATAGTTGCCGATCGGGGATACGGTGCCGGGCCTCAGCAGAGCCTCGAACGCAGCAACCGTCCAAATACCGAGCGTCAGCGTTGCGGCGAACGCAGCGGAAGCCGCAAAGGCCCAGGGACTCAGCATCAACAAATACCGCAGATGCCGCCAGCCATCGCGCCAGGGCCGTAAATGCGGCGGGCGATTGCGCAAATCGCGCGAGAGCGTGACGGGCACCTCGACGATTCTTTGGTCTTGCAACGTTGCCTTGATGATCATCTCACTGGCGAATTCCATACCGCCCCCAGTGAGGTTGAGTCGATCGAAGCAAGAACTTGTCAGGGCGCGAAGCCCGCAGTGGGCATCGCTGACGCCGGTTCGAAAAAACAGGTTAAGGACAAACGTCAGAATAGGGTTGCCTAAATAGCGATTCTTCCAGGGCATCGCTCCCGGCTCGATGTCGCCTTTGAAGCGAGAGCCAATACATAGATCAGCTCCGGCTCTAAGCTCGCGCACCATCGCGACCGACTCGCGGAAATCGTATGAGCCGTCGGCGTCGCCCATAACAAGGTATTTTCCGCTCGCCGAGCGGAGCCCACCTAAAAGCGCCGCGCCATATCCCCGATCTTCGACATCGACGACCCGTGTACCCAGAGCGCGGGCGATCAGCTGACTCCCATCATCGCTTCCATTATCGGCAACAAGGATTTCGCCGGTCAGGCCTAGATCGCGCTGCACCAAAGCAAGCGCTTCCTTGGCATTAGCGATACAGTTTGGCAACCATTCCGCTTCGTTAAGGCACGGCATGACGATCGTCACGTCGATTTCCGTGCGGCCGTCCGCTCCAATCGCGAACGCGTTAGTCATATCAATTTGTCCGAAGCAAAACCGGGCAAACCATGGACTAGGCGGCGTTAATTTTCCTGTAAATCAAACGATGATTGTGACCCCGTCGGAGGTGAACAGCAGCCTCTGGCCCGAGCGCAAATAGCGGATCCGCTAGGTCATGATTTGCCGAAAGGGGCTATTAACCGCTGACTGAGAATATTGCGCGGGCATCGACAGGCGCCTACGCGCTCGCGTTTTCAGCACCGACCTCGAACAATTTGTCCGGCGGACATGACGCTCCAGAGCCAAGACGCTTGCGCACTGCAGACCGGCGAGAGCCTTGTTGCGTTCACGCTTCGCCGCTTGCTGATCGGTTGCGCGGCGTGGTTGTCCGGCGCTGTCGGCATAGCTTACATTTCCGCAACGCTTTTTCCGTTTCGCCCAGGGGTTTCGCTGACTGATTACTTCTTTAGGACGCAGGACGCCTCGATCGTGATCGTGATTGCGGCACTTTTGGCGGCCTGCGCCATTTTTCGATTTCCAACAACTCTTCCGGCGGTGTCTCCGTCCACCAGGTCTCGCCTCGCACGCCTTGCGCCTCTGATATTGGCCGCGTTCGTCTTTCTTTGTGGCGCAATCGGTTCAAGTCTGGTCTTCGACAATTTTCTTCTCGCTCGAGACGAGTTTCTTGCCGAATTCGATGCTCTGATCTTCCGGTCGGGGCATCTGATTGCCCCTATCGATCTAGAATGGCGGCCTTTCGCCCAATCGTTGGCGCCGAAATTCATGTTGCGGATCACCGACAATCTCGGTTTTGCTTCCGCATATCTGCCCGGCAACGCCTTCCTCCGCGTGGTCGTCGGCATGTGGGGTGACTCGAATCTCACGGGCGCAATATTGACGGTTATAGCGGTTGCCGCCGCCTACGGCGTGTCGCGACGGCTCTGGCCGCAGCGCGACGATGTGCCGGTTCTCGTCCCTCTGCTCATCGCCACGTCATCGCAAACATTGATCACTGCAATGACCGGCTATGCGATGTGCGCTCATCTTGCGCTCAATCTCGTTTGGCTCTGGCTATTTTTGCGAGACGATAAGTGGTCGCACGCTGGCGCGATGTTGGTCGGCGCTTTGGCCTGCGGCTTGCATCAGGTCATTTTCCATCCGCTATTTGTCGCCCCGTTTATCATTAGCCTGTGGCTCAAAGGTCGGCGCCAGTTGGCGCTCGTCTATGCCGTTGTCTACGTGCTGATCTGTTTCTTTTGGATCTGCTATCCGCAGCTCGCGCTCTATTACAGCGGCATGGAGTCGAGCGCACCGGATGGCGCTGGCGTTCGAAATTTCCTTTTACGCTCGCTGTTCCAACTGGTGCGCGGCGAATACAACCCCATGACAATGATGCTGATGAATATTCTGCGCTTTATAAGCTGGCAGAATCCTGTCGTCCTCCCCCTCGCGCTTTTGGCCTATCGCCCAATCCGAAGGGGAACCGGCATCGCGCGGGAACTCGCAGCGGGTATACTTCTCACCCTCTGCGTGATGACGGTTGTAATTGCTTACCAGGGTCACGGCTGGGGCTATCGCTACGTGCACGGCCTTATCGGCAGCATGGCACTTCTGGCCGCCTATGGATGGATCGACCTCACGTCTTACTCCGACGACGCAGAAGCGATGGCGGCGCGCATGGCCGTCGCGATAACGAGCGTATTTGCCGTCTTCGTGCTCTTCCCGGTGCACGCTTTGCAAGCGCATAATTTCGCCGCTCCCTATGTGAGGGCGAGTGCAATTATCGCCAGCGCGCCGACAGATGTCGTAATCGTTGATCGAACTGGCCTGCGCTTTGGAGAGGACCTCGTAAGGAACGATCCGCTCCTGCGCAATAAGCCCAAGGTCCTGGACCTAACGATGATCGACAAAGCCGATCTGTCCGCACTTTGCCAGCACTACAGCATTTCTCTATTCGACTCGTCGCAGGGCCGCACGCTGGGAATCGGTCCCGGTCCAGTTCAAGCGGAAGACGGTAACGAAACGCGAGAGAAACTGCGGATGCTCCTGAAGGAGATGTCTTGCGGCCGGCCACTCATGTCGGCGCCCCAGTGACGTGCGACGACTGCCGCAAAGGCGCGGCGTCTTCAGTTTATTCTAGGCAACTAGTTTGCTGCCCGCTTCTATGGCGCGCTTGACGTCCTCGCCGCTTCCACGCTCATCGCCAGCACGCGCGCGAGGTGGACCGCCTCGCGCCCTGTGCCGTCCTTGATCTGATGCCGGCACGAAGTCCCGTCGGCCACGATGATGGCGTCGGCATCCGCCTTCCGCACCGCCGGCAGTAACGACAGTTCGCCCATGGCACGCGATACGTCGATCGTGCCGGCGTCGTATCCGAAGGCGCCGGCCATGCCGCAACAGCTCGACTCGATCATTGTGACTTCAAGATCGGGAATGATCGTTAGGGCGCTCTGTACCGCCCCCATCGTATCAAATGACTTTTGATGGCAATGGCCGTGCAACATGACGCGCTTCTTCATGGGTGCGAGCGTGAGGCCGAGTTTTCCGGTGGCGGCCTCGCGCGCTAGCAGCTCTTCGAACAGGACGGCCGCCTGGGCTACGCTGCGCGCCGTGGCGCTCTTGATCAGTGAGGGGATTTCGTCGCGGAAGCTGAACAGACAGCTCGGCTCCAGCCCGACAATCGGCACGCCGTCCGCGGCGTAGGGCGCGAGCGCGGCGAGCGTACGTTCGGCCTCTCTGCGTGCTTCATCCACCTTGCCGACCGACAGAAACGTGCGCCCGCAGCATAGCGGCCGTCCGCCATCATTTGGCGTCGCGATGCGAACCCGATAGCCGGCGGCGCCAAGAACCTTGAGCGCGGCGTCTACGTTCTCGCGTTCGAAATAGCGATTGAAGGTGTCGACGAGCAGCACCACGTCGCGACTTGCTTCGCCGTCATGCCCGGCCTTGTGCCGGGCATCCACGTCTTTGGCAGCCAAGGACGAAGACGTGGATGGCCGGGACAAGCCCGGCCATGACGAATCGCGAAACCAGTCCGGCCGCCATTTCGGCAAGCTGCGCTGCGCGCTGAAGCCCGCGATCGCTTCCGACCATCTCGCCGCGCCGGGCAATCGGTCGCGCAGATTCATCAGCCACGGCATGCGGGCCGCATAAGGCGCGTAGCGCGGCAAATAGCCAACTAGCCGGTCGTGCAGCGACAAGCCGAATTTTTCGCTCCGCGCGCGCAAAACCTCGATTTTCATGCGCGCCATGTCAACGCCGGTCGGACATTCGCGGCGGCAGGCCTTGCAGGAGACGCAGAGTTTCAACGTCTCCGCCATGTCATCGGAGACAAGTGCGTCCGCGCCGAGCTGGCCCGTGATGGCGAGGCGCAGCGAGTTGGCGCGTCCGCGGGTCACGTCGCGCTCGTCGCGGGTGACGCGATAGCTCGGGCACATGACGCCGCCCGCAAGCGCGCGGCAGGCGCCGTTGTTGTTGCACATTTCGACCGCGCCTTGAAAACCGCCGCCCGCGCCCGGATAGGCCGACCAGTCGAGCGCCGTCGTCATCTCATCGGCACGATAGCCGGGGCCGTAGCGGAGCAGGTGCCGCTCGTCGAATTTCGGCGCGCACACGATCTTTCCAGGATTGAACAAGGCGCCGGGATCGAAGCGATCCTTCACGTCCTGAAAAGCCTGCACCAGTTCGTGGCCGAACATTTGTTCGTGAAATTCAGAGCGGACGATACCGTCGCCGTGTTCGCCCGAATGGGAGCCCTTGTATTCGCGCACCATCGCGAAGGCTTCTTCCGCGATGGCGCGCATGGCGCGCACGTCCTTGTCGAGCCTTAGATTGAGCACCGGGCGGACATGCAGACAGCCGACCGCGGCGTGCGCGTACCAGGTGCCGCGCGTGCCGTTTTTCTCGAAAATCTCGGTGAGCCGCGCCGTGTAATCGGCAAGGTGCTCGAGCGGCACCGCGCAATCCTCCACGAACGAGACAGGTTTGCCCTCGTCCTTCATGGACATCATAATGTTGAGGCCCGCGGTGCGCACCTCGACGATGCCGGCCTGCAGCTTCGGATCGAACACCTCGACCACGCCGCCCCATTGGGCGCCGCTCTTGTCCCAAGATAGGCCGAGGTCGCCGAGCATCTCGCCCAGCCGGTTCAGTCGGCGCAGATTTTCGTCCCAGTCCGCTTCGGCGAATTCAACAAAAAGTATCGCCTCCGGATCGCCGCGCAGGAACGCATCGACCGTCGGCCGGAAGATCGCGATGTCGCGCGCGAGCCCCAACATGGTGCGGTCGATCAGCTCAACCGCGATCGGCCCAAGCGTGACGATGTGCTGCGCGGCCTTCATAGCCTCCTGGAAACTGCCGAAATGGCAGGCGCCGACGGCGCGCCGGCCAAGCTGCGGCGAAAGTTTCAGTTCGATCCCGGTGGAGAAGGCGAGCGTTCCTTCGGAGCCGACGAGCAGATGCGCCAGATTGATGTCGTTGCGTCCTGGCACGAGCGCGTCGAGATTGTAGCCGCCGACGCGCCGTTGAACTTTCGGAAAACGCCGCTCGATCTCGTCGGCCTCGCGCGCCGCGATAGCGAGAAGGTCGTGCACAAGCGCGTCGGGCACACTCGTCTTGCTATCACCCACCCGGCCGAAATGCGCGCGCGTGCCATCGGCCAGCAACGCGTCGATCGAGATCACGTTCTCGCGGGTGTTGCCGTAGCGCAGCGAGCGCGCGCCGCACGAATTGTTGCCCACCATGCCGCCGATGGTGGCGCGCGACGCGGTGGAGATATCGACCGGGAACCACAGCCCCGTCGGTTTGAGGACGCGGTTGAGTTCGTCGAGCACGATGCCCGGCTCGACGACGCAGCGCCGCGCGGCGGCATCGACCTCGACGATGCGGTTGAGGTGGCGCGAGCAATCAATGACGAGCGCTTCGTTGACGGTCTGACCGGCCTGCGACGTTCCGCCACCCCGCGGGGTCACCGGTACATTCTCCGCGCGGCAAACGCCTATCGCCCGTTCGGCTTCTTCGATCGTACCCGGCGTCACCACGCCGAGCGGCATGATCTGGTAATGGGACGCATCGGTCGCGTACCGGCCGCGGGTGAAGGCGTCGAAGCGCGCATCACCGATGCGCTCCGCCTTGAGCCGCTGCGCGAGACTTCTCTCCACCCCAGGCATGAGCCGTGCCGGCAATTCGCTCTCCACTGCCCACTGTCCAGGTCCGCGCCGATGGGACGCGACCCGCAAGGCCACAGAGTCTTAACTTTGCAGATTAAGTTTACCAGATGCCACGCTTCCGGTTACGCGGGCTTGACCCAAGTGTTGCATCCGTTATTCAAACCCCGAGCCGCGAGCGCCCCTCGGATAAGCGCCGCCGGGGCGAATAGACTGGTCCCAAGGAGTATCGAAAATGCCGCAGAATGCCTCGCGCGCCGCCGGGCGTCACTTCCTGCAAATTCCAGGCCCGACGCCACTGCCCGATCGCGTGCTGCGGGCGATGGACACGCCGTTGATCGATCATCGCGGGCCGGAATTCGCCAAGCTCGGCAAGCGCTGCCTCGACGGCGTCAAGACCATCTTCAAGACCACCAACCCGGTGATCATCTACACCGCGACCGGCACGGGCGCGTGGGAGGCGGCGCTGGTCAACACGCTTTCGCCCGGCGACCGCGTGCTCATGGTCGAGACCGGCCAGTTCGCGACGCTGTGGAAGGCGATGGCGGAGAAGCTCGGTCTGAAAGCCGAGTTCATTCCCGGCGATTGGCGCACGGGCGCCGATCCGGCCAAGGTCGAAGAGCACCTGCGTAAAGACAAGGCGCACGAGATCAAAGCCGTCTGCGTCCTGCACAACGAAACCGCGACCGGTTGCCTGTCGCCCATCGATCAGATCCGCAAGGCGATCAACGCCGCCGGACATCCGGCGCTGCTCATGGTCGACACCATCTCGTCGCTCGCCTCGACCGATTACCGTCACGACGAATGGGGCGTCGACGTCACCGTAGGCGGCGCACAGAAGGGCCTGATGCTGCCGCCCGGCATGTCGTTCAACGCCGTGAGCGACAAGGCGCTTACCGCTTCGAAGAGCTCCAAGCTGCCGAAAGCGTTCTGGTCGTGGGAAGACATGTTGACCATGAACAAGGTCGGCTTCTTTCCCTACACGCCCGCGACTCAGATGCTGCAGGGCCTCGCCGTGTCGATCGACATGCTGCACGAGGAGGGCCTCGATAACGTGTTTGCCCGCCATGCGCGGCTCGCCGAGGCGACCCGCCGGGCGGTGCGGGCGTGGGGCCTCGAAATCCTGTGCCGCGATTCAAAATATTACTCGCCGACCATCACCGCGGTGCTGCTGCCAGACGGCCACGACGCCGATGCGTTCCGCGGTCTTGCGCTGGAGACATTCAACATCTCCTACGGGGCGAGCTTCGGTCCATACGCCAAGAAGTATTTCCGCATCGGCCATCTGGGCGACATCAACGATGGCTGGATGATGGGCGTGCTGGCCATGACCGAAATGGCGCTGTCGCTC
>Ga0181522_10001349_pt1 | contig 15046 bp, 13 predicted proteins | sample PEATcosm2014_Bin_27_FD_121103 | JGI IMG/M metagenome (GOLD analysis project Ga0181522, IMG submission 121103) | Peatland microbial communities from MTU Mesocosm Facility, Houghton, MI, USA - PEATcosm2014_Bin05_10_metaG | ecosystem: Environmental > Terrestrial > Soil > Wetlands > Peat | place... | reverse complement strand
CGCCAATGGCTGGAACTGCAGCCCCCCGATCATTTTCTCTTAATCGAGTCTGACGAAGAGCTGAGACAAATTCTGGCAGCGGAGATCCGGCAAGCGGTCCGCTTCTCAGTCCTGAGTTGCGATCTTGAAGACTGCCCGAAGACCCCAAACGGCTTCGTTCCGATTCTGCTACCGAATCGAGCAGTGGCCGTACGGCAAGTTCTGCCAGAAAGTACAGACGTACTCAAGCTTCGGATACGTTCTGTACCATCTTCGCTCGCAGGATGGTTGCCAGCCCCACCGGGCACGCTGATCGGCGTCGCATCCCGCTGGCCGAACTTTCTGAAGCTTGCTCGTACCATGCTGAATGCCTCTGGCTTTGACCCAGACGCCCTCGTATTCCGGGACGCGCGAAAACCGAACTGGCAGCGCGGCTTGCAACAGACCGTGGCCGTTGTCTGCGACACGCTCACGGCAACCCTCCTTCCAAGAGACTGCCGGGCGATTCCCTTCCCGCTATTGTCCGAGTCTTCGATCGAAGAGCTGCGGCGCTATGTTGAGTTCATCGCGAATCCGCTCACCTCGTAACACTTTCAAAACTGTCACAGGCCAAGTCTCACCGATCTTCACTTTCAATAAGACTGTTGAGGCTGGCACCTGAGGAGGTTTGAGATGAAGAGATTGATGACTGTTGGCTTACTTATGGCGCTGACAATGGCAACGTCGTTTCCGCTGTCCGCAGCAGACCACGATGAGGTAACGTACACGGGCGGCACGATACCAGGCGTCTCGGTCGGTTCCACGGGGAGGCTGGACACCACATCGGAGACGACACTGACGTTCGAATATGGCAGCAAAAGGCTGGTAATTCCTTTCGCAGCGATTCGATCTTTCCAATATTCGACGGAAGTCACCCATCATCTGGGGGTCTTGCCCGCGATAGCCGTTGGATTGCTCAAAGCAAGAGAGCGCCGGCACTACTTCCGAATTTCGTTTCGCGATACCAACAACGTTCCCCAGGTGAGCGTGTTCGAGGTTCCCAAGAGAATGCCCCGCACCCTAAAAGCTGTCCTCCAAGCTCGGGTCCAACAAGCTTGCAGACCCTATTCTCCTTGTGAGGACCGGAATTGAAGCGCGAACGAACGCTCGGACCAAAGGCCAATGGTCGGCTCGCATGCTAACCTTCATTCACCGTGTCACCGCATCTTGCCGAAATTTTCAACGAGGCCTACGCCGAACTGCGGCCGCGCGCGCCCGCTCCACCGATGCACATCGGCTTTTACCCGTTTGTCTCGATCAACAACACGATTCGCCTGCGCCAGTCGGAGCTGTACATTCGGCTGTCTGATCTCCTGGAGAGCGCGCCCGAAACTGTGCTGCATGCGATTGCTCATATCCTGCTGGCCAAGCTTTACCGCAAGCCGATCGACCGCGCCCAGAGCGCACGCTATCGTCGTTACATCGGCGGCCATGAACTAGCCGCCAAGGCGCGGCTGGTGCGGCAACTGCGTGGACGGAAGCAGATACACTCGGCGCGCGGCCATCATTATCATCTTGAAGAGATTTTCGACGATCTCAACGGGCGATTCTTCCATGACCTGATGGGGCGGCCGCAACTCACCTGGAGCCGTGAACACGCCCGCAACCGGCTCGGCCATTACGATCCCGCGCACAATGCCATTGTCATCAGCCGAGTTTTTGACGACCCGCGCGTGCCTCGTTACGTTGTCGACTACATCGTCTACCACGAGATGCTGCATTTGAAGCACCCGGTGAAGTTGCGCGGAAGTCGTAGATGTGTGCACTCGCGGGAGTTTCGGAGCGAAGAAAAGTTGTTCCCAGAGCTGCGACGCGCTCAGAGATTCCTGCGTGTTCTTTGAGCCATCAGCTATGGGCCCGAAGAGACTCCTGAGACGCCATTGCACACTCGAATGCAGAAATCCATAAAGCAGGGGAACGGCCAAATAAGAAACCCGAACCGTGTGGGTTCGGGTCTCGGGAATGCATAACCTGTCCAGTTACAAGACAAGTATGATCAGCCTTGTGCTCGAAGTCAATGTTACCGAAGGGGACCCGCTGTCCTGAGTCCCCAGACCAGTTTCCCTACCAATCCGGGAGCCTGTGGACCCGACGGGATTCGAACCCGTACCTTATAACTGGACAGGTTAATGTGCTCCCGTTACACCACGGGCCCTTCATCCAACTTCGTTGCTCTCACCGCCGATTGCAAGCGCGTTTATCACATGAAAATCGTGACGAATCGTCTCTCTCCGCGTCACCACCATTCAATCCCCCAATTCCCCTTGTGATGCAAATCACCGCCAACCGTGCTCCCCGCGTTGACCCTGCCTGCCTGACCTCGTATCCTATCCATATTGAAATTGAAATTCACTTTCAATTAGAAAACCGCTCATTGAACGAGGTCGCACCTTAAGATGCTGCAAGCATTCATCATTACCCTCCGCGAGGGCGTCGAGGCCGCGCTCATCGTCGGCATCACGCTGGCGTATCTCGCGAAGATTGGCCGCAATGATCTGCGCAAATCCGTTTATGCCGCTCTCGGAGCGGCGTTTGCCGGCTCGATTGCGCTCGCCGTCGTGCTCTCCCGCCTGAAGTGGAATGAAGATATTTTTGAAGGCTGGGTGATGCTTGCGGCCGCCGTCTTTGTCGTCACCATGATTATTTTCATGATGAAGACGGGAAGAAAACTTAAAGGAGAGATCGAGGGAAAAATCGGGCTCTTTGCGCGCCAAGATGCGTGGATCGGCCTTTTCCTGTTTGTTTTTCTGATGGTGCTGCGTGAAGGCGTTGAAACGGTTCTCATCCTCTCCGCGGTCACTTTGAATTCGACCGAGTTGATGAGTTTTATCGGCACCGTTCTTGGTGTGGTGGTTGCGATTTTGTTTGGCGTGATGTTCGTCAAGGGCAGCGTAAAGATCAACCTGCAAAAATTCTTTCGCATTACAACGGCCATTCTTTTCCTGGTGGCCGCGCAACTGGTGATCGGCGGGCTGCACGAGCTTTCAGAAAACGGAGTACTTCCCTCTTCTCGGCAGGAGATGGCGATTATTGGCCCGATCGTACGCAACGAACTCTTCTTCTTCATTACGATTTTGGTGCTGGCGGCCCTGATGGTGTTGTTTGAGCTGAAGAGCCGCCAACCGGCCGCACTGCCACCGGCAGGCGCCGCGCGCCGCAAAGCTCTCTGGTCGGCGCGGCGTGAGAAGCTCTGGATGGCGTCGGTGTACATCTGCTGCTTCGTTTTCATTGTGATGGTCACGGCCGGGTTCATCTATGAAAAGAGCGCGAGCGCTCTATCGCCAGCCACTGAAGTGACCTTCGTCGATGGCAAAGTTTCGATTCCGCTGAAGACAATGTACGATGGCGATCTGCATCGTTTTGCCACGACCGAGCATGGCCTTGAAGTTCGTTTCTTTGTTTATCAAAAGCCCGATGGCAATATGGCGACTGTTTTCGACGCCTGCGAAATCTGCGGCCCGGTAGGCTTTTACAAAACTTCGCATGGCGTGGTCTGCAAGAACTGCGCCGCTCCCATCAACCCGCAGTCTGTCGGCATGCCCGGCGGATGCAATCCGATTCCGCTGAAGGCGCAGGTCGCCGGTGACTCCATCGTCATCTCCGAGGCTGACATAGCGGCCGGCAGCCATTACTTTGAGCAGAAATAATGTTCCCGCGCCTCGTCTACGAATCGTTCCGCCGGCAGACGCGGCGAAAACTCCTGGCGGGGATTGCCATCACGCTGGGCGTCGCGGTCGCGACGGCAATGATCGCGGTGGCGACCGATATCGGCGATAAGATCAATCGCGAGCTCCGCAGCTACGGCGCGAATCTGGTTATTACGCCGCAGGAAGACACGCTCGATGTTGAGATCGGCGGCATCAATTTGAAGCCGCCGAGCGACGGCGCATTTCTCAATGAAGCGGATCTTCCGAGAATTCGCGGCACCTTCTGGCATCACAATATTGTCGGCTTTTCACCCATGCTGCCGGTGACGGTGAAAGTGGCGGGCGATGCCGATCAAGTCACGATGCTCGGTACTTACTTTGAAAAGCGGCTCATTTTTGGCAACGACAATTTCACCACGGGCGTACGCGCCACCCATCCCTGGTGGAAGGTCGAGGGCAATTGTGAGGCGGCGAACAACAGTCGGCCAGCAGGAAGCAACGCCAGATCAACTTGCGGGTGGCCCACAGACGACTCGCAGAATGTGTTGCTCGGCGAACGTCTGGCGGCGAGACTCGGTAAACACTCTGGGGATGTGATCGAAGTCGGCGGCCACGAACTGACTGTATCCGGCATTCTGTCAACCGGTTCCGTCGAAGACGACCAGATTGTCGCGCCGCTGGCCCTGGCGCAGCAAATTCTCGGCCGGCCGGGCGCCGTTCGCCACGTCTACGTGAGCGCGCTCACCAAGCCGCCCGACGCGCTCTCGGCCCGCGATCCGAAAACGATGTCGCCCGAAGTTTACGATCGCTGGTATTGCTCTCCCTACGTGGAGTCGATCGCCTATCAATTGCAGGAGGCAATTCCTCATTCGCACGTCGAACAGATTCGCCAAGTCGCGCAGAACGAAGGCACGGTGCTCTCGCGCATCGAAGGCCTGATGTTGCTTGTCACTCTCGCTGCTCTCTTCGCTTCAGCGCTTGCAGTTTCGGCTGCCACGGCAACAACGATTTTCGAACGCAGGGTCGAGGTTGGGTTGATGAAAGCTTTGGGCGCCGGCAACCTGACGGTCGCTGCGATCTTTTTCGCGGAGGCGACGCTGCTCGCGCTGATAGGCGGAGTCTTGGGATTTACGGCCGGATCGTTGCTCGCTCACCAGATTGGACGCTCGATCTTCAGTTCGCAAATTTCGATTCAGCCCGTGCTCTTCCCGATTATCCTTGCGATCGCGGTTCTGGTGACTTTTGCCGGAAGCGCTGCCGCGATTCGCCGCGCGGTGAAGTTCGATCCTGTCTTTGCTTTGCGAGGTGAAGCGTGAGCACCCTGCCGACGAGCCTGCCCACAGCCGCAGAAGTTGCCAGCCGCCGAGCGCAAGCTCCGCACCCATCGATGTTCGTGCGCATGCTGGTGCGCGCTGCCATGCTGCGTCGCGGGCGCGCCGCCGCCGCTTTATTTGCCATGATCGTAGCGGCCGCCGTTGCCACCGCGACGATGAATCTCTACGTGGATGTTCAGGCGAAGCTGCGCACGGAGTTCCGCAACTATGGCGCGAATGTTGTGGTCGTAGCCCGCGACATCGCTCAGCCCGATGCCGCACATAACGATGATGGCAGCGCGGAAACTCAGTCTCTGCCCGCCGACACCGTCGGCACAATTGAGTCGGTGCTCGGCACGAAGACGCTCGCAGTTCCTTTCGCTTATGCTGTCGCGCGCACCTCAAACGGCCAATCCGTGGTCGCCGTCGGAACAGATTTCGGCCGGGCACGTCAGCTCAATCACTGGTGGAGCGTAACGCGCTGGCCCGATTCGGCCGCTAATTCCGGGCAGGCGCTGATCGGCATGCGGGCGGCCGCGGTCGTCACGCCGTCGCGCCAAACGTTCGACCTCATGTTCCAGGGCAAGACAATCCACGTCACCCCCGCCGGCCTCCTGCAAACGGGAGCCGGCGAAGACAGCCGCATCTATCTGGATCAATCCGAATTTCGCAACTGGACCGGTATTGGCCCGACGACGATTGAAGTTGCCGTCAACGGCTCGCCCGCGGAAATTGACCAAGGCATGACACGACTCGCCGACGCGCTGCCTGGCGCTGATGTTCGTCCAGTGCGGCAAATTCAGGAGGGCGAAGCGAACGTCCTCAATAAGACGCGGGCCACTCTTTACGCGGCGGCTACGCTGGTAGTGCTGACTTCCGCGCTGTGCGTGCTGGCTACGCTGATTGGCTGGGTGTTCGATCGCCGCCGCGATTTTGCGATCATGAAAGCGCTCGGCGCCTCCGAAGGTTTGATCAGTACATTTTTCGCAGCTGAAGCTGCTGCCTTGGGCGTAGCCGGCGCGGTCCTCGGATTCCTCGTCGGCATTGGAGTCGCCGCGTGGATCGGGCGCGTCAATTTTCACGCGCCGGTTGTGCCGCGCTTTGAGATATTCCCGTATGTACTTGCCGGAGGCGTAGCCGTGGCACTGATTTCGGCTATTCTACCGATTGGCCTGCTGCGTCGCGTGCAACCAGCTATTATCTTGAGAGGAGAGTAGAGAGGGCGAGCCATGATCGAGCTCAAGAATGTAACCAAGAGTTACCCCGCCCGCGAAGAGCAAAAGGGCGGCGCTGGGCTCATCAAGGCGCTCGACGACATCTCTCTTTCGATCGCGCCCGGCGAGTGGGTTGCGATGATGGGACCGTCGGGTTCCGGCAAGAGCACCATGGTCAATCTCATCGGATGCCTCGACCGCCCGAGCGGCGGCGAAATCTGGCTAGACGGAAAGAACGTCGCCAGCCTCTGCGCCGGCGACCTGAATACTGTTCGCGCGGAAACGATCGGCTTCGTATTTCAGCAGTTCCACATGATCCCGTATCTCACTGCCGTCGAAAATGTCATGCTCGCGCAATACTTTCACAGCATGACTGACGAGAAAGAAGCGCTTGAGGCTCTCGATCGCGTGGGCCTGCGCGACCGCGCCAGCCATTTGCCTGCACAGCTTTCGGGCGGCGAGCAGCAGCGCGTCTGCATTGCGCGCGCGCTCATCAACGACCCGAAGATCGTTCTCGCCGATGAACCGACCGGCAACCTCGATGCCATGAACGAAGAAATCGTTCTTCGCCTCCTACGGGAACTGCACCAGCAAGGGCGCACAATCGTGATGGTCACGCACGATCCGGTAGTCGCGCGTTTGGCCGATCGCCGCATTGAACTGCATCACGGCAAGATCGCCGCGCAGGAAGTTTTCGCAATGGCGGACGAGGAGCAGTTCGACGAGGTACTCGAAGAATTGTACGTACTCGAAGAGCATGCCGAGATCGCCGAAATCGCGCGCATGGAGGTGCACGGCGCGCTCCCGGTATCGATCGCGGTAGAGAAAATGACGGCTATTGGGCTGGTCGAAACTCATCCGCATTTCCTGCAACCGTATGATCGCAAGCCATTTGTGAATCCCTGCCACGACGCGCTTAAACCGAGTGGCGTTTCGAGCGGTGAAGGCTCGCTCATCGTCGAACTCACCAGCCGCGGGCGCCAGCGCGCGGCCGACATCATTCGCCGCCATCGCCTCGCCGAACGGCTCTTCACCGATTCTCTTGCGATGGACAGCGAAACCGAAATCGAGCAGCAAGCGTGCAAGTTCGAGCACATCCTCTCAGCCGAGGCGACCGATAAAATCTGTTCGTTCCTCGGGCATCCGCAGACTTGTCCGCATGGTTCGCCGATTCCGCCGGGACCGTGCTGCGGACGCAAACTCGATCCGAAACACACCGCCTCGCTCGTCCGGCATCGGTAACGTCGCCATTGCTCGTTGCAATGCCCTCGAATATCGTTGCACCATCCTCCTTGCAATATCATTGAGACGATGCCTTCGCGCCTCGCCTCCTGGCTCCGCGACCCTGTCGTCCTCCTGTGTCTGACGGCGGCTCTGCTCGCGTTCGTCGTTCAATCCGGCGAACTGGGCACCGCCGACACGATGCACCGGCTCCAGACCACACATTGGCTTTGGACATCGCAGCCGCAAGTCCTCCCCAACGAATATCCCGAGTTCGGCGTGCACGGACGACACGGACAAATCTATAGCTGGTACGGAATCGGGCAGAGTTTGCTGATGCTTCCCGCCGATCTAATCGGGACCGGAATTGCGCGCCTGGCGATATTCAGAGGCTACGAAGATGATCCCGCGGTGCGCAGCATCGTGGTCAGCTATTTAACCGGCATTCTCATAAGCGTCCTGACCGCGCTGATTGCGTTTCGTTTTTTGCGGCAGTTTTCTTTTTCGGTGCGCGAATCCGTTCTCGGCGTGCTCGCTCTCATGCTGTACACGACTCACCTGCATTACACGCAGAACATGCAGGAGAACAACTACATCATGCTGCTGACGCTGACCGGCTTCTCGTTTCAATATGAGTGGCTGCGCACGGGAAGGAGGCAAGCGCTGTTCATCGGCTCGGCAGCGCTTGGACTGAACCTGCTGACGCGCTTAACTACCGGCCTTGATCTCATCGCCGCAGGCATTTTTCTCTTGTTGATCCTCTGGTTTGAGTGCGCCAGCGCGCGCATCTTCTGGCAGCGGTTTCTTGGCTATGCGAAAATTGCGGCGCCCGTGTATGCGGTCTTTCTAGTGATCGATCGCGGCTACAATTTTTACCGCTTCGGATCGCTGACCACTACCTATGTCGCAAACTTTGCGCTCGAGTATCGCCAGCGTGATCCGAGCTTGCCGGCGAATTTTCCGTGGAATACGCCATTCCATGAAGGCGTTTTCGGAGCGCTCTTCGCGCCCGAGAAATCCATCTTCCTCTTCGACCCGTTGATCATCCTGGCCATTTTGTTGTTCGTGATTCTGTGGAAGCGTCTGTCTTCTGAACTGCGCGCCTATGCAATCACTTCCCTGCTTTTGCTCGCTGCCTATATCAGTTTTTATGCACGCTATGCATACTGGGCTGGTGATTTCGCATGGGGCGATCGCTATGTTTCAACGGCGGTTGAACTGGCGGCCATGCTCGCCGTACCACTGTTGTTGCACTATCGCGCCGGTTTTAATTCCTGGCTCTGGCGCGCGGGTCTTGTTTTGATCGGCGCAAGCTTCGTCATACAGCTAGCGTCGCTGGCCTTTTGGGTGCCGCTGGAAATTTATCAGATGGAAACGCTCGGCCACCCTACATTCGTGATCGCGCTGCGCTGCAAGAATATTGTCGCGTTCGCGCTCGGCAAAATGAACGCCTGGGGGTTGAACAACGATTCGATGGCGGAAGATCCCTGGGATTATGTCCACATCACGACATGGAATTTTTTGCCGTTCCTGTTGTGGCGTGTGGGCGCTGCGCCGGCTTGGGTGGTAAAGACCGCGCTCGCGGTCTGGTATGCCGCAGTCGGTGCCCTCACTTGTGTGATGCTGCGGCTGCGGGGAGTCCTTCAACAGTAAAAACGGCTGGAATTGGCTCCTGACGCTTCGCCCGCTCGCTACTTCCTCTTGAAGAACTTCCCAAATCCCAATCGCACCTGAACGGTATTGACGCCCGGATTTGGAACGGTGAGGCCAGCATTAGAGATGTGCATGTAGCGCACTTCGACCGTCCAGGCCTGGCGGCGCAGGAAGTGGACTCCCAGGGCAGCGCTTGAAGTGAAATTCACCGTGGAAGTTCCCGATGGAACTTCGTGGCTGGTGAAGAGCGTACCGCCATTTAATTCAAGATAGGGCTCGGCACCGCCGCGAGTGGCGAAAATCCACTTCAGGGCGAAGGGATACACTCCCGCTCCGTAGGCAGTATTGGCGCGCTGGAAGACCACGAAGGCGGGCATGGCATCAACGGCATACTCGAAACGGCCGCTCAAAAATCCCGGGCCGTGCGGAGCCGTGAGGATCCAGCCATAGCGCACGCCCGCATTCCAAACGGCCGTATCCTTGGTGCCGCCGGGGACGGAATATCCGCCGCCGCTCCAGACCTCGAGTTCGTGGCCGCCCTCCTCGGGACGATCCTGCGCGGCCGCAAATGACAGCGCCATGAAAAGTAAGCACGCCACCCATATCGATCGGTTCATATTTGTTTTCGTCGAATATTTTCGAGCCGGACGTTTTTGAGTCGAAACTGGAAAGATACGCGAAGCTGTCTCAGGATACAAATCGCTTAGAGGCCCAGGCCACCGTCTACGGCCATGATCTGGCCGGTAATAAACGATGGAGCGGTGGCAAAGAACATTACGGCCGCGGCAATGTCAGCCGCTACACCGTTGCGCTGCATGGGAGTTTGCTTCGCCATTCGTCGGAAGAAGGGCGCTGCGGCCTTTTCTCCAAGGTCGATCATTCCGGGGGCAACCGCGTTGACGGCAATCTCCGGAGCGAGCGCCTTGGCCATCACCTTGGTGAGCATGTGCACCGCGGCTTTCGACGAACAATAATGCGCGTGCGTCGCCCAGGGACGAAGCCCGCCGAGCGATCCCATATTTATAATGCGGCCGCGGCGCTTGCGCAGATAGGGCAGCGCGTCGCGCGAGACGAGAAATGGACCGCGCGTGTTCGAGGCAAAGATGGCGTCCCACTGCTGAACCGTCAGCTTCTCGAACTCTGCCGTCTCGTAGTTCGCGGCGTTGTTTACCAGGACATCGATTCCGCCGAGCGTGGCCGCGACCTCCCTCACCATTTCGCGGACGTTCGTCTCGTCCGTTACATCGCAGCGGACAGCGAGCGCATCGACTCCGAGACTTGCCAATTGTCTAACAGTTGCACGCGCCTCTCGTTCGGAGTCGCGATAGGTAATGGCCACGTCTGCGCCGTTCCCGGCGGCTGCCGATGCGATGGCATGCCCGAGGCGCTTGGCGGCGCCTGTGACCAGTACTACCTTTCCCACCAGCGATTTTGCACTCTTCTTTGCGGTTTCCGCCATGCACGGATTCTACTATGCGAAAGTTGCCGCAACGGCTGGCTGGGGTCGGCGAATACTCAATCGCCACTCCATCTCGCAATCGCTGGAGACTCCCGCCCAGGCCCCAACGGTACATCGATTATTTTTCTAGCCTCGCACTCAAACTGCTACACTCCCCGCATGCCGGGACCGGGCGAGGTCATCCTTTATTCGCGCAAGGGGTGCCACCTGTGCGAGATCGTGAAAGAGAGCCTTGCCAAGCTGCAAAAGCGCGGCGGCTTCACGTTGCGGGAGATCGACGTCGACTCCGATTCTGAAATTCGCCGCCTCTATAACGACGAGGTTCCGGTCGTCTTCATCAACGGACGCAAGGCGTTCAAGTACCGCATGGACGAGCAGGAATTTCTGCGCAAACTGGCGAGCTGACGGCGCTATCTGACTTCTGCGTTCTGACTTCATTTACAATCGTGCCCGATGCTGCGCACCCGACTGTTTGCCGATCCGGCTGGCCGATTTGTTCACGACATTGTGCTCGAGAGCTGCCGGCGCAACGCCGGTAAAACTGCGCTGGTCGATACCTCCTGCAATCGTCGCGTCACCTACGCAGAATATGGAGAGCTGGTTGAATCCCTTGCCCACGGCCTGGTTTCAGCGGGACTCGCACCGGGCGAGGTCGTCGCCATCTTTCTGCCCAACTCGTGGGAATTCGCCATTGCGTATCATGCCGCTACGCTCGCCGGCGGCATTCCCACACTTTTGAATCCAGCCTACCGCGAGCGCGAGGTCCGGTATCAGCTAGAAAATTCCGACGCCGTGTTTCTCATAACGGACGCTCCGCTGATCGAAGGCATCAACCTCTCCGGGTTGCCGAAATTGCGCCGCATCTACGGCACGCGGCAGGCAGGCTCCGGTTGCGAGCCTTTCGGCAATCTGCTGCGCCCTTCTTTGTCTGGAGCGGCGTTTCCCCGACCCGCTGACGACCCTGCCCGAACGCTTGCCGCTCTTCCTTACTCGAGCGGCACGACTGGGCTGCCCAAGGGCGTCATGCTGTCGCACTACAATCTCGTCGCGAATGTTTATCAGCTCATCGGTCCGGGGGCCGCAATGCTCAGCGACGCGGACGTGATGCTCTGCTTCCTGCCGCTTTATCACATTTACGGTTTAACCGTTGGGCTTACACTCTCGCTTGCTCTCGGACTTACGCTCGTTCTGATGCCGCGATTCGACGTGCAGAAGCTCTGCGCTCTGGCGGTGCAGGAAGGCGTCACTTTTATGCCAATGGTGCCGCCCACCATCAACGCGCTTTGCCAAGCAGCTGCCGCGGGCGCATTTCCACAGAATCATCGCATCCGATGGATCAAATCCGGCGCGGCGCCTTTGGCTCCGGAACTTGCGCGCCGGCTCAGCGAACTCACGGGCATTGCCGTAAATCAGGGATACGGCATGACGGAGGCTTCGCCGGTTACGCACGTCGGCTACCTTGCTCCGCCGGAAATGAATCGGCCGGCATCAATCGGGCAACCTCTGGCACTCACGGATTGCCGCATTCTTGATTTGGATGATTGCGATGTGGCGACGGGGGAACCAGGTGAGCTCGTGATGCGTGGCCCGCAATTCATGCTGGGGTATTGGAAAGAGCCGCAGGCGACTGCGGCCGTGATGCGCGACGGGTGGTACTACTCGGGTGACATTGTTCGCGCTGACGCCGACGGCTTTTACTACGTGCTCGACCGCCGCAAGGAGATGATCAAGTACAAGGGATTCCCGGTTGCGCCTGCGGAAGTCGAATCGGTTCTGCTCGAGCATCCGGCTGTGCGCGACTGCGGCGTGGTCGCCAAGCCGGATGTGAATGCGGGAGAAATTCCGTGCGCGTTTGTGGTTCTTCGGGAGAACTTCACTGCATCGAGCGCGCTGGATGGCGAGTTGCGCGCTTTTGTCGCCGATCGCCTGGCGCATCACAAGCAGCCGCGCGAGGTTCATTTCGTCGACGCCGTGCCTCGTACGCCATCTGGCAAGGTGCTGCGGCGGGAATTGCGGAAAAGCCTGGGTTGATCTGCGCGGCGAGCTGACGCCGGAAAGACTGAGAGTTCTGGCGCAATGTAGAATACTCATAGCCCCCTCGTTATGACTCTCTCCCGCTTTGTCACCAAGTCCGCCTTCCGCAATAAGCGGCGCAGCGGGCTCACCATCGCTAGCATTGCTTTTTCGTTGCTGCTGCTCAGCATCATGCTGAGCGTGTGGCGAAGTTTTTATATCGACAAAGGTGCGCCCGATTCGGCGCTCCGGATCATGACGCGGCACAAGGTTTCGCTGGCGAATTTTCTGCCGATTTACTATCGCGATAAGATTCGCGGGATTCCTGGCGTCGTGCACGTCGTTCCGATGACGTGGTTTGGCGGAAAATACATCGACGACAAGCCGGCGAACTTCTTCGCGCAATTTGCTACCGACCCCGACGAATATTTCGACGTGGCGGCCGATAAGATCATGCCTGCCGATCAACTCGAGGCCTGGAAGAGCGATCGAGCCGGCTGCGTCGTTGACACCGTCCTCGCCAACAAACACCATTGGAAGATCGGCGACCACATCCACTTGCAGGGCACCATCTTCCCTGTCAATCTCGATCTGACGGTCCGCGGAATCTATACCATCGATCCGCCGTCGAGCAATCTTTACTTTCATACCAAGTACCTCGAGGAATCGGTCGACTGGTTCAAAGATACGGCCGGTTTCTATTTCACTCGCGTCGATAAACCCGAAGACATGCCAACGGTTGCGCATGCCATCGACGACGAGTTTCACTCCACGCCCGTGCCCACCAAGAGCGAAAGCGAACAGGCGTTCAAATTGGACTTCATTGCCACGCTTGGCAACGTGAAGGCGTTCATTCTCAGCATCTGCGGAGCGGTAGTCTTCACCATGCTACTGGTCTGCGCGAATACGATGGCCATGTCGATTCGCGAACGCACGCGCGAGGTCGCCCTTCTGCGAACGCTAGGGTTTACGCGTGGAAGAATTCTTCGCCTGCTGGTTGGCGAATCGATCGCCGTCGCGCTCATCGGCGGCGTGATCGGCGTGCTTATTTCGACTGTTGTTATCGTCTTCATGGCGCGGCCCGGCATTGGCTTGCCGGTCTCCATGCACATGACGGCCTACACCGGCCTGGTCGTGATGCTGGTCGCAGCCTTTGTGGGACTGGTCAGCGCGCTGGTACCGTCTTATCGAGCATCCCACGTCGGGATCGTGGATGGCCTGCGCCATATCGGGTAGGTGGCGAGTTACTGTTATCGCGCGTTACACCGAGACCGATGACTCCGAGTTTCGCGATAAACTTGAAGCCGACAAATAGCGCCCAAACTATTTGCGTTCAACCTTAGAGTGCGGCGCTCTGCGACTTGGCCAGCGCTTCTTTTGGGTTGGTATCGAGAGGCCGGGCTGGAATTTTGGGCAAAGCTGACATCAGGCGGCGCGTATAGGGACGAACGGGCGCGGCAAAGATTTGCTCGGTCGTGCCGCATTCGACGATTTCGCCTTCGTTCAGAATGGCGATGCGATTACAGATTCCGGCAACCGACGGAAGGTCGTGCGAGATATACAGGATCGACATGCCGGTCTCGCGATTGAGGCTGGCGAAGAGTTGCAAGATCTCCGCCTGCGTGATCACATCGAGAGCGCTGGTAGCCTCGTCGGCGATGAGCAATGCGGGCCGATGCATCACGGCCATGGCGATCAGCACGCGCTGTGCCTGGCCTACGCTGAGTTGCGAGGCGTGCTTTTGCAGAAAGTCGGAGTCGGAAGGCAGGCTGACACTGGTTAGCGCCTGCTCGATGGCATGGTCGCAATCGGCTCTGGTGGCTGCACGCGAGCGATGTGCGCGCCAGGCTTCCTGCAACTGCGTACGGATGCGCAGCGCCGGGTTGAGAGAGGCGAGCGGGCTTTGCAGGACGAGACTCAGTGCGCGCCCGCGCAAATTGCGGAGTTCACGTTCGCGCACGGCGAGCAGATCCGCTCCCTGGAAGTGAATACTGCCTTGAACGGTGGCGCGCTGGCGTCCAAGAAGTCCCAGGATAGCGAGCGCGAGGGTGCTTTTGCCGGAGCCGCTTTGGCCGACCAGGCCGACGATTTCGCCCGGGCCGACTTCGAGCGCGCAGTTGCGCAGCACCGGAGCCTTGCCCGGATAACATACCGTGACGTTGGCTGAGAGCATGTTGGTGCGGCGAACCGCGGACTCGCCGTTTCGCTCGGGATGACAAAATCCTGTCATGGTTGCGTTCAGCGTTTGGCCGTCGTCGTTCCGGTCAGCGTCAGCCGTTCAGCGTTCCAGAACGTTTGCGGATAGAGGATTCCGGGATTTGCGCCGGCGACCGACGTCGACACCGCCGACAGCGCGTTCTGATTGATCAGGTAAATGAACGGCGCCTGCTCGTAGACGATCTGCTGCACGCGGTCGAATGCCTCTTTGCGTTTCTTCAGATTCGAAGTCGAGGCCTGCGCGCGCATCAGTTTGTCGATCTCGGCTTCCCATGCGGTTTCCGGCGTCTT
>Ga0181522_10001347_pt1 | contig 15068 bp, 7 predicted proteins | sample PEATcosm2014_Bin_27_FD_121103 | JGI IMG/M metagenome (GOLD analysis project Ga0181522, IMG submission 121103) | Peatland microbial communities from MTU Mesocosm Facility, Houghton, MI, USA - PEATcosm2014_Bin05_10_metaG | ecosystem: Environmental > Terrestrial > Soil > Wetlands > Peat | place... | reverse complement strand
CGACGGCTCCGGATGTAGTGAGTGTCGGTGATGTCGAGCTGGATCCGGCAACGCGGACAGTTCGTTTAGAAGGAAAGCCAGTCGAGCTGACCTCGGTGGCGTTCAATTTGTTGGAAGTTTTGCTGCGCGAGGCCGGGCGCGTGGTTCCGCGGGAACGACTGGTGAACGCGGTGTTGAGCCGCAAGTTCTCGCCGTTTGACCGCAGTATTGATATGCACGTCAGCAAGGTGCGCAAGAAGCTGGGAGACACGGAGAATGATGAGCACATCAAGACCGTGCGCGGGGTAGGGTATATTTTTGCGCGGCCTCGGGAAAAGGTGAAGGCCTAGAGCGCCAGCCGGCCTGGCGTTAAAATGGCCGAGCAGGGAATGAGCAGTTTGTGGCACGGCTTTGAGCAGCCGTGCCCTTCGAGTTTTAGTTCAGAGACGAAGCCTCGGCGCAGAAGGTTAAATCCCATATGAAAAGCTTATTCGTAAGAATCTTCCTGTCGTTCTGGATCGCGCAGGCGTTGTTTGTGGTGCTGGCGATCCTGGTGACGGTGGCGTTCCGGCCGCGAAGTTCGACATGGGAAGCGCTGCGGACCACGACGCTGAACGAAGGCGTCAGTGCGTATGAAGACGGCGGAGTGCAGGCGCTTCGGCAATATCTGGACAGTGTGGATGCCACGCAGCACGTCCGTGCATACCTGTTTGACGAGCACGGCGTAGAAATTTCGCAACGCGGGGCGCCGGACTGGGCGATCCGAGTGGCTTCGGGCGGGCCGCGTACGCCACAGAATGGTTTTCTGTTTCCTGCTCCTCCCGTGCAACGAGACTCGCGGGCTTCGTCGGATGGCAAGCACCGGTACACGATCGTGCTTGGGCTACCTCCAGGACCGCGAGTGTTTATCGGACCTCGCGGAGTTCCGGGAACAGGATTGCTAATCGGGATCATTACGTCGGGATTGGTCTGCTATTTCCTGTCGTGGTATTTAACGAAGCCCATCGTCCGGCTGCGGACTGCGACCCGGCAATTAGCTGCGGGGGATCTGACGGCGCGAATTGGCGCGCCCGTCGGGAAGAGGCGCGACGAGGTGGCCGGGCTAATGCGCGACTTCGATGCGATGGCGGAACGGATCGAGACGCTGCTGAAGGCACAGTCACGATTGCTGAACGATATTTCGCACGAATTGCGATCGCCGCTGGCGCGTTTGAATGTGGCACTGGGACTGGCCCGACAGCGAGCCGACATGGAGAGCTCCGACATGCTGGACCGGATCGAGCTCGAAGCCGCACGATTGAATGAGTTGATCGGCAGGATTCTCACGCTGGCGCGGCTGGAAGATGGCGAGCAATTGGTGCCGCAGACTCCGGTTCCGCTGGACGAACTTATCGTCAGCGTAAGCGAAGATGCAGAGTTTGAAGCGCAAGCACGTCATTGCCATGTGAATACGATGATTCCGGATGGGAGCTGGCAGGTGAGGGGCAATGGATCTCTGCTGCACAGTGCGATCGAGAACGTAGTGCGCAATGCGATCCGTTACACGCAAGAGGGAACTTCTGTCGAGATCGAGTTGAAGAGTGAGACGAGGCCGGGAGTTTCCGAAGCAGTCGTTTGCGTGAGCGACTCGGGGCCGGGGGTTCCTGAGGATGCTTTGGGAAAACTCTTTGAGCCGTTCTATCGTTTAGATGATGCGCGCGGACGCCTGACTGGCGGAGTGGGTTTGGGTCTTGCGATTACTGAGCGGGCAGTGCGGTTCCATGGCGGGAAGGTTACGGCATTCAATCGTGAAGGCGGCGGGTTGATGGTGGAGATCCGGCTGCCGATGATTGCTGGGGCGCCCGTGATGCCGAAACAGATCGAGTCAGTTTCGGCGGGGCTCAAAGCGTAGGTGCCGCAGCCCCGGCATTTTCAAGCAACTGGAAACAAACCCTTCAACACAGAGGGCACAGGGTTTCACAGGGGAAATCTAGATGTCTGAAGCCATCTGAATTCAGTGTCGCGTAGCGTGATGGTTGATCGCAACGTTACCTTAATCCTGCCGCGGCCTGACGGGTGGCCGAAACATCTCGTATACTGTCCTTTAAGGCGACACGGGCAACTCCCGAGAGCTCCCAAGGTTCCAATCAGTGTTTGTGGGAGATTGCTCTTCCCGCGCTTTCCTGATACACAAATGGGTTGAGATTTCCCGCATTTACAGAGTGCAAGGGCCCGGCCTTCGGGTCGCCGAGGCGTGCTCACGCAAACCTCACATAAAAATGGAGATGAACTAGAGAATGTCGAAACGATCGTGGCTGCTCGGGCTGGGGGCGTTGGTACTGATCGGACTACTGCTGGCCTGCGGAAGTAATTACGACGCCTCGCAGGATGGCCTGCTACTGGTAGGAAGCCAAGGGTCGGGGCTGATCGAGACATTCAGTTTCACGCTGAGTAATGGCCACGTATCGGCGATCGCCAACACTCCGATCGACACCTCGAGCCAGACCTGCGTATTGAACGGTGTACCGGGATCGATGGTGATTGATCCGGCGGGTGTGTATGCATACGCCATTATCAGCAAGAATCCTTCGTGCTCGGGGAGCAAGACTGGCATCGCAACATTCAAAGTCAGTTCAGACGGTAATATCACGCAAGTCGGAAGCCTCATTGCCGATCCGTCTGTTGTGTCCCTGTCTATGGATCCCGCGGGTAAGTTTTTGTTTTCGGCCGAGGGGGGGGATTCGATATCGACCTCTCCGAATCCAACAGCGTGTCCGGGTACAACCGCGCAATATGGGGTGTGCTCGTACACGATTGGCAGCGGGGGAACGCTCACTGGGGTACAAGGGACTTTCACCTTTACAAACGGGCCCGGCTTCCAGAATCCGAACATAGTTGCGATAGCGCCGACTCCGACCGTTTTTCCCAATATTGGTATCAGTGGAGTGCAGAACGCCGTGTGCTCTGCTCCGGGCAATAATCCTCCGACAGCACAATTTCTCTACGCGGTGGATTCCGTGAACTACGTAGTATGGGAATTTTCGGTGGACATTACGAGTGGAGCACTGGGGAATCCGCCTTCGAAGGCTTCGGTGGCATCGTTTCCTGCAGATCAGGTACCGCTGGGAGTAGCGGTAGATCCATGCGACCGCTTTGCTTACGTGAGTGACAGTTTGACTAACAAAGTTAGCGCGTACCAGATTTGCAGTGTGGTGATGCAGCCGACATGCGTTGTTGCGGATGGAAGTTTGGTTCCGATTGCAGGCTCGCCGTTTCTGCTGGCGGGGGGGGCGAATGCGCCCGGCCCAATCGTAGTGGACCCGTATGGCAACTACGTCTACACGCTGGGAACGCTGTCGAATACCATCTCGCCCTTTAAAATCAGTCCGGTCACAGGGGCTTTAACTGCATTCAGTACGCCGACGATTGCGACGGGAGTTGGACCGGTTTCGATCGTGATTCGCGGGGACGACAACTGGATGTTCGTGGCGAATTACGGCAATACGGCTCTGGGCGGCAGCACGGTATCGCAATACTCGATCGCGCCGTCGACTGGCCTGCTAACGGCGGAGCCGGTGATTCCGACTGACAACTATCCTTGGGGACTGGCAGTGAAGTGAAGGCAGCGGCTAGGGACCAGTGAATAGTGGCTAGTGAGTAGCGATCCACCGTTCTCTCTGCTTGCTTCTGCACTCCTTCTTCAGCCTGCTGTTTGGCTCGTCCGCCAATTGCACGACGTCTCTCAGTTACCAATCACTGCCCACTATTCACTTAGTTTGATTCCTGACCCCTATTTCTCTATGTCGGCACTTTCAAAATCAGGTATCCCCCGACCAGAATGAAAATGAGGTCCGGCGACCAGGCAGCTAGCGCTGGCGGGAGCTGGCTGAGGTCGCCCATGGCCTCAAAGAGGCGCGATACCACAGTATAGAAGACTGCGATTCCAACCGCGACCGCTACGCCAGTGATGGCTCCCCGCTTTCCCGTCGATAACGAGAATGGAATGGCAAGGATTGCCATGATCAGCGTGATGAGAGGGTAGGAGAGCTTCTTGTGGAGTTCAACGCGGAGACGGACGACGTCAAAGCCACCCTGCTGCAGGTCACGGATGTAGCGGTGGAGTTCCTCGTAGTTCATCTCGCTGTACTGCTTCACTTCCTTTTTAAAATATGGAGGGGTCTCCGGAAATTCGGGGAATGTTGCGACCTCGAACGGACGGTATTCTGCAATTGCGGAAACGTTGTTGAGCGTGCGCTCCCAGCCTCGTTCATATTCCCAACGGTTGATGTTCTCGGCCCATCGGGCGCGATCGGCGTGGATGCGGCGGGTGACAGTGAAGCTGGCCTTGTCGAGTTGGAAGACGGTGATATTGCCGAACTGATCGCGATCAGGATCGAAGAACTGGTAGTAGTAAATGTCGTTGTTCTGACCGAAGATCCACTTACGATCGGGGCGCAGATAGGTCTGCGGGGGCTTGCCTTTGATCTGATTGTGCAGCGCTTCCTGACGCTTGTTGGTGTGAGGCAGATAGAACTGGTCGGCGAAGAAGAGTCCCACGGAAAGCATGCCAGCGGCGACGATCACCGGCGTCACGATGCGGTAGATACTGGTTCCCGCGGCCTTGATGGCGGTGATCTCGTTGGAGCGTTGCATGAGCCCGAAGGTGACGAGAACGGCAAGCAGCATAACCAACGGCGCGACGTTGTATAGGAGATAGGGCGTGACATTCAATAAATACTCGGCGACTACGCCCGCGGGAACGCGATTGCGCAGGATGTCTCCGAGCAACTCGAACAGGGTGAATACGAGAACGAGTACGAGGAACGTGGAAAGGATCATCCCCAGATAAACGAAGAAGTCCCTCAGGACATAGTCGTCGATCAGAGTTGGAAAGCTGGCGCTGAAGACCCGGCGGCGGGTGGAGGCGCGCTCAAAGGCATTCTCGCGACGACGTCCGAGACCAGCCTGCAGTCGAGAACTATTTTTCTTGCTCGAGGCGCGAAACGAAGCGAGTTCGATGGGACGCTTCTCAGCGCGAAATAAGAGGAATAGCCCGAGGGCAAGAAATGCCAGATCGGCCAGCCAAGCGCCGAACCAGGGAGAGACGCGGCCCTGACGAGCGAGCGACACTCCAACGAGGGAGATGACGTAGTAGACGAAGACCAGCAGGATGGTAAGGACAAATCCGCCGGACTTGCCGCTCTTCTTGGAGGAGAGGCCGAGCGGAATGCCGACCAGAGCGAGAACGAGGCAGGCCGTGGGCAGGGCGAAGCGGCGATGGTATTCGATCAAGTACCAGCGGGCGGAGATGGGATCGGAGCGGCTTGCCTTCTGAAGAAGCGCGCCGGTGTTCATCAAGGTCGCGGGGAGAGATTCGTCGGCCTTGTTCTCGGTGGATGGCAGATCGATGGGAATGTCGGTCTGCTGAAAAGTGGAGATGTGATAGTCGGCGTCGTCCTTGGGATTGGTTTCGTGCGCAGAGCCGTCGATCAGGTGAAGGTGGAGGCGATCGGGGCCTTCGCTGACGACTACCCCTTCTTTTGCCAGAGTGATTTTGGGATTGGCGGCGTCGGAGATATCTGCCATGAAGACGCCCTTCCAGACCGCCGCGCCCTGGGCGCTTTTTACATCTTGCACGTAAAGGACGTACTTGGGGAATCCCTCATAAAAAACGCGCGGCTGAATTTCGAAGGAAACCTGCGAGCCTTTGAGGCGGTCTTCCAGATGGCCCAGTGCAGCTTGGGAGCGGGGCGCGATGTAAAGGCCATTTGCCAGAGCAATGACCCATGCCGTGAGGACGAAGATGGAAAGGACACGAAGGAAACTCCAGATACCCATGCCGCTGGCGCGCATGGCAGTGATCTCGCTGTCGGCGGCGAGGCGGCTTAGGCCGATCAGGATGCCGACCAGCACGCTCATGGGGAGCGTATAGGTCAGAGCCAGAGGGACTGTGAAGGAAAAGATCTCGGCGATGCTGGGTAGGGGAGCGCTGGCGCGGACGACAAGCTCGAGGATGTGTCCGAGATCGCGGGTGAAGAGGACGAACGTAAAGATGGCCGCGCCGATCAGGGCGTGAGCCGTCACTTCGCGCAAGATGTAGCGGGTGAGGATCCGCATGAGACGCGCTTTAGGCGAGGATAGCACGAGGCGCTGGCATAGAACCCAGCTTCGCGAGGCGGACAGCCGAGGGCGGCGGCCCCATATGGGTATTGAGTGCCCCGGGGTTGTTTGCGCTACGGAACTTTGGCGCTCTCCAGTCCGTACCTGATCAAAACATGTCGATGGAGGATACGTGTCTTCTGTGAGCATCGTGCAGACTACAGCGGTTCCGGATCCGGGATCTCGAAACGACACGTTGGCACTGGTTGCGACAGCATCTGCCGTGGCTTTAATTCATCTGTTGACCAATGGGCGCTACGGGTTTCATCGCGACGAATTGCAGGTTCTTAGCGATGCCCGGCACATGGATTGGGGATTCGTGCCATATCCGCCATTCACACCCTTTGTGGAACGCATCGGACTCTCGCTTTTTGGACTTTCACTGGTTGGGCTGCGGCTGTTTTCGGTCATTGCGCAGGCGCTCGTCGTTGTCGTGACAGGCTTGATGGCTCGGGAAGTTGGCGGAGCAAGGCTCGCGCAGGTAACCGCGGCTTTGGCCGTCGCGCTCTCTCCATTGCCATTGTTTGAGGGGACGGAGTTTCAGTACACGACCTTCGACAACTTGTGGTGGGTGCTGATCGCCTACTTCGTGATCCGGCTATTGAAGTCGGACGATCCGCGATGGTGGCTCGCGATCGGAGCCACGATTGGCATCGGTTTTGAAACAAAGTACACGATGGGGTTTTATACCGCGGGCATCGTCGGAGGAGTTTTGCTGACGCGGGCGCGGCGCTATTTGGCGAGTCCGTGGCTCTGGGGTGGAGTGGCGCTTTCTATCCTGATTTTTCTGCCGAACCTGCTCTGGCAACTGAGGCACGATCTGATCTCATTGCACTTCCTGCAGCACATTCACAAGCGCGATGTCGGGCAGGGCCGACACGAGGGATTTTGGCGTGACCAGTTCATGATGTGCGCGAATGTCGTGGCCGTGCCGCTGTGGATTGGAGGTCTGATCGGCTACCTGCGAGATCGCAGGTATCGCATGCTCGCCTGGATGTATCTGATCCCGATGGTGCTGTACGTGATCGGTAAAGGGCGCGGGTACTACCTGGGCGCAGCGTATCCGATGCTGATGGCGATGGGCGCGGTGATGGGCGAACGATGGCTTGCTTCGATATCGCGGCTGCCGCGGCGGGCCATTGCTGTGGTCTTCTTAACGTTATTGGTGGCATGCGGTGCGTATATATCTACGCGCGTGATTCCGTGGACGCCGGGTGGTCCGCTCAAAGACTTTGCATTGAAGAACAACGGCGACCTGCGCGACGAAATCGGGTGGGACGAGTTGGTGCAAACGGTGGCGCGCATCCGCGATTCGCTTCCGCCGGAGCAGAGGGATCACGCAGGCATCATCGTGGGAAATTATGGCGAGCAAGGCGCGATTGAGATCCTGGGTCCGGCATATCATCTTCCGCCGCCGATCAGCCGGACGAACTCGGCATGGTTGAGGGGATATCCGGCGACACCGCCGAGTGCACTGATTGTGATCGGCTTTTCGAGCGAGGAACTGGAGGCGTTCAGCTCGTGTCGCCTGGCAGGACACAACGGGAACGCTCTAGGAGTGAAGAACGAGGAGAGCGAAGACCATCCGGATATCTACCTCTGCAGCGGGCCGATCAAACCCTGGCCGCGATTCTGGAAGGAGCATCAGGCATTTGGATAGGGTGATCAGGTAGCTTTGAAAAACAGCGCGGCCAGCGGCGGCAACGTCAGCTTTAGAGAAAACGGACGGCCGTGCGTGGGGATCTCTTCGGCTTGAACCCCTCCGAGATTGCCCATGCCGCTGCCGGCGTATTCGCGGGCGTCACTGTTGAGCATCTCGCGCCAGTAGCCGCCATGAGGAACGCCGACGCGATAGCCCAGCCGTGGCACCGGCGTGAAGTTGCAGACGACGAGCACGCTATCTCTTGGATTCTCGCTCTTACGCAGCAAGGAAACTGTGCTGGTGGCGTTGTCGTTGGCGTCGACCCATTCGAATCCGGCCGGATCGTTATCTAGAACGTGCATGGCCGGTTCGCTGCGATAGAAGCGGTTCAACTGCTCCATCCAGGCCTGCACTCCGCGATGCACCTGATATTGCAAAACATGCCATTCCAGGCTCGAGTCGTGCGCCCACTCGCGCACCTGCCCGAATTCACAGCCCATGAAGAGAAGCTTCTTGCCGGACTGTGCATACATGTAGGCGAAGAGCAGGCGGAGGTTGGCGAACTTCTGCCATTCGTCGCCGGGCATTTTGCCGATCAGCGATCCCTTGCCGTGAACGACTTCATCATGCGAAAGCGGAAGCACGAAATTTTCCAGGAACGAATACAGCATGCGGAAGGTGAGATCGTTGTGGTGATACTTGCGATGGATGGGATCGTTCTGGAAATAGCGGAGCGTGTCATGCATCCATCCCATGTCCCACTTCAGGCCGAAGCCGAGGCCGCCGACGTAGACCGGCTTTGAGACCATGGGCCAGGAAGTTGATTCCTCCGCGGTGGTCTGGATCTCCGGGTGCTCCTTGTACGCTTCCTGATTAAAGCGACGGAGAAAGTCGATGGCTTCGAGGTTTTCACGTCCCCCGAATTTGTTGGGGATCCACTCGCCCTGCTTGCGCGAGTAGTCGAGATAGAGCATGGAGGCGACGGCGTCCACGCGCAGGCCGTCGATGTGGTACTTGTCGAGCCAGAACATGGCGCTAGACATCAGAAAACTGCGCACTTCAGCGCGTCCGTAATTGAAAATGTGCGTCTTCCAGTCAGGATGGAATCCCTGGCGCGAGTCGGCGTGCTCGTAGAGATGCGTGCCGTCGAAGTAGGCGAGGCCGTGAGCGTCGGAAGGGAAGTGCGATGGAACCCAGTCGAGAATCACGCCGATGCCATGCTGGTGCAGGTAGTCGACGAGATACATGAAATCCTGGGGGGTGCCGTAGCGCGAGGTGGGAGCAAAGTACCCCGTAGTCTGGTATCCCCAGGAGCCGAAGAACGGGTGCTCCATCACGGGCAGGAATTCGACGTGGGTGAATCCCATCTGGCCGACATATTGGGCGAGACGCGGTGCAGTTTCGCGATAGGTCAGCGGACGGTTGTGCTCTTCTGGGACGCGCATCCACGAGCCTAGATGGACTTCGTAGACAGCCTGCGGTGCGCGGAGGGAGTTGCGCTCCCCGCGCTTCTGCATCCAGTCCTGATCGTTCCATTGGTAATTGAGATCCCAGATGACGGAGGCGGTGCGCGGCGGCTTTTCGTGCAAAAGGCCGATCGGGTCGGCTTTGTCGATGTGGTATCCGTGGCGTTGAGATTCGATGTGGAATTTATAAAGGGAGCCGTGATGGGCGCCGGGAACGAAGCCTTCCCAGATGCCGGAAGAGCCGCGTGCAGTCAGGCGATGATTCTTCGTATCCCACTCGTTGAAGTCCCCGACAACGGACACCGAGCGCGCATTGGGTGCCCAGACGCTGAAGATCGCTCCGGCCTCTCCGTTGTGGGTCGCGACGTGTGCGCCCATTTTGTCGTAAATACGGTAATGGCTGCCCTCATTGAACAGGTAGAGGTCCTGCTCGGTCAGGAGTTGCGGAGTGGCGAGCGTGGTATCAGGGCTCATGGGTCCGCTAGATAGTCTACCGGAACTGAGAAAGGGTTGGTCGTTGTTTGTGCGAATCTGGAAATTCGCAGCCGTCGGCTAAGAGCGGTAGGAAATCGAATCTACAGGCTGTTTTCACTTCCGAGGCCCAGTGAGTTCGTGAATAATGTCCGAAACGCTTACGGGGACCGCTGGTTTTTGCTGACTGAACGGAACTCGCAACCATTGTTCTGACTTGAAACCTCAACTCTTGGGGGACGTATGGCCGCATTCGCGCAGGATCTTCGCTTTGCCTTCCGGCAACTGAAGAAATCGCCGGGTTTTACCGTGACTGTAGTCTTGACACTGGCTCTTGGCATCGGAGCCACAACGGCAATCTTCTCCCTGGTGGAATGCGTGCTGTTGCGTCCGCTGCCATTCAGCGATCCGGATCGGCTGGTGCTGCTAGGAGATCATCTCGCTGATGGAACCGGCATTTCGGTCACGGCACGCGAGATCGACACTTACGCGAAGGCTACGAGCGCTTTTTCCGCAGTAGGCGGCTACATTTCAACTAATTACGAACTCTCCAGCGGAGCAATCCCGGAAGAAGTCTATGCCGCGCGATTCACGGCGGGTGTCTTCCCGACGCTCGGTGCGCCTCCAATGCTGGGACGAGTGTTTACGCAGCAGGAAGAAGACGCCCATCAGCCCGTCGCGGTCATCAGCGATGCTTTGTGGACGAACCGCTACCATCGGGATCCCAATGTTTTGGGACAGTCCATTGTTCTCGATCGCCACACGTATTCCATCATCGGGGTGATGCCGCGCAGCTTTGAATTTCCTCTGGGGGCAGGGCACCTCGATCAGGCGCAGGTGTGGGTCCCGATGAGCCTGACTCCCGACGAACTTTCCGACCAGAACCTGGGCTTCTGGGGATATCAACTGGTCGCCCGCCTCAAGGACGGCGTGACACTCGCGCAGGCAGCAACGGATACCGACCGCGTCAGCCGTCAGATCATGCAGACTTTTCCTGCCAGCATGTCTGCGATTCACATCAGGGGTGATGCGACGTTGCTGCGCGAATTCGACATAGCAGATGTTCGGCCCTTGCTGCGGACGTTGTTCATCGCTGTATCCGTGGTGCTGTTCATTGCTTGCGTGAACACCGCCGGATTGCTGTTGGTGCGCGCCATTCGCCGGCGCAGGGAGTACGCCCTGAGACTGGCTCTGGGGGCGCGTTCCGGCGCCATCGTTCGCGAATCTGTATTCGAAGGATTGCTGCTCAGCCTCGCCGGGGGATTGCTGGGCTTGGCTTTTGCGGCGGTTGCCGTTCGAACTGCACTCCGTCTGCTGCCGGATTCTATGCCGCGCATCGACTCGATCTCAATCGACGGGGCCGTGGCGGCGTTCGCCCTGATTGTGGCGATTGTCACGGGCGCTCTTTGCAGTCTCGCGCCTGCGTTCGCCGCTCTGCGCACAAACTTGACCGAGAGTTTGAAAGAAGGGGCGCGGACGGGTACGGGATCTTCGAGCCATACATGGTTGCGCTCAGCGTTGGTTGTATCCGAGATTGCAATTGCTTTAGTGCTGCTCACCGTCTCGGGCGCATTCCTACGCAGCTTCCAGAAGATGCGCGCTGTCGACCTTGGATTTCGCGCTGACCACGTACTCGTCGCGGAGTATCAACTTCCGCTGCAGCAGTACTCCACGAGCGTCTCGGCGGATAACTTTAACCATGACGTCATTGAGAAGCTCTCGAATCGGCCGGGAGTCGTTGCTGCCGGTAGCACGAATGGGCTGCCCGCGTCCGATTCCTTCGGACGAGCTGCGTACACGATTGAAGGGGAGCCCGCCAGCAGTTGGAAGCTGAAGTTCGCCATGTTCGCGACGGTGTATGGCGACTATTTCCGCGCCATGGACATCAAGCTGGTGGATGGCAGGTACTTTACTCCGGACGACCGATCCAACTCCGCACTTGTGGTGATCGTCAACCAATCCATGGCGCGACACTGCTGGCCGGGACAATCAGCGTTGGGAAAGCGCATGCACGTAGGCAATCCGCAGAAGGGATACCCATGGGCGACTGTGGTCGGCGTGGTTGGCGATGTAAAAATGGGATCAGGCGACGAGCCCAGCGAAGATCAGTGGTACAAGCCTGCCGAACAGCCGACAGTGCTCAATGGATCGGATTACTCCGGAAGGCTTACGGGCCCGGCCAGCGGATACATTACGCTCCGCTCTGCTCTGCCTCCCGAGCAGATGACGCAAACATTGCGCTCCACGGTTGCAGAGGTTGATCCGATGCTTGCCCTGCAGGAAGTGCAGCCGATGGAGGCGGCGATCTCGAATGTCGAAGCGCCACGCCGTTTCAACACTGACCTGATCACGACATTTGCCGTGGGTGCACTGCTGCTGGCGATCACCGGCATTTATGCAGTGGTAGCGTTCTCGGTCTCGCTACGAACACAGGAGCTGGCGATTCGAATTGCGCTGGGTGCGCAACGCATCGGCATCGCCAAACTGGTATTGATTTCGGCCGCACGATTGACGCTTCTCGGGTGCGGGCTTGGTATTCTCGGTTCACTGGCTGTTTCGCGTCTTGTCAGTTCATTCTTGTTTGAAGTGAGCGCCACCGATCCGTTCATCTATGTGGCGGGCGTTCTAGTGATGATGATTGTGGCGCTGATTGCTTCCGCGCTTCCAGCGGTACGAGCTGCTCAGGCGGACCCGAGGCACGCCTTGCGGTCGAGCTAGGACGCATTAGCTCTTTCGATAATCTCCCGCGCTCGCGAGGCCGTGGAAACCACACTCGCGGTGGATCTCCGATTCTCATTTTGGATTGAACGCTATATGTCCGCATGGGCAACGGGCCAGGCCAAATGATCCCATGCTAGACTGACCTTCCAGTCATGCCGTCCCTGCGCGTCATCCTTCTTTGGCATCAACACCAGCCGTTTTACAAGGATCTGGTCACCGGCGAATACCGTTTGCCGTGGGTGCGTCTGCATGCTCTGAAAGATTATTACGGGATGGTGAAGTTGCTCGACGAGTTCCCCAACGTACATCAGAATTTCAACCTTGTGCCGTCGCTGATGGTGCAAATTCAGGATTACGTGGCGGGAACGGCGCAGGATCCTTTCCTGCAAGTGGCAGCCAAGCCGGCGAAAGATTTGTCGCTGGATGAGCGGCTGTTTGCGTTGCAGTATTTGTTTCAGGCGAATCCGCAGAATGTGATTGGGCGGTATCCGCGATATCGCGAGCTGTGGGAACGGTTTCGAGCGCATGGGGATCATCCAGAGCGGGCAGAGCGATACTTTCAGGAACAGGATTTTACGGACCTACAGGTCCTGTCGCAGATAGCGTGGTTCGACGAATTCTTCCTGGAAGAGAAAGATGTAGCCGCGCTCGTCGCAAAGGGGCACAACTTCTCGCTCGACGATCAAAAGTTTGTGATTGCCCGGGAGAGGGAATTGCTCGGGCGGGTGCTGCCAGCACATGCGGAAGCCGCGAAGAAGGGATCGATTGAGATCTCCGCGACACCGTTTTATCACCCTATTCTGCCGCTGGTGTGCGATACCAACGCGGGGGCGGTGTCGTCGCCGGGATTGCCATTGCCGCAGAATCGGTTTCGACATCCGGAAGATGCCCGCGAGCAGTTGACCCGCGGGCTCGATTTGCATGAAAAAGTTTTCGGTGTTCGGCCGAAGGGAATATGGCCGTCGGAAGGTAGCGTGTCGGAGGAAGTGCTGGCGATCGCGCACAGCGTGGGCGTGGAATGGATGGCCACTGACGAAGGAGTTCTGGGACGAACAACTGGCTTATTCTTCGCTCGCGACGGGAATGGCCGTCTTCCGGCTCATTTGGGGGAGAAGCTCTACAACATCCACCGCTATGAGAACGGTTCGGCGGCGATGCACCTCGTGTTTCGCGACCATACGATTTCTGACCTGATCGGATTCGTGTATTCGGGGATGCCGCCGGAGGATGCGGCGCGGCACTTGATCAACAACATCAAGGAAGCTGCGCGTCCGGTGCTGTCAAGAGGGCGAGATGCAGTCGTGTCGATCATTCTCGATGGAGAGAATGCGTGGGAATACTATCCGAAGTCGGGAAGGGAATTCCTGCGGCGATTTTATGACGGCCTGCAACGCGAACCGGGCCTAGAAGCGGTGACGATCTCCGAGGCGATCTCGCGGCATAAAGATTTCAATCGCCTGACGTCGCTGGTGCCGGGATCGTGGATCAATGCCAATTTCAACGTGTGGATCGGCGCTCCGGAAGACAACCGGGCGTGGGATTATCTGCACCACGCACGGGAGTTTTATACGCAGCATGCGGCACGCGCCAACGAAGCGCAACGCAAGCTCGCGTTTGATGAACTGCTTATCGCCGAGGGCAGCGATTGGAACTGGTGGTACGGGCCGGAGCATCACTCGGCGAACGACCGTGACTTCGATGAGTTGTATCGGAAACATCTTTCGAACGTGTACCAGGCGCTGGGCGCGACGCCGCCAGATTATCTGGCGCAGCCGATTGCCGGGGCGGAGGTGCGTCCGGAGTTTGTGCCGCAGACGGCTTATATTCATCCGAGAGTGGCGGCCGACAAGGTGAGGTATTTCGAGTGGATGGGCGCGGCGATCTATACCGCAGATCATCGCGCGGGCGCGATGCACGGCAAGCAATTCCTGCTGGATTCCGTTTATACGGGCATTGATTCGACCTACTTGTATGGCCGGCTGGATTTTGCTGGAAAGATTCCGGAGACGGATTTTGAAGTGGTCGTGAATGTGGAGTCATGGGCGTCCGGCGAGCCGCGTCCGCGAAGGACTTTGCGAGTTCGAGCATCGGTGAAAGACCGGCGGCTTGCAGACTGGCAAATTGAGAACGGATCGGCGGAGCGGGTGCTGGCTTCGGCGGCGGAGCCGGACGAGCATGTGAAAATCGCGCTGCTGCGAAACTTTGAATTCAAAGTGCCACTGGTATGGCTGCTGGCCACACCCGCGAACGGCTCGCCGACGGTGGAGCACCATCCCGCGGGAACCGCCGCCACCTCCATACTGCGCCTGCGATTTAGCTTATGGCAGGACCGATTGCCGGTGGATTCTCTGCCGCTGGAAGGCTGGATCGAACTGCAAGTGGTTAGCGAAGGGGAGTTACTGTTCGGATCTTAGGCGGCATTTGGTCATCGCGAACTTCGCGTTTTTCATGAAAGAATTTGCGTCAAAAGGGGCTTAGGCCCCATCCTTGTAACGTGCGATATTCGACGAACTTGCTGCGGCGCGTAGGGCGTCGTCTCACTACTTCCATTCAAAGATTGTCCTCATTGCGGGTTCACGTCGTTGTACTTTTCTTGCTTTGTGTCATCGCGGCACCGTCGCAGACTGAAGCGCCTGCCAAGCCTCAAAGTG
>Ga0181522_10001346_pt1 | contig 15098 bp, 15 predicted proteins | sample PEATcosm2014_Bin_27_FD_121103 | JGI IMG/M metagenome (GOLD analysis project Ga0181522, IMG submission 121103) | Peatland microbial communities from MTU Mesocosm Facility, Houghton, MI, USA - PEATcosm2014_Bin05_10_metaG | ecosystem: Environmental > Terrestrial > Soil > Wetlands > Peat | place... | reverse complement strand
TCGATATCGACCTGTGCGGCGCTCCGCGCAACGACAACCTCGTTCCGGTTGCGTACGACGGATGCCTCACAGGCCCGCGTCGCGAACTCATGCTCCCTTTGCGGGCCTACCGTTACGATCACTCCGGTCGCGAACAATGTCGAGAACTGGCCGGCCCCAGCATCGCACACGACGCCCGCGGCGGTCTGGCCGGCGCCGAACTTTGGCATCAGGCAGAGGCAAATCGCCAGAAGCAATCGTCGCGTGCGAAGTTCACGTGGGGTTTCTTTCTTTTGCATCGATATGCTCGAATTGTACGGCTCGGCAGCAGCAGGGCGCGGCCAAGGCCAAATCGACAAGACGAAATTCAAGACTGCCCCAAACAGGGCATCTACCCGCGGGAGTGCTGCGAAAAGCACGTTGGTAACAATTCTTTGCCGCGCCCAATAGACAAGGCCCTGTTCCCACGGGAAAATAAGGATTGGGCTCAAACGGTTGACGGCGGGAAGGCATTCACGACTTCGCCCGGCCGGTGCGACTTGCAGGCCGGATTTGCAGAGAGCGGCCGCCGCGGTAATGCCGCTGCATTGGGAGGGTTCTGACCGATGTCCTGGCTGAACAAATTAAAGCAAGACCTCAACAGACTCGGGGAACCGGTGCGTTCAAGAGCAGATCGGATGGCCGCATCACGGCTGAAGGTCAGCTACGGGCCCGATTCGCCGCCGACGCTCGCAGGCGTCAAAAACATCAGCAGCAGTGGCATCTATCTGGTGACAGAGAAGCGCCTCCGCACCGGCGAATTGATCACCCTCACACTTCAGGAAGAAGCCCAGCCGGAAAGCGGCCCCGAACTCCAGTTTTCTGTTCATGCTCGAGTCGCCCGGCAGGGAGAGGATGGCATAGGGCTTTCGTTTGATCTGCCTCCTGGCCTGGATCGAAGCCTGTGGGGAGTATTGGTACGAAACATAACTCTTCTCAACGATCCCGAAGAAATCGCCCAGATGTTCCACACTCTCCGGAGCATCCTCTTCCTATGCCGCCTCTGCCATTCCAAAGCTGAGGAGGCGATTCTTCTAATGGGCGGACAGCTTGACTCGGATCGCACCAATACGCTCGTCAAGATCGCGATCGCCGCGGAAAAGCTGTTGGCCGCGGAACCCGATCCCGAGCAGATGCGTGCCGATCCAAAACTGCTTGCCAACATCCTGCGCGAAGGATCATGGGCCCCCGACGAGCTGACCCGTGAGTTATGGACGGGCCTGCTTGTCAGCTCCTGTTCAGCGGATGCGCCGGACAATTCCAATCAGGTCTTCGTCAACCTGCTCATCCATATCACGCCGATACAGGCCCGGATCCTGGCCCACGCATGTGAACTCGCCCTGGCCTCCGAGCCCGAAGCTGGGAGTTCGAGTTCCGGCTCCGTCGTGCTTAGCGCGGCGGAAATGATTCATCTTACCGGGGTGCACGAGCTTGCCAGGAATGCAACGGATGTCTCATATCTCTTCAACCTGGGGACGTTGAAGAATGTCTTCAACTTTACCTCGTATCTGCCTATCGACAGCTTCGATGTAACTCCCAGCAGCCTGGGCCTTGCGCTCTACAAGCACTGCCGCGGCAGCCGCGAAAAGATTGAGCCAAAGCTTGTCGAACAGGCCGAGACCAGTCTGGTCCACTTTATGCCTCCGCCTCACCCCCCGCTATTCGGCGCAACGCCTCTGCCACCGCTCTCTACTTTTGAGGGCTAGGGTCGCAAGACCCTGCCTGAGCTGACGAGACGGCTCGCGGGCCATTCTTCGCGGATCCTGCTTCTCCGCTCTGGACGATTTATGATATCCGTCAGGCTTTGACCCACTCTTCGCGTTTGGCGCCAGCCACGCGTCATCACCGATGCATCAAAACATTTCACTGGAGGCGCAGTGATGGATTCTTTCGCTCAATTCAAGCAGAACCAAAAGGCAAGCTGGGCCCACTTTGCACCCTTGGAAGCGGTGACAACACCCACTGCCGCACGTTTGGTCGAATGGGCGGGCGTCCAGCCTGGGCAACGTCTTCTTGACGTTGCTTGTGGCACGGGTGTCGCCGCTGTCACGGCGGCGCGTCGCGGGGCCATCGTCAGCGCCCTCGACCTCACTCCGCAACTGCTGGAGCGCGCTCGCGAGAATGGCCAGATCGCCGGTGTCGACATCGACTGGCGCGAAGGCGACGCCGAACAACTCCCATTCGGCGACGCGGAATTCGATGTGGTCTTGAGCCAATTCGGCCATATCTTCGCGCCCCGTCCTGAGGTCGTGACTGCCGAAATGCTGCGCGTACTCAAGCCCGGCGGGACGATCGGCTTCTCCACATGGCCCCCGGAATGTCTCGTCGGCCTAACATCGGAGCTCGCGGGGCGCTTCATGCCGCCTCCACCGCCCGGCATTCTGCCGCCCTCGCTGTGGGGCATTCCGGAAATCATTCGACAGCGGTTGGGTTCGGGGGTCAAGGACATCACATTCGACCGCGGCAGCATGTTGTCTCCGGCACTGAGTCCGCAACATTTCCGGGCGAATATCGAGCGATCCGCTGGTCCGATCATCAAACTCGTCGAAGTGCTGAGCGCCTCGAACCCCCAGGCGCTGGTCGAGTATCGGAAGCAATTCGACGCAATCGTCGCGGTATACATGCGCGACAACACTATCCGGCAGGATTACCTGATCACACGCGCCATCAAGTGTTGACGAGCGCTCCGGTTTGCGCCTACGGGTTATTCTCGATGACACCTGCGAAGATGCTCAAGATTATCGAGCCGAAATACGCCAACACAGAAAGTGTTTTCATCGTCAGAATCACAGTGGCCAGAACGCCGGTGCAGTAGCCTAGCGAGGCACACGTTCTCCAGTTGAGCGCGGAATAAACCCCAACATAGACCATTGCAAGAACTATCTGGAGCGCAACGAGCTTGCGGAACAATCGCGCAAGCAGGAAGAGCGGAAAGCTCAGGATGGGCATGACGCAATAGAGAATAGAAAGCACGGGATTAAACCGCGTGTCGATGAAGACAGCGGAGGCCAGGCCGTATCCCATGACCCCAAAGCTGAGCAGTCCAGCGATCAAGTTGAGAACAAACAAACCAATTCTACGAATCGTCATCCCGTTTCCAGTTTCCCATAATTACGCGCGCTGCTTCGTCAGCATCGCTGCCGCGACCGCAGCTTGTCCGTAGCTCAGTCCGCCGTCGCCTGGGCTGACCTGAGCGTGCTGGAAGACCTGGAATCCTTCTCTTTCAAGGCCGGTGCGCAACAGCCGCGCAAGACGGCGGTTGTGCAGGCAACCGCCGCTCATTACAACTTGATTGATCCCGGTTACAGACCGCGCATTTGCGGTGGCAAAGATGAATCCTTCTGCCACGCCGGAATGAAAGCGCGCGGCGATCCGTTCTTTGGAAACGCCGTGGCGCAAATCATCCACGATGGCTTGCCACATCGCTCCCGTATTCAATGTCACGCCATTCATGCTCCACAGCTCAGGCACGTAATCTCGGCGATCGAGACGGTCGTCTTCATCCGCTGCAATCCCTTCTAGCTCAATGGCTGCCTGCGCGTCGTAGTCCACTTCGCGGCGATTGAGCACCAGCGCCGCAACGGCATCGAAGAGGCGGCCCAGGCTTGAAGTAAGCGGAGTGTTGATCTTTCGTTCGATCATCTGCGCCATCACGCGTGTCTGTTGCTTGCTGGTGTTCGTCAGCTCGGCTGCTAACTCTCCATCGATACCGGCGTTGGTCAATGCAGCAAAGGCCATGCGCCAGGGTTCGCGAACGGCGGCATCGCCGCCGGGCATGGGAATGTATTCGAGATGCGCGAATCGATCGAAACTGTCGTGTCGGCATACCAGCACTTCCCCGCCCCAGATTTTGCCGTCGGTTCCGTAACCCGTGCCGTCAAGCGAGAGGCCGATTGCCGGCCCTTCAAGCAAGTGCTCGGCCATGCAGCCGGCGATGTGCGCGTGGTGGTGCTGCACCGCGATAAGTGGCAGACCACGCTCAGCCGCCCAGTCCTTGCCCCAGCTTGTCGAAAGGTAGCCGGGATGTAGGTCGTGCGCCACAGCCTCCGGCTCGATTTCAAAGGTCTGCATCAGGTGCGTCAACGATTCACGGAAGAATTCCAGGCCGCCAAGATTTTCAAGATCGCCCAGATGCTGGCTCTGATAGGCAAAGCGGCCCCGCGCCAGCGCGAAAACATTCTTCAAATGTCCGCCGACAGCGAGGAGCGGTGGCGAGTCGAATGGCAACGGTACGGCGAGCGGCACGAAACCGCGTGCTCGGCGAATCAGCTGCGGCGCGCCGTCAACCAGCGCCATCACGGAGTCGTCGCACCGCTGCAGGATCTCGCGGTCGTGCATCAGGAATGCGTCGGCGATCTTCCCGAGCCTCTCGAGCGCCTCGTCGTTATCAATGGCGATCGGCTCTTCGCTCAAGTTGGCGCTCGTCATCACCAGCGCGCGGACGCGGGAATCGGCGAAGAGCAGATGCTGCAACGGCGCATAAGGCAGAAAGACGCCCAGCCATGGAATTCCCGGCGCAACCGCTGGTGCAACTCCAGAGCCATCGCGCCGGACCGCGAGAACGATGGGCCGCGCCGCAGTCATGAGGAGGGCTTCTTCTTGCTCCGTAAGATGGCAAAATGCTCGCGCCGCGTTTAGATCGCGCACCATCACGGCGAGCGGCTTTCCATGGCGGTGTTTTCGCTCGCGCAAGCGCATCACAGCGGCTTCGTTCGTTGCGTCAACGCTCAAATGGAATCCGCCGATGCCTTTGATGGCCATGATGTCGCCGGCCATCAGACGGTCGATACACGCTTTCACTGGGTCTTGCGAAGCAATCGCCGATCCATCGGCGCCCAGCAGCCAGATCCGCGGACCGCAAACTGCGCAGGCGTTTGGCTGCGCGTGAAAACGCCTGTTCGCAGGATCGTCGTACTCCGCCTGGCAGTCCGCACACATTTTGAACTTTGCCATCGAGGTCTGCGGGCGGTCGTAGGGAATGCGCCGCGTGATCGTGAAGCGCGGTCCGCAGTTGGTGCAGTTGAGGAATGGGTAGCGATAGCGGCGATCGCCGGGGTCAAGCAGTTCGCGCACACAGTCGGCGCATGTGGCGGCGTCGGCGGGAATCCCTGTGCTGACCTGGCCCTCTGCGGCGCTGGCAACAATTCGAAAGCCGGATTCACCCGTCGCTGTCACGGCTGCGACAGTGACAGAATCGATGCGCGCGAGCGGCGGGGCCTCGGACTCAAGACGGCGGCAAAATGTAGCGAGCCGCTTGGCGGGACCCTCAATCTCAATCACCACGCCGTTGGTATCGTTCCCGACAAATCCTGCAAGTCCTTCTTCCGTAGCAAGGCGGTAAACAAAGGGACGAAACCCGACGCCCTGCACGACGCCCCTTACAGCGAGTACTTCTCGCCGCTGCCCTTTTCGGCCTTCTCGTCCTTCGTATCCTTGATCAGAATCGCCGGTCAAACAAACGCCCCCACGCCGAGTTCAGCATAGCGCATGATCAACGGCCGCCTGCGAATGCATAGAATTCGGCCTTTTGATCCTGCGGCGAGGCAACCAATTCATGAGCAACCTATTGCGCGATCTTTGGCTCCAAGCAAATGCGGCGTAAAAGGCGCGGGCCCACTTGCTCGTCATCCAGGCCCTTGCCGAAAGAGCAAAGCTCACGAATAAGGAGACACGATGAAACGAATCCTGATGTTCGTAACCATATTGGGCGTCATTACCCTGACAGGCTCCAGCTGGGCCGATGATCCGGCCGAAGCGACAGCCGATCGGCTAGAGCATGCCGGTGCTGTGCTGCACGAGATCATGAATGCTCCCGACAAGGGTATTCCGGAAGAAGTATTTGAGCACGCAAGATGCATCGCGGTCGTGCCGCACCTGATCAAAGGTGGGTTCGTGTTCGGTGCTGAAGGCGGACGAGGCGTAGCGACCTGCCGCACCCCCGATGGTTGGAGCGCTCCGGCGTTTTTCGCCATCACCGGCGGAAGCTGGGGCGCGCAGATCGGCGTGGAAGGCGTCGATCTGGTGATGGTTGTGCAAGGCGATAAGGGCATGGAACGTTTGCTTTCGAGCAAATTCCAGATCGGCGCCGATGCCTCTGCCGCGGCCGGACCAGTGGGTCGTCATGCTTCGGCTGACACAGACTGGAAGATGAATGCGGAGATACTCACCTACTCCAGGGCAAAAGGCGTCTTTGCTGGACTCGATCTGAGTGGCGCAGCGGTGCGTCGCGATGACGATTCCATGAAGGCAGTCTACGGACCTGATGTCTCCACGAGGGCCGTTTTGCATGGAGAGGTGCATCCCACGCCAGCCGCGCGGCCTTTTCTTGACGCCGTGCGCCACGCCAAGGAACAAGCCGCTGCCTCCAAGTAATAGCGAGCGGCAAACGTCTTTGGATTTTTCAACAGGGAGCCGGGGTACCTTCGGGCCCCGGCTTCGTATTGAGTCAAGGAGAGAAATATGCTGAAAGCGATTGTAGGGATATTGGTTGTGCTTTGGCTCCTCGGGTTTTTTCTGCACATAGCAGGAAGCCTGATTCATCTTCTCCTCGTCGTTGCGCTGATCGTGTTGCTTATTGACCTGATCGGCGGCAGACGAAGCGTGGCGTGAGCGCTTCGAATCGCTCGATAGCCTGATAGTCTTCATTGCGTGAGATCTCTCTTCATTCCCAATCGCCCGCTGCAAAGAATCATCCACGCGTGCGCGGGCGGTTTTCTTTCTCTTTGCGCTGGAACGGCAACGATTTCTTCGCAGCAGGTTGACAGCGCACTGCTCATTCAGAAAATCGACGCAGCCGTGCAGGCCCGCGCAGAAGACGTGCTCAGTTTCACCGATGTCGAACATTACGTTGTGTTCAGGGGCGATGACGAAACCCACGCCGCGGCAGAGATGACGGTGACGGACACCTACCATAAGGGTGTGGGCAAGAGCTACACGATCCTCTCGGAGAGCGGCTCGGCGATCATCCTGAAGTTCGGGCTCCATCCCCTGCTCGATAACGAGCAGGAAATCAACCAGCCAGGCAATGTTGAAAAGTCGTGGTTCGTCTCGGCCAACTATGACATGAAGCTGAAGCAGCTCGGAACTGTTTCGCTGAATGGGCGCGACTGCTACGTCGTCGACATCAAAGCGAAGCGCAAGGCTCCCAACGCGATCGATGGAAGCATCTGGGTGGATGCGCGGGATGGAACTCTGGCGCAGATTGATGGCGTGGCGACGGAGAGCGCGTCGGCCTTATCGGGAGCGGCGCACATGATGCGTGAATATGTGAACGTCAACGGCTACTCGATGGCTAGGCATGCACGCGCGGAATCGACCAGCATGCTCTTTGGCCGTACCGTGGTGGTGATTGATTACAGCGATTACCAGCTCCAACTCAAGGGAGCAAAGTAAACGGAGTGAGGCCGCCCGCCGGCAGCCAAGCCCCTCATTGTGACCTGCCTCACTCAAATCCACCACCTCCTCCTCTATACTGGCAATCGTGATACCTTTGCTGCATTTCGTGCTACTCATCTCGCGCGATTGGAAGCTCGATGCAGCCCTGGGTTCTTGCCTGTTGCTCGGGCTGCGCCACGGCTTCGACTACGATCACCTCGCCGCCATCTCAGACATCACCGCGGTACAGCGTAACTGGTTCAGCGGACTGCGCTTAGGCGTGACCTATGCGCTCGGCCATGCCTTCACCGTCGCCGCGCTTGGCATCGCGGTGCTGGAGCTGCACGTGGGCCTGCCTGAAGGGCTGGATCACTGGACTGAACGGCTTATCGGGCTCACTCTCATCGTGCTCGGTATCGGAGTGGTTGCGGGAATCCTGCGCAAGAACCCACACGGCCATGCGCACAGCCGCATCGAGAGCCGGCTGGCGATTGCCATCAACGGCATCCTCTGGATGGCATGGCGGGTTCGCCGCCTGTGGAATTCCGAGGCCGCTAGGCCGGAACGCTTCCAATGGATCTACGACAGCAAGTCGGTCTTCGTGATTGGCATGGTGCACGGCGTGGGCGCCGAAACACCCAGCCAGTTGGCGCTCTTCTTCCTCGCCAAAAGCCTGGGAGGAACCGAGAATGGCATTTTGGGCCTAGCTGCGTTCTGTGTTGGGTTGGTGGCGATGAATGCGTTGATGACGGCTTCGATGGGCGGAGCCTTCCGCGCCAGCGGGCATCATCCGCGGTTTTACTACGCCATTGCGTGGGCCGGCGCGGCGTATAGTTGCGTCATCGGCGTGATCTTCCTCTTCGGAATTTCCAGCCATCTGCCGCCGCTCGGGTCGTAAAGCGCTTGCAGTCGCGAGCTTCCAACCGATTCATGAAGGATGAGCTTCAGAATGTACGCTCTTGCAAATGCAGGTGAAGGCATTTCCTTCGAGTTCCTCCCGGAAAATCGCCGTGCGTAACCGCAAGAAGCGATGGGAGAGTGGCCGAATCCCATGTCAGCAAATGGGATACCCACGCTGGCAGGTGACTGCGGTCACGGTTTGCCCAAGCCCCAGGCTCGTACAACAAGGATAGGCATCCGGAGGGAACCATGAAGATGCCTGTCCCCTCCGGTATTCAAGTCCAATTGCACCAATCAGGGAGGAAATGTGCCTGTATTCACGCCGCCACCCTTACCCAGCGAAGACAAACGATGGAAGATCGTCAATGGCACCATGCGCAAAAACGGTTTTGCGCGTCATGCGCTGATTGAAACCCTGCATACGGTGCAATCGTCGTTCGGCTATCTTGACGACGACGCCATCCGCTTCGTGGCCAATTCCCTGCGCGTGCCGCTGAGCCAGGCATACGGCGTGGTCACGTTCTATCACTACTTCAGCCTGAAACCGCCGGGCAAGCACACCATGACCATCTGCACCGGCACGGCCTGCTACATCAAGGGTACCGACAAGTTGCTGGCGGCGGCTGAAAAGCATCTCTGCGTGTGCGAAGGGCAAACCACAAAAGACGGTCTGATCAGCTTGTCGACCGCGCGCTGCGTGGGCGCCTGTGGCCGCGCACCCGTGGTTTTGACGGATGGCGAATTGCAGGGCCAGATCACAAGCGAGCAGCTTATCGCGCAACTGGAAAGGTGGGCAGCGGAATGACATTCGAAGAGCTCGAACAAATTGCCGAATCCGTCCGCCTGGCAAACGCCAAATACGATCATGAGATCAACGTGTGCATGGGCACCGGATGCCTGAGCCAGCACTCTGACAAGCTAAAGGACGCACTCACTGCCGCTGTGGACGCGCAAGGAAAGAACTCTTTTGTGCGCCGCACCGGCTGCATGGGTCTGTGCGCGGCCGGCCCGCTTGTACTGGTTGATCCGGATGAAATCCTCTACCAGCACGCTCACGCCGAGGACGCGGAAACCATTGCCGCGAGCCTGGGCGGTGAGCCCGTAGCTGAGTTGCAGTGCAATCTGCGCGAGCACTTCGACGAGCAGGTGCACATCGTTCTCGAGAACTCCGGCCATATCGATCCCGAAAAGATTGACGACTATATTGCGCGCGACGGCTATAAGGCTCTGTTGAAGGCGCTCACCGAAATGACGCCCAAAGACGTGATCCAGCAGATCACTGACAGCGGGCTCAGAGGGCGCGGCGGCGGCGGGTATCCGACCGGATTGAAGTGGGGCACTGTTGCCAAGGCCGCCGGCGACATGAAGTATGTCATCTGCAATGGCGACGAAGGCGACCCCGGCGCGTTCATGGATCGCAGCGTGCTCGAAAGCGATCCGCAGCGCGTCATTGAGGGAATGGCGATCGCAGCCTACGCCGTCGGCGCCAACAAGGGTTTCATTTACGTGCGTGCAGAGTATCCGTTGGCCGTATCGCGGCTGACAACCGCGCTGCGTGATGCCAGGCGGCACGGCCTGCTCGGCCACAACATCGGCAACACTCCCTTCAACTTCGACGTGGAGATTCGCCTTGGCGCCGGCGCGTTTGTTTGCGGCGAAGAGACGGCCCTGATTGCTTCGATCGAAGGCAAGCGCGGCACGCCCAAGCCACGGCCTCCCTACCCTGCCACCAGCGGCCTGTGGGGCAAGCCGACGCTGATCAATAACGTTGAGACCTTCGCCAACATCGCACCCATCATACGAAAAGGCGGACGGTGGTTCGCCGGCATCGGCTCGGAGCGAAGCAAGGGCACCAAGGTGTTCGCGCTCACCGGAAAAATCACGAACACGGGCCTCGTCGAAGTTCCCATGGGTATCAGCCTGCGGCAAATCATCGAGGGAATCGGCGGCGGCGTGCCCGACGGACACAAACTCAAGGCGGTGCAGACGGGCGGCCCTTCCGGCGGCTGCATTCCTGCTCACCTTCTCGACATCGGCGTCAGCTACGACGCTCTCGTGAGGATTGGATCGATCATGGGATCCGGCGGAATGATCGTCATGGACGACACCTCCTGCATGGTCAATGTGGCCCGCTTCTTCATTGAGTTCTGCATGACCGAGTCGTGCGGCAAATGCATTCCATGCCGTGCGGGCACAGCGCAGATGCATACGCTGCTGACGCGCATCTGCAAAGGAACCGGGACCATGGACGATCTGGAACTGCTCGAAGATCTTTGCTCGACGGTGAAAGAAGCAAGCCTCTGCGGCCTGGGACAAACGGCGCCTAATCCCGTGCTGAGCACGTTGAATCACTTCCGCGATGAGTACTTGGAGCATATTCAGCACAAGCGCTGTCCGGCCGGCGTGTGCAACATGGAAGCGCCTGTGGAGGTGATGGCATGAGCCCGGAAACCGACGTCAAAACTCTTGTCATCGACGAGCAGGAAGTGAGTGCTCGCGCCAATCAGACGATCCTTGAGGTGGCGCGCGAAAACAACATCAATATTCCTACGCTTTGCCATCTCGATGGCCTGAGCGAGGTGGGCGCATGCCGCCTATGCCTGGTTGAGATCAAAGGCAACAACAAGATGCTGCCGGCATGCGTTGCCACCGTGCAGGAAGGCATGGAAATCAGCACCAACGCGGAGCGGCTCAGGAAGCATCGCCGCACGATCCTTGAATTGTTGTTCGCCGAACGCAACCACGTCTGCTCGGTCTGCGTTTCCAATGGCCACTGCGAACTGCAAACGCTCGCCCAGGAGCAAGGATTGACCCACGTCCGGTTGCCCTATCGCAATCCCGAACTGGCGGTCGATGCTTCGCATGAGCGATTCACGCTCGACCACAATCGCTGCATCCTGTGCACGCGCTGCGTGCGCGTTTGTGCTGAGATTGAGGGCGCGCACATCTGGGACGTGATGGGCCGAGGCACCGACTGCATCATCATCTCCGACCTCCACGAAGAGTGGGGCAAGTCTGCCTGCACACGCTGCGGCAAGTGCGTGCAGGTATGTCCCACAGGGGCGCTCTTCGACAAGAGCAAGGTTGGCTCCGATCATCCCAAATATCCCGACTTTCTGCCCTACCTGAACCTGATGAGGGAATCGCAATGAGCAAACTGAAACTGGCGACGGTCTGGCTCGACGGATGTTCCGGATGCCACATGTCGTTTCTCGACATGGACGAACGCCTTCTGGAGCTGGCTGAAGTTGTCGATCTCGTCTACAGCCCATTGGTCGACGCCAAGGAGTTTCCTGACGAAGTGGATATCGCGCTGGTTGAGGGAGCTGTGGCGTCCGTCGACGACGAGAAGAAGATCAAGAAAATTCGCGCCCACTCCAGGATGCTTGTTGCGATGGGCGACTGCGCGATCACGGGCAATGTGCCCTCGATGCGCAACCCGATGGGGCCGGAGGCGATTCTCGACCGCGCCTACATTCAGAACGTCAGCGCGCAACCGCAGATTCCCTGCGTCGTCGTTCCCAAGCTGCTGCGCGTGGTACGCCCCATTCATGAGTTCGTGAAGGTGGACGTTTTTCTTCCTGGCTGTCCGCCTTCGGCCGACACATTTCACACCGCGCTTACTGCGCTGGTGAACGGCGGACCGCTGGATATTTCAGCGCTCACCCGCTTTGGAGCTTGAGCAATGAGCCAGACCATCACCATCGATCCGGTAACGCGCCTTGAAGGCCACGGCAAAATCACCATCCAGCTCAACGGACAGGGAGAAGTGGAAGACGCGCATTTTCACGTGACGCAGGTGCGCGGCTTCGAGCGCTTCTCTGAAGGCCGGCCATTCTACGAGATGCCCAGCCTGATGGCGCGCATCTGCGGCATCTGCCCGGTTTCGCACCTCATCGCATCCGCCAAAGCCTGCGAAGCCATCATGTCGGTGCAGATTCCGCATACCGCGGCGCAGTTGCGGCGCATGTTGAACCTGGCGCAGATGGTGCAGTCGCACGCACTGAGCTTCTTCTATCTCGCATCGCCTGATCTGCTGCTCGGCATGGAATCCGATCCAAAGCTGCGCAACATTATTGGAGTTGCGGCGGCGAACCCCGAACTGGGTCGCGCCGGCGTCGGTCTGCGGCGCTTCGGGCAGACCATCATCGAACTGCTGGGGAAAAAACGCATTCACCCCGGATGGGTTGTGCCCGGCGGCGTCACCGAGCCGCTGGAGTCTGCCAAGCGCGATGCGATTCTCGCCATGATTCCCGAGGCCTACGCGAACATTGGCATGGCACTCGGCGCATACAAACAAATCGCGGACACGTTCCGAGGGGAGATAGAAGTGTTCGCCAACTTCCCGTCGAACTACATGAGCCTTATCAACGGAAACGAGTCGATCTCATTCACTGATGGCGCCCTGCGCTTGATTGACGCCGCCGGTAACACCATTGAAGACGGCATAACAGCAAGCCGCTTCACCGAAGTGATTGGCGAAGCGGTGGAACCTTACAGCTATACCAAGTTCGCCTACTACAAGCCGATTGGCTATCCGCTGGGAAGTTACCGCGTGGGACCGCTGGCGCGCCTCAATATCGTCAAGCAAATGGGCACTCCTCGAGCCGAAAAGGAATTCGCCGAGTTCAAGCAGCTGGCCTCGGGACCGGTCGCGAGTTCGTTCCACTACCACCACGCGCGCCTGGTCGAGATGCTCTACGGTGTCGAGAAAATCGAAGAAATCCTCAGCGATCCGCGCATCCTTGACACGCATGTGCGCGCCACCGCCGGCGTCAACCGGCTCGAAGGCGCTGGCCAGGCAGAGGCCCCGCGCGGCGTGCTGCATCACCACTATAAGGTGGACGAAAACGGCAAGATCACCTGGGCTAATCTCGTGATCGCTACCGGCCAGAACAACAAGGCCATGAACGAGGGCGTACTCCAGGCCGCGAAGCATTACGTGAAAGATGGCAAGTTTACTGAGGGAATCCTGAACCGGGTTGAGGCGGTCGTGCGCACCTTCGATCCGTGCCTGAGTTGTTCCACGCATGCGTTTGGACAGATGCCGTTAAAGATCGTTCTGCTTTCGGCGAGAGGGGAGATTCTGGATCATGCAGTCCGTTCCTGATGTCGAGGTCAATGAGCCGATCCCCGTGGTTTCCGGCAATTTCGAGCCCAGGCTCCCTATATTTGTGAGCACCAATCCTGTTCGATGCCTCGTTCTGGCCTGCGGAAACACTCTGCGCAGCGACGACGGAGTTGGTCCATTCCTGGCGGAGTGGGCGGCAGAACGTTTCCGCGACAATCCCGACGTGCGCGTTGTTGCTACCCAGCAGTGGACGCCCGATCTGGCGGAGAAAATCGCGGAGGCCGAATCCGTTCTCTTTGTGGATAGCTCTCTCGAATCCATCCCTGGCCGGGTCAGCCTCACCCCGGTCGACGTGCAGCTCGGGAACCAATCAGTGGCTACCCACCGCCTGGACGCGTCCGATCTTCTCGGCCTGACCCACGAACTCTATGGCTCGCGATCCGCCCACGCAATGCTTTTGACCGTCAGCACTGGCTCGACGGAGCTCGGAGAAACGTTCAGCGACCGCGTCGAGGTGGCTCTTCCACGGGCGCGCGGCATTTTGGAAAAGGCCGTCCTGCGCTTCCTCGAAAACTGAAGCTGACCTGCGGTTGAACCAGAATCCCCGGCTCAACGGCTCTCCCCTATCTTGTCAACTCCCCGCCATTGAAAAATCTACCTCAACTTCCTCATTCCAATCCAAATACAAATTTCGCCAACCTTGCAGGTTAATTCCCGAACTTCGCTAATCTCAAAAGTATGGAAACTCACGCAATAGCTGACACCAAAGAAATCGAAACTGAAAGACCGGAGTCGGAAGAGTTGGAGGAAAAGTATCCCGACCGCCCTTCTGACAATCATTCCGTCGCGCGTTGCATCCGCGCCTGGAACCGTGCCTTCCGCAAAAAACTCGACGAAGAAGACGAAGAAGACGACACCGATTATGAGGCCAGAAAGGCCGGCAAGGATTACTATCTTCGCGCCATGCCGCCTCTCGTAGGTCAGGCGAATATTCGCGACTTCATCGCGTGCGTGACCTACGCCCAGATCATTGACATCCTCATCCCGAGAGACGCGGAAAGTCTCCTCGCTGCCGCCAAAATCGCGCTCAGTGCTGCGCGGCACGAGACCTGATCGTTGCCATCTGCCGAAGAAAAAAATTTCTCTCTTTTTTGCTGGATTTTTGCTCTTAAGTCGTTTTCGATCAACAAATCGACCCAAAAACCGCGGTCAAAAACGGTCAAAAACGTACGCAACATTAGCGCCGGTCCGTCCGATCTCGTGCCTTCACGAAGTCCCTGCCCGACCTACGCGCCACGATCCGCGGCCAGCGGACACTAAGAGAAAGGCGGCTGCGTTTCATCTCAGCCGCCGTTCCCTTTTCTGTGCAACCCGCATGCCAGTCGAATCAGAAAGCCGCCAGCGTCTGCCTCAGACTGTACGAGCTCAGCGTCTTGATATAGTTGCCGCGGTCGTAGGGCGAGGTATCGGGAACCGACCGGCGGCTCAAACAGCCCCGCGTTTCGGCAAGCGACGTGTACTCGCGCTTCTCGAGCCAGTAGCGAAGGTCGGCGAGCACGCGGCCAATGTGCTGGATTCCGTGAATGTGGAGCGCGGAAACCATCATGGCAACGCTTCCGCCGGCCATGATCCCTTTCAGCACATCCTCAGCGGAGTGCACGCCGCCGGTGATGGCGATGTCGCCCTTCAGTTGGCCATAGAGAATAGCCGCCCAGTGCAGCCGCGGCAGCAACTC
>Ga0181522_10001345_pt1 | contig 15124 bp, 11 predicted proteins | sample PEATcosm2014_Bin_27_FD_121103 | JGI IMG/M metagenome (GOLD analysis project Ga0181522, IMG submission 121103) | Peatland microbial communities from MTU Mesocosm Facility, Houghton, MI, USA - PEATcosm2014_Bin05_10_metaG | ecosystem: Environmental > Terrestrial > Soil > Wetlands > Peat | place... | reverse complement strand
GCGTTCTCTTTGAAAAACCTGTTTACCAGTTTTTCCTTCCAGGCACTCAGACCAGCCAACCCGGCCAGGTTTACAGAGCCGGTAAGGCTGTCGCGGCGGAGAATGGGGTCAAGACCTATTACGCGCTGCCATCGAACTATCCCGGCCGCAACGTTCCGGATCTCTCCTTCAACGCGGATCCCGAAACCGGCTACATCGTTTATTACACCTCATCTACGTCCGGATTCGGCATCGAGCCGGGCTGGGGCGGCACCAGCTTCGTCGGACCGCAACTGAACGGCGTCTCTGCCCTGCTCGGCGAATATTTGCATGGCAGCCGTATGGGGTTGTTGAACTTCGCCGTCTACGATCTCGCGCTCAGCCATCAAGCCTACGCTCCGCCGGCTGCGCCCTTGCACGCGATCGCGAATGGCGATAACTGGTTTTACCACGGCCGCCACGGCTACAACCCTGCTGCCGGACTCGGCACGTTGGATGTCGCGAATTTCGCGGACATTCTCAGCGCCCAGTTCTAATTTCGTGATCCAGTATTGCGAAGATCGAGGCCGGTTCGACAAATCACTGATGGAAGATCCACATTTCCGATACGACCCAGCCGGGAAAGCAGGAAGCGAAATTCGTCGGTCCCGCGACAGCACATTTCCGCTCTGTCGAGCACCCCGGTGTACGACGCTTCCGAATGCCAACACCGTATGCACTGGCCAGCTACAGCTCGACTTTTCGATGAATGTGGAGGCTTACAGTGGAGCCGGCACACCCGTATTCCCTGGCGCTCAAACGCTGTTGACCGCAGTGATCATTATGTCCGCCGACAATCGGAAAACTCCTATGTCCGGCCAGGCAACACTGACCGAGGGGACTGTCGAGTCGTTTCTTCTGCGCCGTCCGCTTTTTCCAGAGGTTCGAAACCATAGCGAACACAAGGCGCGGGGATTGGAAAGCAAATGCTCGCGAAACCGTCTCTACCGAACGTGCAAAAGGGGTTCTTCAGTAGGCGGCCCCTTTATTCAAGGATTTGCCGGGATTCAAGGGTTTGCGCGGGAGTAGGGTGCGGCGCATGACCAGACGTAACCGCCCTGCCGCCTCGCACCTGCTATACTACTGTTAACGCTTTTGCTACGGTTTGCTCGTTAAGCGGGGATCCACTAGGATCCGCTCCACCTCCGCATTTCCTGCCCGCCTGGTTGCAGCGCCAATTTCATTGCGAGCGGCATGCGAACTCTCAACCTGTGTTGGGAGAAATTTAGGCCCCTCAAGAAAGAAAACAACCGAATGACAACATTTACAGAACTGCCCCTATCTGCTGCCTTGCAGCAGAGGTTGGCGGCAGCTCAATTCGTAACCCTAACCCCAATCCAGTCCCGGGCCATTGCTCCTGCTCTTGAAGGCAAAGACGTGATCGGCACCGCCCAGACAGGAACCGGCAAGACTCTCGCGTTCCTCATCCCGATCATCGAGATGTTACGCACTGAATCGCACAAAACCGGGCCCTCCAGAACTGAGTCACCCAAAAATGTATCGGCCAGGCAAGTTACAGCCTTGGTCCTGTTACCCACCCGTGAACTCGCCATGCAGGTTCATGAGCAGTACGAACAGCTGCGCGACAAAGATATGCCGAAGGCTGCGCTCGTGATCGGCGGCGTTTCCGAGAAGACCCAGATCCACAGCCTCCGTTCCGGTTGCGAATTTGTAATCGCGACTCCCGGCCGCCTGCAGGACTTCATCACCCGCAAGTTTGCCGATCTCCGTCATGTGAAAATTCTCGTGCTTGATGAAGCCGACCGGATGCTGGACATGGGCTTTCTACCCGCGATCCGGCGTATCTTGCAAATCCTCCCGCAGCGCCGTCAGACGCTCTGTTACTCCGCCACCATGGAGCAGTCCGTTGCCTCCCTGGTGAACGATTACACCCGCGAGCCAGTACGCATAGCTCTCGGCTCAACCCTCAAGCCTGCCGAGAGCGTCCAACTCGAGGCCTACGAAGTGCGCCCATCCGAAAAACTGGATGTACTCCGCCAGTTGCTTTACGAAGAAAAGGGTCAGACCCTGATCTTCACGCGCACCAAACGCGGCGCGCAAAGGTTGGCCAAAGAACTCGAACGTGACGGCTTCTCCGCCGCCATGATTCATGGCGATCGCACCCAATCCCAGCGCAATGCGGCGTTAAGCGGATTTCAGGAAGGACGCCATCACGTGCTGGTTGCGACCGATATAGCATCGCGCGGCTTGCACTGTGATGACGTGGCTCACGTGATCAACTACGATCTCCCGAAGATGGCGGAAGACTTCATTCACCGCGTCGGCCGTACCGGACGCGCCGGTTCTCAAGGAAGGGCGTCAACCCTGGTCACAGGCGTCGAGGTCTTGGACCTGCGCAACATCGAGCGCACCTTGAAGTTGCGCATCGAGCGAAAACAGGTGAACGGCTCGGCCAGCAAGCAGCCAAAGCGGTTTGTGCAGAACACACTGGCATCCCGGACACTAACCGCCCTGCCGGGCGAAGTCTTCGTTTAGGCAAAGTCTTCGTTTGACGGACGGACGAGCGTTCACGCCCGTCCCCCGCCATAGTAGTCTTTTTGTAGAAAGTAAAGCGGCTGGCGCCGGAGCCTTGCGCTCCGGCGAAATCAGAGCTATCAGGGCTCCACTTGTTTGGCGTGCGGTGTGAGTAGTTCAGAATCAGTTTCATCGTCGCTGCCAATTCCGAACAGTGCGGCTTGCTCCGCGGCGTGCTCGCGCATCTGGCGCAACTCTTCTGCCTCGTCGATAACAGCGCCCCCAGGTTGATCCTGCTTCCTCTGAGTTTTGCGCTCGTTCTTGTCGCGCTGTTTCTGTTGACGCGCTTGTTCTTTCTGACGCTTCGTGAAAGTTGATCGGCCTCGTGGCATATGCAATCTCCCCGTTTTCTATTGTTTATTACTATGGCGGGCTACATGAAGGGTCAAAAAAATGGACCCAGTTTGTTCTGGAATAAAACTGATGCAATCGCCCAGAAGTTGCCGCACCCTTCAACGATTTCGATTTCTCATCATATTATAACCTCGATTCGAGTTAGCAGCTCCGCGTTCCAGGGAGAGGAAAATCGTTCCTTGCGCCTACAACTGGGAATCGCGAACTGAAAAAATCATGCACACAATTTAAGTTACCGATACGAGTGCAAATCTCGAGCGGCCACTGGCGATTCGGCATCGAGCTGTGTTATTCTCAATCACGTTACCAAAACGAGAAGAGACAGGAGTGCAACAGGTTAGTGCTAGCCAGAGAGCAAAAGCAATCCGTCGTTGACACGTATCGTACGCACGCGACCGATACCGGCAGTCCCGAAGTTCAGATCGCGCTGCTGAGCGAGCGCATAGGTCAGCTGACGGAACACTTCAAGACGCACCAGAAAGACCACGGCTCGCGCCGCGGACTTCTCATGATGGTGAGCAGGCGTCGTGGTTTGCTCGACTACTTGAAGAAGTACGACTCGGAACGGTACAAGACCGTTATTTCCAAGCTCGGCATCCGCAAATAACAGCGCAATCGGTTCCTTGGGGAACCGGTTCCAAACCCCGTGAAGCCTTAGCAAAGTGCGTTCCCAACCGCCGTCTGGCGTCTGCCTGCCTACGCGAACTTCGTACCCTCGCGCATGCCTTCTGCCATACCAAGGCCGCACATAGGCCGCAAAAAGGCCGCCCGAAGGCCACACAAAGGAATGATCAATGAAGCCTGAAGCCACAAAGATTTCCGTCGAACTCGCGGGCGGAAAACAACTCTCCTTCGAAACCGGAAAATTAGCCAAGCAAGCCGGCGGCTCCGCCGTCGTGAGGTTCGGCGACAACGTAATCCTCGCCGCTGCCACCGCCAATGCCGAACCCCGCACCGGAATCGATTTCTTCCCCCTGACCGTCGACTACCGCGAATACACCTACGCTGGCGGACGCATCCCCGGCGGTTTTATCAAGCGTGAAGGCCGTATGAGCGAACGCGAGGTTCTCACCAGTCGGCAGATTGATCGTCCCATCCGTCCCATGTTCGCCGACGGTTTCAAGTGCGAGACCCAGGTCATCGCCTTTGTTCTGTCCGCCGACACAGAGAACGATCCGGACGTAAGCGGCATCAACGCCGCCTCCGCTGCCCTTACTCTTTCCGATATCCCATTTCTTGGCCCCATCGGCGCCGTGCGCGTGGGCCTGGTCGATGGCAGATTCATCGTCAATCCCACCTACACCGAGATGCGCGATGGCCTTCTGAACATAATGGTTGTAGGCACCGCCGAGGCCATCGTCATGATCGAGTCTGGCGCCAAGGAAGTGAAGGAAGAAACGGTAGTCGACGCCATCGAATTCGCGCACACGGAAATCAAAAAGATCTGCGCTGCAATCAAAGAGCTGCAAGGTAAGGTCGGCAAGCAGAAGCGCACCGTAACTCCTCCTGAATTTGACGAAGCGTACTCTAAGAGTCTCGAAACCAAGATCGGCGCGCGGCTTAGCGACGCCCTCGACACGGCGAAGCACCCGAAAGCCGAAAGCTACGAACTCGTTCGCACCCTCGAAAAAGAACTGCTGGCCGCTCTGCCCGAAGAAGATGCGGAAGGTAAATCCAAGCTGAAAGAGTATTACGAGAAACTGCGCGAGCGCATCTTCCGAGACCAGGTCCTCGACCACAAGCGCCGTCCCGATGGACGCGCCTTTGACCAGATCCGCGAAATCTGGATCGAAGCGGGCGTTCTGCCTCGCGCTCACGGCAGTGCCGTCTTCACCCGTGGTGAAACCCAGGCGTTGGTGACCACCACGCTCGGCACCAGCGATGACATGCAGCGGCTCGAAGGTTTCGAAGGCGAAGCCAAGAAACGCTTCATGCTGCACTACAACTTCCCGCCATTCTCCGTAGGAGAAGTGGGCTTCATGCGCGGCGCCGGCCGGCGCGAAATCGGCCATGGAGCGCTGGCGGAGCGCGCCGTTTCGGCCGTGCTTCCGACCGAAGACAACTGGCCCTACGCCATGCGCGTAGTCTCTGACATTCTTGAGTCAAACGGATCGTCGTCAATGGCCACAATCTGCGGCGCCTCGCTTTCCTTGATGGACGCAGGCGTCCCACTTAAGGCCCCTGTGGCCGGCGTAGCGATGGGATTGGTAAAAGAAGGCGAAAAATACGCCATTCTCACCGACATCGCTGGTGCCGAAGATCACTACGGCGATATGGATTTCAAGGTCGCCGGAACCAAAGGTGGCATCACCGCCTTGCAAATGGATATCAAAGTCGCCGGTATCACCCCCCAGATCATGCGCGAGGCGCTGGCGCAAGCGCAGCGTGGGCGGCTGTTCATCCTGGAGAAAATGGACGAGGTAATCACCGAAGGCCGTGTGAAGGTCTCGGCCTACGCACCCCGGATCTACACTCTGCAAATCCCCGTTGACAAGATTCGCGACGTGATTGGGCCCGGTGGCAAGATGATCCGCAGCATCATCGAACAGACCGGCGTCAAGATCGACGTGGAAGATTCTGGCAAGGTCAACGTAGCTTCGAACGATGAGGTTTCGGCGAACAAGGCCTTGCAGATTATCAAAGATCTGACCGCTTCCGCCGAAGTAGGGAAGACCTACCTGGGGAAAGTCAGCCGTCTCGCCGACTTCGGCGCATTCGTCGAGATTCTGCCCGGCCTTGATGGTCTGCTCCACATCAGCGAGGTCGCAGAACACAGAATCAAAGATGTTCGCGACGAACTGAAAGAAGGCGACCAGGTACTGGTAAAGGTGCTCGCCGTAGAAGGCAACCGGATCAAGCTATCCCGTAAAGCAATTCTGAAAGAGCAACGAGCCAAAATGGGTGGCGCTCCGCCGCCAGAGACGGAAGGCGCTTCCGAATCTGCACCTCCAGTATCGGAGGGCGTACCCACAGCAGTGATTGAAGGCGGCGCGGAGTTCGATGCCGACGACGAACCCAACTTCAACCGCGTGGATGGAGTAGTAGCGTCGGTTGAAGCCGGTGCCAGCCGTCCGGAAGGCGGTGGCGCTCGTGAGAGTCGTCCAGGCGGCGGGGGCGATCGCAATCGTCGCCGGCGTGGTCGGGGACGCGGTCCCGGCGGCGGTCAGGGAGGCCACAGTGGCGGTCACTCCGGCGGCGGAGGCGGACGCGGCAGAAGGTAGGAATTGCCTTGCGTACGGACTTTGGCGGCGCAGCGTTGCGTTGCGGAAAGACCCGATCCCTTCCACTTCAGCCCGCCGCCCTGATGCGAAACAACTCGGATTTTGACCCTGTTTTGGAGGGCACGGCTTTCAGCCGTGCCGCTCGGTCAGACGGCAAGAAGCATCCTCAGAATGCCAGACGCTTGAAGATCGTCTCCGGAATTTGCTGTATCGCGGTCATCACATACCGCCATATTCGCGGCGTGTAGAGGACATCTGGAGACCGGGATTCCAGGGCGTTCGCGATGTCGCAACCAACTTCCTTCGGATCGGCAAAGCGCGCAGAATTCGGCAGGTGATCAGTCATCGGAGTCTGCACCGGTCCCGGCTTGATGGTGATGACGCGCACGCCCGCAGGATGAAGCCGGCTGCGCAGCCCCTGCAGAAACAGCGACAGTGCGCCTTTCGAGGCGCCGTAGACGTAATTAGAACGGCGTCCTCGATCTCCCGCAACCGAAGTAATCGCAGCCAGACAACCTGCGCGACGCCGTTCCAGGTCGGCGGCAAACAAAGTCAGGAGCGCAGTAGCGCTGACAAAGTTAACCTGCAACTCTTCGCGCAGCGCCTCGATGGAGGTTTCGCAATCCTTTTGATTGCGCATCGAGCCGTACGCAAGCAACACCGTGTCAAAATCAGGAAAAGCGCGGCGGCAAAATTCCATGAGGCCAATGTGCTGCTGAATGACGGCTAGGTCCGCAGAGTAAGTCAAGACCTGTTTTGCACCCCACACCACCAAGTCGGCTTGTATCTCGGCAAGTCGTTCGGGCGAACGTCCCACAAGCAGCAATTGGCAACCGCGGCGCGCCAAATGCCGCTGAACTTCCAAAGCAATGCTCGACGTGGCGCCGAGAACGATGATCTTCTTCATAGCAATGAAGGACCTAGTTGATGGTTTCACTTTCCCCGCCCCTGTGCTCTCGCTCATCACGCCCCCATCACACGTCGCCAGAATGAGGACGACATCTTCGGATCGATGTAGGAAACAAAGTCATGACAACGTGGAAATGATGCTTCGAACAAAACCGGGCTCATTCGCGCATCTTTCGCGGGATAGAGCGCTCCGCCACTTTGTTGAACCACTTCATCGAGTGTCTGCATAAGTTTAAGCGTGCGCTCGCCTCGCATCGCAAAATCCAGCGCGATCGTAAGTCCGGGGCGGGGGAAGGAAAGCATTCCCGCGGGTGGTGCCGGGCCAAATTGCTTCAACACTCCGAGAAAAGAACCCATGCCAGATCCCGCGATTCGATCGAGCAATTCCTCAAGCGCATCGACCCTTGTTTCCGGAATAACGCACTGATACTGCAGAAAGCCATTTTTTCCATACATCAGGTTCCATCGCCGCACACGATCAAGCGGATAGAAAAAAGAATCGTAAGGAACGACCGCTGCGCTTTCTTTGTATGCATGAACCGTGTAGTAAGCATTGTTGAAAGCTTTCACAGAGTAGCGGTTCAGCATCCAATGCGGCATTGCAAAAGGCAGTCTGGGACCTCCTCTCGGCTGAAAGTGCTTGCCCTGATCCGCGCTGTGGTTGCCGCGGAAAAAAATACCGCGAGGGTTTTTCCCACGAACACAGTCAAGCCAAGCCACGGTGTATTCGAATTGCCCATCGCTGTCGCGGCTCAAGTCAAGAAACGAGCTCAAGGACTCGAACGGTTCACACTCAGCATCGATCCACGGTCCAGCCACGCGCTTCAGCTGAATATCTGCCCATGCAATCACGCCGGTCAAGCCCAGGCCACCGATAGTGGCATGTAGCATGTCCGGATTCTCCTCCGCGTTACAAATTACGAGGCCATCATTTGAGCGATGCAGCGCGATTTGCCGGACATACGCCCCGAACGTTCCCGCACGGTGATGGTTCTTGCCGTGAACATCATTGGCGATAGATCCGCCAACGGTTACAAAGCGCGTCCCCGGCGTGACCGAAAGGAACCACCCCTTCGAAAGAGTCAAATCGATGATGTCGGACAGGCTCACACCACTCTCACAACGGATCATGCCTGAAGCCTCGTCGAAGCCGAGTATGCGGTTGAGGCGACGGCAGTCGATCAGTTGACGACCGTCATTAAGACAGGAATCGCCGTAGCTCCGCCCCAGGCCGTGTGGGAGCAGCGACCCGGGCGCGGCCGCTTGCAGAATCCCCGGTACCTGATCATTCCAACCGGGCTTGTGGACGTATTGATGCGCGATCTTCGGATAACGTCCCCACGACAAGACACCAGTGGTGGGGAGAGCTGATACAGATTGCCTCTGTAAGGTTGCGGCTGCTTGACCAGACATATAAGTTGCACCCAACAAGTTCAAATAAGTCAGACAACTATTTGTAGCTTAGTCTTGAGCTATCAATTCACATGTATCATGCTCGCCGTAATGACGACCGCCGAGATCGCAGCCACCCCATAACTGACAGGATCTCTGATAGCAAGAGTAACCGGATCTTCCCTAAGCTCTCCACGATGCGCCAGCAGCCAGTTTCGGCTCAGCCAATAAAGAACAATCGGACTGAGCAGAAAGAGAAGCTCCGGCGATGAGTAAAGCAGAAGCACATCACGGCTGTGAACGTAAAGGCTGAAAATGACAACCGCAGAAAAGCTGCTGCCGACGCCGAGTGCCAGGAGCAGCTCGCGGTCGCCGGTATGGTAACCACGCCCGGATTTACCGGCCTTAACTAGATCGCTCGCGTGAAGTAACTCAGAGTAACGTTTCGCCATCGCAAGACTGAGAAAGAAAAACATCGAGAATGCCAAAAACCATTGTGAAAGTGGCGTAGCCGAAATCAGAGCTCCGGCGACAATTCGGAAACTGTAAAAGCTTGACAGAACAAAAACATCGAGCAGGGCGAGTTTCTTGAGATAGAGCGAATACAACATTGTGAGAAACGCATATCCGAGCAAAGCAAAGCCGAATTGCAACTCGAACATAAAACCGAAGCCAATCGCCGACAGAAGCAGGACAAACGACGCGACCAAGCCTTCCGGAATCGAGATTGTACCCGCCGCAAACGGTCGTTCTTTCTTCCACGGATGCTCCCGATCGGAATGGAGATCCAGCAGGTCGTTCAGAATATAAAGGCCCGAGGCGCAAAGTCCGAAAAGCCCAAAGCCAAAAAGAGTGCGAATGAATGGTTTGATCGCGATATTATGCGACAGCACGAGGGGCAAAAAGAGCAGCAAATTCTTTGCCCAGTGATGACCGCGCAGGGCATCGACCCAAGTACCGAACGATGCATGCCGCTCTAGAATTGCGCCTTTGAGCGTGGTCACGCGCGCAGCCTGCTCGGCGCGGGTTTGCGAACCTACCACGTAAGCTGCGCGGGCCTCGCGCCATACTGCAACGTCGGAGGGAGAATCCCCAACGTATTCGAATCCGTTTTGCACGAAATGGTCAGCCAGAAATTCAGCTTTCTTAGCCCCTTTCAGGTTCACTCCCTCGTAGCTGCCATAAACCTCGTCGAACAACCCAAGATAACTGGCGACGTTTTCGGCGAGTTCCCCGTCTGCTGCCGTCACGAGCGCGATACGCCGGCCAGCGGCTCTCTCCTGCTGAATTAAGTCAATAACCTTTTGACGATAGGGAAGTCGAGATGGGTCAAATTCAATCCGGGCCGCGACCTTGCGTTTGAAAGAAGCTCGTCCTGAGAGCAGCCAGAAGGGCAGCAGCAGAAGCGTGCCGGGCTGCACCTTAAGCAGAACGAGGATGCACTCCCAGAGCAGGTTGCCACGTATCAAGGTGCCATCAAGATCGACGCACAGAGCCGGCGAGAGCGCTCGAGCGGGTTTGGCCCCTGTGACAGTTCCCATGCGATGATCGTCGCATAAGGTGGGCGGCTAAAGACCGTAATAAGTGGGACACGCAGGTAACCTGAGTAACATGCGCCGGCGGGAAGGCAAGGTTACTATGAGCTATCCGCACAGCGTGAATCCCCAGAGCCACATGAACGCGACGCAGGCGCAACCCGGGCAGAATGCATCTGAATTGCTCGGCAATCATCTCGGACGCCCGGCTGTTCTGTTGCCTTTGCTGGGTTTGGTCACATTTGTCGTCTACAGCGGTTCGCTGTCTTTCGACTTTGTTTGGGATGACCTGCCGCAGATCGTAAATAGTCCGATCATTCGGAGCTGGCGCAACCTCCCGCGAGCGTTCGAGAGTGATCTTTGGTACCACGTCGCGCGACATCAAGTTTATTACCGGCCGCTATTCGTCGCCTGGTCAATGCTGAATTACACCTTATTTGGATTGCGCCCGTGGGGATGGCACCTGGGAGCCGTTCTCTTGCATATGGGTGCGGTAGCAGCAGTCTTCTGGCTCGTACGACGATTGGGATTGGACTACTGGACTGCGGCCTTAGCGGCAACGATATTTTCGTTGCATCCGGTTCACATCGAGCCGGTGGCATGGGTATCCGCCGCGTCAGACACGATGGTGACGATGTTCGCCGCGCTGGCATTCGCCGCATTCCTTAATGCGCGCGATCCGAAGTTCTCCGCAAATCGTGGCCGGAGAACGACCTGGTGGCTGGCATCCCTTTTGCTGCTGGCATGCGCACTTCTGACTAAAGAGATGGCTGTGGTCTTCGCGCCGCTGGCGGGCGTCTACGTTTGGCTTCACCCGTCCGAGAAACGAGGTTCTCAAATCCACAGAATTCTTGCGGCGATATTCGAAGCGGCTCCGTATGTGGCCGTCACGCTAGCCTACGCTTTGTTGAGAAAACACGCATTGGTCCACGCCACCGGTCAGTTTGACCCGCATCACGGAATAAGAGATGTGATGCGGACTTTGCCGCTCGTGCTTTACGTCTATTTGCGTCAGTTACTGGTTCCAATAGGAATTACCGGTCTTTACTACACACCTTACGTTACGACGGCGATGTTGTCCCAAATCGTGTTGCCCTTGGTGGTGTTGGCCGCAACACTCGTCATACTCTGCCACTGGAATCGGCTTGACGGCACTTCGAATGTCGCCTTTGCCGGCTTATGGCTGATCGTAGGATTAACGCCAGCGCTCTATCTCCGAAATTTCGGCAACGGTGATTTCGTGCGCGACCGTTATATGTATTTGCCTTCGATTGGATTTGCGATTCTGGCTGCGATGGCACTGCGGCGTTTAACGTCAATGCAGCAGTTGAACAAACAAACAGTGCAGATATGCGCGGTTATCGTACTGTGCGGCGGCTATGTCTGTCTGTCGCTCGCACAGCAGGTGTATTGGGGAAACGATCTCCTGCTGCTGGTGCGGGGGCAAGCCTTATATCCGGGGAATCCATACACCATGGCAGGACTCGCGAAAGAGTATGGCCAGCGCGGTGCGCACGATCGCGCGATTGCGTTGGCAGAGGCCGTGGTGAGGGATCACCCGGAATACGGCTATGGCCCGCTCGCACTGGCCGAATCTTACATTCACGCTGGTCGCTTTGCAGAAGGTCGCCTCTGGTTGCAGCGTGTGGATCCCGATTATGCCGAGTCTGAGATGGGGATGGCCGGACTCGCGGGGTTGTACGGACAGACCGGCGATTATGAAAGGGCACTGGCGCTCTGCTCCGAGATTCTGGCGAGAGAGCCGGATTTATATTCTGCTCTCTACAACTGCGGCAATATCCATTTGATGGATGGTCAATACAAGGCAGCTGAACAATTGCTATCCCGTGCCGTGCAGCTCGTCCCCGAACAAGCTGCCCCGAAACATTTCCTGGGGCGCGCGCTCTTGAAGGATGGCCATAACGCCGAAGCGCAAGCTTATCTGCATCAGGCGGTCACCATGGACCCGACAGTTTGGGACTATCACTATTGGCTCGCTGTGTCCCTGGAACAAAGCGGAAACACTGCTTCCGCTCGCGAGCAATATCAGGAAGCGCTGCAACTTAACCAGGACAGCAAGGAAGCGAAGATACGGCTGACGGCGCTGGAGGCGAAGTGAAAGAAAAAATTGAAGACGCTCCAGCGAAAACAGAGATAAGGCCTGCCGCCTGGAACCTCGAAATAAAAGTTCGAGAGCGGGATGTAGATGCGGTTGCGGCCAGCGAGCGAGAGGTTGCCCTGCTGGCCGTCGCTCAAGGATGGGTCAACAGGGCGCTCGTCCTGGTGGCGGTTTTCTCTATCTCGGCCATCTACGTCGCTGCCCACGTCGGCAGCGGCTGGGTCCCGGCCGATGACGGAATTCTAGGCCAGAGTGCGTTGCGCGTGATGCAGGGGCAACTTCCACATCGCGATTTCGCCGAGATCTACACCGGCGGACTATGCATGATCCACGCCCTCGCATTTCGCCTTTTCGGCGTTAACCTGATATCGCTGCGAATATGCGCTTTCCTGTTTTTTCTGGCATGGGTCCCAGCCGTTTACTATATCGCGCTGCGTTTTACTACCCCGATTGCCGCTGGCCTGATCACGCTGGTAGCCGTGGCGTGGAGCTTTCCGAACTATCCCGCCGCCATGCCCTCCTGGTACAACCTGTTCTTTGCCACCTTTGGAGCAGCAGCCTTGCTGCGATACCTCGAAGTCCCCAAGTCGCGATGGTTGTTCGTGTCTGGCGTTTGTGGGGGCGTGTCCGTCCTGATCAAGGTGACCGGAGCCTATTACGTTGCCGGAGTTCTGCTGTTTCTGGCGTACTACGAACAGCAGCAGAGCGAGCCGCGTGATGATGGCAAATCCAGTTCCAGGAAGAAAAGCGCCATCTCCTATCGTGTGTTCACCACCACCGCACTGCTCTTGTTTCTCTTGATAGTATTCTTCGTTTTTCACGCCCGGCTCGGAGGAGCTGAGCTCTATCATTTCGTGCTACCGGCAACCGTAGTCGTAGCGCTCATCCTGCAGGGCGAACGGAGCGTGGGCGTGGGCGCCAGCGTTGATCGACTTAATGTTTTGCTTAGGCTGGTCTTCCCGTTCCTTGTCGGAGCCCTTAGCCCTGTGTTCGTTTTTCTGATACCTTACGTCCGGTCTGGTGCGGTAACCAGATTCTTCTCAGGGGTGGTCGCCAGTGTAGTAGCTCGCTCCGCTGGGCTCGGAGTGCTTCGCCCTCCGTCGATCGGGAAGATCGGCTTTGCCCTGATACCGGTCGCACTCGTCGCGGCGGCGATGTACCTGCGCGAGTTTCAGGGAAAGCTGGTGGCCATGGCGGCGAGCCTGGCATTGTTACTGGTCCTCGTCAAGGCGCCAACGTCGAGCGGAATCGTTTCCGCGGTATGGTTTTCCGTCGCCGCACTGACGCCGCTCGTGGTATTGGCGGGCGCGGCTGGCATCCTGCAGGCGCAGAAGAAGGACGGTCGGCCCAAACTCCAGCAGCACCGCATAATGTTGCTGATCTCCCTTGCGGCTATGTGTGGCCTGGTGCAGTATCCATTCTCGGCGCCGATTTATCTTTGTTATGCGCTACCTCTGACCTTGCTGGCTGCCGTAGCGATTGTAGCGACCGCGAAGAAACAACCTGGGACGTATATCCTCGCCGGGGTGGCTGGATTTTATACGCTTTTCGGTGTCTCCATGCTGGTTCCGGATCACATCTACGAATTAACCCACCGAGTGGGATCGATGAGTGAGCTTCAACTGGAGCGCGCGGGTGGTCTGAACATCGAGTACGCGCCGAATTTTGTGGAATTGATCCATTTTCTGCAACAGCATTCGCCGAACGGATTCATGTTTGCAGGCAATGATTGTCCGGAGCTGTATTTTCTCTCCGGGTTAAACAATGCCACCCGCGACGACGGTGCCACCTCGCCAGAAGAAGCTCTGCAGGCGGTGCAGTCTGACAATCTGAACCTGGCCGTCATCAACGAATCGCCATACTTCCCGGGTGGTGCGATGCGCCCAGAAGTGAGGGCCGAGATTATGAGGAAATTTCCCCATAGCATGCGCTTTGGAATTTTTCAGGTTTTTTGGAAGCGGTAAGACTCAAACTGAGGACGAGAACAGTACGAACCAGTACGAGCCGATTCGCATGCGGGCTGTCGATCTCGACGCGAATGATGTAGTCGATATAGGAGTTAAAATATAGGAGTTAAAACGAGCGTTAAACCCTTGCCGGTCTCGATATCGAAACCAGTTTCTCTACGCCGAAACGCCTGATTCTAAGCACAATCCGCAGGTTCGGATACGAAGTATTCAAGGCTCCCATAGTCACTGAGGGGGAACATGAGACGATTACTCCGTTGGCATCCTATGCCCCCTGGAATTTGGACCCGGTGTTTGCCAAAGTCTACGATCAGTGCCGCGCAAATACGCTTGTCGACATCTATCGCTGCTTCGAGATCTGGTCAAGCGTGGCCGAAGCCGCCAAGCTGAAGGAAGGAGATTTGCTGGAGGTGGGAGTGTGGTGTGGAGGCAGCGGCGCTGTTATGGCGGCCCAAAGCGAGCGACTCATGCCATCCGCCCAGCTCTTCCTTTGCGACACATTCACCGGCGTTGTGAACCCAGGAGCACAAGACACGATCGACGCAGACGGAATGCACGCGGACACCTCTCCGGAAATTGTCCAGCGGCTGCTGGACCGACTCGCAGTGAAAAATACCTCTCTCCTCCAGGGCATCTTTCCCGAACGGACCGGCGATCGGATCAAAGATCGCAAGTTCAGGTTCTGTCACATTGACGTCGACGTATATCAGTCTGCAAAGGACACCTGCGAATGGCTATGGCCTAGATTGGTATCGGGTGGGCTCGTGCTGCTTGATGACTATGGCATGCTCAGAACTCGAGGAATGCAGCGCTTTGTCGACGAATGGCGAGGCCGCAACGACTTGACGTTTATTTATAACTTAAACGGGCACGCGATCTTCATTAAGAAATAAAATACTCCGAGTGTTCGGCAGACGAATGCTGACCAAATCCGGGCCCGCTGTCTTTTCAATCGGAGAGACGATACTCCATATCTCTTCCGCCCGCTTTCTTGTTCAATTCATTGTTGCTCGTAGCAGTTGTTGCCGCTCATACTCACTCTGTAGATGTCGTGTTCTTCGATAACATTGTCGT
>Ga0181522_10001344_pt1 | contig 15124 bp, 10 predicted proteins | sample PEATcosm2014_Bin_27_FD_121103 | JGI IMG/M metagenome (GOLD analysis project Ga0181522, IMG submission 121103) | Peatland microbial communities from MTU Mesocosm Facility, Houghton, MI, USA - PEATcosm2014_Bin05_10_metaG | ecosystem: Environmental > Terrestrial > Soil > Wetlands > Peat | place... | reverse complement strand
AGCAGCAGCCACCAGTAGCCGACTGCGCCGAGGGCCAGACGAGCCCGCCAGCGTCGCGCCTGCCCGGCCATGGCGGGGTAGGCCCCGGCGAGGCCTACCACGCCGAGCAGGGGAGCCGCGAGGCATCCCGCCCACAGCACCGAGACCCGTCCCGAGCCGGGATCGGCGGGAACGAGCGCCAGCGCGATCAGGCCGGAGGCGATCAGGAGGGCGAGACCCGGCCTGCCGTCCACGACCTGCCAGACCACGAGGGCGAGAGCGAGGCCTGCCCAGAGGAGCCGTGGCAGGCCCGGCGCCGCCCCACCCTCGGCGACGGGAGGGGGCGCCTCGGCTGTCGGCTCGGGTTCCGCGGAGGGGAGGATCGGCTCCGGCCGGGGCTGCGGCAGGCGGCGCACCGGGACAGCGGGGGCGGGCTCCCGGGGCGGCAGTACCCGGCCCACCTCCCGACGCTGGGGCCCCACGCGGTCGTCGGGGTCGCCGGCGCCGTGCTCCTGCAGGGCCATGCGCAGGTCGGCGAGGCTCCCCCTGTCGCGAGGGTCGGGCGCAAGGGCCCGGTCCAGAGCCCCTGTCAGGGCCCTCGGCAGGTCGCGCCTGCGACGGTGCAGCGGCTCCAGGCGGGTACCGATGCGCTTTGCCGTCTCGGCGGGACCGGCGCCACGGACGGGGTTGACGCCGCTGAGGGCCTCGTACAGGACGAGCGCCAGCGAGTAGAGGTCGGCCTCCTCACCGGCATCGAGACCTTCGCTCTGCTCGGGAGCCATGTAGGCGAGCGTCCCGAGCACGTCGCCGGTGCGGGTGAGGGCGTCCTCGCCGGCGATCGAGGCGCCGCCGAAGTCGGTCAGCTTGGCGGCCGGATCGCCTCCGGCATCGGGCACGAGCACGTTCTGGGGCTTGATGTCGCGATGCACGACACCACGCCCGTGGGCGTGCTCGAGGGCGTCCAGGAGGGCCAGGCCGACAGCGACGATCTCCTCGTCGTCCAGCTCGTCCTGGGCGATCAGGCGGGCCAGCGTCTGGCCCTGGACGAGCTCTGAGATCAGGTAGAAGGCCTCGCCCTGGGTGTAGGCCTCGTACAGGGCCACGATGGCGGGATGGGACAGGCGGGCCGAGGCGTGGGCCTCGCGGGTGGCTCGCTCCACGTCCCCCGCCCCAAGCCAGATGCGCTTGACGGCCACTTCTCGCTGCAGGACCTGATCGTGGGCACGCCAGACGACGCCGAAGCCCCCGGCGCCGAGACGTTCGAGCAGCAGGTAGCGATCGAGCACGAGCTGGGGCTCTGGGGCGTCCGGCTGCTCGACGAAGCGGCGAGCGGCGAAGGGACGCCGTCGCGGCTGCTGATCTCCGGCGCCTTGGATGAGGGTCCGCGTCGACTCCACCGGGTTGCGCGTTCGCCGGACGCGAGCCTGCTCCTGCGTCCCGATGCAGGATTCTCTCCCGTGAGCGAGAAGTTGCAGGATCACCAGCAACCGGACCTGCAGTCATACTGGGGCCCTTCCAGGACCCTGCAAAGGAGCGGAGGCTATTGTCGTTCTTTGACGATGGCGAGGACACGGCGCCTCGACCGTCATCCCGCGCACCGCGGCGCCCGGCCGGCGAGCGCGCCTCTGCGCCTCCGCGGCCACGTCCGCGGCGCCCGGCCGGCGGCGGGGGCTCCTCGGGCTACGACCAGCACACGCTGATGGTGCGCCGCCGCGTTGCAGCGGGCGCGGCTGTCGTCGTGCTGATCCTGATCGTCCTGCTCATCAACGGCTGCCTGAAATCCCAGAAGCAGCAGTCGCTGAAGGACTACAACCACCAGGTCGGCGAAATCGCCTCGGAATTCCAGTCGCAGGTGGCCACGCCGCTGTTCTCGGCGCTGGCAGGCGCCAGCGGCAAGTCCGCCCTGGAAGTCCAGTCGCAGGTCAACCAGCCGGGCGTGGAAGCACGGAAACTCGCCGCCAGGGCCAAGGAACTGTCGGTGCCCGGCGAAATGGCGGACGCCCAGCGGGACTTCCTGCTGGCCCTGGACCTGCGCGTCGAAGGGATCACCAAGGTCGCCGCCCTGCTGCCCTCGGCGCTTGGCGGGCAGAACAAGACGGTCATCGCGAAGATCGCGGGGGGCATGGAGAGCTTCCTGGCCTCCGACGTCATCTACTCCCAGCGCGTGGCGCCGCTGATCCAGCAGACGCTCTCCTCGGCGGGCATCCAGGAATCGACCAAGGGAGGGGGCTTCCTGCCGAACCTGGGCTGGCTGGAACCGAACACGGTGCAGGCGCGGCTGACGGGCCAGTCCTCCTCGTCGGGCTCGAGCAGCAGCTCGGTACAGCCAGGCCACCACGGCTCGGTCCTGAAGGGGGTCAGCGTGGGCGGCACGGCGCTGGAAGCGGAACCGGCCCTGAACCACGTCAGCGGCGGCGGCAACCCGACCTTCGCGATCTCGGTGGAAGACGACGGCGAATTCACCGAGACGGGCGTGAAGGTCGATCTGACCGTGACGGCGGCGGGCAAAGAAATCAAGGAGTCCCACACGATCGACAAGACCGAACCGGGCAAGTCGACGACGGTCGAAATCCCCGTGTCGGGAATTCCGCTGGGCGTGGCGGCCAAGGTCGAAGCGGCCGTCGAGCCGGTCCCGGGCGAAACGAACCACGAAGGCACGAAGGGCGCCTTCCTGGCCATCTTCAGCCAGTGAGCCGGTGAGCGCCGCAGCCGGCGTCAACGGCTAACTTTGTGAAGGATGGCGGCTTCGATCACGGACACCCAGGGCATCGTCGCGCTGGCGGCGGCAGCGGTGGCCGTGGTTGCGCTGGTCTGCTGCGCGATGCTGGCGGTGCGCCTGCGTGCGCTGCGTCGCTCGCAGCGCCTGGTCCTGGGCGAGGGCTCCGAGCAGGACGTGATCGCCCACGCTGCGGGCATGCAGGAGGCCTTCGAAGCGCTGCGCGAGTACGTGGAGGAGACGGCGACCAGGCTGGACGGCCGCCTGGCCTCGGCGGAGTCGACCCTGCGGGGCACGATCGCCCACCGCGCCCTGGTCCGCTACGACGCATACAACGAGCTGTCGGGCCGGCAGTCGATGTCGATCGCCCTGCTTGACGACGAACGCTCGGGGATCGTCCTGTCGTGCATCCATCACCGCGACCAGGCCAGGGTGTACGGCAAGCGCGTCGAGGCCGGCCGCGGAGAACTGGAGCTGTCCCCGGAGGAGGCCGAGGCGGTCAGGCTGGCCCTGGCCGGCAGCGGCGGCGATGCCGGCGGCTGAGGACGCGGGCCGACTTGCACGCGCGGGGTTCCTCGGTCCGGCCGGCACGTTCAGCGAGGAGGCGCTGCTGGCCAGCGTGCAGCCGGGCAGCGTGCAGCCGGTGGCGCTGGCGGGCATCTACGAGACCGTCGCCGCGCTGCGGGCGGGCGAGCTGGAGCTGGCGCTCGTCCCGATCGAGAACTCCCTGGAGGGGTCGATCAACGTGACGCTGGACCTGCTGGCCGACGATGCGGCGGACGTCCAGATCGTGGGGGAGGCGCTGCTGCGGGTGCGCCACTGCCTGATCGCTGCAGCAGACGTCCGCCTGGCGGAGATAGAGACGGTCATCTCCCACCCGCAGGTGCCGGGCCAGTGCACCGGCCTCCTGCGCGGCGAGCTGGCAGGGGCGAAGGTCCTGGCGGCCAGCTCGACGGCTGAGGCGGTGCGCTCGGTCGTGGCTGCCGGCGAGCGCAGCAGGGCGGCGCTGGGAACGGCCCTGGCGGCCGAGATCTACGGTGGCACGATCCTGCGCGAGGGGGTCGAGGACCGTGACGACAACGAAACGCGCTTCGCCTGGCTGGCCAGGGCGGGGGATGCGGGCCGTCCCGTGCCGCTGCGTGCGGAGCGCCTCGGCGAGTGGCGTTCGCTGCTGGTCTTCTGGGGAGCGGGCGCGGAGGGCTCGGGCTGGTTGGTCCGCTGCCTGCAGGAGCTCTCCAGCCGCTCCATCAACCTGACGAAGATCGAGTCGCGCCCGCAACGTCGAGGGATGGGCAGCTACGTGTTCTTCGCCGAGCTGCAGGCCGCGGCGGACACGCCCGAGGTGACGCAGGCGCTGCTAGCCCTGCGCGAAGTCTGCGAGGAGGTCCGTGTGCTGGGCAGCTACCGCTCGGCGCTGGCGGCGACGTAGGACGGCCGCGACTGCTGTGTGCGGCGCCGGCGCCCGCTACACTGCGGCGCGAAGATGGAGAGCCCAGTCCCACCAGAGCCGGTGGGGTCCGTGGCGCCACTAGAGCACCAGCGGCACGGACCTGAGACCTCGCCGGATGCGGCGATGGGCGGTCGGGTGCTCGTTCTCAACGCGACGTATGAGCCGATCAACGTCTGCACGGTGCGCAGGGCTGTCGTGCTGCTGCTCAAGGAGAAGGCCGAGCTGCTGGAGCGTGCACGCTGGGAGCTGCACTCGGAGTCCTCCGCCTACCCGCGCCCTGTCGTCATCCGCCTGGTGACCTACGTGAAGGTGCCCCGCGACGCGCACCGTCGCAAGATCACCCGCCGGGCGGTCTTCGCCAGGGACAGCTGGACCTGTCAGTACTGCGGCTCCCGTTCCAACCTGACGGTCGACCACGTCATCCCCCGCTCCAAGGGCGGCACCTCCAGTTGGGAGAACATCGTCGCCTCCTGCGCCCCATGCAACAGGCGCAAGGCCGACCGGCTGCCCCGCCAGGCCGGGATGCACCCGCGCCACCCCCCACGGACGCCCCGGGCGGAGATATTCATCCACGTCGCCAGCCCGACGATCCCGTCGGCGTGGTTGGCGTACCTGCCCCAGGCTGCCTGAACGACGAAGGGCGCCCCGATCAGGAGCGCCCTTCGCGTACATCTGCGACTGGATGAACCGATGACGACCAGTCAAGGCCGGAGGGACCAGAGCCGGCAGTCGTCTCGGGGTGTCCCGGGTTGGATTCCGCTAGGCGGTCCAGCCTCCCGACCTACCGGCCGGTCACCTCCAGGGTCCCGCAAAAACTGTCAGACGACGTTTGGACCACCTCCTTTCTCTGGTCTGGCCAGATTAGCGAAAGCGGACGACGTGGCGGGCAGGTCGGGGCGGGCGGGTTGCCATCAGTGGACGATGACGCCGAACTCCTGCGCGTAGGTGGCGCCGGGGTTGCCTTCGCCGAGGGACTGCGGCACGGCGGGGGTGATCGCGATGCCTGTTTCCGTGTAGCGGGATTCGAGGATGTTGGCGAGGTGCCCGGGCGAGGCGATCCAGGCAGCGACGATGGAGGCGGGGGTGGCCAGCTGGTATGTGCCCCAGGCCAGATTCTCCCCGATCACATAGCCGACTTCGGGGCCGGGGATGTAGCCGGTTTTTTCGATCCGCTGGACGGGCGTCTCGCCGTCGGGGGCGACGTGGGCGAAGTAGTCGTCTTCGATCAGTTCCGCGCAGTGGTTCTGAGCGGCCGCTTCGAGGTCCTCGTTGAGGATCAACGGTGCGACGCCGTGTTCGGCCCGCTCCTTGTTGATCAGGCAGAGCGTGGCGGCGTCCACGACGGGCAGGTTCTGAGCGGTGGGGATGACTTCCGTGTTCTGGCAGGGGGTGGCCAGGACCTCGGCGATGCGGGCTTCGGACTGGACTGCGGCGCTCTGACGGGAGGGCGCCGTTTCGGCGCTGGCCGTTTCGCGGGCGCGGGGGGCGTGTTCCTTGTGCGGCTTGGCCGCGACTGTCTTCTGCCTGACAGGCTTGGCCGCCTTCTGCCTGGCCTGCTTGCGCTGGCGTTCGCGGGCTGCGTGACGGCGGGCCTTGCCGGAGTCGTGCCTGCGAGCCTGCTTGGCCGACTCGTGGTGGCGGGGGGAGCGCGCCTGGGCTGAGGGGGCGACGACGCTGCAGAGGAGCAGCAGGAGCGTCAGGAGGACTGTGGGAAGGAGCTTTGGGGTGTCTTGCACCCTCCCGCTTTCGGACGGCCCCGAGGAGTGTCTGAGCCTGAGCCCTGAATCTGGACGCTTGGGAGGCGGTCCCCTGGAGTCCTGGGCGAAACCTTGCGGGATCAGTCGACTGCGGGTGCGTCCTCGACGTCGTCGTCGCTGGTGTCGACGACGAGCGCGACCGCCGAGACGGTGTCTTCGTCCTTGAGGTTCATGACGCGTACACCTGTGGCGGAGCGGCCCTGCTGGGAGATGCCTCCGACGGCGGTGCGCTGCACCATGCCGCCGACGCTGATGAAGACGAGCTCCTGGTGCTCGCGGACGACGAGGGCTCCCGCCAGGGCGCCCTTCTGCTCTGTCAGCCCGATCGTCTTGACACCTTTGGCGCCACGGTTCGTCTTGCGGTACTGGCTGATCTGGGTGCGCTTGCCGTAGCCGTTCTCGGTTACGACGAGCAGGTCCATGTCGTCACGGGCGACGTCCATGGCGATGACGCGGCCGTCCTCGCCGACGTCCATGCCCCGCACGCCGGTGGTGTCGCGGCCCATCGCGCGGGCGTCGGACTCGGCGAAGCGCACGGCCAGCCCGGCCCTGGAGACCATGATGATCTCCTCCTCGGGGTCGACCTGGCGGACGGCGAGCAGCTCGTCGTCGTCGCGGATGTTGATGGCGATGATGCCGTCGGCTTTGATGGGGGTGTTGTAGGTGGCCAGCTCGGTCTTCTTGACGGTGCCGTTGCGGGTCGCGAAGACGAGGTACTTGGACTCTGCGAACTCGCGTGTGGAGACGACGGCCTGGATCCGCTCGCCTTCCCGCAGGGGCAGGATGTTGACCAGGGCCCGGCCCTTGGCCGTGCGCTGGGCCTCCGGCAGCTCGTAGACCTTCGAGCGGTAGACCTTGCCGCGGTTGGAGAAGAACAGCAGGTAGTCGTGGGAGGAGCACACGAACAGGTGCTCGATGAAGTCGCCGTCCTTCATGTCCATGCCGGTCACGCCGCGCCCGCCGCGCTGCTGCTGGCGGTAGGTCGCCAGGGGCAGCGACTTGATGTAGCCGCTGTTGGTGATCGTGATGACCATCTGCTGGTCGGCGATCAGGTCCTCGATGTCGATTTCGTCCTCGGAGTGGCTGATCTCGGTCCTGCGCTCGTCCCCGAAGCGCTCTGAGATCTCCGACAGCTCCTCCTTGATCACGGCCAGGACGCGGGATTCGTCGCCGAGGATGGCGCGCAGCTCGGCGATCCTCTCCGTCACGTCGGCGTGCTCCTGCTTGATCGAGTCGGCCTCCAGCGCCGTCAGCTGGGACAGGCGCAGGTCGAGGATCGCAGTGGCCTGGATGGCGCTCAGCTCGAAGCGCTCGATCAGCTGTTCGCGGGCCGCGTCGCGGTCGCGGGAGGCGCGGATCAGTTCGATGATCGCGTCGAGGTGCTCCAGAGCTGTGAGCAGCCCCTCGAGGATGTGGGCGCGGGCCTCCTTCTCGGAGAGCTCGTGCTTGGTGCGCCGGACGATGACCTCGCGTTGATGGGCGACGTAGTTGTGGATGACGGCCCGCAGGTCCAGGGTGCGCGGGACGTTGTCGACGAGCGCGACCATGTTCACCCCGAAGGTGGTCTGCATCGAGGTGTGCTTGTAGAGCTTGTTGAGCACGACCTTCGGGATGGCGTCGCGCTTGAGCTCGATGACCAGGCGCATGCCGCGCTTGTCGGAGTGGTCCTCGATGTTGGCGATCTCGGTGATCCGTCCCTCTTTGACGAGGTCGGCGATCTTCTGGATCAGGCCGCCGTCGCCGCCCTTCTTGACCATGAAGGGGAGCTCCGTGACGATGATCGCCTCTTTGCCCTGTTTGAGCGGCTCGATGTGGGCGCGGGCCTGCACGCGGACGCGCCCCCTGCCCGTCTCGTAGGCGTCTTTGATGCCGGCCCGGCCGAGGATGATGCCGCCGGTCGGGAAGTCCGGGCCCTTGATGTGCACCATCAGTCCCTCCACCTCGATGGAGGGGTCGTCGATGTAGGCGATCGTCGCGTCGATGACCTCGCGCAGGTTGTGCGGCGGGATGTTCGTGGCCATGCCGACGGCGATCCCGGAGGAGCCGTTGACGAGCAGGTTGGGGAAGCGGGAGGGCAGGACCAGCGGTTCGCGGCGGCGCCCGTCGTAGTTGGGCGCGAAGTCGACCGTGTCCATGTCGAGGTCGCGCAGCATCTCCGTGGCGATGCGGGCCAGCCTGGCCTCGGTGTTGTGGCTGACGAAGCCGTCTGTCAGGAAGGAGTGGTCGTCGCTGTCGACCCGAACCGAGTAGACGGGCTGCACGCCGGCGTCCGCCACGGAGGCGACCCTTGCGTAGTAGTAGTCGCCGCTGACGAGGGGACCGACGACGTCGCGGACCTCCGGCGAGGCGATCCGCTCCATGATCGCCGTGCCGGCCTGCTCCCAACGCTCGACCCTGTCGATGTTGTGACGGTCCAGCCAGTGCTGCTGCTCCCAGCCGGCGGAGGCCTCCTGCCGGACGTAACCTGCGAGGTAGGGCACGTGGTCGCCACTGAGCGCACGGCTGGACTCGGGGATCTCCGCCAGGACCCGCTGGAGCTTGGCCTGCTTGGCCCCGAGAAAGCCGACTCGCTGTGCGAACAGGCGGGCGTCGCGGCGGTTGGTCACGACGACCTTCAGCTCGCCCCGCGCGGAGCGGCTGATCCGGGCGACCACACCGTGCTCCAGGAGCAGCTGCTGGACGTCCTGAGCCAGCCCTTCGCTGTGCGTCGAGTAGGAGATCTGCACGGTGCGGCGTGGCAGCAGCGAGCAGGAGCCGTCGCCCTCGAACAGCGATTGCAGGAAGGCCCGCTTGAAGGCGGCACCCGCGCGCCAGACGAACTCCGGCACGCGCTTGTCCTCGGAGCGTAGGCCCTCCATGCAGGCCAGCGGGCTCGAACGCAGGGCGCTCAGGTTCTGGACGTCGAGCTCGTGGCAGAGGCTGCCCGAGGCGATCGTGCGGGCGGTCACGTAGCGCGGACCGCCGACGGTGGCGTCATAGGCCGCGAGGACCGCGTCGAAGTAGTCCTTGTCGATGTTGTTGAAGCCGGCCCGTCGCTCGCCGAACCAGCCCTCGGCCACGAAGGCGCCGGCGAGCACGGCAAGCATGCGGTCGGCCTCGTCCAGCCGGCTCGCGCGATCCTCCACGACGCTGCGGTTGAGCAGGACGACGTCGCCCGGCTTTACCTCCTCCAGCAGCTTCCACATCAGTAGCGGCACGCCGACCATGTCGACGAGGCACAGGACAGGGTGGTTTGCGGTGCCTGTCAGCTCGTAGCCCTCGCCGGTGCGCAGGCGCAGCGTGGGATGCTCGCCGGAGTGGAAGACCATCGAGGCGGTGACGGGGCGCCCAAGACGGTCAAGCACCTCGACCTGCGCCGCCTGCTCGGAGTCGGGCTGCAGACCGGGCACGAGCTCGTCGATGCGCGGCGAGCCGTGAGGTGTGCGCACGCGGGTCGAACCGCTCACGCAGTACCTCATGGCGGCTGCCGGGTCGTCGTCGATCGAGCCGAAATTGCCCTGCCCATCGACCAGCTCGTTGCGCATGGAGAACTCCTGGGCCATGCGCACGAGCGTGTCGTAGATGGCGGAGTCGCCGTGGGGGTGGTAGTTGCCCATGACCTCGCCGACGATCAGGGCGCACTTGGCGTATCCCCGGGTCGGGCCTAGGCCCAGCTCGTTCATGGCGTAGAGGACGCGGCGGTGGACGGGCTTCAGGCCGTCGCGGACGTCGGGCAGGGCTCGCCCGACGATGACGGACATGGCGTAGTCGAGGTAGGCCGTGCGCATCTCCTCCTCGAGTGCGCGCGGTTCGACGTTGCCGCCGCCGATGACGTCAGCGCTTGCCATGCATGCTCACTTTGGGTCGGTGGGTCCTACACATCCAGGTTCGCAACTGCTCTCGCGTTTTCTTCGATGAACTCGCGGCGGGGCTCGACCTGGTCGCCCATCAGCATCGAGAAGATGCGGTCGGCGGCAGCGGCGTCCTCGAGGGTGACCTGGGCCAGCACCCGCGTCGCCGGCGACATCGTCGTTTCCCCGAGCTGGTCGGCGTTCATCTCGCCGAGGCCCTTGAAGCGCTGCAGTTTGACGCCCTTCTGGGCGACGCTGAGAACAGCCTCGTGCAGGGCCTCGAAGGACAGCGCCGTCTCGGAGGCGTCGCCGAGCCTGACCTCGAAGGCCGGCGTGCCGGCCAGCTCGATCAGCTGCATGTGGACCTTGGCCAGCTGGCGGTACTCGTTGCAGTCGAACAGGGAGCGCTTGATGCGGTGCAGGCGGGCGAAGCCGGTGCTGGCCTCGACGGCCCGCACGCGGATCTCCACCGGATCCTGCTCGACGAGCTCGGTGCTGTGGGCGTCGCCCTCGGCGCCGTCGCGGGCCAGCAGCTCGACGGCCGCCTCGGCGCTCATGACCTGCTCGTCCAGCAGCGAGGACTCCTCCAGGAACTGCACGACCTCATGGCCGTGCTGGCCGCGCAGCGCCAGCGCCCAGCCTTCGTACTGCTTGAGCAGCCGCGTGAAGCGCTGCCAGCGGACCTCGGTCAGCTTGAACTGGGTGCCGTGCCGGTCGAAGACGAGGATCTTCTCCCACTTCTCAGCGAGCAGGATCTCTTCCAGTTCGGACTCCTTCTCGATGTAGCGCTCGCGGGAGCCCTGCTTGAGCTTGTACAGGGGCGGCTTGGCGATGTAGACGTAGCCTTCCTCGATCAGCTCTTTCATCTCCCTGAACAGCAGCGTCAGAGCGAGCGTCCTGATGTGGGCACCGTCGACGTCGGCGTCTGTCATCAGGATGACCTTGTGGTAGCGGGCGTTCTCGATGTTGAACTCGTCGCGCACGCCTGTGCCTATGGCAGTGATCAGCGCCTGGATCTCGGTGTTCTGCAGGACCTTGTCGATCCGCGACTTCTCGACGTTGAGGATCTTCCCGCGCAGCGGCAGCACGGCCTGGGTGTTGCGGTCGCGGCCCTGCTTGGCCGAGCCGCCGGCTGAGTCGCCCTCGACCACGAACAGCTCCGCCAGCGAGGGGTCCTTGACCGAGCAGTCGGCCAGCTTGCCGGGCAGGGTCGAGTTCTCCAGGGCCGACTTGCGGCGGGTCAGGTCCCGTGCCTTGCGAGCCGCCTCGCGGGCACGCTGGGCCTGGACGGCCTTGCCGATGACGGCCCGGGCCTCGCTGGGGTTCTCCTCCAGGAACTCGGCCAGGCCCGTGTTGACGATCGACTCCACGAAGCCGGCCATGCCTGGGTTGCCCAGCTTGGTCTTGGTCTGCCCCTCGAACTGCGGATCGGCGAGCTTCACGGAGACGACTGCCGTCAGCCCCTCGCGGACGTCCTCGCCGGAGAGGTTGTCCTCTTTCTCCTTGAGCAGGCCGTGGTCGCGGGCGTACTTGTTCAGGGTTCGCGTCAGGGCCGAGCGGAACCCGCTCAGGTGCGAGCCGCCCTCGCGGGTGTTGATGTTGTTGGCGAAGGAGTGCACCGACTCCTGGTAGGAGGAGTTCCACTGCATCGCGACCTCGGCAGCGCCCTCCTCGGACTCGCCGGCGAAGAAGATGACCTTGCGGTGGACGGTGTCCTTGTTCTCGTTGAGGTAGCTGACGAAGTCCTCGATGCCGCCCTCGTACTGGAAGCTGGCCGCGTGGCCGCTGCCGCGCTCGTCGACGATCGAGATCTTCAGGCCCCGGGTCAGGAAGGCCGTCTCGCGCAGGCGCTCCTCCAGCGTCGAGAAGTCGAAGTCCAGCGACTCGAAGATGTCGGCGTCGGGCAGGAAGGTGACGCTGTTGCTCGTCGGCTCTCCCTTCGCGAGCTTCTCGCCCTCGTGCAGCGGGGCCAGCGGCGCGCCGCGGCTGTACTCCTGCGTGTAGACGTGGCCGTCGCGGCGTATCTCGACCCGCAGCTGCTCGGACAGGGCGTTCACGACCGATACGCCGACGCCGTGCAGCCCGCCTGAGACCTTGTAGCCGCCGCCCTGGCCGAACTTGCCGCCCGAGTGAAGGACGGTCAGAACGACTTCGACGGCCGGTTTGCCCTCCTTCTCCATGATCCCCACGGGGATCCCCCGACCGTTGTCGAGGACCGTCACGGAGTTGTCCGGGTGGATCGTGACCGACACCTCGGTGCAGAAGCCGGCCAGGGCCTCGTCGACGGAGTTGTCGACGACCTCGTAGACGAGATGGTGCAGGCCCATGATGCCGGTGGAGCCGATGTACATGCCGGGGCGCTTGCGAACGGCCTCCAAGCCCTCGAGGACGGTTATGTCCTGCGCGCCGTATGAGGCGGAGCCGCCGGTCGTGTCGTTGCCGGGACTTTCGCTGCCTGATGCCAAGGGCCCTCCGATGACGTGGAAACGCCCCGGATTCCGGGGCGCGAGGACCACGGCTGGGGCGGATGGAATACGGGCTTCAGGATAGCACGGCGGGGGGTTGGATCCGGTCGGCGGGAGGGCTCAAATACCGGCAAAATGCAGGGATATCGTGCTTCTGGCGGGGACCCGTTCGGGGGCCTGTCCGGCGCCTTGCTCAAGCGCTCGTGCAGCGCAGCTCGCGAATGGCCTCCGTGCCGAGCGCGGCGTTGAGGCGCTCGACGATGTCCCCGCCCATCATGTCGAGCTCCTGTGCCCACACGGCAGCCTCGCAGAGGACGCTCAGGACCCCTTCGCGCTCGGCTGTCGGACGGGCGCTGGCGGCGATCGTCGGGCCCACGACGCCGGGCCAGAGCTCCTGCACGCGGGCGAGCGTTCCCGCCGGAGAGAGGCGCGAGGTGAGCCTGGACATGGCGTCCGTCAGCTGCCGGGGAGCGGGCCTGCTCATGTGTTGCCCGCCATCGGGTGGGCTGCCGGCGCCTCCTGCAGAACCGCGCCGGCAGACACGGCCAGCCTCGTCACCTCTGCGTCCCCGGCCCCGGGCACGTGGCCGAGCTCGGTGGCGGCGATGACGCTCTGCCCGCCGGAGCGCAGCTCCCGGGCCAACAGCTCCCGCCGCTGAGCGTCGAGCTCGCTCATGACGTCGTCGAGCAGCATCAGCGGCGAGGTGCCGCGCTCGGAGGCGATGACGGCACGCTCGGCCAGCAACAGGGCCAGCAGGGCAAGACGCTGTTCGCCCTGCGACCCATAGGTGCGCAGGTCGCGGCCGTCTCGCAGCAGGACGAAGTCGTCGCGGTGGGGGCCATGGGTCGTGTAGCCGCGCTCCAGGTCGCCCTGCAGGCGGTCGGCCAGCTCCCGGGCGAAGGCTTCCTCGTCGAGGGCTCGCGAGCGAGGACGGTACTCGAGCGAGAGCGTCCCGTTGCAGCCGAGCTCGGCTGCACGCTGCCCGAAGGGCTCCCCCAGGATCCCGAGGACGTCCGCCCTGTGTCGCTGCAGCTCGATCGCCTTGCCTGCAAGCTCACGGTCCCAGGTGGGCAGAGCGCCGTCGGATGCACGACCGGCTCTGATCCTGGCAATCAGGGCGTTGCGCTGGGCGAGGACCTGGCCGTACTCCGTGCGTGCCCTTGCCCGCAGCGGCCACAGCGCCGCCAGCAGCTGGTCGAGATGGGCCCGCCGCACGGCCGGGGCGCCCTTGACGAGCTCCATCCGCTCCGGCACGAAGACGCTCACAAGGGGTCTGACGGGAAGGTCGAGCAGCCGCTCGACGGGGGCTCCGTCGCAGGTCACCCGCTTGACGGCCCCCTCCCCGCCAACGGCCGGGGCGTAGGCGACCGTCAGCTCGTGGCGGCGATCCTCGTCGAGCAGCTCGACCGTGACACGGGCGGCCTGCGCCCCGAAGCGGACCAGCTCCCGCTCGTTGCGGGTGCGCGGCGAGCGACCGACACAGCCGAAGTAGACCGCCTCGAGCAGGTTCGACTTGCCGACCCCGTTGGCTCCGTGCACGATCGTCAGGCCCGTCCCCAGCCTGGCCGTCGCCCGCGCGTAGGACCGGAAGTCCCTCAGCTCAACGGAGAGGACGGTCACCGCAGACGCAGATATGCGCCGGCCATCGACCTACACGTTCAGGCGAATGGGCATGATGAGATAGACGAAGTCCCCTGCGTCGGGGGATTCGATCAGGCCCGGGCGGAGAGGGCTGATCAGCTTCAGCAGCAGATCGGGCGTGTCGAGGCTCTCCAGGCCGTCACGCAGGAACTCGGGGTTGAAGCCGATCTCGAACAGCTCGCCGTGGTAGGGGACTGGGATCGTCTCGCTGGCCTCGCCGACGTCGGGGGTCTGGGCCGAGACGGCCAGGCTGCCCTCGGAGAAGCTCAGGCGCAGGGGGGCGTTCTTCTGGGCCAGCAGGCTGATGCGGCGCACGACGTCGGTCAGCTCGGCGCTGGAGAGTCTCAGCTCGTGCTCGACGGACTCCGGCAGCAACTGCCGGTAGTTGGGGAACTGGCCGTCGATCAGCCGCGAGGACAGCACGACGTCGCCGAGCTCGAAGACGGCCTGGTTCTGCCCGACGCTGACGGAGACCGTCTCGGCCTCTGACTGCTGGGCGATGCGTGCGAGCTCCTGCAGCGCGCGGGCGGGAACGTTTGCCTCCAGGCTCTCCTGCAGCGGCTGCTCGAGCGTCGTCTGCTTGACGCTCAGTCGGTAGGAGTCTGTGGCGACCATGCGCAGCTCCTGCCCGCTGGCTGAGATGAGGATCCCGGTCAGCACGGGGCGCGTCTCATCGCGCGAGGCAGAGCGGGCGACGCGGGCGATCGTCTCGACGAAGGCCTCGGCGGGCAGCGAGATCCTGGAGTCCGGGGTCGGAGAGGGCAGCGTCGGAAAGTCCTCGGCTCGCAGGGTCCTCAGGTGGAAGGTGGTCGGCCCGCAGATCAGCTCCACGTCCTGCTCGGCCGGTCGCAGCTCGAGAGTCAGCGAGTCCGATGGAAGGGATCTGGCCACATCGAGGAGGAGGCGGGCGGGAAGGACGACGGACCCGGGTCGCGAGACGTCTGCCTGCAGCGGCACTCGCAGGCCGACCTCCATGTCAGTCGCCAACAGCTCGGGGGAGCCCTCGCCGGCGGCGGAGATCATCACGCCGGACAGTGCTTGGACGGCGCTGCGGGTCGAGGCCACGCGCGTCACGGTCTGCAGCTGGGCGAGGAGGTCTGAGGAGGAGAGTGTCAGCTTCATCTACTTGGAATGGGTCTGTAGAAGTGAGTAGGGGCTGTGTGGATGTGGATTGCCTGGTTCGACGGGACGTATCGGGGGTGGGGCCTGTTGGTTGTTGTGCGCAACCGACGGCTAAGTCTCTCAGGACCTGCGGTCGGGCGGCGCCTTGCCGATCGTGTCGTGGT
>Ga0181522_10001343_pt1 | contig 15136 bp, 12 predicted proteins | sample PEATcosm2014_Bin_27_FD_121103 | JGI IMG/M metagenome (GOLD analysis project Ga0181522, IMG submission 121103) | Peatland microbial communities from MTU Mesocosm Facility, Houghton, MI, USA - PEATcosm2014_Bin05_10_metaG | ecosystem: Environmental > Terrestrial > Soil > Wetlands > Peat | place... | reverse complement strand
TTATGGAGAGTTCGTCCTACCAGGCGACAGTGGGCAAGCTGATCTTCGGGATGAAGGTTACCGATCTCAACGGCAACCGTATCTCCTTCGAACGCGCGACGGGAAGACATTTTGCGAAGTGGCTCTCGGGCGTGATCCTGGGCATCGGTTACATCATGGTCGCGTTCACGGAACGCAAACAGGGGCTGCACGACATTCTAGCCGGGACGCTCGTGCCGCGAAAATAAGGGCCGTGGACGTAAGCGCGACGGACATGCGCGCGCAAGCGGGGCCAGCTGAGCGTTTCGGTCTTAAAGCGGCTTCGACATTCGCACGAGGTGGACGGGAATCTTGGCGACTTGATCCGCCGGGAAGGGCAGGGTGTCGTTCTCCACATATCCAAATCGCCGATAGTAGCCCGGCAGTTCCTTGCGCACGTTCACGAAGGTGAGATCCATGAAGCGGCATCCGGCGGAGCGGCAGTGCTCTTCGGCGGCGACGATCAGGCGCGTCCCGATTCCGGAGCGTTGGCGCTGCGGATCGACCGCGAGCAATCCGAAGTACCCTCGTTCACCCCGCAGTTCAATATAAACGCAGCCAGCCAGGACTCCATCTTCATGGAGCAAGAGAAATTTGCCTTTTTGAAGAAGAGCGCCGACTTTCCCAGGGTCGGTGCGATCGGCGTCAATGAAGTAACGTTCGGCGCGAAAGGCGGTGTTTACCAGTTGCGCGATGGCGGGCGCATCGGCGGCCTCGCCAGTACGCGTTTGCGGAGTATTGGGCACGCCCGATTTTACTGCAGGGCCAATGACCCTGGGCTGGCCGAGCGCACGTGGCCCGGCGTAGGGGGTTCAGGAGGAAAGTCCAGCCAGGCCTATTCCGAGGGAGGCCGACGACAGCTCCCGCGCGAGCGTTTAGTTCGGTTTGCGGAACTTACTGTCGGCCAGATAGCGGAGCATGATGGAATCGGTGGCGCTTTGAAACTGCTGCTCCATCTCGGGGACCGGAGCCGCCGCATCCTGGCGCAGAGTCTGGCGAAATTTCTCACCCATTTCGGAATCGCTGGTCACGACCTGCATGTAGAACCAGAGGAAGTGACGCATCTGGTCGAGAGCGGATTTGAGGATCTGGATCGTCTCCATCTCCGGCGGATCGGCGAGAGCTTCCATGAGTTCAGGGTCGGTCGGCGCCTGCATGGCGGCACAATTAAGTTCACGCTGGATCACGCGCAGGTCGTCGGTGACCCTCAAAATGCGTACGTGAATCTCTTCCATGCTTTCCCTGTTCTCGCGATCCATATCGCCCTTTCCGTTCTGGCCCGAGCATTCCTGAAAGGAATGCGTCCTCATCAAGATCGCACCTCGGAGCACAAGGTGAAAGGTTCCCCGTGTGCATGAGCTTCGGTAATTGACGTTACCTTAGATTGAAAACAAAATCCAAAACCGGTGCGGGGCGGGCGGTTTGAGGTGTTTTCCCAAGTTTGATCCAACCAGCCCGCCGGTTATGATACAAACGGGTTCGCATGACTTCCGCGCAAACTGGTCTGGTGCGCGCCATCGGCCGATGGAGCCTGGTCGCACTGGCGGTGAACTCGATAATCGGAAGTGGAATCTTCGGGCTGCCCGCGACCGTGGCCGCGTTGCTCGGCAGGCGCAGTGTCGTGGCGGTATTGATCGCCGGAGCTGCGATGGGTGTAATCATGGCCTGCTACGCCGAGGTGGCGTCGCAGTTTTCCGAAGCCGGAGGTCCTTACCTTTACGCCCGCACGGCCTTCGGGCGGCTGACCGGAATACTGGTCGGTTGGATGCTCTATCTGGCGCAGACGGCGGCGCCTGCGGCGAATGCAAATCTGTTTGTCATTTATCTGGCGGAATTCTGGCCGGCAGCCAAGCAGCCCTGGCCGCGTTTCGGAATCCTTACTCTGCTGGTGGGTGTGTTGGCTGCGATCAATACTCGGGGCACTCGTCAGGGAACCGTCATGAGCAATACCTTCACCGTGGCAAAGATCCTGCCCTTGCTGATGGTGGTGTCAGCGGGAGCAGTGCTTACGATTTTTCATCCCGCGCCATGGGGCGGAGTGGGACCGCTGCCGGTGCATGTCTGGATGAAGGCGATGGTGCTGTTGATCTTCGCTTACGGCGGATTTGAAACCGCGCTGGCACCGATGGGTGAAGCGAAAAATCCGGGGCGGGACGCCGCTTTCGCTCTTTTTGTGGCGCTGATCGCATGCACTGTGATTTATACCCTGGTGCAATGGGTGGTGGTCGGAGTGCTCGGTGCAAGCGCAACCACGGATCGTCCACTCGCCGAGGTCGCGCGCGTCACGATGGGCAATCGTGGGGCAGCTCTGGTAGCGCTTGGAGCACTCATTTCGGTTTATGGATATTTGAGCGCCAAGATGCTCGGGATGCCGCGCGTTAGCTTCGCCCTCGCCAAAGGCGGAGACCTGCCCGGCCTGTTTGCCGCCGTCAGCCGCAAGTTTCACACCCCGTGGTTTTCGATCTTGTTTTATGCAGTAGTAGTTTGGGGGCTCGCGATCGGCGGGAATTTTGCCTGGAACGTCACGCTTTCGGTGGTCGCCCGTCTGTTTTATTACGCCGTGGTTTGCGCCGCGCTGATTGCCTTGCGGCGAAAGCAGCCGGTGGCTGCCGGTTTTCGGCTGCCCGGTGGCCCAGTGCTTGCCGTGTTGGGAGTCGCGATTGCCGTGGCGCTCGCAACCCAGGTGGATTTGAGCAAGTCGCTGATTCTGGCTGCCACCGTCGGCGCTGCCTTCGTGAATTGGTTGTGGGCTCGATCGAAGAGGGCTGCGTAATAAACGGGGCCGAGTTTGTGCCCCTTGAGAATTCCATCGAAACGGCGCGAACAGCATCCGACCAATTCGGGGACGAGCATTTCGGGAACGAGCACTGATGCGCATTGTGATCGCAGGCGGAGGGACAGGCGGGCACGTGATTCCCGCCCTCGCCATCGCCCAGCAACTCAAGCAGCAGTTTGGCGCCGAGGTTCTTTTTATCGGAACGGCCCGCGGTATCGAGACGCGTCTGGTGCCGCAAGCGGGCTTTCCTCTGGAACTGATCGAGGTGGGCGCACTTAAAAATGTCAGCCTTATGACGCGGGCGAAAACCTTGTTTGATTTGCCGCGTGCGATTGCGGCATGTTCGCGGATGTTCACGGATTTCGATCCCGAAGTTGTCATTGGCGTGGGCGGCTACGCCTCCGGGCCAGCGATGGCGGCTGCGATTCGCCGCCCTCTTCCGACGCTTGCATTCGAACCGAACGTTGTTCCGGGATTTGCGAATCGCATGATCGCCCGCTGGGTTTCAGCGGCCGCGGTGCATTTTGAAGAGACTTGCCGGTATTTCCCGAACTGCCGGGTTACGGGCGTTCCGGTGCGCCCGGCATTCTTTTCCATTCCTCCGAAGGCCGCGTCGAACGTTGGCGGCCCGCCCACGTTGCTCGTCTTCGGGGGCAGTCAGGGAGCGCGTGCTATCAATCGGGCGATGATCGAATCTTTGCCCGGATTGCGGGGCAAGATTCCAGGGATTCACATCATTCATCAGACGGGGCAGCGCGACTACGACCAGGTGCTTGCCGCCTATCAGCAGTCGGGAATTTCGGGCGAAGTCCACAAGTTTATCGACGACATGCCGGGCACATTCGGGCGCGCCGACTTGTTGGTCTGCCGCTCAGGCGCCAGCACGGTCGGCGAGATCACGGCCGCAGGCAAGCCGGCAATTTTCGTGCCGTTCCCGGCTGCCGCCGATGACCATCAGAACGTGAACGCCCGGGCGCTCGAACGGGCAGGCGCGGCCGTAGTCGTCGAAGAGAGCAATCTGGGCGCGGCGTATCTGGTTGAAACGATCGCTGCGCTGATCGGCGATCCGGTTCGGCTGCGCGGCATGGCGGTAGCTGCCGGATCACTGGCCCATCCGAAGGCAGTCGAGGAGATCGCAGAAATGGTGGGGTGGCTGGCGCGCGGCGAGTAAACCCGGGCGGTCATCCTGAACGGAGCGAAGCACCATGCTGCAGCGGCGGAGCCGGAACTCGTTGGTACATGACCAGGCGCCGAGATGACACTGTGAATTCGTGACTCTCACTTCTGGATCTGCGGTTGGCTAGTCTATCATCAGCAGTTATTACTGATCGGTTTTCATGTTCGCCAAAATTCAGCGCATTCATTTCGTGGGTATCGGAGGCATTGGCATGAGCGGGATTGCCGAGGTGTTGCTGAATCTTGGCTATCAGATCTCCGGCTCCGACTTGAAGGTTTCCTCAATTACCGAGCGGCTCGCGGCGCTCGGCGCGACCACTTTTGAAGGGCACGCGGCGTCGAACATCGCTGGCGCGGATGTTGTCGTTACCAGTTCGGCAATTCCGGTCAGCAATCCGGAAGTGGCGGAGGCTCGACGGCTGCATGTTCCGGTAATTCAGCGCGCCGAGATGCTGGCCGAGCTGATGCGTCTGAAATACGGCATCGCCATCGCAGGCATGCACGGAAAAACCACCACGACCTCCATGGTTGCGGCTGTGCTGGCCGCCGGCGGCCTCGATCCGACGGTCGTGCTCGGAGGGCGTGTCGATGCGATGGGCTCGAATGCGCGATTGGGCAAATCGCAATACCTGGTCGCCGAGGCTGACGAAAGCGACCGATCGTTCCTGAAGCTTTCGCCCATCCTTTCGGTCGTCACAAACATCGATCGCGAACACATGGATTGCTATCGCGACATGCGCGACGTGCGCCGGACGTTTCTGGAATTCATGGAGCGTGTTCCGTTTTACGGCGTGATTGTCGCATGCAATGACGACCCGATACTGCGGCGCTTGCTGCCGCGAGTCCATCGACGTGTGACCACCTACGGCACGACCGACGGTTCTGATTTTCTGATTCGCATGGAATCGCTGGCCGCCGCAGGTCGGAATGGGCCGTACGGCCGTTTTTCGGTGAGCTACAAGGAAAAAGACCTCGGTGGGTTCAATCTGCATGTGCCGGGAACGCACAACGTGTTGAACGCCACAGCGGCGATCGCGGTCGGCACCGCGCTGGATATTCCCCCAGACCAGATCCGCTCCGCGCTTGAAGGTTTCCGCGGTGTCGACCGGCGCTTCCATCGGAGAGGAGAAGTCGCGGGCGTCAGCGTGATCGACGATTACGGCCACCATCCCACGGAAATCAGAGCGACCCTGGCCGCGGCGCGCCAGTGCGGATTTCGCCGCGTGCATGTGATCTTCCAGCCGCACCGTTTCACGCGCACCCGCGACCTGATGGATGAGTTTTCAACCGCCTTTTCGGATGCCGATACTCTTTGCATACTCGACATTTATCCCGCCAGCGAAAAGCCGATCGAGGGCATCACCGCGGAAGCGCTCGCCAGCCGGATCCTGGGGACGGGGAAAAAGAGCGTTGTGTGTGCCTCGTCTTTTCTGAATGCCGCGGCGGCGGTTGCCACCCTGGCGGAACCGGGCGATATGGTGCTCACGCTCGGTGCCGGGAGCATCTCGCAATTGGGGCCGATGATTCTCGAAAAATTGGAGAGTGCGAACCAAGTTGGCACTGTCTCAACTCGGGAAAACCAGTTATAGTGTTTCTGCTCAGCGGTTTTCTGTCGACAACTGACTCGAAGCGTGGCGCGGAAATCAGGTTCCACCGCGGTCCAGGAAGAGTTGTATCCGCTTCCCCGTGACGCATCCGAACGCGAGGCTCCCGAGCGCGAGCCGTTCGAAGACGCACGCCTTGTCGATCTCGAAGAGGAACAGGAATCTCCCTTCCTGCGCGGGCAGAAACGAGTCTCTGTCCGGCGTGGATCACTCCCGAAAAAGACTGCCACCCGCCTGATCTGGGCCGCTCTGGCGTTGGTCATTCTTTCCATCCTCGGAGCCGCGGGCGCGCTACTCTACGATTACGGAAAGCATTCCTGGCGTTTTCGCATCGATTCGAGCGATCAGATCGAAGTTGCCGGCACCCAGAATGTCTCGCATGCACAGATCATGGAAGTCATGGGTGGCGATATTGGCCGCAATATTTTCTTTGTTCCGCTGAGCCAGCGTAAACAACAACTGGAGGAGATTCCGTGGGTGGAATCGGCCAGCGTGATGCGCTTCGTGCCGAATCGCCTGCGCATCGAGATTCACGAACGCACGCCAGTGGCGTTTGCCCGCATCGGCGCCCACATTTCCTTGATTGACGCCGGTGGCATGCTGATGGAGCTCACTCCCGGGGGCAAGCACAAGTATTCCTTTCCGGTGATTGCGGGCATGAATTCCGGCGAGCCGCTCTCCACTCGCGCGGCGCGAATGAAGATTTACAACGCCCTGGTTCTTGATCTCGACTCGAGCGGCGCGCATTACTCGCAGGCGCTCAGCGAAGTCGACCTCAGCGATCCCGAGGATGTGAAAGTGATGGCGGCCGACCCGAATGGCCAGGTGCTGGTGCATCTCGGCGCGGGCACTTACCTCGGACGTTATAAGACCTACGTGACGCACGTGCAGCAATGGAGGCAGCAGTTCGACAAGCTCGAATCGGTCGACCTCCGCTATGACGGCCAGATCATCGTCAATCCCGATCTTGACGGAATGGCGCGGCAGCCGGCCCTCACCCCGGCGGCGGCGAAAGCGGCGATGGCCGCGGGAGTGAAAACGGCCGCGATCGTGAACTATGAAAAATATGTAACCCGTCCCGTCGAGCCCGCGCCGGCAAAAAAAGAGGTGAAGATCAATGCGACAACCGGCGCGAAAGGAACGGTTCGTCACGCAGCGGCTGGCCACGCTCCACCCAGACCCGGAGTGAATCCATCTGCAGCGAGGTCGAAGGCCACCCCGGCGACGGTTGCGCGAAATGCCCCGGCTTCGGAACCGGTTGTTCATCCGGTTTCGCCGGCGGGACCCCCATCGGCGCGACCTGCACCCGCTCCATCCAGCAAGAAGAAACCGAGCGCTGCAATCCCGAAGGAGACTCCGCAGAACTAGCGATCACACTATGGCGAGCGTTCTCTATAGCTATCTCTATGCCGAAGCTTGAGCCCAATTTCATCACCGCCGTCGATGTCGGCAGTGCCAAGACCTCGGTCCTCGTGGCCGAGGTCGGCGATAACGGATTGCGCTATCGCGGCCACGGCATCAGCGAATCGCGGGGCCTGCGCAAAGGCGTTATCACCGAACTCGACAAGGCAATCGGCAGCATTCAAAAAGCCGTCGAGCAGGCGGAAGACGTCGCCGGCATTCCAATCGAGCACGCGCTGGTCGGCATCGCGGGCGCCCATATGCGCGGCATGAACAGCCATGGCGGCACCAGTTTCGGAACCCGCGCCCGGGAGATTGGGCGCGACGAGATCCGCCAGGCCGTCGACAAGGCCCGAACCGTGCCCCTGCCAGCGGATCGCGAAATTCTTCACTTGCTGCCTCAGGAATTCATTCTCGACGATCAGCCCGGTGTGCAGGACCCCACCGGCATGATGGCCACTCGTCTGGAAGTTCGCGTGCACATCGTGACCGCTTCGTCGAGCGCCACCCAAAATCTGGTGACCGCGGTGAACAAGGCAGGAGTACATGTCGATGACACGATCTTCGAGCCGCTCGCGTGCGCGGATTCGGTTTTGCGTTCCGACGAACGCGAATTGGGCGTTTGTCTCGTCGATCTTGGCGCGGGGTCGTGCGATCTGATCGTTTTTCAGCAGGGCGCGGTCGCCCATACCGCCGTCATCCCGATCGGCGGTGATCACTTTACCAGCGATCTCTCTGTCGGTATGTGTACAGGCCTGGCGGACGCGGAGACGCTCAAGAAAAATTTTGGCAACGCGGTTCCCACGTTGATTCCCGAGGGCAACGAAGTCGAGGTGCCTTCCGTAGGAGACCGGCCGTCGCGCATGATGCCGCAACGCATGGCCGGAGAAATTCTGGAGCCACGCGCCCGCGAACTTTTCGAGTTGTTGCGCGACAACCTGCGCCACGCCGGCGTTCTCGAGCACTGCATCGCCGGATTCGTGCTCAGCGGCGGCGCCTCGCGGCTTCCCGGCATTCTCGACGTGGCGGAATCGGTCCTGCGCAAAGCGGCGCGCCTGGCGTGGCCGACAGCGATGGCGAAGATGCCGTCGTTTATGGCCGAACCCGAATTTGCGACGGTCTTGGGTATGGCGTATTACGGCCACCGCGCTCGTCTGGCCCGGGGTTTGCAGGAGCCGGGCTTCGGCTCGCGCATGAAAGCGCTGTTCGCCCGAAAAGGCGCGTAGGAAGTGTGACGTCCAGCGGCAGGTTTTGTTAGATCACGGGTTCGATGCACCAACTCGGAACTGAGAACTGATTTTACGAGGTGATTCATGACTGAAGACAACGCACTCCGCATCTCCTTCAACGAAGAAGCCCGCAACGACGCCCGCATCAAGGTCATCGGTGTGGGCGGCGGCGGCAACAATGCCGTCAATCGCATGATTGACTCCGGCATGGAACACATCGAATTCATCGTCGCCAACACCGACCTGCAAGCTTTGCGCATGTCGCGTGCGGCCACGAAAATTCAACTCGGAGTGAAGCTGACAAACGGACTCGGTGCGGGCGCCAACCCCGAGATCGGGCGCAAAGGCGCGCTCGAAGATTCCGACAAGATCATCGAAGTGCTCGAAGGCGCCGACATGGTTTTCGTCACCGCCGGGTTGGGTGGAGGCACGGGCACTGGCGCAGCGCCGATTATTGCCTCGCTCGCCAGCGAGATGGGCGCGCTCACCGTCGCCGTGGTGACCAAGCCCTTTGCCTTTGAAGGCAAACGCCGCATGCAGCAAGCCGAGCGTGGCATCGCCGAACTCATGGAGTCCGTGGACACCACCATCGTAATCCCCAACGAAAAATTGCTGGCCGTTGCCGAGAACGCGGGATTCTTCGAGTCCTTCCGTGTCGCCGACGACATTCTGCGTCAGGGAGTGCAGGGGATCTCGGACATCATCACCATCCCGGGCATCATCAATCGCGACTTTGCCGATGTGAAAGCTATTATGTCGGGTATGGGATACGCCGTGATGGGCACAGCAACCGCGTCCGGCGAGCATCGCACGGTTGAAGCCGCGCAGCGCGCCATTGCTTCGCCTCTGCTCGAGGCAGGCGCCATCGATGGAGCACGCGGAATCCTCATCAACATCACGGGGTCGAATTCCCTGAAGCTTGCCGAGGTGCAGCAGGCGTGCAGCATCATCCAGGGCGCGGCTCACGAAGACGCCAACATCATTTTCGGCGCCGTCCTCGACGAGAAGATGAAAGAGGCGGTAAAAATAACGGTGATCGCAACCGGCTTCAAAGAGTCCGGGATGCGGCGGACCCGGCTGCACGAGAACTACGATCCGGTCATTTTGTCGCGCGAGGTTTCGCGTCGCGTCCCGCATGACATCGATCACTTTCGCGACCCGGAACCGGCCGCCGAAACCGAGCCCATTTTTGAGCCGGAACCTGCCTTCGAGCCCATTTCCATTCCGGTAACCTTTCAGACGTCCCATCAGCCGTCAGATGCCACGAGGGCGCCGCACGCGGGCGAAGTGATCTCGCTCGATGGAATGCAGTCGGCGCCTCCCAACTATCAGGCGGAGGATCTTGACGTTCCGGCGTTTCTGCGAAAGCGCAGCGACCTGATGTAGAGACTGGGTTTCAAGATTTCAGAATCTCAAAAGCCCAGGTTGCGAATTCAACCGCAATGACGACGTTTTATGTCGAAACCCTGAAACCTTGGCTGATGAGCACCGCCTACAACCGCATCGCGGGACAAAGCGTGGAACGCCTCGCCGCTCTGAGCGACGGCATCTTTGCCTTCGCCATGACCTTGCTGGTGCTCGACCTGCGCGTTCCTGCGATGGAGGCCGTCCATAACGAACGTGACCTGTGGCACGCCCTGACCGCACTCTCTCCCCGGCTCGTCATGTACATGATGAGCTTCATGACTCTGGGGATTTTCTGGGTCGGGCAGCAAACGCAATTGAATCATCTCGAGCGCTCCAACATTCGTCTCTCGTGGATTCACATCGCCTTCCTGTTTTTTGTTTCGATCACGCCCTTTTCAACCGCGCTGCTGGCGGAATATACGAGATATCGGATTGCCCTCGTTTCCTATTGTCTGAACATTGTGTGCCTGGGTTCTGCGCTGTACCTGAGCTGGGGATGCGCCACGCGGTCGCGATTGCTCAAAACTGATATCCCCGCCGATGTGCCAAGAGCCGTCTGCGCCGAATCATCGTTGCACAATGCTTGTACGGATTCGGTGCCCTGCTCTCTGTTATCAGCACCTATTGGAGCATCGCGTTCATCGTCCTGGTCCAGTTCCACTACGCGCTCGCACCACGTCTTGGCCGTCGATCGATCCTTGGAACCGAATAATCCCCGTCAGAATTCGAGAGCTCGCCTATCCCGCGTGGGCAACTCGGTCACGAAATACCCTTGCCGTTTCTCAAACTCCCTGGTGGCATGAGATTCCGCCGTTCAGACATTGAGCAATGGAGAACGATGACAGCGAGCCGCAAGATTATATCGATATCCAGGCTGCCGCCAGTACGCGGGCAATGTCGTAAGAGGAGGTACTCGGCTACTCCGATTCTTTGTCAAAAAGTGTCTGGACTCCGCCGTTGCCCGAACCCTTAACTTGTCTCTTGGCCTCTCTTGGCCTCGGACCACTTTAGCCAACGCTGTCGTCTCTTTCAGTATCGCGAAGCTGCGGAAAATGGGCGGAACAGACGCAGCTTGCGGCGTCTCTCGCCTCTGAACGAACCTAGCCAATTCTTCTTTATATTTTTATTTCTGGGTGGCGATCCATTCATCAATCTTCGTATCCAGCACGTCGAGCGGCAGCGGCCCCTGATCAAGCACAGCATCATGAAACCCTCGCAGATCGAACTTGGCACCCAGTTCTTTCTGAGCGCGCGTCCGCAATTCGAGTATTTTCATCTGCCCCATCTTGTAGGAAAGCGCCTGCGCCGGCCAGGCTATGTAGCGATCGACTTCGGTATTGATATTTTCGTCGTCCAAGGCAGTGTGTGCGTGGAAGTAGTCGACCATCTGCTGACGAGTCCAGTGCTGCGAGTGCACGCCCGTGTCTACCACCCAGCGCACCGCGCGCCACATCTCATTCTGCAGGCGTCCGTACTCACTGTAAGGGTCCCGATAAAAGCCGACTTCCTTCCCCAGGCGCTCCGAGTAAAAGGCCCAGCCTTCGGAGTACGCATTGAGATCGAGATTGAACTTGCGAAATGGCGGCAGGCCGGTCAATTCCTGCGCGATCGAAAACCGCAGGTGATGCCCAGGGACGCCCTCGTGGTAGGCAATCGCTTCGACATTGAGCAAAAGGCGCTTCTCGGGCGCATATTCATTGACGTTGATTCGTCCTGGACGGGAACCATCTCCCGCGCCAATCGAATAATCAGCGGGCGGAGCTGAGGCGGCGCGAAACGACTCCATCTGGACGACATCAAGTTTGTTTTTCGGAAGACGGCCGAACAGCTCCGGCAGCTTCGCGTACATCTGATCGCGGTAATGCGAGTAAAGATCGAACAGCTGCTGACCTGATGTGGCGTGCAATTTGGGATCCTGCAAGATGTGCTGATGGAACGATTTCAGATCGCTGAACCCTTGCGCCTGGGCGAGGGCCAGCATCTGCACTTCAATTTGCGCCACGCTCTTCAAGCCAAGCTCGTGAATCTTGTCGGCAGTGAAATCAGTGGTCGTCTGATGGCGTACGGCGAAGCGATAGCGGGCTTCTCCGTCGGGCAAGGCCCACTCCCCGGGATCAAGCCGCCCGTGAGGCGCGTAATCATCGCGCACGAATTTCGCGAACCTGGCGTACGCGGGCGTGACCTCGCTCCTCACCGCGCTGTCGATCTCTGCACTCAATTTTTTTCGATCTGCCGCACTGATGGAAGCGGGAAATTTGCGCAGCGGCTCGGTGAAAGGACTCTTGTCGAGCGAGTCGTCGGCAATCCCTTGCGCCTGATCGGAAACCTTCTCGAGCAGATACTTGGGCGGCATCAAGTGGTCTCCTATCCCGTCGCGCATATGTCCCGTAACCTGATCGAACACGCGCGGAATCTGGTGCAGACGGGATGCGTAGTCCGCATAATCCTTCGCGTTGCGGAACGGCGAATCGAAGGGAAGTGATGCGTATGCGAGGTGAATACCGCCAAACTGCGTAGCCGGCATCTCCCAATCTTTGAATTGAGCGCCAGCGAGAGCTTCGCGCAGGCTTCGAACCATCAGCTTCTGATTGAGCTTTTCCTGCTCGGGAAATCCGCTGAGATCGATCGCCTGAAAGAACGCGAGCGAGTGACGGGCGTGTTCCAGATCATCGGCAATCGCCTTGTCTGAAAAATCGCTCAGCCGGTCGTTATAGCGATCGTCGCCAATCTGGGTGGCGAGCTCGGGCTCGGTGCGCAGCGTGTACTCCCACTCCTCCGCAAGCAGGCGGTTCAGTTCGGCGCGCCGGGCTTCGAGCGACTGCCCGGCGGCGTGCACAAGGAGTGGGACGGCGAGACCTGTGAGCAAGGAGACAATCACGAGCGACGTTCGCAAGCGGCATACCTCGGCAGAATCATCCGCAGAATTATTTGCGCAGAATTATTTGCAGGACTGCGGTCGTGATGAATTCTACCGTACCGTCCGGGAGGAGATCAGCCTGGGGGCAGATCAGTTTGCGCCGTACACTCGACCGCGCATCCGCCGCCACAGGCAGCTATTGCGGAACAATTGACGGAACAATTGTAGGTGCCAGGAGCGGTCGAAATCGTCCATGCATTGATCGGGTACGCGCCTACTGTTTCGCTGGCGCGTGTCGCGACCCCCATAGAGCTGACCGATGCATCCGTCGTAGGCAGGCCTTTTTGGCAAGCCACCCCGATTGGCCGGTTGCGGAGCGACGGTGCGCGACGGATCAAGGTAGTGCCAGTGGCGGTGAATGGCACTTCACCGTTGGGGAACGACCGCGCGTCCGCATTTCGCAGGGGTCACGGCGATGGATTGCAGGGGACCCGGTTGCTGAGCTGCTGCCGCAAGGAGAGCGAGAAGAGAAAGGGCAAACCGAAACTTGGCCCCACGGAACTTCATCATTGCGCAATGGCCCGAAGGTGCAACCGGTCAGAAAGGCCGAGGGTATTTGAAAACCGGGTTACTCGTATTACTAAGGGTCGTGCACGCCCTGACAAATTATGTTAACTGCATCTTATTCAGGTGGTTACCCAGAAGATTCGACGCCAGATACCTTTGCAAATTGCTATTGCGCCGGAGCGCATAAATCGCCTACTATCGATCAGTTACAGGGCGGCTTCGCCGGACTGATTTTGGTGAGCCTCTTGTATCCGATTCAATAATTTGAAGCCGGTTGATAATTTAGCCGATAGCTAGGACTGAGCTGAATAGGACCGGCCGAGACCAAGATTGGCTGGTACCACCGGGGATGGTGAAAGTGAAGTTACGGGCCTGTTTTCTTCGCCTTGCTTTTTTTCTGGGATTGGCAATGTTGCTGGAAGCGAGTGGCATCGCGGCCAGCGTTAATCCGCACGCGCTCACGCCGCATCCCAAAACTCGCGTTAACGAAACTCAGCACGCCCGGAAGCGCATGCGAACCCTGGCGCGAAGCCGTGTTCCCGGTTCGTCCTACGCCCTCCACGGCACCCCGACTCACGCCAGCGTCCACCACCGCTCGCGTTACTACGAGCGTTTCTATACCAGCTCCTTCGCAACCGACGTCACCGAAGGTGACGTAACCGCAGGCGAAGATCCAATTGTCCGGCAAGCTGCAATCGATGCTCTCGGAACTATGAACGGCACCGTGGTCGCGATCGAGCCAACCAGCGGACGCGTTCTTGCCATGGTCAACCAGAAGCTCGCCCTCTCAAGCGGAGCGCAGCCCTGCTCGACCATCAAACTTTCCGTAGCTCTGGCGGCGCTAAGCGAAGGCCTGATCGACAAGGAGACGCCGGTCCCGCTCGGCAGCCGCAGCCGCATGAATCTGACCGAGGCTCTGGCGCACTCGAACAACGCCTATTTCGAGGCGGTCGGCCGCAAACTCGGCTTTGAAAAAGTTCGTTTTTACGCCAATCAATTCGGACTCGGCGAACTCGCCGGTTATGGCATTCCGGGCGAGCAGTTGGGCACCTATCCGGAAGAGGAAATCCCTTCAAGACTGGGCGGCGTGGGCAAGATGTGTTCCTTTGGCGAAGGCATCTCGATGACCCCGCTGCAGCTTGGCGCCCTGGTCTCGGCGATTTCGAACGGAGGCACGCTCTACTATTTGCAGCATCCGACCGACCCCGAAGCGGTTGCGAACTTCCAGCCGCGCGTGAAGCGCCACCTCGATATTGAGCCGATTATTCCCGAACTCGCCGACGGCATGGCCGGAGCCGTTGCCTACGGCACCGCGCGCACCGTGCGTTTGAACTTTAACGAAGAATCGATTCTCGGGAAGACAGGAACCTGTTCGCGCGCCGGCACCCGTTTCGGATGGTTTGCCTCCTACACCAATACCGATATCGGCCGCATAGTAACGGTGGTCTTCCTGCAGGGTGGACGTCCAACCTTCGGGCCGAAAGCCGCAGAAATCGCCGGTCGCATGTACCGCAATCTCTACGATCACAACTTCTTCGTCGCGGGCACCGCGGCGGCGACGACCTCCACCCTCGAAAAAGCCACCCCAGTCGCGGCGCAACAATAGGTGGCGCGGGTTGGCCGACCGCACTGAGTCACACCGACCGATGGCTTAGAGCCGACTGACCCCATTTAGCGCGGTCATGATCGAATCGGTGAGACATTGGCCTTCACGACCAGTCGCATTCAGCGCGCGCGCAGTCCCGTCCACGCCAGGCGATGAAACAGGTCGTCCATCTCCTTCGGATCCGCCTTCATCCCCTTGTCGATCCACCAATCCAGCAACGAGAAGAAACTTCGCCGCCAGCGCGTGAGCCTGCGCAGATCGCTGCTGGGGCTCGGCGCTCCATAAACCTCGCCTGCGTCACCTAATATGCGAGAAAAACTCCTGCACCGGCGGCAGCTGTTTCGGACTTGCGCCCTGCCGCATCAATACCGTGGAAGCCCACTCGAGAAAGCCCTCGACGTCGCTCAGAACAGATCATCTTGGTTGCGATAGTGCACGTAGAATGTCGAACTTTTTGGGGTGGCTGCGTCGAATCGCACATTCTTTGGTCCGTCG
>Ga0181522_10001339_pt1 | contig 15149 bp, 13 predicted proteins | sample PEATcosm2014_Bin_27_FD_121103 | JGI IMG/M metagenome (GOLD analysis project Ga0181522, IMG submission 121103) | Peatland microbial communities from MTU Mesocosm Facility, Houghton, MI, USA - PEATcosm2014_Bin05_10_metaG | ecosystem: Environmental > Terrestrial > Soil > Wetlands > Peat | place... | reverse complement strand
CCCGGTACTATCCAAATCCTGCCGCATGTGCTCGACGCTAGAAGTCCCGGTGAGCGGTATCATGCCGACACTGCGCGCAAACGCGAATACCACCTGCGCCACGGTTGCGCCCAGCCGCGCTGCAATGGCGCGTACCGCCGGATGTTGCAGCGCATCAAGATTTGCGGTCAGCAACGAAAATCCCTGATACACAATGCCGTGCAGGCGGCAGAACTCTCGCACTTCGCGGTCCCAGCCAAACCGCGCATAGCAGCGATTCTGCACCATCGCCGGAGGCTCGCCTTGCACGACCATCTGCTCCAGATGATGCAGGCCGACATTGCTGACGCCCAGCAACCGCGTACGACCCGCGTTGCGCTCGTTACGCATCGCCTCCCAAACTTCGGCATCAATCGCACTCCATCCATGGCCTGAGGCCGGCCCGTGCAGCACGTAGCTATCGACGTGATCGGTTGCCAGATGCTCCAGTGAACTCGCCATCGACTGCGCTACCTGCACCGCGAATGGCGCAGCGGGATCGTAGGGCAGGCGATGGTCCTGTCCCGGACGGTAAGTAAATTTCGTCTGCAGAAAAAGCTCGTCGCGCTCGACCATCCCAGCGCGATAAGCCGCGGCCAATGCTTCTCCCACGCCGGCCTCAAAATAATGCCGCCGTTGGTTCGCCGTGTCGATTCCGCGGAATCCGGCGCGCAGGGCCATTTCCACGAGGGCCGTTGTTCGCTCTTCTTTCCATGCGGTGCCGTAAAGAAAATTCGGGATCGATTTCGGCGTAGATAAAGCTTGGGAGGCCATCGCGCTATTCTGCCACGAACCAACATATTGCGGATTGGCCGATCAGTGATGCCTATGTGTTAGATTGAGGTGACAGGGGCCCGTAGCTCAGCGGTTAGAGCAGTGGACTCATAATCCATTGGTCCCAGGTTCAAATCCTGGCGGGCCCACCAACCGCTCGACTGTCCGAATTTCAAAAGAAAGGCGCCAGAACTAGCATCATTAGCAGAATCTCGCGCCCATGGGAAAATCTATTCATGCAAAAATTTCTGTTCGCAGCCGCAACTGTATTCGTGTGTGCAACCCTGACCCTGGGCGCAGCCCTCGCGCAGCAAACCCCCACGACAACCTCAAACCCTTCTTCGACCCCGGCTGCGCAGGCTCCAGCCTCACAAACGCCTTCGGCCCCAGCCAAAACGCCATCCACAGCCAAGCCTAAAACGTCCACCGGCGCTGGCGCGCCGCTTACATTGAAAACGCAAAAAGAGAAATTCAGTTATGCCGTAGGAATGAATCTGGGCGAGAGGTTCAAAAAGGACGGCGTTGACATTGATCCGGCGATCCTGTCGCGCGCCATCCGAGACACGCAGGCAGGCCGCAAGACGCTGCTTACCGACGACCAAGCCCGCGAAGCTATTATGTCGGTGCAGAAAGACGTCATGGCCAAGAAGCAGGAAAAAGACAAAGAAGCCGCGGTCGCCAACAAGAAAACCGGCGAAGCCTTCCTTGAGGCCAATAAGAGCAAAGAAGGTGTAAAGGCCCTGCCGGACGGCTTGGAATACAAGGTTCTGACGGAAGGCACCGGCCCCAAGCCGACCAAAGACGACAAAGTTTCCGTCAATTATCGCGGCACTTTGATCGACGGCAAAGAATTCGACAGCTCCTACAAGCGCGGCCAACCCGCCACTTTCCCCGTCACCGGCGTGATCAAAGGCTGGACCGAAGCCCTGCAACTCATGCCTGTCGGCTCGAAGTGGCAGTTGTTTATTCCATCCGACCTGGCTTATGGCGATCGAGGTGCAGGGGCGGATATCGGTCCCAGCGAAACTTTGATTTTTGAAGTCGAACTGCTTTCGATTTTGCCAAAGGACCAAGCGCAACCTCAGGGAGCCGCTCAGGAGAAAAAATAACAGGCGACGGAAGTTTTGGCCGCGGGACTTAACCGCCTGCGGCCTACTCCTGGTCCGCAACCCGCGCCAATGTAGTAATCTTTAAAGAGAAATTTCTGATACAGGGAAGGCTATGGCGCACACTGTATTCTGCGTGAAACTAAAAAGGGATCTCCCCGGGCTCGACGAACCGCCCTTCGATAACGAACTCGGCCGCAAGGTCTACGACAACGTCTCGCAAGAAGCTTGGAGAATGTGGACCGAGCACTGCAAGATGCTGCTCAACGAATACCGGCTGAACCCCGCCCGGCGAGAAGATCAGGAAGTGATCGTGAAGCAGCTCGATCAGTTTTTCTTCGGCGAAGGTGCAGCCCCGCCGAAAGAATATGTGCCGCCGTCGCACTGATACTGGCTAGGAGTGCTCCGTCTTTCCTTCCAGCAAATTCAATGCATGAGGGATGAGATCGATCACTGCAGAAAGTGATTCGACGGCACCGCGAGGACTTCCGGGAAGATTCAGAATCAATGTGGTGCCCAGCACGCCGCACACGCCACGGCTCAGGGCGGCGAACGAAGTTTTCTTACTGCCTTCTATTCTCATGCGCTCGGCCACACCGTCGAGTAAGCGATCGCAGATCGCCCGCGTAGCTTCAGGTGTGACATCGCGGGGCGAAATGCCGGTACCGCCGGTGGTCACAACGAACCGCGCGGTCGCTACCAGATCGAGCAGCGATTGCCGAATCTGTTCGGAATCGTCGGGGACGACGCCCGTTTGCGTGACCTCGAACCCCGCTTTCGCTAATACTTTCGCAACCTCGGAGCCCGATACGTCTCGCCGCTCGCCGCGCGCGCAGGAGTCGCTGATAGTGAGCACAGCCGCAGTAAAGGATGCGGCGTCCGACATCGTGGATTGTTTTCGGGAAGATCGTGCATGCACGACGCGATGAGATGTGGACCGGGATTTCGGCATGGGCTTCGAATACAGGATCTCAGCTATCGAGGAGAACATCATCATCTTCTTGCGATGACCGGCCGTTCGCTGAGGCGGTACCGCTAGTAACTGGAGAAGCATCGGGGGCTGACGCATTTTCCGGCACATCGGCGCCGGCATCGCGTTGCGCCTCATCGAGCAGCCGCAAGCCTTCCATCAGCAGGCCCTGCGTATTCAGCTTCGTGGTCTCCTGGTCAGTTTTGCCCTCGAAATCGAGTTCGAAGTTGCCTCCCGTCCAGCGCAGAACTTTGAAGACAGCCTCGTCACCGGTCAAAGAGCCGTAAGTCGCATGCTTTACCTGCCCTTCGGCAAAGAAAACTTCGCACTTCTCGGCGCCGTTGTTGAGCTTGAGCTGGCAGCTTTTGCGTCCCATCTCAAGCGACTGCATCAGGTCGATCACGTTCATTTGCGAAAGATTGCCACGCACTACGCCATCCGATGGCGCTGTCTTCGACAATTTTTCGAGAGCGATTCGATCGAGCGTGCGCTTGATGCGTTTCGTAGCTTCTTTCAGGAAGAATGGCTTGGCCAGATAATCGTCGGCGGCGTCTTGCGGAGAAAGCCTCTCATCAATGTCTGCCCGGCTGGCCATCAAAATCGTCGAGAAATTCGCCGTCGCCGGACGGCTCTTCAATCTTTCCACCAACTGCCGTCCATCCATTCCCGGCATGCGATAGTCGGCCACGAGCAAGTCGGGCGGATCGTCCACGGCCTTCAGCAGAGCATCCGCGGCGTCTCCCGCCGAAACTACTTGTGCAAAAGGAGTCAGCGCTTGTTTCAGCATCTCCAACACCATCGGATTATCGTCAACCAATAGTAGCTTGGTGTCGTTTGCCATGATTACTTTTTGCGCCGGTACTCTCCACTCTTGCCGCCGCTCTTGCGTACGAGCACGATCTCGCGAATTTCCACGCCCTTGTCGACGCCCTTCACCATATCGTACAAGGTCAGCGCCGAAATGCTTGCCGCCACCAGAGCCTCCATTTCGACTCCAGTTTCCGCGGTGGTCACCGCTTTTGTGGTAATCGCGACGCCATTCTCGCACAGCCGCATATCGACGGCAACGTGCGCCAGCGGCACATTGTGGCACATAGGGATAAGCTCCGGCGTGCGCTTCGCCGCCATGATTCCGGCAATACGCGCGACTTCCAGCGGATCGCCCTTGGGATTTTCCGGCAACGCCTTCAGCACGGCAGGAGTTAGCACAACGAATGCGCTGGCCTCGGCCTCGCGCCGCGTAGCCGATTTGCCCGACACATCGACCATGCGCGCGCGACCGCCATCATCGTAATGCGAGAGCTTATTTGACATGCGGAACTTCTATCTTACATGCGACGCGCCCGCAGCCTGTATGCAAGCCGCGTCAGGCAGTCAGCGCGGCATGACCGCAACCCACTCGCCCGCCGCGATCCGGTCGCGATCGGGTGGAATGACAATGTAGCAATTGGCCCTCGCCTGCGCCGCGATGTCTCCCGAGCCCTGCCAGGGCACAAGTTCCACATACGTATCTTCATGCTTTCCAGAAAGTATTGCCGGAAGAAAGCGCCGCAGGCCCGTCTTAACCTTAATTTCAGACTTTGCTCGTGAGTGCAAGAACATCAGCGGCTGCGGCCGCATCCCCGCCAGAGCTTCGATCATGGGCCTGGCGAACAGTTCGAAAGTTACCATGGTCGAAACCGGATTGCCCGGCAGCCCAAGAAAATAGCGCGCGGATTCTGCCTGCGAACGTTTGCTATGGGAGACTCTTCCGAATACCACAGGCTTTCCCGGCTGAATCTTTGCGCCAGTAAAAAAGAACTCAGCATTTAACTCGGCGAGCACTTTTTCCACCAGATCGTAACGGCCCATGGAAACGCCGCCAGTCATGATCAACAACTCCGACTCGAGCCCCTGCTCAATCAGTTCACGCAAGCGTTGCGGCTCGTCTGGCGCAATCGGCAATAGCACCGGCTCGCCGCCAGCATTCCGAATCTGCACAGCGAGGGAGTAGCTGTTCGAGTTGCGAATCTGGGCCGCGCCGGGCTGCGCATCGACGGGAACGATCTCGTCACCGGTGGTGAGCACCGCAACCCGCGGTCGCGCAAAAACTTCTACCCGCGCTTTGCCGACCGACGCTGCTAAAGCAATCGCTGCCTCGTTCAACCGTGTGCCGCGATCCAGCAGCAAGGCTCCGCATTTTGCCTCTGCTCCCCGCGGCACGATGTTTTCTCCGATGGAAGTACTCTTTGAGATGTCAACGAACTCGTCACAAGCGGAAGTGTATTCGACCATCACCACGGCGTCCGCGCCCGGCGGCACCGGCGCTCCAGTCATGATCGAAAAGGTTTCGCCGGAATCGACAGATCCAGTTGCCAGCGCCGAAAGCCCGGCTTTGATCTCCCCAATCACCCGTAAGCGCCCCGGAACGGCTTGCAGGTCGGCCGCACGCACCGCATATCCGTCGCGCGTGGCCCGCGCGAATGGAGGAGCGTCGCGATCGGCCGTGATTTGCTCGGCGAGAATCCGGCCCGCAGCCTGCAGCAGATCGACCGCCTCTTGCCCGCGAGGCGATAGAGACGCAGCCTGCACCTCGACCACACGGCGCGCCTCTTCGAAGCTGAATACCAACGAATTCGCCGGGCCGCTATCCATTACGGAGTTTCAACCTAGAATCGGCAGCGCTCGCGCTCTCTTTTTTGTGGCCGTATAAATCGCATTGCACAATGCCGGCGCGAGCGGAGGTACCGAAGGTTCCCCGATGCCGGTGGGCACTTCAGGACTCGGGACGGCATACACCTCCACCACAGGAGACTCGTCCATTCGCACCGGTACATAATCATCGAAATTGCCCTGCACAACGCGGCCGTTCTCGACGGTGATCTTCGCCCGCAGCGCGTTGGAGAGCGCGTAAACGATGCCGCCCTGAATCTGCTGCTCCAGAATGCCCGGATTCACCACCTGCCCGCAGTCCACAGCAGCGATTACGCGGTGTACTCGCGGCGTATCGTTTTCCATGCTGATTTCGACCACTTCCGCCATGTACGAAGAAAAACATCCGAAGCATGCGATTCCACGAAAACGTCCCGTCGGCAGCGGATTCTTCCATTCTGCCTTTTCCGCCGCCAACTGCAGCACGCCGCGCATACGAGCCGTGTGCCATGTGGTGGTGAAGTATTGAATGTCCTGATCTTTCGCCAGCATCTGCAAGCGGTATTCGAACGGGTCTTTACCCGCGGCGACCGCCAACTCATCGATAAAACTTTCGCTGGCGAATGCAGCCTGCAGCGCATAGACCGAGCGCATCCACCCCAGCGGCACCGGGGTTTCGGCGAGAACGTATTCCAGCGAAACATTGGGCAACGGATAGAGAAACGCGGCTTCATCCGGCAGATCGGGATCGATGCCGTTCGGTCCAGGCTGCCCTTTTTGGCCGCTGATAGAAGGTGCAATCAAGCGATGCGTAAACGCCACCGGCAATCCCGCGCCATCGAGTGTGGCGCTGAGTTGATGCAAACTGGCCGGGCGATAGGTTGAGAAGCGCATATCGTCTTCCCGCGTCCAGATCACCTTCACCGGGGCGCCGCCATCAGCAGTGATCTTGGCGTCATACAGCGCCTTGGAGACAACCGCCGCCTCGACCGCATAATCGTGTTCCAGGCGTCGTCCAAATCCCCCGCCCATCAAAGTCACACTTACTTTCACGCGATCGGGATCGAGCCCGACCGCCTGCGCCACCGAATCGCGGCAATCCTGCGGAACCTGCGTAGGTGCCCACAGTTCGCAACTCGCTCCTTGATAATTCGCGGTGCAATTTCCCGGCTCCATAGGAGCATGCGCCATGAACGGCAATCGATACTCAGCCGTAATGGTGCGACCCTTCGCCTTCGAGACGTCGCCCACTGAAAATAAACTTGCGCCCTTTTTCGCAGCTGCCTGCTTCAGCGAGTCGATCACGGCGGCGGTGTTCAGGTTTTTGTTGGGACCGTCGTCCCATTTCACGTTCAACAGGCGGCGGCCTTCCATCGCCGCCCAGACAGCATCGGCGACCACGGCGACCGCGGCGTCCCCCACTTTGCCTACATATTTGACGCCGGAAATTTTCTTCGACTCCGCATCGTCGAAGCTCACCAGCTTTCCACCGATCACCGGACAGCGTGAGAGCACAGCGTATTTCATCCCCGGCATGCGGAAGTCGATTCCGAAAACGGCTTCCCCCTTCAATTTGGCCGGCGTATCGACCCGCGACAGCCTTTGCCCGACAATTTTGTAATCTTTGCTTTGCTTTAAGGGAACATCCGTAGGAATCGGCAGAGTTACCGCTTTGGCGACGAGCTCTCCATAGCTTAGTCGTCGGTTCGACGCCGTGTGTACGACCGACCCACTCTGCGCCACACATCCCGATCGCGGCACACCCCAAGTCAACGCCGCCGCGGTAATCAGCATCTCGCGGGCCGCCGCTCCCGCTTTGCGCATCGGATCCCAAGTCGTGCGCACGCTCGCGCTGCCGCCCGTGGTCTGATCGCCGTAAAGCAGGCTCGCCCCTGCCTGCTCGATCTGAATCTGCTTCCAGTCGGCTTCCAATTCTTCCGCCAGTATCATCGGCAGGGCGGTGCGCACACCCTGCCCCATTTCCGAGCGGGCCACGACAATCGTGACTTTGTTATCGGGAGTAATTCTCAAATAAGCGTTGGGCGAGAAGACTTGCGCGTTCGCCTGGCTTTTGTGAGGAAGGTAAAATCCGATGACCAATCCCGCTCCCGCAGCCGCTCCCACGGCCACAAACTCACGTCGGCTCAGCGGGCTCATCGCGCACCTCCCGTACCAGATTGCGCGGCACGATGGATCGCTTTGCGGATTCGTTCATAAGTTCCGCAGCGGCACAAGTTGCCGTTCATGGCCTGAGTGATCTGATCATCCGTGGGAACCGCGCTCTTGGCCAACAAAGCCGCCGCAGCCATAATCTGCCCGGTCTGGCAATATCCGCATTGCGCGACTTCTTCGGTGATCCAGGCCTGCTGCAGCACGTGTAAACCGTTCGCCGAAAGTCCTTCAATGGTCGTAATATTCTTGCCCGCAACCTGCGAAACTGGAGTCGAGCAAGACCGGGTCGCATTTCCCTCCACGTGTACAGTGCAGGCGCCGCACAATCCCGCGCCGCAACCATATTTCGTTCCCGTCAGTTCCAGCGTATCGCGCAGCACCCAAAGCAGCGGCGTTTCGGGCGCGACCGTTACCCTTTTCTCATTACCGTTGACGAGGAGCGTAAATTCCGCCATGGATTTTCCCAGAGAACCACCATCATCCTACTCAAGCCAAACCTAAACTGGAATAGCAATGCTTTTTCGGCGACTAAAAGCCGCGCCCTTTCGGAACTGAGTTACACCCGAGCGCTTCAGCAAACTAAAGCCGCATGATCATTCTGTCGATCAGGAAGTATAGGAGAAAGCCGCCTGTGCGAGCTCGCGACCGACGTCCGGCTCCGAAGACTGCAGCTCCGGAAGAGCGCCGCCTTCAGGCCCGCTTCAAAATAGAAGTTGGCATCACCATCAGCTGCCGCACGGCCGGCACCATGAGGGGACACACTGTGGACATCAGCGAATCCGGCATTTCAGCCATATTAGCCATCGAAGTGCCGGTGGATGAACTGGTCGAACTGAACTTCACGGTGCCTTTGGGCAAGGTCAGTATCTATGCGATGGTCCGGCAACGCACGGCCTTTCGATACGGATTTCAGTTCGTAAACTCGGAGGCGATTCGAGACCTCATCCGGCCGACCTGCCGCCAGCTCGCCGTCGAACAGGCACTGCTGGAAGTTTAGCTGCACGCCGGGTGAAACTCCAGCTACTTCAGCTCCGCCAGTTTTTGCGTGGCCATCTGCATGGCTTCCGGCCCGGGATTTTCCTTTTTAATCTGCTCGTAGAGCCGCTTGGCATCCAGGGGCTGGTTGTTGTTCTTATAAAGTTCGGCGAGCTGCAGCTCGGCGGTTGCCTTACTCACCGAAGCTGTTGGGTGGTTGATCAGGTCCTGGTACAGGGCGATAGCGGCTTTCGCGCGGTTCGTATTCCCCTCAAGCTGGGCCAGGGCAAGCTTAGCGACGGAAGCCAGTTCTTTATTGCCCTTGTCGGCAGCTTCTTTGAAGTATTTTTCCGCCGCGGCATTGTCGCCTTCGCTGGCCGCAGTTACTCCCAGAAAATACCGCGCCATATCAGCCGTGCGGGTATGGGAGTATTTGTCGACGATGGCCTGAAATTGCTTGCGAGCAGTCTCGGAACGTTCTTTAGCCGACGCGAAGCTGGGCACTTCGGGCTGCGCGGGAGTTCCCGCCGGGCGCAACGGCATTTCCAAAGTGCGCACTGCCTGTGAGAAATCGAAGCTGGCTTTTTCGTCCTGGGTGCTCTGGTAGTACCATCCGCCGCCGAGCAGCGCGGCCACCACGGCAATGGCAATTACGCCGGCAATCAGGCTGTTACGGTGCTCCACGCTCCAATGCGCGGTCTTCTCGGCCGCTCCAATGGTGACCCGGCTGAATGTATCGGTTTTAAGTTGATGGCGTGTCTCTGCGCGCACGGCTACCTTCCCGTCTCGATCTTAAGTTAGGTCTTTTGTGATGGCTGTCCGTCTAGGCGGGCCAGAGTCCTAGTGTATCAGCCGCAAAATCGCACCGTCAAAGGCACGATGGCTAGCGGGCTCCCTTGACTTTGTCATTCCGAGCGCCTTTTTTCTGGCGCGAGGAATATGCTTTTCCAATGGCGGATCGCTAAAGCCAAGGTCCGTCAACCGCAAAGACGCCAAGAACACGCAAACGACGACCCAAGAAATACAAGTTCTCCCGAGCCTAGCGTTGCGCTTCTTCGAGCAGACCCTGCTCAAGCTTTTCCTGGCACTCGATGCAGTGGCGCGTCCAGGGCACAGCCTCCAGACGCTTGGCATTGATTTCCTTGCCGCAATGGATGCACTCGCCGAAACTTCCCTCGCGAATCCGCACCAGTGCCTTTTCCACCATCTGCAGCAGCTGCCGCTCGTTGTTGCTCTGGCTGAACAGAAATTCCTTGGTGTACGAACTTGCCGCCCGGTCGGCGATGTCCTGGGCGGTATCTTCGTCGGCCGTTCGGCCGTCGGCCTGGGTGCGCGACACGGTGCGGCGCAAATCCTGCTGCCGCGTTTCGAGCCGTTTCTTGAATGCTTCCAACTTCTTCTTGTCCATAGGATCACTTCTAAAATCGCGTGACGTTCCCTACTCCTGCTTTGAGGTTAGGGCCAAACGCAAATGATAAGCGCCAGAAATAAGATGCGTCAACCGTCGCGGCGGTGCACAAAGATCGAGTGGCGGGAATTGGGAAGTAAATGGCAACCATTTAGCACGGCCATCGCTCTAACGCCGGTCGCCCCGGCCGTATCTGGGATTGCGGAAGTCGAGGATTTTGGCTGTCGTTCCGGCTATTTGAGGCCCAAACCAATCGCGACCCTTTGTGTCAGAGCCCCGCAAGCTCCGGTGACCATGGTAGCGGGGTTCCCAGTGGCTCCCCCGCTGCCTTAGTAAAAGTCAGCGTGGAGGCTCCATTCGCGGCGCACCTGGGATGAGCGTCGGGGTCAGCGAGAATCCCTCGACATTTACAGTCAGGTTTTGTTGTTGAGTAATGTTCTCGCCCCTGGCGCTGACAGTAACGGTATCGCTGCCAGGCTTTGCCTTGCTCGTGCTCGTTAGTTTGAGCAGCGTCTTGCCGCTGCCGGGAGCCGCAATGCTTGCGGGCGTGAAGGTGGCAGCTACGCCGCTGGGCAAGCCGGTAACCGAAAAGGAAACCGCTGCATTGAATCCGCCGACGACAGTTAGCGTCAGAATAATGCTGCCACTCGATCCGGCGACGAACGAAACCGAAGTTGCCGAAGGCGAAATGTGCAGCGCGGGGATGGCCGTTCCGTCTTTCCAGTGATTCACCAGGACTGCAGCATCGACCGAACCGAGTCCGGTAGCGCGATCGTAGCCCACAGTCGCATTAAAGCCGGCTTGGCCCGGAACGCTGTTGTTTCCAGCGGTGATGTCATGGAAAACAGCGGCGCCTCCTGCAGCCTGCCGTGTTGCCAGCGGATAGAGAACGGCGACCGCGTCGCCCACGCGGGCGGCTTCGCTTTGAACGACCAGTGCCATCAGCCCCGCAAAAGAAGGCGACGCCGCAGACGTTCCCCCGACCGCGTACAATCCGCCCTCCTGCTCGATCATGTAGCCGTCGTGTCCCGCCGCAGTCAGCGAAACGTCGGGAACGTCGCGCCTACCATCTGCAGGCACGCCAGTACCGGTTTGCCACGAAGGTTTGTTGTATATGGAACTGGCTCCGCCACCGCTGGCCCACAGTCCACTTTCGGGGCTTTCATTCCATGCAACTTCGGGAATGTAGCTGAGTGCCGAGCCTTGCGCGCTCGAATTACTTGTCGACCAGTACAAGGACGCATTCGAGTCGTTGAACTCGGTGCCTCCCACGCAAATGCTGTAAGGGGTCGAGCACAGGCCGTTGATTCCAAGGCCATGGGTCGCGGTTGCCGACGAAGGCGAATCGCATCCCGCGGCGCCGCTATCGCCTGAGGAAACAAAGACGGTAATTCCCTCGGCAGCCGCCTGCTGCCACAAGCTGTTCAGGAATCCATTGCCCGATGATCCCAGCGCCGCCTCGCAAAGTCCGAAGCTGGTGCTCATCACCGGAGCTACGTTGTGGTTCACGATGTATTGCGCCGATAAATCGACTCCATCGCTCGAGTTCGTCGATTTCGACACGACGAACTTAATCGTCGCCATCGGCGCCACCGCGCCCGACCACTCCGCATCGAGATCGGCCTCGGTCTCTTCGCCCGAGCTGAAAATTCCCGGGTCGGTTCCGTTCACAATGATCTGCGGATTGTTGGCCGGCAATCCAAAATACGTCCGAAATTGTTCGACATCCGCTAGCTTAATGTTCGACCGCGCCACGATCGCGATCGACTGCCCAATTCCGTTAATCGCCTGCTGATACAACGGATTCACGTCATAGATTGTCGCGAAGTCTGCCGGCGCAAGAAAATGCCAGCTCGCGCTGGTGTAATCGGGCGAAATCTGGCGAACCGACTTGTGCATCGGCTGGCTATAGAAATCGTGCAGGGAAACCACTCCGCCCACCACCCCGGCCAGCGCCATCGGAATTTCCGGATCTTTCACGTTGGCATGGTGCAATTCTCCGCCGACGTCGTAAACGTGAATCGCAGTATGAAACGCCGATTCCACCTGCGCCGCATTGCCGCTGAAAACAATCGCACGCCTGCCCGCGGCCACCTCGTCAAGCTGCATGCCGTGGCCCTGCAGCCATTCGGTAATCTCTTTTACATCGCTGAGTGAAACTCCAAAGCTCTCGCCGTATTGCTCAGGAGTAAGCCACTGCCGGTAGGAAGGAGATTCGGGATTGTTCTGCGCTAACAGCAGTTGCTGCAGCGCCGCATCCTGCTCCGGATCGGGCAGGAGGACCAGAATCATATGTTGCATGGGGAAATCCGGAGCAACCGCTCCGGCATCGAATTGCGCAACTGCCAGAGGATGGCGGTTTCCACGCAACGTTACGCGCTCCGCATCGTCGATAAATCCGGTGATGCGGTCCTTGGGTTGGACATAAAGCGGATTCGCCTCATAAGCCTGGGCCACGCTGGAACTCGCCAGCCATGAGAACAAAATAATTGTCAGCCCCTGCGACACCCATCGACGTACGGGGATAAATGCGGCAAAGAAATGTGACATCGAGCCTCCGGGCAAAACACGCCCTGGAGAGACCATCGACTGCCGCGCTGCACACTTGAGGGATTGTCCTTAGGTTCGGATAACGGCAGTCACCACATGACGTGTTGAAACTAGGCAGGCAAATGGCGGGGATGAAGATTCCTCAGTGTAGACTGTGCGTCTTCCGCGTCACGAAGTCCGCGGAAAGCACAAGACGCGAATCCTATTCATCCTGTTTCTTCAGCTTACTTACAAGATTCTTTATCTCTTTTTCCCGCGTGATATTCACCACGCCTTTGGCATCGTCGTAAAGGCTTTCGCGCAACAAGTTGATAAGCCGGGCCTTGACTTTTGCCCGCCCCATTACGGGAGCGGGAATACTCAGTACCTGTGGACCCGGGGACGAACACGCTAGAGGGCTCCCACTGACCGCAAGCGAGCTACTAAGCTGCGACTCTCTTGAAATTGGGCCCAACTCCTGCGCGCCAGCCAAAGCAGACGCGAAAACAACCGCCAGCAATGCCGCGAAACTCTTTGCCACATTTCTACCCCCTTTGCGTTTCCGCAAAGTTGTCCGGAATCGGTCTTTACGATCTCCATCGGACAAGAAAGATGAGAGCTTGAGTCGGGCTGTTGTCGCCTACAGCAAGGCAATTTCGGCTTTAATGCCTTCCCGGTATCGGGATTCAAAGACCTTCGTCAATACGTCAAACGCAGGCTGTTACGAAACTCGAAGGTCGGGCGGGAGAAGTTGGGACAAGAAAAGCGATGTCATCCCGAACTGTCCGAAGGACTGGTGAGGAACCTTATTTAATTCCGAACCGGCAACTGCGGTTGAGCGGGTCCCATCGCGCGGAGTTCGCAACAAAGCGCGACAAGAGCCCGGAGGGCGCGCCAGACAATAGCCCTGGTCGCAAGGTTCGCAAAGAACTGCCGAGGCTCTCTGCCGCGGTCGGCGAAACCCAGATTCCTCGCTTCGCTCGGAATGACAAATCTGCAAGCTCGCAAAGGCAAAGCACCCCGGCATGTCGAACTCTGCCGTTTATCTCGGCAGGGGTTCTTTCATATTGGTCAGCGCGTATGCCAGCACAGCCATGGCGGCGGCATTCTCCCGCAGTTCGGCAGGGACCACTTTATCGAGCGTGTCTGCGGCCGTGTGATGATAATTGAAGTAAGTACGCGAATCCTGCATGATCCCGAAGGCCGGAACGCCCGCCGCCGACATGCCTTCAATGTCCGCTCCCGGAGAAAATGAACTGGGCTGCAGAAGAGTCGCACCAATGCTCATCAGGACGCTTTGCACCGGCCGCAACGCTTCAGCGGTTGCCGCAGGAGCTTTGAGATCAAACCCCAGCGGATGCGCCGCTCCTGCGTCGCTTTCAATCGCAGCCACGTAGTTGGGGAAGTCCTTATTATGTTCCCCGGTGTAGGCTTTGCTGCCCGAGCCGCCGGTTTCTTCGTCCATCCAGGCGATCACTCGCAACGTGCGCGCCGGGCGCAAGTGCAGCCGTTGCAGCAGCTCCGCAGCTTCCATGGCAACAACAACTCCCGCACCGTCGTCAATGGCTCCCGTTCCCAAATCCCATGAGTCGAGGTGTCCGGAAACGATGACAATCTGCTCGGGATGTTCCGACCCCTTAAGGTCCGCAACTACGTTATAGCTGATCTCGTCGCCCAGCTTCTGCGGGGTCAGAAGCAGGTGCATCCGCACTTTTCCCTGGGATGATAGATGGGCAATCAAGTCAGCATCTTCCGCCGTCACCGCTGCCGCCGGAATGCCCGCTGGAAAGCTGAATCCAGTATGCGGAAGCCGGTAATCGGCGCTGCCCACGGAGCGCACCAGGCACGCGACCGCGCCCAGGTCCGCGGCAGCCTTCGGACCCGCCGCACGGTAGCGCACGGCGTCTCCGTAGGAGGCAAACGCGTACCCCGCTTCGGCCTTGTGCTTATCGAACAGTTCATTAAACAGGACAATTTTTCCCGCGACCTTGCCGCTGCCCAAGGCCTGCAGCTCATCGAAGGTGTCTACCGTAATCACCTCGGCAGTCAGCCCTTCGGCTGGGGTCGCTGTACTCCCACCCAACGCCGTCAGGACGATCTTCTGCGTCGTCGCCGGAACCATCCCCGGATATTCCACCAGAGCCGCAGTCTCGGCTCCGCGCACCCAGTGTGGAACCGTCACCGGCTCCAGGTGAACGTCGAGCCCTAAATGGCGCAGCTCGTCAGCCACGTACTGAGCCGCTGCGGTTGCTTGGGGCGATCCCGTCGGGCGCGCTCCAATGTTCTCGGTGAGGTGAGAAAGCACGCGGTAGGCATAATCGTCATTCAGCGCCGCCGATTTAATCGCCGAAAGCTGTTGCAACAGCAGCGGAGGGAAATTCTGCTGGACGCTGGCCGGCATCTGCAGCGCATTCGCCACGAATGGGGGAAACTGCGTTGCCGTCGGTTGCGGCGGAGCGGCCTGCGTTTGGGCGCGCGCAATCGACATTGCCACAACGGTGCAGAGTACGGTCAGAAGGGCGGAGATTCGAGCTCTCATCATAGATTCAGGCAGTGTATCTGACTG
>Ga0181522_10001338_pt1 | contig 15164 bp, 8 predicted proteins | sample PEATcosm2014_Bin_27_FD_121103 | JGI IMG/M metagenome (GOLD analysis project Ga0181522, IMG submission 121103) | Peatland microbial communities from MTU Mesocosm Facility, Houghton, MI, USA - PEATcosm2014_Bin05_10_metaG | ecosystem: Environmental > Terrestrial > Soil > Wetlands > Peat | place... | reverse complement strand
CGTGACCTGACGGCGAAGAAAATTTGCGAACTCGCCATGCAGGGAGACGATTGGGCGAGGCATGCTGTCAAGAATGAAAGCCGCTATCTCGGCCTCGGGATCGCAAATCTGGTGACGATGTTTGCCCCGGACATGATTGTGCTCGGTGGCAGCGTCATGAAGAGCGCGATCCTGTTTCTGGAGGATATCCGCAGAATCATTGCGAGCTGCTGCGGTTTCGTCCCGTTCGACAGGACAGAGTTAACCTTGACTTCGCTCGGCGACGATTCGAACTTGATCGGGGCCGCGAGGGTCTGGTACCACCACTTCGGAGCCGGGAGCGGTACGCGTGCCAGTTGATTTGTCTTTCATTGACGGGCCATATCTTCGCGACATTCTCGATCAGCCGCGTGCTCTCGAAAGAACCCTGTTGGGACTGAAATTGTCTGAGGGTCTGCATCGAGTTGCACGCCGACTACAAGAGGGCAAGTTCAAAATCATTGTCCTGACAGGAATGGGCTCATCATTTCATGCGCTTCACCCTCTGAACATCGAACTCATCCAGCATGGTTTAACGGCCATCATGGTTGAAACTTCCGAGCTTCTGTATTATCAGAGCCATCTCTCTGATTCCGAGACTCTTATCGTCGCCGTTTCTCAGTCAGGTCAGAGCGTCGAAGTGGTCCGGTTGCTGGAGATGAATGCAGGCAAGTCCCCCATTGTCGCGATTACGAATACTGCAGACAGTGCGTTGGCGAAAGGCGCCGATGCCGCAGTTATTACGCAAGCGGGAGAAGAGTTTTCGGTTTCGTGCAAAACCTATGTCACTGCCCTGATGGCTTTGCGATGGCTTGGCGAGGTCTTCTGCGGGCGAGATATTCGGCACATACAGCAGCAACTCGAGTGCGCGTGTCCCACAGTTCGCGATTACCTTGCTCAATGGCGGGAACATGCAGAAAACCTCTCGCAGATCCTCGCGGGAACCACGCATCTGTTTCTGATCGGCCGGGGCGCATCGCTCGCGGCAGTTTGGACCGGCGCGCTTATCATTAAAGAGTCCAATCGTTTCTACGCGGAGGGCATGAGTAGTGCGGCATTCCGCCACGGTCCACTGGAAATGCTCAGCGATAAGACTTTCGTTCTGGTTTTTGCCGGGGACCAAAAAACGCGAGAGCTCAACCACAGGCTCTTGGCGGACATTCGCCAAACAGAAGGACGGGCCACGATAGTGGACGAAGACGCGGCGTCACCCTCTTGTTCCGTGCCTTCTACGCCGCCGTCGATCCGTCCCATAGTCGAGATCCTACCAGCGCAAATGGCTACGCTGGCTTTGGCTGCTCTGACGGGTCGTGAACCCGGTCGCTTCGTACTGGCCTCAAAGGTGACGAAGCGGGAATAGACGAATGACCTCAGGTTCCATGCCCAGAAATCATTACATGGTGGCCATCGTATTCCTGACGTATTTCGTCATGTCGTTGCTAACCAATATTCTTGGCCCGCTCGTGCCGGACATCATCAACAGTTTCAAGGTGAGCCTGTCGGCAGCGGCTTTCCTGCCGTTTTGTTTCTTTATCGCGTATGGAGTGATGTCGATTCCCGCCGGCTTCCTAGTCGAACGCTTTAGCGAGAAACCTGTGATGGTCTCGGCGTTTCTGGTGGGCACTGCCGGCTCGCTGAGTTTCGCCTTTCGTCCCAGCTACGAGGTAGCCGTGGTCTCGCTATTTGTGATGGGATCGGCCATGGCCACGCTGCAGACCGCGATCAATCCTTTGCTGCGGATCGCCGGCGGAGAAGAACATTTTGCATTCAATGCGGCGTTCTCCCAACTCGTGTTTGGCAGCGCGTCTTTTCTCAGTCCGTACATGTATTCGTATTTGGTGCTGAGCCTCGGCAAGGAGAACCATAGTCGGAGTCCGCTGCTCACTGTGCTGGCCAAGCTTACACCTGCGGATCTGCCCTGGGCCTCCATGTACTGGATCTTTGCCGTGTTTACGCTGGCTATGGTCGCCCTCCTTTCCTTCAGTCGTTTTCCGCGCGTGGAACTCACCATGGACGAGCAAGTAGGTTCATTAAAAACGTACGGCAGTCTCTTCCGCAACCCGGCGGTTTGGGCTTTCTTTTTTTGCATGTTTGCTTATGTCGGCTCCGAACAAGGCACGGCAAATTGGATCTCCGAGTTTTTGCTGAAATACCACGGCTACGATCCGCATACCACCGGCGCCATGGCGGTTTCATGGTTTTGGGGACTGCTCACAGCTGGCTGCTTCATCGGAATGTTGCTGCTCAAGATTTTCGATAGCCGCTACGTGTTAATCGGAACTTGCATGGGAGGGCTTTTGTGCTTGACGGCGGCCCTGTTTGGCTCGGCGAATGTTTCGCTCATTGCTTTTCCGGCATTAGGCCTTTTTGCATCAGTGATGTGGCCAATTCTGATTTCACTCGCACTCAACTCAGTACCCGAGCACCATGGATCTTTTGCCGGGATCCTGAGCACCGCAATCATGGGCGGAGCCATCGTGCCCGTCATTATCGGGCGCATCGGCGATCACTTCGGACTGCGAGCGGGACTTGCCTTTCTCTACATCACAATCGGGTGCGTTCTAAGCGTCGGTTTCTGGGCAAAGCCACTGATCACAAATGCAACCGTCAATTTCAGGAAGGTGGAAGTTCAGCCAACTCCGTAGGCGCTCTTGTCAGAGCCATCGCCGGAGATGCTCGAATCTCGCGTTCTGCAAGCCAAGGCGCGGTGACCTTGTCCGTATCGTTCGCGGTGCGCTGCATCGAAAACAAAATTGCGTGTTCAAGAGTCGGTTCGGCCTGATCGTCAGGCATCGAAACATCGCTAGCCCAGCACTCATGGTCCGGCTTGCCTACCCCCGCTATGGCGTGCGGGAGAAGGCCTTTTTGTCCGTACGGTGCTAGAGAACAGATGCTGGCAACCACAGGCGTGTAAGCTTCCATGCTCGTGGTAGTAGTACAACGAGTCATGCTATTTTGGTCGGCTTCAGGCAAACCGCAATGAGGGCGCCGAAGTTCCTCGCCGGCTGAAACTCAAGGGTCCGTTGGGGTGGATGCGACGCGAAAATTGAAGGTGGGATATCGAATTGGCTAATAGGCTGGTTGTCTGTCTCCGAATATTAGTTATTACTGGGTGGACTTTGAGCGTGTTGGCGACTTGCGTACTGCTGAACGCGCAAAACGTAGTGTCGACGGGATCACTCAGCGGACGAGTCACCGACCAAAGCGGAGCTGTGGTGCCGGGAACCTCGATTATCGTGCAAAGCCTCACAACTGGCGTACAACAAACTGCCGCGACTAACCACGCCGGGCTCTACCGATTTCCGGTGGTCATGCCGGGAGCCTATTCAATGACAGCAAGCCTCAAGAATTTTCGCGATGTCCAGGTCTGGGTGAAGGTGCTCGTCGGAAACAATACATCGCAGGACATTAAACTGCAGGTAGGAGCGAGCAGGGACACGATTAAAGTAATCGCGACCACCCCGCTTCTGCATCCCGAGGATTCGTCCGCCAGCACGGTCATCGACCGTTCTCTTATCGAAGACTTGCCGCTCAATGGACGAAAATACACCAACTTCATGATGCTTACGCCGAACACCAGCTACGACGGCGACACCGGCTTGGTGAGCATCGCCGGACAACAGGGAGGCGAGGATTCAGGATACGCCAACGGAAATGGTTCCACTACCTTCACTGTCGATGGCTCGAACTCCACCAACAACTATTTCTCCGACATCGTCGGCCGCAATCGCATCCCGTATTTATTTGGCGAGGATTCGATCCAGGAGTTTCAAGTTTCGGTGAGCCCCTACTCGGCGATCTATGGAGGTGGAATTGGCTTCGTCAATGCGGTCACGCGGTCGGGAAGCAACGCGTTCCATGGCAGTGCCTTCTATTACAACCGCAGCTCCGCGTTTGAAGCCAACGACGCGCTCGACAAAGCCGCCGGCAATCCGAAGCCGCAAGACGATTTGCAGCAATTCGGCGCCGGCGTCGGTGGCCCCATCCTGCGCAACCGTCTATGGTTCTTCGCCGATTACGAGCAGCAACTGCACAACAATCCGATTGCCGTCATCAACTCGGTGCTGGCCACGAACCCATCGAACCTGGCTACTTTTTTGGCTAACAATTTCGACATTCCGGCGGGAACTACGCTGCCTGCGCCGAACGGTCCTGTGCCCATCCCGAATGTCGACACCGACACCGACGTGTTGGCTGGCCCTTCTGATCCGTTGTATTCCTTATACCTTCAGCAAGTGTCGAACACCCTCTACGCTCTGAACTCCAACCTCGGTATCAAACCCCGAAAAGGCAACGATTGGGTGCTCACCCCACGGCTCGACTATCAGCCCACCTCCCGCGATCGCCTCTTCCTCAGCTTAAATTTGAACCGATTCGACTCCCCCGGAGGCGTCATCCTTGACCCGACCGTCGGTAACTATGGCACGCAAACCCTGGCCAACGCCGAGGTCCATACCTTCCAAGCCACAGTGGGATGGACGCACACGTTCTCTCCCACAGTCCTGAACGAATTTCATGCCGGCACTTCGCAGGATAACGAAATCGCGACCCCGACCGGTTTGGCTCCGAACACTCCGACGGTGGTTCTAGATAGTCCCACCGCTTTCCTCCTGGGCAACGCCCCTTTCTCAATCGGAAGAGTTTTTGAAAGACAATACTCCTTCTCTGACCGAATCGATTATGTGATCAGCAAACACACCTTGCAATTCGGTTTCGATTTTGACCGCACCTGGGATGCCGATACCGATGACGGCGGCGCCGATCCGAACGAGGCTATCGACTTCGGGTCGCCCCTCGGTCTCTATGAATTTGCCAATCTCGAGTATTTTGCACTCGGCGAATACATCAATTTCAATCAGGCTGCGGGAAGGCCGACTTTTTCTTTTACCGTTCCTTACTACGGATTCTATATGCAGGACACGTTCCACGCGTTTCCGAAGTTAACGCTCGAAATGGGCTTGCGTGAGGACTTCCAAGTCTACCCGCAGCCCGTCGAGAATCCCGCTTTCCCGCTCACCGGCCAGTATCCCAACCACTCTCGACGACTCGCCCCGCGCTTCGGATTCGCTTGGCAGCCCCAGTCAAAGACGGTCGTGCGCGGAGGCTTCGGCATGTTCTATACCAACATGAACGGCCTCAACTACCGCAACGCGGTGATCTCCAATGGTCTGGCTTCGCAGCAGTCTGAAGTAAGTTCCAGTTACAGCGCAAGCCTAGGTTACCCGAACCAACAGGTTCCAACATTCCCTGGCATTCTCCCCGCCAGTTCCCCCCTGTTCGCGGCTTCCGAGGACATTTCCCTGGTTTCTCCGCAGTTCCGGGTGCCCTATATCGGGCAGGTCAGTTTGCAAATCGAGCGCGAGATCTTCGAGAACACCACCTTAACCGTGGGCACCATGTGGAATCACGGTGTACACATAATTGCCGGCAGCGCCTACGATGCGAACCTGAAGCCGTTGGTGGGCACGACCACGTACACCGTCTGTCCTTCCGGCACAACATCGGCGCCGTGCAGTGGATCAACGATCACCTTGCCGAACATGGACAACCGTCTGCTCACCGACGGTCGCATCGCCACCAGTGGCCTCGGCCAGATCCAGGAGCTAATCAGCCCCGCGCAAAACTATTACAACTCTTTATTCGTGCAGGTGCAGCACCGCCTGTCACAAGGCTTCTCCCTGCAATTTGGCTACACTTACGCCAAGAGCATCATGCTCGACGGCATGGACTTCAACAATCAGTTCGACTTCAGTAATACCTACGCTCCTTCGCTCCTCGACGAGCGCCATCGCCTTACAATTGCTGCCGTCTATCGGCCCCGGCTGGAACAACTAACCACTTCCGATGCGGCCCGCCAATTTCTCTCCGGCTGGACTCTGAGCAGCGTCATGGAATTCTCTTCCGGTCGTCCGTACGCCGGCCTCTTGAGTCCCGCATGCACCAGTTCGACTCTGTCATTCAGCAACTGCAACGGTGCCGATGACAACCTGAACGACACCGCCTTCAACGAGGACACCGCAGCTACTGCCGGCGGCATCAATGGCGCTGGCCCCACGCCGGGCATCGGACTGAATTCCTTCTACGGGCCATGGCTAGAGAGAGTCGATGTTGGCTTGGCTCGCAGTTTCGAGATCAGCGAAGGCAAACAACTGCAATTCCTGGCGCAGGCCTTCAATCTCTTCAACCATAGCAACTACTACGTCCAAAACGGAAACGGCATTAACCAGTTGCAGTACAATCCCATCGGCACCAACTGTGGCGACGGCATGTCTATCAACCAACAGTGTTATTTGGTGGCCAATTCGGGTCCAGGCAATTTCGGAACCCTCCAGGAAATCAGCCCCAACGGCCTGGCACGCGCCTTGCAGTTTTCCGCACGATTCACGTTCTGATTTCTGCAGCCAGCATTCGCAGTATGGTTCTTGCCATTGTCTTTTTTGACAATCAAACAGAGCAACAGGTTGGCCGTTAACCTCATGGACCATGAATTACCATGAATGGTTACGCGTGCATCGTTTCCACGGTTGCGCGGGGACAATCCAGCAAAATGCAAGAGCGCTTAGCGGTAGACATATAGCATCGAAAACAACGACCAGTCAAGAAATAAGATAATCGCAAACGCCCAAACAATGGCTGCGTCGAAGCGCTTAGAACTTCCCTACAGAATTCGATTCGAAAGACGCCGCGGTGTATTGAACGACTGATGGCTGACTGACTGCTAGGATTTTACGAAAGGGAACATGGCAAACATCACAAACCATCCGAATCGCATCCATGCCAGTTCCGGACCACTCATTGGGAGCGCAAATGCCACATACACCCCTCCCGATGGCCGATCCGCGGCCTTTCCTCCGCCTGCGGCGATCACCACGTACTGGCGGCCGTTGACTGCATAGGTTGCCGGTGTCGCATTCCCTGCGAACGGCAACGTTGTCTCCCACAAGAGTTCACCCGTGCTCTTGTCGAACGCCCTAAACTTATTGTCGAACTCGGTCGCGGCGATAAACACCAATCCTCCCGCCGTCACGATCGGCCCTCCATAGTTTTCCGTACCCGTATCTCTCATTCCGCTCGCAGCAAGTTCTGGATATTCGCCCAGCGGAATCTTCCAGCGATATTCCCCGCTGTTCAGGTCGATGGCATTCAAAGTGCCCCACGGCGGGGCCACCGCCGGATAGTGATCGGGATCCAAAAACTTCCCGTAACCCGCGAACCGATATGCCGGTCGCGGAGACGGCTCGGTTCCTGCGATTTCTTTGTATTTTCCCGGAAACGGCCTGTCCTCCTTACCTCCGCTCCACACGTATTCCACTACGGCCGAGAATTGATCAAACGGCAACGATGAGAACCCTGGCATTCTGCCCAGCCCGTATTTCAAAATCGTCACTACCTCTTCTCGGCTGTGGCGCTGCGCGATTGTCGCGAGAGACGGTATTTCTGGCGGGGATCCTTCCATGGCCTCACCGTGACAGACCGAACATTGACTAAGGTAAACCGATCTTCCTTCAGATTCTTCGTGTCCGGTATCTTTCTTCAGCAACCCGGTCATGGCTACGTCGTTCGCATTGACGTAAAGGATTCCCGTTTCGCTGTCCACCGCGGATCCACCCCATTCCGCACCGCCGTCAAACCCGGGAAAGACGACCGTTGGCCTGTGAACACCCAAAGGCACGAATTGACCTTCGCTTCGGAACTTCCGGAACTCTTCGATCGCCCAGTCGTGTGCCGCTGGCGTGCGTGTCGTCAGAATATTCGCGGAGAGCCGTTGCCGTGCAAACGGCGCTGGTTTCGTTGGGAACGGTTGCGTGCTCGCGGCTTTTTCACCTGGCACTTGACTGGGAAGAGACTTTCTGTACTCGATTGGAAAAAGTGGCTCACCCATGGCCCGATCAAACAGGAACACATATCCGTTCTTCGTCGTCTGTGCCACGGCATCAATCGTGCGACCGTCGTGTTTGACGGTGACCAGGCTGGGTGCCGACGGCAGATCGCGATCCCACATATCATGTTTGACAATTTGAAAGTGCCACACTCGTGAACCGGTTTCCGCATTCAGGGCGATGAGTGAATTCGCAAACAGATTGTCGCCGATTCGATCAGCTCCGTAGAAATCCGCTGCCGCAGACCCCGTCGGTACGTAGACCAGGCCGCGCTTCTCATCCAGGGTCATCCCCGCCCAGTTGTTTGCTCCTCCGCTGTACGTCCATGCATCTTTCGGCCAAGTGTTATATCCAAACTCCCCGGGATGCGGAATCGTGTGGAATGACCAACGCAGTTTGCCAGTTCGAATCTCGTAGGCTCGAATATCTCCTGGGGGAGCGGGAAGCGTCTCGGGTTCTCGGTCTCCGACAATAATCAGATCCTTGTAGACTACGCCTGGGCTTGTTACGATCAGCGATTGTTTTTCGTAGTTTCCGCGAAGATCTTTCCGCAGATCGATTCTTCCTTGTTCTCCAAACGAACTGATTGCGCGGCCCGTGCTTGCATCGAGTGCGTATACAAAATTCTCGATCCCCGCCAGAATGCGGCGGTCAGTACCCTCTGCCCAATAGGACAATCCGCGGTTAGGCTGTCCTCCCTTCACACCTGTTCCAAACTTCCACAGCTCTTTACCTGTAGCCGCATTGAGTGCAAACACTTCTTGCGACGGCGAAATGCCGAAGAGGACACTGTCCACAATGATCGGACTGGTCTCGAGCCCTCCTGCTTCTTTTGTGTCGTAGGTCCACGCTACCGTCAGATCTTTGACATTCCGTCGATTAATTTGTTGTAACGCGGAATAGTGCGTCCCTCCGGCTCCTCCATAGGCCGGCCAGTCGTTCTGCTCCACCCTGTCATTGGCAGGGGTTTGCAGCCCACGTGTGGCGGACCAAAGCAACAGCAAGAGGGCTACAAACAGAACGGTATTTTTCATTTACTCCCTTTTTTCAACCTTGCTATTTGCTAAAACGCCCAGAAATGCTAACAACCGCGACACGAAGGGTCAACCAATGATGGATTCTCAGATGAGTGCTTGCCTCAGACGTGGTTTACAAGATACTTTGGTCTCGCATGTCGACTTTTACTTCTGGTGGGAGAAAACGTGGGCTTGTCTTGAGACACACCACCCATTCGCAACGCAAAATTATTTCGGAGAAGTGGTTGCATTTCTGGGTTCCTTCGCCGATATCAAATGTCTCGGGGAAATTCTCGACCATAACAAACTTCACGCTCTTCGTCCTTCTGCAGTTCGCGCTCCTTACAGCTTCTCCCGCGGCGACCCCGGCATCCCGACGAGAAGCCTCCGCTACTCCTCTGCTCAAAGCGCTCTTCATCACCGGCGGCGTGTATCACGATTATGACAAGCTCGCGCCTTATCTGACATCACACCTGAGCGAGCTGATCAATATACGATTCGACATAATCAGCGATTTTAAAAAACTTGACAGCAAACATTTTGCAGATGGATATGACTTAATCGTCTACGATTTCTGCCTGGACGATGCTGATCCGATCGCACTCGATCATGCTCTTCAGGTGGGACGCAAGGGGAAGCCTACCGTCTTCATCCATTGCGCCATTCACTCGTTCAGAAATTCCAGCAAGGTCCACGAGTGGGAAGACTACGTCGGCTTGCGCTCCAAATTCCACGATACATTTGGCCCATTTCGAACGCAGAAAGTTACAACTTGCAACTCCATAGTCGATGGCTTTCCCGATGACTGGAAAACCTCCGGGGATGAGTTGTATCAAACCATCAAAGTGCTTCCGAAGACCCAGCCATTAATTACCGCAAAGAGCCCCGCGGATGGCCGGGTCCATATTGTGGCGTGGACTCACAGTTACGGCAGAGCCCGTGTCTTTGCCACGACTTTGGGCCACGATTCTGAAACCGCTGAATCACCTGCGTATTTGCGCCTGCTTGCCAACGGTATCCTTTGGGCATGCGATAAGTTGGACGACGACAGAAATCCCAGATGTGGGTAAGCTCCGCGGATTAAGTCGAGAGTGAACTCAATCACGAATCGAAAATCCATAACGGCGACGGGTGGTCTTCCGCGGGGCGAACAAGCAGCAGGTTTCGCGGCCACAGCTGACCACGAACTCTTCGTCCAGTGGTTTATCGTGGACATGTTCACGAAACGGTCGAAGCCCAAACTCTTCGCGGAATGCTGCCCTTCGATGGGTGATGACTGCGCAGTTGGCGCTTGTCCAGTATCGTCTCACCACCTTCGCAACGTCGGGTGTCTCGTCTCACCTGCAAACTCGCCTTTAGAAAAATGCGACGTTGAGCGCGATGAACATCACGCCAACAATGATTGCATAGAACGCGGGATGAGAATACCAGGGCTCGTTCAATTTCTCCGGACTGATCTGTCCCGGTTCATAAATCAACCCCTGCAGTGTTCCCGCGATCGGTGGTTTCGTCAGAAGAGTTGCAGGAACGATGACCAGAATGCCGCCGACGAACCCCCAGACGGCCATGTAAATATTTGACGCCATCGGCGAGACAAAGGAGATGACATGCAGGCGATAGAGCACATATTCCAAAAGCGCTCCGGAAAGGCCGCCCAACATGCTCAGAAAACCCGCCGTGGCTGAAGGCCGTTTCCATAACATTCCGACCAGAAAGGCAACGAAAAACGGGGAGATGAAAAGGATTCCGATCAGTTGCATGTAGTCCATCAGATTATTGAAATTGAGGACGATATAAGAAGATGCGCACGCGATCACCGTACCCAGGATTGTGGTGGTCCGGCCAACTGTCAGATAGTGCTGGTCGGGTTTGTTTTTGCGCAAATACGTCTGATAAATATCGTAGGTCACAACAGTATTGAATGCCGTAATATTTCCGGCCATGCCTGACATGAAGCTCGCCAGCAGGGCAGTGATTCCAAGGCCGAGCATTCCTTTGCCATAAAAAAGGCTCATCATGACCGGAAGCGCCAGGTTGTAATCGCGCTTTACAATGCCGGGAGCAATCGCCAACGCGAGCATCCCTTGGACAGTGACGATGATTGGAAATAACATTTTAGGAACCGCAGCAACCAGCGGGGTTTTGCGCGCGGAGGACAAATTTTTGGCGGCCATCGCCCTTTGCACTAAAAGAAAATCGGTACACCAGTAAGCCGGTGAGGAGCAAAGACCCAAGCCGACGACAATCACCCACCAGGGCGTGCCCAACGGATCCGAAGGAGCGCCCATTCCTTTCCAGGTGTGGATGTAGCCCTCGGGAAGTTGCGCAAGGAGGCTATGCCAGCCGCCAATGTGATGCAGGCCCAGAAAAGTAAGGGGCAGAAAACCAAGCACAATTAGGAAGAACTGAAGAAATTCGTTGTAGATCGACGAGGACAGTCCACCCCAAAAAATAAAAACCAGCACGACGCCGCCAGCCAGAAGCACGCTCCCAGTAAATGGCCAGCCGATCATGGTTCTACAAATCAGGGCAAAGGCAAACATATCGATGCCGGCCATCAACACTGTGACGATTGCAAAACTGATCGCATTTAAAAGGTGCGCCCGATGGTCGTAGCGCAGGCGCAGATATTCTGGCACGCTGCGAATTCCATTCGAGTAGTAGTAGCGCACCATGAAAAGACCAAGGAAAATCATGGAGGGTACCGCACCCACCCAATACCAGTGATTGGTGCGCATGCCATATTTGGCGCCGTTCGCAGTGTGGCCCAGAACCTCGAGAGCGCCGAGATTCGCCGACATGAAGGCGATACCGGTGATCCAGTGAGAAAAAGATCGTTCGGAGAGCAGAAAGTCTGACGAGGTTTTCATCCGGCTCTTGAGTTTGAAACCAATCCCGAGCACCACGAAGAAATAGGCCGCGATGATCATGCCATCGAGCCAATGCAGTTTGATCAACATGGAGTCAAACCTCGAGCCGTTTCAACAGCCGGAAGGCAGCGAATACTCTCGCACCCTCCCCGATAAAATGTCAATTGATATGCGGAATGCTTGCCGCATTCTGTTTGGAAAAAGTCACAATTGCTGTCCTCGATCCGCTCTCTAGAACTTCAAACGGCGCGAGTGCGTTATCATGTTGCGGAAATGAGTGCGGCACGTGAACGGGGTTCGGCGAAGCGCCCGAAGCGAGAAAAAACTCGGCACGACAAAAGTGTTCTGGCTGTGACCGAGCGGTTATTCGCCACTCTTGAAGCGATCACTCTGTTCCGCGATCGGGAGCCGGCTCTCGATGAAATTACGAAGCGGACAGGATTCCCCAAAAGCACGACGTTTCGGCTACTCACTTCTCTTGAAAAGAGCGGATATCTCATTCAGCGCCAAGAGAGCCGTCGCTATGCTTTAGGAAATCGTTTTTTCGACCTTGTAAACAGTTCTCTTCCCTACCAGCGTTTGATTTCGGTTGCCCGCCCCTATCTCAACTCCCTCATGCTGACCTTTGCCGAATCGGTGAATCTCGGAGTACTCGACAGCGGGCGGGTTGCGCATATTTTTTGCATTGAGAGTCCGATGCCCTATCGCGTTTCGGCAACGATAGGAAATCGAGCTCCGCTGCATTGCACTTCGATGGGAAAGGCTCTCGCAGCGTTTTTATCGAAAGAGGAACTCGACAAGATTGTCATGCAGCACGGCCTTCCTAAACATACGCGTCGCACCATAACGAATCTCAGTGGCCTGATGAAAGAACTGAAAGTGGTGCGCAAAACCGGGGTGAGTCACGACAACCAGGAAGATGTGGAAGGAGTGGAATGTTTCGGGTCGCCAATTTTTGGAACGAGCCCCATGCCAATCGCCTCCATGAGCATCTCCGGTCCCTCGGTCCGCATCGGGCCGCAAACCGAACAGATCAAACGGGCGGTTCGTGAAACGGCGCGCAGGATTTCGATCGCATTGGGTTGGTCATCTGGTCCGATGGAATTGGAGCAAAGAATTCACCATTAGCTGAATTTTTACAGATTCGGCATCCATTCCGAATCTGCCTTGACACGCGAACTCTGGCTGAACAAGAATGGACGGTCGCGCATGGGCGAGTTTAAAGATCAGGTAATCATGGTGACCGGCGGCGGTTCTGGCATCGGTAAAGCGTGCGCTGTCCTTTTCGGTCAAGAGAGAGCAGCGGTCGTTGTGCTCGATTGGGATGAGGACTCTGCCAAAATTACCGTTCGCGAGATCGAAGCCGAAGGCGGAACCGGTCTGGCCATTAAGACCGATGTGGGCGATGCGCAACAAGTAAAAACTTCCGTTGCAAAGACGGCAGAACGGTTCGGCAAAATTGATATTTTGTTCGCGAATGCCGGCGTACAAGAGATCAAGCCGATCGATTCCACAACCGACGAAGAATGGGAGCGGGTCATCTCCGCAAACCTGAGAGGTACATTCCTTTGCTGCCGTGAAGTCGTTCCTCTCATGCGCCGGCGCCGATCCGGGTCCATCATCATTGCTTCCTCCGGACATGCCTTCCAGAGCTACGCTGGCTATGCGGTGTACGCCGCGAGCAAGGGTGGTCAACTCGCGATGATGCGGGCTATGGCGATCGACTGTGCGAAGGATGGAATTCGCGTCAACTGCGTGATTCCAGGAGCGACTGAAACCAAATTGATTCGCGCACATTTCGAGAACAATCCGGAAGAGAAGGTGCGTCTGCTCTCCAAGATTCCGATGGGGCGGCTGGCAACTCCAGAAGATATTGCGCGTTCAGTTCGGATGCTGGCTTCGAAAGATGCGGCGTACATCACCGGAACATCGTTGGCCGTCGATGGCGGTCTGCTGGCGCAAGGCTGACCGCTTGCGGGCATTTCTATTTTGTGAGGGATAACAATTGTCGTGAAAAAAGCAAAAGTGCCATTACGGAGTGAGATCTGGTTCAACGATCCAAAAGATCCAGGCGAAACCGCGGTCTATATCGAGCGTTTCAGCAACTACGGGATCACGCGCCAGGAGTTGCAATCGTCGCGCCCGATTATTGGAATTGCGCAAAGCGGCAGCGATGTCGTTCCCTGCAATCGCATTCATCTCGCTCTGGCAGAGCGCGTCAAGGCGGGAATTCGAGATGCCGGCGGTGTTCCGTTGGAGTTCCCTACTCATCCTCTGCAAGAAAGCTGTCGTCGACCAACGGCTGCGCTGGATCGTAATCTTGCATATTTGGGCCTGGTGGAAATGTTGTGCGGTTATCCCTTTGACGGCGTCGTCATCACCACTGGTTGCGACAAGACCACCCCTTCGGGCTTGATGGCTGCGGCAACAGTGAATCTTCCTGCGATCGTGCTGTCTGGTGGTCCGATGATGGACAGTTACGTCAACGGCAAGTTGGCGGGAACCGGCATGGTTTTGTGGGAGGCGCGCCGCCAGCTTGCCGCTGGAGAGATTTCAAACGAACAACTCCTAGATCAAGTGGTTGCAGGCATTCCGAGCGCCGGTCACTGCAACACCATGGGGACCGCGCTCTCGATGAATTCGCTGGCGGAAGCGCTGGGCATGTCCCTTCCAACTTGCGGCACAATTCCGGCTCCTTATGCCGAGCGAGCGAAGATGGCGTATCTCACCGGCCGTCGCATCGTAGAAATGGTGGAAGAGGACTTGACGCCGAGCCGCATCCTCACGCGCAAGGCCTTTGAAAATGCCATCGTAGTGAATTCCGCAATTGGCGGATCGACGAATTGCCCGCCTCACATCATCGCGATCGCGCGGCACATGGGCGTGGATCTGACCCTGAAGGACTGGGAAACACTGGGACACCACATTCATCTTCTACTGCACGTGCAGCCCGCCGGAGAATACTTGAGCGAAGCGTATCACCGCGCGGGCGGCGTTCCGGCAGTCATTGGCGAACTGATGCAAGCGAAAAAAATCGTCGAAGACGCTCTCACTGTGACCGGCCGCACGATTGGCGAGAACTGTCGATCGTCTCGCAGCCGCAACACGCGAGTCATCTGTACCTACGACAAGCCGTTTAAAGAAAACGCCGGCCTGCTCGTCGTGAGCGGAAATCTTTTTGACTCGGCTCTCGTAAAAACCTCGGTGATCAGCGAAGAGTTTCGCAAGCGGTATTTGTCTGAACCTGGCAATGAGGGCACTTTCATCGTTCGAGCGATCGTGTTCGATTCGCCCGAAGATTACCGGGCGCGGATTGAAGATCCCTCCTTACAAATTGATGATCGCTGCATCCTAGTGGTCCGGAATTCCGGCCCCATCGG
>Ga0181522_10001337_pt1 | contig 15176 bp, 17 predicted proteins | sample PEATcosm2014_Bin_27_FD_121103 | JGI IMG/M metagenome (GOLD analysis project Ga0181522, IMG submission 121103) | Peatland microbial communities from MTU Mesocosm Facility, Houghton, MI, USA - PEATcosm2014_Bin05_10_metaG | ecosystem: Environmental > Terrestrial > Soil > Wetlands > Peat | place... | reverse complement strand
GCACTTGGGCTGGCTTCATCTGGCCGGCTCCCCGCTGGCTTTCATGGGCTCGAAGTGGACAGCGGCAGTGTTCACTCTCTTGGCCTTGGTCGAACTGGTTGCCGATCAACTTCCAGGCACTCCGCCTCGCACCGCGGCGGTCGGGCTGTCGGCGCGAATCGTCACGGGAGCACTCTGCGGCGCATCCTTCGCGGTTGCCGGCGGAGCCAGCCTTTGGCTTGGTGCGGTGGCCGGCGCGATCGGGGCAATTGCGGGAGCATTCGGGGGTTATCAGGCCCGCGTAGGACTGGTTCGCGCGCTACGCGTCCCGGATGTCGCGATCGCAATTCCAGAAGATATCGTTGCCATCGGACTCGGATTATTCCTCGCCACTCGATTTTAGGAATGCATCCTAGTGCTGCACTTCGTACGGCTTCGCCAGCAAGGAGCGGGAATGACAACTCCAGAACAATACGACGCTATCATCGTCGGCGCCGGACAGGCGGGTACGCCGCTCTCCACGGCGTTGGCTGGAGCGGGCATGCGGACCGCCCTGATTGAACGGAAGCATGTGGGCGGGACGTGCGTGAACGAAGGATGCACGCCAACCAAGACGATGGTCGCGAGCGGACGCGTGGCCTACCTGGCGCGCCGAGCGGCGGACTACGGTGTGCATACCGGACCAATCAGCATCGATCTTGAGAGAGTCCGCCAACGAAAACGCAATATCGTAGACAGCTTCAGGAAGGGCAGCCAGACGCGGATCGAGAAAACCAAAAACGTAGAACTTATCTTCGGCGAGGGACGCTTCACAGCACCGAAGACAATCGCCGTCCTGCTGAAAGATGGTTCGGAGCGCGTGCTTTCCGCGCAACACATCTTTATTAACGCCGGCACTCGCGCTGGGCGACCGAAACTGGATGGTCTCGACGCAGTGCCTTTTCTCGACAATATTTCGATCATGGAACTCGGGACAGTGCCGGAGCACCTTTTAGTTCTCGGCGGAGGGTACATCGGGCTGGAGTTCGGGCAACTCTTTCGGCGCTTCGGAAGTCGAGTCACGATTGTTCAAGGTGCGAATCAGCTGCTGACGCAGGAAGATCCTGACGTGGCAGAGGAAGTTAAAAAGATCCTGAGTCAGGATGGGATTGAGATTGTGCTCAACGCGAAGGCGACAAAGGTAGATCAAGGAGACGGTCAGATTCGCTTGCAGATGCTGTCCGCCGGAAATGCTGCCACGGTGATTGGTTCTCATTTGCTAATCGCTACGGGGCGAGTACCGAATTCCGACACTCTCAATCTAGACGTTGCTGGCGTCGGTACAGATCAGCATGGATTTATCAAAGTCAATGATCGTCTCGAAACCACGGCCGAAGGAATTTATGCCTTGGGAGACATCAAGGGCGGACCGGCCTTTACTCATATTTCTTACGACGATTTCCGGATCATCCGTGCCAATCTGATCGAGAAGAAAAGCGCCTCCACGAAAGGGCGTCAGGTGCCGTACTGCCTTTTCACCGATCCTCAGTTGGGCCGTGTCGGCTTGACCGAATCCGAGGCTCGAGCGCAAGGCCGGAAGATTCGTGTAGCGAAACTTCCCATGACGTCAGTCGCCCGCGCGCTCGAAGTGGATGAGACCCGGGGATTCATGAAAGCTATCGTGGATGCGGAGAGCAATCAGATTCTAGGTGCAGCGATTCTTGGCATCGAAGGCGGAGAGGTCATGTCTGTTCTCGAAACCGCAATGATGGGGAAATTACCGTACACTGCATTACGCGACGCCACTTACGCGCATCCCACGCTGTCAGAATCGCTCAACAACCTCTTCATGGCGATGGACCGCGCTTAGTGGAAAGCGATTGGCGTTCAGCAGATCGGAACTGAATGGACGTCTATCTCATCGACGGAACTTATGAGTTGTTCCGTTACTTCTATGCCGTACCGGCGAGTCAGGACTCTTCTGGCCAGGAGATTGGCGCAGTTCGAGGCGTTCTCGGCTCTGTGCTGTCGATGATCGAAGCCGGAGCAACTCATTTGGGTGTCGCAACCGACCACGTCGTCGAATCCTTTCGAAACGAACTTTATCCAGGATACAAGACGAGCGAGGGCGTGCCTCCCGAACTCCTGTCACAATTTCCAATTCTCGAAGAAGCGCTTCAGTCCATGGGAGTCGTAGTTTGGCCGATGGTGGAATTCGAAGCCGACGACGCGCTTGCCTCCGCCGCGGCAAAAGCTGCGTTGGATCAACGCGTGCGCCAAGTATTGATCTGTACGCCGGACAAAGATCTGAGTCAAAGCGTTGTCGGAACGCGGATCGTGCAATTGGACCGGCGCCGTAACATCGTGCGCGACGAGGATGGCGTAGAAGCGAAATTCGGAGTGAAGCCTGCGTCAATTCCAGATTATCTTGCAGTTGTCGGCGATAGTGCCGATGGCTATCCCGGGATCGCCGGATGGGGAGCGAAAGCGGCTGCGCAAGCGCTCTCGCGCTATCCTCACCTCGAAAACATTCCTAAAGATTGGCGTGAATGGAATCCGACGATTAAGAGAGCACGCCCGCTGGCGGAATCGCTCTTCGGCGCATGGGACGATGCTCTTCTGTTTCGCACGCTGGCGACGTTAAGGACCGACGCGCCGGTCTTCGCTACAGTGGACGATCTCAGGTGGACGGGACCTCGCCCTGAATTTGAAGAATACGGGCATCGGCTAAAATCTCCCGAATTGCACCGTCGCGCATCGACCAAGGCGAACTTCCTGACCGCATGACCCACTGCCCGTCAACGTATTCGATTGCACGATGGTCGCATTTCGCATGATAAAATCAGATTCGTTCCGGCCGATGCACTTGGGCCAGATCCGCAGTAGGCGCGTAGCTCAGTTGGTTAGAGCGCTACCTTGACACGGTAGAGGTCAGGAGTTCGAGTCTCCTCGTGCCTACCATTCTTTCAATCAGTTGCCGAAGCTCCCTTTCTGAAAATCCAGATTCATTTCGGGTCCCGTATCCAGGATGACGGTCAATATAGTTCCAGACATCGCTTGCTTCTTCTAGTCCGATTCAGCTTGGTTAACTTCGGTTAGAGGCTAGCCTGCCTCTTTTGGAATGGTAAAAACCGCTCCGAGAGAAACGATTTGTTCAGATCCTGCGACGGACTACCGCGTTATAAAAAAGAGGCGCGAACCCGGAGAGAATCCGCTCAGGATCGAAGGTCTAAGCAGCGTCGAGGGCAGCATTTTTCTTCGTAGCTGCTTGCTCAGAAGCTGGTATCGCTTTCATGCTGCATTGCTCGGAATGCAGTTTCGCAGCTTCGACGTCATGGTGAGCCGCGTTTTGACTGTATCCATGGGCAAGGTATGCGTGATGCGCTGCCTTTTCGTGTTCTTCGGCCTGATCATATTTCGCTGCTTCGTGGAAATGGTAAGCCGCTTTCTCATGATGACGAGCGGCATGATGGTAATGTTCCCAGGTCTTTGACATGCGTCTCCTTATATTGGGTCCAGTCCGAGCCTGCCCAGCGTACTGATTCGCGGCGCTCGGTTATGAACCGATCGTTCGTCGACCGCTCACGAGGTTGATGACCAGCATCACCAATCCCACAACCAGCAGAATATGAATCAGGCCTCCGCCGATGTGCAGGCTGAAACCCAGCAGCCACAAAATCAACAGAACCACAACAACTGTCCAAAGCATGGCAATCTCCTTTTAAACGCGCGAAGTGACTAACGGCAAGGGGCCGGTTTCGCGGTTCCTACTTCTGGTTGTTTTCTTTAGCTTTGTCGTCTGCTTTTTGCGCTGCAACAGCTTGGCTTTTTGCTCGGTGAACTTCCGCAAGGAATGGCTGAGCCACGGCGGGCACCGGCACTTTGCCCAACAGCAAAGCACGCGTGGTGACTTTGGCGCCATAAATAGCGCGGCGGGAATCATTATCTTGGCGGAGCGATGCGCCTTCTAGAGTCAGACCGGCGAACGCCCCTTTGGCGCGAGAGTAAGTCAGGATCTCGGTATCCATCTTCCAATCGGTGCCAGCCTCGGCATGACGTCCAACTGGACCTGCTGCCGCGGAAGCGTCCCCTCCGACTTGAAAATTACTCGAGAGCAGCTTTTGCATCCCTTTTTCATTCTGAATGATTAGAACTACGTCGACAGCTTCCACACCAATCTGTAGTCCCCAGCTTCCACCGGAGATCGTGATGAATGCCGGCGCACTCCAGCCATCGGCAGTACGGCAAGTAGCTACTCCTTTGCCTCCTTTGGCTCCGAAGACAAATCCCCCTTTGACCATGTGCGGAATGACAGCCACGCATTTCGCATGCTCTAACACTTCCTCTGGAATTCCTTTGTCAGGCATTCCCATAATTTCGTGTAACACGCTGGTAGCGTTATCCAGCCGTTCGGTGGCGTCTTCCTTTGCCGATCCCGCCCAGCAGAATGTGCCGAGACCCAACATAGCCAGAACGAACATTGCTTTTTTCATTGTGAACAGCCTCATTTCTCTTGCCTCTGCGCCGCCTCTCCAGGACCGTTCCCACTTTGGTAGCAATCATGGTAGAAATTCGGACGCAACGAGGTCATCTGGACGTTAGCAAAGCAGTGTGGGAATAGTCTGAGCAATTGTGCTCATTGCGGTCGCGAAGATTGAGGGGCCGGTTGATCTGGGGATGACCAATTGTTAACAGCCTTCAAGAGACTTCAGTGCGTCTGCAGCTGCGTCGTTACGCGGCGGTCTTGGTGAGCTGATTCAGCGATGTGCTCGGCGGTTCTGTCCAGTACCGATTGTGCCAGTTTTGGTCCCTGGAAACCTTCAAGCGAGTGTTGATGGCAACTTGGCTGCGGTTGCAGCCTCACTCTCAGCGACACTCGCTCGAATGAGTCCATGCGTGAAGCGTTTACTTCTTCGGCTGCTCCCGATTCGCCGGTTGCTGTCGCTGCTGCAAATGTTGTTGCTGCTGTTCGTGTTTTTGTTGTAATTGCTGCGTTTGTTGCTGGTGCCGCTGCTCTACCTGCTGCTTTTGCGGTTCGCTGGCATTCTGCTTCGCCAGTTGCTGGTGCTCCTGGTCTTGTGCCTGCTGAAGTTTGTCTCGCTCCACTTGCTGCTGTGCGATCTGTTTATCTTGCTGCTGCGTGTATTTCTTATCCAGCTTCGGCTTGCCAGTATTGGGAACGTTCCGTGCGAATTGTGGAAGATCATGAGGATGGACCGCCGCCCTCGGTTGGGCCGAGTTGTTTTCTGAAGGAGGTCGATCTCCGCCACGAGTGGCTGACGAGTACGGTGCTCCTGCCTGTCGGGCGGGAACCGCGCCACGGTCGTTAAAGTCTCCCGGTCTGGGTGTCGCGGCAACACCCGGCTTTCCCATGTTTCCCGAGGCGCGTTGCTGCGGATTGGCTCGGGCCGCTTGCACGTGTTGGGTTTGAGTTGCTACTGGCGGAATATGTCTCTCACGCGCCGCCGCCTCGTCTTCAGGGCGCGGACGAGCAGTGCTGCCGCCTCTTCCACCGTTGAAGCTGACGCGGTTCACGTTATTGTTAACGACGGTTGTGTTGTAAACATTGTGAATGTTGACGACGTTCACATTGTTGACAGATCGGTTGTAGAAGAAGTGTCCACCGTCCCAGCGCCCGCCTTCGTAACCTTCCCCGAAATAGCCGAAGCCATAATTAATGCCGCCGTAAAAGCCTACGTGTGGGCCCCAGTAACCGTCATAGAAAACAAAGCCGTCGCCACCCCAACCCCAATAGGCTGGAGTCCACAGGAATCCAACTTCCGGAGCCGACACCCATGTGCCCGGAACCCAGTAGTAATCGCTGACATCGTAATCGTAGGCCCAGTAACCCGGTGTCCAGAGATATCCGTCGCCAGGACAAAGAGGCTGCTCATAGACCGGCAGTGGAGGTGGGCCGACTGTAATGGCCACGCCGATTTGACCAAACGATGCTGCCGGTGTGCATAGCACGACGAGCGTGAACAACAGAGTACGAATGAAACCAATTTTCATTGTGATTCCTCTGGTCATCCATCCCTCGCTTGCTCCGCTAATGCTGTGTTGATACGAGCTGCGTGGATCGGGGACCGATCTTCGGACGAAGGCTAACTGCAGAGTCCGTTTCGCTGAAAAGTGTTTCCGCCGGAACTATCTCATCTCGGAGGGTCTAAATCTGTTCAAAAGAGCTCAACTGCACGCAGGCCGGCTTCGAGCCTATTTGAGTAAAGAGGAACAAGAGGAAGAAAAGGATTGTTTAGGCAACTCGCTCGGGAGAGGAACGCAAATCCCTCGCTTTTGAGGTAATGGTTGTATCCGGTAGCGAGTGCGTTGCGTTGTTTGCCCCGAAGGGCGTTGAACGTTCCTCGCGGTTGGAACAGAAGAAAGGCCGAGCCATATTGCGCGGTCGTGAGGGTCTGAATGGCGGTCTTCCGCCGCTAACCCATGACCGCGTCTCAAACGTACAGACTAGAGAGACAGTATCCGTTGACGCATGCAATGACTGGTCACTTTTGCACATTTTCTCCGATAACACTGCACCATACTCAAGTTGCTCGTGACGAGAGGGTGTGGTGTATGACTCCGACCGAATCAATTGTTGCTCGCAGGGCTTCGCTTAAAGTTTTGCTTGTAGACGACGACGATGCTATCCGCGACGTGATGAGTCTGACTCTCGAGCATAAGGGATTCCAAGTCGTCACAGCCGCCAGCGTCACAGAAGCTTTGAAGCACATCGCTACCGAGAGCTTTGACGTACTGATAACCGACCTCAATATGCCGAACGCCGGTGACGGATTCACAGTGGTCACTGCAATGCGCCACTCTCAACCTGAAGCTCTTACCCTGCTCGTTAGCGGGTTTCCCGACGTACCGAGAGCCATGGCCGCCATCTCTCTAGAGGCGGACGAAATCATCGTGAAGCCGTTTGATGTTGGCAAGCTTGCCGGACTCGTCCGTGAAAGGACTCGGAAGGGCATGCCCTCGACCCGGACGGAAAAGGAGAGGGTCGGTACTATACTGCGACGCTGCATTGACGGCATTGTCAAAGACTGGTTGACGCGGGCCAAGCAGAGTAACGAACTCAATCATGTTTTGCTTAGCGACAGCGACCGTACGGGACATCTTCCCAAGTTGGTCGAAGATTTGATTGCCCGCCTGGGCAGGCCTAGCGCTACTGAGAAGGACAGCGATGCTGTTTTTTCGGAGGCCGCCAGAGCCCACGGCAAGCTGCGCTATGAACAGGGCTACACTCCCGCGATGCTGGTGCACGAGTCTCGAATACTCCAGGTGACTCTGTTTGGCACACTGCAAAGCAATTCGAAGTTTCTCGATTTCAGCCTCCTCTTGCCGGACGTCATGACAATCGCCGACGAAGTCGACGCGCAGTTGACGCAGTCGATGGATAGCTACATGGGCGCCATGTGGACTCCCACCGCGGCATAGCCAAGGTGAGCTCTGTTGCTCAGACAAAGGGTTGCGGCGTTGTTAATGTCGAATCGCCAACACGCCAACGAAACGTGCGCTCAAGGTCGTTCTCACGAACGACGGAACCGGTGGATGAAAACTGGAATAGTTGACGGAGCGGAACGTGCAATTCCAAACCCAGTTAAAAGATTTAGGCTCGCCACAAAAGAATGACAACCGGAAGAGGAGCGTGCCAATGCCATCAAATAACAGAGGGTCTCGAGTTCTCTTCTCGTTTCTTTATCTCCTAGTCGCGGCTGCTCCAAGCCGCGCTCAGCAACCGGCTGCTGGTACTAATGCCCAATCTCCCGCGAGTGTGGTGAGTGTGCCTTCCTCCGAGGTCTCCAAGTATGTGGGCGCCGAGACCTGCAAAACCTGTCACGAGGAGATCTACAGCGCATGGGAGAAGACGCCACACTGGAAGACCACTTTAAACAAGAAGGATGGTCCAGCGAAGCAAGGCTGCGAGGGGTGTCACGGACCTGGGGCCGATCACGTGGCCAGCGGCGGAGACAAAACCAAGATATTTGTCTTCGAGGGGAACTCACGGCAGGAGACGAGCGCCCGCTGCTTAAGCTGCCACGGAGAAAGTCATCCGCAGTCCCATTTTGCCGAATCCGCGCACGCCAGCAGCGATGTCGGTTGTCTCGACTGCCACTCTCCGCATCACGCCAAAGAAGCGCAACATCTGCTTGTCCAGGACCAACCCCAGCTGTGCTACGGATGCCATATTTCCGCGAAGTCAGATTTTGCCAAACCCTATCACCACCGGGTCAACGAAGGCCTCGTCCAATGCGGCGACTGCCATAACCCACACGGCACTGCTACTGTGCGCCAAGTGCGCGCCCTGCCCAGTGGAGATGCCGTTTGCTACAAGTGCCACGTAGACAAGCAGGGGCCTTTCGTCTACGAGCATGTGCCGGTGAAGACCGAGGGATGCAGCAGTTGTCACACGCCTCACGGTTCCACCAATCCCAGGTTGCTCAAGGTGATGCCAGTGAACATGCTCTGCCTGCAATGCCACACGTTCTCGACCCAGCTGACTGCCGGAGGGCCAGCCGGCCCCGCGCACAATCAGTCGGCGAAGTACCAGGCTTGCACCATGTGCCACACGCAGATTCATGGCTCCAATTTCAGTAATGTTTTTTTCAAGTAGGGAGCGCCGATGCAGCCATCAAGACAATTCGCTCTGCTATCCTGCCCGGCGGGGAACCGTGCGTCCTCACCACTTCCATTCGGGCGAAACTGGGCCGCCCACGATTACAGCAAACGTCGAATCGCGATCGTCCTGGGGATGATCTTCTGTGCGATTGTCATCGCATCACCAGAAAAGGTCTTCGCCCAAACCCCTTCCGCGGCCCCGGCCCCGGCCGCAGTCCCGCCCGCCGAACCCGATGGCGTGACCCGCGGCGGCTATCAGATTCACTCCTCAGTCGAACTGGGCTACCGCTCTACCGACGTAATCGGCAGCGGCGATATGTACGATACGTTGGTGAATCTGCAGACCGGCCCGCGCATACTTGATCAATCGCTTACGATGCGATCGGTCGATCACCAGGGCGTGCTATTCGACAATCTTTACCTCAATAGCTCGGGATGGGGCGGTGACCCCAACAACTATGCGCGCCTTCGCGCGGACAAGAACAAGTGGTACGACCTGCAAAGCAGTTTCCGTCGCGATCAGAATTTCTTCGACTACGACTTACTGGCCAATCCTCTGAATCCGCCCACCTCCACGCCATCGATCCCCATTCAGAATTCGCCTCACTCATTCGATACGACACGACGGATGAGCGACGTCGATCTCACCTTGCTTCCGCAATCGGCCGTGAGCTTCCGATTGGGATATTCGCATAACAACATGTCCGGGCCCTCGTACAGCAGCATCCATGAGGGTACGGAAGCGTCGCTCCTGCAGAACTGGAACACCACCATGAATTCATACCGATTAGGAGTAGATTTCAGAATCGCGCCGCGAACCGTTCTCAGCTACGACCAATTCCTCGACTACTACAAAGGAGACACGGACTTCCAACTGAATCCGATCAATGAGGCGCTCTTGCCCACAACGCCGCCCAGCTCCGTGTCGTTGGGCTTGTCCTTCGACACCGCGAACAAGGAGCCCTGCGCTGTGGCAACCGGCCAGAGCAGTCTGATTCTTAATGGGACGCTGACCAACGTAACATGCAGCGCGTACTCCAGTTACTTGCGGAACCAGCGGATCCGAACGTCGACGCCCACCGAGCGCATCAGCTTGAGGAGCAGTTATTTTCAGATATTAGAAGTCCTCGGTTCTTTTTCCTATAGTTCGGCGACGTCAAGCACGCCATTGGACGAATCTTTTGCCGGTCTGATTACCCGCACGGGCACGCTCGGTTTCAACGGGACTGGCACGGCTGCTGCAAACCGCATTTCTAACGTGGCCGATTTCGAGGCCACGCTGCACTTGACCCAGCATTTACGGCTGATCGAGAAGTTCTATTTCTGGGCCTACCGCATTCCGCAGAACGGAAATTTCTCCGAGGCCGACAACAATTGTCCAACCACTACCCCGCCCACGCCGTGTACTCTGCTGACTCCGTTGAGCGCAACTATACCTACGACGACACCAACCATAACCCAGTCGTCCTTCAACCAGACCTGGACGAGAAATCAGACCGAACTTGCCTGGGACTTTTCGAAAAAAGCCGGGGCTCGCATCGGCTACCGCTATGGTGATCGGGCCTTCAACCACTTCAACGATTATCTGCCAGGAGACGAGGACCATTTCGTAGGCCTGGAGAAAACCGCGCTCCTGGGGTTCTGGGCAAGGCCCATCCATGCCTTGCGAATGAACTTCGATCTGGAGCACACAAATTTCAATGGTGTGTTCGTTCGCATATCGCCACGCAAGGAAGCGCGCTACCGGTTCCAGACGACCTATACGGCACGCTCGTGGGCAACTCTGGGCGGGTCGATCAACATCCTGCAACAGTCCAACGCCGATGTGGAGACGCAGTACCTTTCACACAACCAAAACTACGGGCTGACCGCGTCTCTCGCGCCGCGGGAAAGCTTCGGAATGGATTTGGCGTACAACTTCAACAGCGTAATCCAGAATGCCCTGATCTGCTTCAACGACACGCCGCCGGTGGGTGTAATCCTTCCCTTCGTGGCCAGTGCGAATAACAACAATTGCGCAGGCAACGATACGTCCAATAATTTGATGGCCAACTCGTACTACACCAACCACACCAATTTTGGAATGGCCACAGTCAGGTTTAAGCCCGCCAAACGAGTGTCGGCCAACGTCGGCTACAGCATCACCACCGTTGACGGCAGCGTTCCACAGTTCAATATTCTGCAACCTCTCGGCACATTGCAGTACAAATACCAGCAACCAGTGGCCAATCTGAGCGTGGATATTGGCCATAAGCTGACCTACAACATGGGCTGGAATTATTACCAGTATGGGGAAGGTTCGTTTGTCGGTCCAACGGCTCCACGCTATTTTCACGCGAACTCGCTGACCGAGTCCCTTCGTTACGCGTTCTGACAAATGATGACGGCGCGCGAGGTACCGCAGGACTATATTCCCGAGGAATATCGGAACCGCGGTGAGCGCGTCCCTAATACCGCTCCGACCTTATTGCGGCTGCGCCGTTGTGGCCGACGGGGACTGGATTGACTGAATCGCGGTGGTTGCGGGAGCAACACTCAACTCCGGCGTCTTCTTTGGCGGAATTTCGGTGCCGGCTGGGTAAACAACAATCTGCACCGTTCCCCACCCGGCCTCCGGTTTTGCGACCGCCTGCTTGCCCATTCCAAGCGTTCTGAGTTGAGTATCGTCAAATCCAAACTTTTCCACGAGATACTCCCGCACAACCATGGCCCGGGCTTGGGTCAATACCAGGTCTTTTTGAGTGTCGCCTTCCATGCCGGCCGACACCACCACGACTGCGAATGCGAACTGATTATCGGCGAGGAACTCGCCTCCTGCATTCAGCGATTTTTGGTTCTTCAGCTTAGCTGAGTCCTGCTTGTCGAATAGCTGTTTCGACGAATAAGTGAACTCCTTCATCGGAGTGCTCGGCGGCAGCCGCTCAATCTCATTCTTTGCCAGCTCCGCGGAGTCTTCGTAGCCTCGGCTCTTGAAATACCCGCGCAGAAAGAAATTGTGTTTCATCGCTTCCATATTCTCCTGGAAATCAGTGACCCCGGCCTCCGCCTGAGTCATCGTGTCACGCATAGCACCCGTCGTCTTTTCAAGGTTGGTATAGAGCTGCTTATCATTGACCAGTGCCCCTGCGGTGCCTTGTCCATCATCAATCTTGGCACTGACCGACTCTAAACTGGCGGTCGCTTGAATCACATTCTTTATGGCAAGCTGACTACTATCCAGGATGTCGCTTGTCTTTTCCAGCAAGTCGGCCATTTCGAGCGGGGGTTCGCTCGCGATGGTATCGCCATCCCGTACTTCGCCTGATTTAGCCGATCCAAACGAGATCGCGAGAAACTGATTGCCCAGCAAACCTTCGGTCTCGATGGTGACCACTGAGTCTTGCTTAATGATCTCGTGGGTCGATTGGACGAGATCCATAAGCACCGTGACTTTTTCGCCGGGCTTGTGCGGCAATGCGATGTCCCGGACAGTTCCGCTGTGAACGCCGCCCACCCGCACATCGCCTCCAGCATCGAGACCTGCCACGTTGTCGAATTGAGCCTTCAGCCGGTACGTAGAGCTGAAAAGGTATTGCTTGCCTCCGATGATGAAGACACCCGCTACCAGAATCGCCAGTGTTACAACGATGAACGCTCCCAACCGCGCTGCTCTCGACATACGTCCCCCTAAGAATGCTTTAGAAATTCCCTGACAAAAGCGATGTCACTCTTCTGAAGCTCTTCAAAGCTGCCTTCGATCACCACATTTCCCCCGTTCAGCAGGGCCAGACGATCGGCAATCGTTTTCGCGCTGTGCAGGTCGTGAGTCACCACAATCGATGCCATGTGGTGTTCCTCCTGGAGCTTGAGAACCAGATCATCGATCTCCGCAGAGCTGATGGGATCCAGACCAGCGGTCGGCTCGTCGAGCAGCAAAATGTCTGGCTCCAAAGCCAGGGCACGCGCTAGCCCAACTCGTTTCTGCATGCCACCGGAAATGTCTGAAGGCATCTTCGCAACTGCGTCTTGCATGCCCACTTCCGCCAAGAGCGCGTGGATTCGGTCCCGCTGTTCCGACTTCGACATGCCTTTCCTGTGATGCTCCAGCGGAAAAGCTACGTTTTGTTCGACGGTTAGCGAATCGTAGAGCGCGGCATGCTGAAACAGAAAACCCATCGTCGTCCTGATTTCACCGAGCCTGTCGAGGGCCAGACCGGCAATGTCCTGCCCATGGATACGGACCAATCCCGAGTCCGGCTTCTCCAATCCAATGACTAGCCTCAGCAGTACGCTTTTGCCCGTGCCGCTGCGCCCCAATACCGCCAGGGTCTCGCCGCGCGCCACCGCCAAGCTGATCCCGTTCAGAACTCTTTGGGTGCCAAAGGACTTATGCAAGTCTTCGACAACGACGACGGGCGCATCGCTGCCGTGCCCCGCTGTGTCTGGCTTTGCCGCTATTCGATCGATCGTATGCATTCGTGTCCGCCAGCTTCAGATCAATTACGGGAAAAAGATGAGGATGAGCTTCACCAACAAGACGTCGGCCAGAATCACAAATAGCGAGGACAACACAACCGAACTCGTGGCCGCACGGCCCACGCCCGCAGCGCCCCCGCGTGTCCGCATTCCTTGAAAACAGGCGATCAGCCCGATGATCAGGCCAAACACAGCCGTCTTGAACGTAGGGGGAAGGAAATCGCTGAAATCGGCACCGTTAAACCCGCTATTAATGAATTGATGGAATGAAAGCGGCTCAACCAACGCCTGCGCCACCCATCCCATCACCAAGCCGCATGCATCGCCGGCGAGAGTTAGGAGAGGCAGCATCAGGATGCACGCCAGAATGCGCGTCGCAGCCAGCAGGCGATAAGGGTTTACGGCAGATACCTCGATCGCATCGATCTGTTCGGTCACCTTCATCGACGCGAGTTCGGCGCCAATGCCAGCTCCGACTCGGCCACTCACGACCAGCCCGGTAATGATTGGCCCGGTCTCGTGGATGACAGAAAAAACAATGGCCGCAGGAAGCAGCGATTTCGCTCCGAATCGAGTCAGGCTGTAACGAGCTTCCAGAGAGAGCACGACGCCGGTAGCGGCGCCGGCCAATGCTACTAGCGGAAGGGACTTTGATCCGATCTCGTCGAGTTGCCGAAACAGTTCACGGAGTTCAAACGGCGGCGTCAGGCCAGCCCGCACCACTCGCCAAAAGAATATTCCGAGATCGCCGAACCACTCGAAAAAATCGCTGATCAGTCCCTTCGAAGAATTTACTGCCGGAGACATGAGTAAGACCCGAGATTCCGGACCGGAAGGGGGAATGCTGAGCGCTGTTGAATTCCCGTCGATCACCGGCTGGTACGAGGATCTGGCGCGCCGCGCCCGTTATTGATGCCAGGGTGAGCCGCTACCGTAACGGCAACGAAGTCCGGGGAGTCACTCAAAACGGCGATTGCTTGCACGTTTGCCGAGAGCGGCTGGGCTGCCACGATCACGGACGAAAGCATGACGAGGCGCATGTTCATGTCGAGATTCTCTCTGACGATTTCCTGCGCGCACTCCCAACGCCCCCAGTTCTCATATCGTCAGCGGACATGCTCCATGGTCGCACTGGCAAGCGATCTCGACTTCTTTCGATCCCGCTTCCTTGCAGGCTTGACCGCAGTATTTTTCGTCAGGTTGGGCCATGCACTTGCACGGAAGGTGGGCACACTTGTTGTTCTCACTCTTTGTCATGATTGTTCTTCCTTTGTATTGAATTCGGCACCAAATCTATGAGTTTGATTGGGCAGTCAAACTGGTTTGTTTAGAGCTTTTTCAAGCGCCATTGGTGACTGGCTCTTTTTCGCAAGCTGCGGCCCAGTCGCCAGTATCAAGCTCCTGAACGCGGAAAACTGGTCAGAATTGACCGACTTGCGATTGGGGTCGTACCGGATGAGGGCAAAGGTGTACGCGCGGGCCGTTCACTTTGCGAGCCAGGCAGCGATGCTTCTTGAGAGTTCTGAGCTGGTACGATCCCCTTGGGTTGGTTACCACCTTCTCTTCTTTCTGAATCGTCCGAACCTCATTATGTACTCCGCGGCCGGTCAAGAGCAGGACTGCACTTGCCGAGTGGCAGATCATTGCATCCAGATGCGCCTCTGTTAAAACTTCAGCCACTCGGTCGTGTCTTTCGGCGTCGATCTCATCAATAGTTGGAGGCAAGATTCTGGCGAGAGCCTTGCATTCGGAAAAAGGACGTACTGCGCGCGAATAATAAGAGAGCAACCACACCTCAGTCCTGCTTAGCTTCTGGGATGTGCACGCCGTCGTGAGCCGTACCAATTGATGTTCCGCTGCTATGATTCCGCGCACTATCACTGGGGTTTGCACGTAACGTTTTTTATTTCTCCGCCCACGTAAACGAAAGCTTCATCACGATGTATCGCTTCCTGGCCTGATTTCAAAACAACCTTCTTTCCGGGGGCGCCATCGTATCCGCGTGCTTGCAGTTAGCGTCCGAGGCACTTTCTTTCTCGCGACTCTCTCTGACTCGGCTTGTCGTCGGCCTTAAGCTCGCTGTTGGGGAAACCTCGTTCTTGAGTGGCCAGGGCTGTTCCTCAATACTCGTAATACGGAAT
>Ga0181522_10001336_pt1 | contig 15178 bp, 11 predicted proteins | sample PEATcosm2014_Bin_27_FD_121103 | JGI IMG/M metagenome (GOLD analysis project Ga0181522, IMG submission 121103) | Peatland microbial communities from MTU Mesocosm Facility, Houghton, MI, USA - PEATcosm2014_Bin05_10_metaG | ecosystem: Environmental > Terrestrial > Soil > Wetlands > Peat | place... | reverse complement strand
AGGCACGCCCTCCGTCGCAAAAGTATAGCCCCCGTCGAAACCTTGTTTCGGGAGACGGGCTTTGGGAGCGCCGTCTTCCAGGGATTTCCAACGCGAGCAATGTCTTGGATGCCGAGATGAGCCGAGACAGATGGATACGTTTAATCCTGCGGCGCAGCGTTTAGAGCCCCCCGCACGTCTGAACGCACGTCGCTCGCGTCCAATCGGGGCCTGGGTCATCCACCCGGTGCCCAGGTGGGTATGTCCTATCGGCATCTGTGCCTTCGTGACAAAACATTGCAAACTTCTTGCATGCGACTCCCCCAGTCCAGTAGTAGCCCTCTTTCCATTCGTGTCCTTTTCCTGTTCTCCTTCTTGTTTTCGGTAGCGATATCGCCGATGCATGCTCGGGGGACGTCGCAACAGCTACGCAGCTCACCGGCGAACATCCGGTTTGGCTCCGTCGTTGTCGGGCAGTCGGAGAGTCAATCCGTGACCCTGACGAATTCCGGGACGACAAGTGTCACGATTTCGGCAATTACGCCAAATGGTTCTGGAATCAGTGTTTCCGGCTTGACCTTGCCCGCGACGGTGGCGGCCGGACAGAGCGTCAGCCTGACCGTAAGTTTCTCTCCGACGTCCACAGGATGGGTCGGCAGCGAAGTTACGGTAACCAGCACAGCGTCGAATTCTAACCTTCAGATCGGCTTCCACGCGAACGGCGTGAGCATCGATCCGATGACTGCAGCGCCTTCGAGCCTCTCGTTTGGGTCGGTCTCGGTAGGCAGCAGTTCAGCGCTCTCGGTCTCGCTGACCAATACCGGATCGGGGATCGAAACGTTGACAGCTTTCCAGACCACGGGTAGCGGCTTCTCGGTAAGCGGTCCGAGTCTTCCTCTAGTGCTGAACAAAGGTCAAAGCACGACTCTAACCGTCACCTTCGCTCCGCCAAGCTCCGGCACTCTGACGGGCAGCATCTTTGTTCCGGGCCCGGGCCTCAGCATACCGTTGACCGGAACAGGAGCGTCAGGAAGCGGTCAATTGACCGTGGCTCCCGCTTCCATGAGCTTCGGGAATGTGGACATTGGAAGCAGCACGACCCAAGCATCGACTATAACGGCCAACGGAGGCAGCGTCACCATCTCGTCGGCATCCAGCAGCAGTTCACAGTTCTCGCTCTCCGGTCTCTCGCTGCCCATGACTCTGAATTCGGGTCAGAGTGCATCAATCAATATCGCATTCGCGCCGACGACCAGCGGAGCAGCGTCCGCAACGCTAACCTTCACGACATCCACCAGCACGAAGAGTACGGAAGCTCTCAGCGGTACGGGCGTTTCGACACAATACAGCGTAAGTCTATCCTGGAACGCGAGCACATCCTCCGTGACCGGCTATAACGTGTATCGTGGCCTAACTTCTGGCTCGTATACCAAGATCAACAGCACGCTTGACCCTAGCACCACTTACACGGATAACTCGGTCGCTGCGGGCACTACGTACTATTACGCTGCGACAGCGGTGAATTCCAGCGGACAGGAAAGCAGCTACTCCAGTCCCATACAGGTCTCGGTACCGTAGACTGAATTCGCCGAGATGTCGGTGCATTGTTCGACGACACACAAGTCGGAATCGGTCATTCGATCAATTCCGCACCCAACTTTGCCAATTCAGCGTCCTCTTTGGAGGATAGGCCACTAACGGCGACGGCTCCGATAACCTCGCCGTTCTTCCTGACAGGTACACCTCCGCCCCAACCCACAAACTTCGGGTCGCCAAAGTAAGCGATGTCATGACCCTTTTCCGGATGTTTCACCTTCTCGCCAATCTCGTGCGTCGGCTTCCCCGCCCGAGCAGCGTTCCACGCTTTATTCATTGCGATGACAACCGAGGCTACCGAGGCGTTATCCATGCGCGCAAAAGCAATCAGTTCGCCGCGGCAGTCGGCGACCGCGACGACAACTGCTTTTTCGATTTGCGAAGCCCTCTCCACAATCACATCCACCGCGTGCTTTGCTTCCGAATAATCGATCGTTTGCATCGTGATCATAGTTTGGGAAGAATACCGAGTTCTGCGAAGTGAAGGAATAGACAATCGTGGCTTCAAAAACTCAAAAGCCCGACACAAGCCGGCGTCGCGAGCTTCACGGGAGAATCTCGAACCCAGCCATTTTTAGATCGCTCCGAAGTTGTTCCATCGATTGGACGCGAATCGCATGAATTCCCAGAGCTCTCGCCGCCTGGATGTTTACGTCACGATCATCCAAAAACAGCGCTTCTGAGGCAGCGACATTTAAACCTCGAAGTGTGTGTTGATAGATATCGTGGTGCGGCTTGATCATTCGGACTTCCGCCGAAAAGGTAACGAAATCGAACAGCTTGATCCACTCAAATTGAGCACGGCAGTGCGTCACCATTGTTGAGTGCATATTGGATAGAAGCCCGACCTTCAATCCCGACTCACGAAGACGATGCGCCCAATCGATCATTTCAGAATTGATGTTGCTCCACATTTCCAAATCAAGCTTGCAGATTTCTTCCAGTTCCCGTGGCCCAATCGCGTTACCAGCATCTGCCGCAAGCATCGACCAATACGCTTCGGGAGACAGATCTCCACGATCGTAGGCCCCGCGATTTCGCTCCCAGATCTCGGGAAGCCTTTCCACAGTAACTCCGAATGATTCAGCGAGCCGGGTAATCTCTTCCGGCTTCGGCCGATGACACAGGACTTCTCCATAGTCAAAGATGACGGCTCTCCACTGGGAAAACAGGTTGGAATGATTGCTGAACATTTTGCCTTCGAGTTTACTATTTCCGCTTAATTTCGAGCGTTGACCTCAAGGCTGTTGAGCGCTAGCGCGGGGGCTTTCGGGACGAATCAGCAACGCCAGCCGCGGAAAACTAAACTGCCCAGCAGCGTCGTCGATGACATTGACCTGGCACGTATAAAACCCAGGCTTCAATGGACTCAATGGCAAATCGAGTTGGAACACACCAGCCTTGCGGTCGCGAGCATTCAACTCGGTCAGCTCCACCGTGGAACTCTCGAAGACCTTGGCTTTTCCGCGAAAGAATGCGACGTTGGTCAGAAGTCTTATCCCGGGCTTAGATTGAGGCGCATCCGGCGCCGGAGCCGCGCGCCCCGGATCATACACTTCGTAATAGAGCCGCAAGTGTTGTGTTGCCGAAAAGACGTGGGTAACGTTCGGAATAATCTCTGAGCCATCGTGTATGAGTGGACTCGAGGGCCCGCCCTTCTTTGCAGGCTGTAGTTGACTGGCGAGCACGACCGAACTCATCTTCAATACGGGAGCTTTGAGATCGGGTATCTCCAGATCGGTCTCAAACGAACCCATGCGCCCGGTCTCATTTTCCCTGACGACAAACTTAAGGTGAAATTTTCCTGGCGGCAGGCTGATGCCGGTGTCGTATTGCACGTTTTTCTTACGAACGTCGGACGAACTATCGACCGCGAGCTTGACAGTATCTCGAATTCTGTTCACCGGATGATGTTCGGAGTCGAGAACCACACCGATCACATCCAAGGTTGCCTTGTCGCGATCGCTGCTGCGCGTGAACGGAATTTCTGAACCGGGCACCACCAGCGAAATCGGAATATAGAATTTGTTCGCTTCGAGCCGAAAGTAAGCGTCACCGAGATAAAGAGGTAGATCCGTCGTCGGCAGTTCGGAGGCCAGTTCCTGTTCGAGTTGCAGCTCCTTGTCGTCTTTTGTGGAGTGCCGATAATCCGCCGGAGCGTAATAGCCACGCCGGTATTCAACCTTTACGCCCGGCGTATTCACCTTTACAGAAATCCGCCTGTACCGCCCGTCCTTCGCGGGATTCGTGCTGTGATAGCCCAGCAGATAGTACGTCGACGTATCTTGTTGCACGCCTTTGAAAACCTGACTGAAATCGTTGGAATCAAGGAACGCGCGTCCACCTGTATCGCTCGCCAGAGTTACCAGCGTTTCCTGGGTAGTGAAATTCGAATTCAATGCATTGATCGAAGATTGCCCCGAATATGCGGACGTGCCACGCAGGCTGGCGTTCTGGGCCTCTCCGCCAGCGACAAGCGCCTGCAGGCCACGCAGATCCATCGTGTAGATCGCCATGTTGGCGCGTACGGCGGCGTTCGTAGCGGCACGCAATTCTGACTGGTTCTCGATCCCTGTGCGATCCATCCCGCTTGAGAAATAGATCAGCGATTTCTTCTGCTGCATGTGCGACAGCTTCTCGGCCACAGAGCGCAGTGCTTCCAGGCGCCGATCGGTATTAAAGATGTTGTATTCAGTATCGTCAGCTGTGAACGGCTGCCCCGTGTCGGGCGTGCCTTCCGTCGAACCCGTCGTGCCTTCTTCGAAACCCTGCCCACTTCCCTCTCCAAATGCTTGGAGCTGCTTTTTGAGAAGGTCGTGATCCGCCGTGAAGTCCTGGTTCACTAACAACGAACTTCCCAACGAGACGATTGAGACCAAATCTGCCGGAGCCATCTGCGTGTCAACATAGTGCTCCGCCGAAGTAATCGCGCGATCGATTTCGTCCGGCTCCATGGCCGAGAGATCGAAGAATAGAACAATGAGGCGGCGATCCTTGAACCGATCAGCATCGGAATTAGAGGGCGTAGCGCCGACTGGTGGTGTTGCAGGAGCAGCCTGACCGGGCAGAGGTTTCGCCTGCGCTACGTCTTGTGTCGCCACCGCATCAATGTTTTCTACATCGAACGAAACGACTTTCTGCGGTTTGTTGTCTTCCAGAATCGTGAAATCCTGCGGCTTCAAATCCCGCACGAAGTTCCCGCTCTTATCCTTTACCGTGACATTGACGAGCACGAGATCGCTCTGCACCCGAAACGTGTAGTCGGCTTGCTCCTGTGCGGGTACAGACAAACACAGCAGAGCCGACCCCACGAGGATCGCCAGGGTTTTCTTTACAAAATGGCTCAAACTGTGGACCATCGGAATTCTCCTCAGAAGCGAAAGCGTGCCGTCATCGTTATGCGCCTCATCGATCCGACACCTGTCACGCGACCAAACGTCGGCGACGTGACTGACGCATCAATTGACGAATAATTTGGGATGTTAAAAACGTTCGTTGCCTGCGCGCGGAACTCCAGTACGCGTGATTCGTTCAGCGGTATGACTCTTGTAAGAGCCATATCGAACACCTTGCTGCCGGGACCAATGATGCTGTTACGCCGCGCATCGCCATAGGGGCTTGTCTTGAGCGGCTGCGCAAATGCCGCCGTATTGAACCATTCCGCTACCGTCGGATGCGAGAGCTGGATCGATTGCCCCGGCACAATATTGGGTCGAACCGTGCCGCTCGTTCCTCCTTCCAGTTCCTCGGACTGATCCACATATCGGGGAGTGAAGGGCAATCCTGAAGCGATCGTCCAATCACCGCTCCATTGCCAGTCTCCGAAGATGGCACGCCAGGGCGTATTGCCGATGAGCCATTTCTTGTCATGGCCGAAGGGCAACTCCCACAAATAGTCGGCAGTGAATCGATGCGTCTGGTTAAAGCTTGAGAGTCCGCGTTCAGCCGACAGATCCGAAGGGTTCTGTGCGACACTATTGGCTCCGCTCCCCGCCGAGGTGGTTGTCCCGCCTCCTCCAGCACCCGTTCCGCCGGCTCCCAGACCCGCACTGCCCGAACCGACGGTCGCTCCCGCGCCGATTGATGACGCATCGTCGAGCGACTTCGAGAATGTATAAATCCCTCCGATGGAAAAACCGTTCGCCAGTCGTTTGCGCAGCCGTACCGACCCGGCGTTGGCTTCGGCATTGCCAAGCGACGTTTCGTACGTGAACGCTTGAACGTTCGGAACCAGAATCTGAAAACCGCCAAGTGGTGCAACTGTGCGATTCGGCGCTTCCAGGATGTCGAGATCCGTTCCTTTCGTACCGGTGTAGTCGATATTCAAAAGCAGCGTGGGGCGGATTTGTTGTTGAATGTCGAGATTGCGAATCTGTACATAGCCCAACCGGTAGTTTGGATTTACGGCATAGTTATTGGTGATTTCGGCGCCTGTGCAGGATGGGAAACCGTTTTGCAGAGTCAGGCCACAGGTACTCGATTGGATATTCGTTGTCGCAGTCGAAAACGGCGGTTGAAATGCCAATTGCTGCGCGATTGTCTGGTACGCTCCGGTGTTGTAATTGATGCCGTATCCGCCGCGGACAACCGTTTTTGAAAACGGCTTCCATGCGAATCCAACCCGCGGTGCAAAATTGTTTCGGTCTGGACGCACCAAGCTCGCCGGCAAACTCCCGCTGTAAGGGCTGCGTTGTCCCGGCAAGACCAATGCAACCGCGGATGTCGCGAGTCCGGCCTGCTGCGTCAGCACCCCTGGAGCGAGATCCAGATTGGCGATGAGGTTATTCTCTTCCGTGAAGGGAGAAACGTATTCGTAGCGGACACCTGCATTCAGCGTGAAGTTCCCACGCATCTTCCACTCGTCTTGCGCGTATAAATCCCAATAGTTGCCGTGGAAATGGTAGTTGTTCTGGCCAAATTGAACTGAGGTTTGTTGCGGAAGACCAAGCAGAAAGTCAGCGAAGTCGTAGCCCGTGCCCGCAACCTGGGAACCTCCGACAATTTCTGACGTATTGATTCCACTGAAAATAAACGTCCCGCGCGCGTTACTACTCGCTTCATTGTTAAGTTGCACGCGCCGGAAGTCACCACCCCATCGCAACGAGTGCTTGCCATGGGACCAAACGACGCTGTCGGAGAATGTGTAAGTTTGGTTCCGTAGCAGCTGTGGATTCGTATCCTGCAGACTGGCGAAATTGCTGAAAGAAAGAGCTGGCAAGCCCCAATCGAATGGGTTGGTCGACACACCGGTAATTCCCAACGCGCTATCAATATCGTTGTTGAAGGCGTAAAGATTCTGCGTGTGCGTCCGACTGCGGTTGAAGTCGAACCGGAGGCTATTGGTCAACTTCCCGATACTCTTAATATAACCAATCGGCACGTCGAAACTTCGAACGCTTGTGCTTCCCCCAACGCTCGGAAAAGGATTCGTGATATTGGAGTCTGCTCCGTGATAGTGAAACCCGAGAGTCAAATTATTCCGCGGGGCCCGTCTTCCTCCTCCACCACCACGCCGACCGGATGCCGGCGCGGCGCCGAACGTGTGATTGATGCGAATGTTCAGATCATCGCTACTGCTATTGGCAGAAGTAACGAAATGAAAATTCTGATACCCTCCGGGCAGATTTGGCAAAGGGATATAAGCTAGGAGCCCCGACGCGATCGGGCTGATGTGCGTGATCGTGTTGTTGGGAAATATCGTCCCGGTCGACGGATTGAAAATCTGAACCGGCCGCCCCGCAGCCGAACCTGAAGTGTAAGTGGTCTGAGAGAAATTCCCTTGCCGCTCAAGCAACGTCGGCACCGTCGAAAACTGATCGAACGGATTTTCGCCTCTCCTGCCGTTGTAGTTGGCAAAAAAGAAGGTCTTCGCTCCGCCGTGATAAATCTCAGGGATATTTAGCGGCCCGCCAAGCGAGCCGCCAAAACTTTCTTGCCGGTAAGAAGGATTCGTTGCTGGCTCGCCTGCCAGCGCATACGGCGCGGCGTTCAATCCAGAATCTCCAATACCGAAGTAGACCGATCCGTGCGGATGATTGATGTCAAAACCGCGCCGGCCAATCGTCATGGCTCCTCCCCCGCCACCGCCTCCACCGAACCCTCCACCCGTACCTCCGCCTCCCGGTCCACCGAATCCGCCGCCTTGTGCGCCGAAACCTCCGCCTTGCTGGCGAGCATCGTTGATCCGCTGCTGAAGTTCGTCCCCGCTCATCGAATTGAACGGATTTGAAGTGTTGCCGGAAACTGCAATCGACTCAGTTGCGCTGTTGGGATCAATTCCCGGAACTGGCATACCGGAGGGCACCACATCGCCTGCTGGATTGCCCGACGTATCCTGGCCAGCCATATTTTGAAGAGCTGAAAGAGTCTGAAACCCGCGCTGCGCGCCAGTTTGTCCGGTTGGCCTTCGCGGCTGAGGAGTGGCTTCATGCGTCCGCGATAACAGCGTCAACTCAAAATTCGCAACTACGCTCAGGTGGTCCGCGTCGATTACGACACGCTGCGTGCTGTTGGCAAACGCGATCATTTGGACAGCCACCGTGTAAGAACCGTAGGAGGGCACGGCAGCGGTATACGTGCCATCGACATCACTCCAAGTCGAGATTTTCAAGGTAGAGGAGTCAACCGAAATTGAGACGGCCGCACCCGGAATCGGCGTGCTGCCGGACTTCACCACCCCGTGAACAGTTCCTGCAACCTGTGGGGTTGGCGAAGCCGGTTGATTGGGCGCAAGCTCACTCTGGGCGGAAAGGCCAGTCAGGCCGAGAAACAAATAAAGGCTCGGCACCAAACACCGACACATCCGCCCGCTCAACGTGATCATCGACCATTCGCCCCCGCGAAGGCAGTGCGGTTCTTAAAGCGATCATAGACGGATCACCTTGAGGTCACTGTAAAATTTTGTCTGTTTCGGTACTGCGTTCTGGCATGGAAGGCCCGAAGTTAGAGGTCGGAACTGCGCGGTGGTGTCGATCCCAATTTCTTACTAGCCTCATCGAGAGCTTGCTTTGGGTCTCGTCCTGTCACCTGCTTGTACCACGCGGGATGATGCGTCCACGCCCATGCTTCACTAACCGTGCCGCGCGTCATTGCTTGCATGGTTCCGGGCTCGCCGATCGTGCTGAGGTAAATGTGGACGAAAATTCCCGCCAGCATGATGAGCGCCGAGATATCGTGGATTACGTAACTGATCGCTACAGGAGTGCGTCCGAAGATCTCGGGAAACCACATGATCACTCCAGTGACAACGTACGCTACGCAGCCGCCGACGATTTCCCAGAACATCCCCTTCTGTCCGGCGTTAAAGAACCCTACGTCCGAAGGTTCGACGCTGTCTCGATGAGTCACGTACTCCTTCAACCGTTTTATCCAGCGAGTGTCCCCCGGCCCCCAGGCCATCAAAATGAACCAGTTGAGCGCCTGCAGGCCAAAGAATAAAACAAAACCGAATCCGAACCACGGGTGCAGCATCCGCGTCATTGCACCGCCACCGAACAACGGCGTGAACCAGCGGAAGATCCACGGCATGTAAATGCCGAAGCCCGACAGCAAAGCGAGAAAGAAAAAGATTCCATAGGCCCAGTGCAGGAACCGCGTATAGGCGCGGTGCCGCAGCAATTCTCCCGTATAAACTACAGTTAACCCGATTCGATTAATAAAGTGATCGGGACCGCGGCCAAGACGCTCTGCCGGAGTAGCCATTTAGTTGTCCTTCCTCGCTTCCCCGCCGTCGATCTCTTTTACCGGAGGCTGCGGTTGAACCCGGCGAGGTCCCTCCGTCACGTAGTGCAGAATCACCCCGGCAAAAGTCATCATCGAGGCAATCAATCCCAAGGGCTTGAACCAGCTTTTCCAAAGCGTGAACGCCAGCGGAATTTTCGGATTCTTCGGCAGGCCGCCATATTTCTCAGGGTTCGTCGCATCGTGCAGGATGTAGACGACGGAAGTTCCGCCGATCGTCTGCGGATCATAAATTCCTGCATCCTTAAGTCCGGCGTGTTGCTGCAGTTGCGTCACCCTCTTGCCGGCGAGTTGGAGCATGTCATCTTTCGTCCCGAAGTGCAGGCATCCGGTGGGGCAGGCTTTGATGCAAGCCGGCTCAAGTCCTGAACCCACACGGTCGGAGCATAGCGTGCACTTGTAAACTTTCTTCGTCGACGGATTGAACTTCGGAACATTGAACGGACATCCGGAGACGCAGAACTGGCAGCCGATGCAGTTCTCTTCCTGGAAATCAACAATGCCATTCCGATACTGAACGATCGCACCGTCGGCGGGACACGCAGCCAGACAGCCAGGATCGGCGCAGTGCATGCATTGATGCTTGCGCATGAGCCACTGGAATGATCCGTCATCATTGCTGACCTCATTAAATTTGATCAGGTTCCAATAGTTCCAGTTCGTATCCGGCATCGTCTGATACGTGTTGTCGAACATGGTGGGTTGGAACGGCATGTCATTCCACTCCACGCACGCGACCTCGCACGCCTTACAGCCGATACAGGTCGTGGTGTCGATCAGTTTGCAGACTTTTTCCTGGCGCTGAGTTCCCGCACCCGGCACGGGCCCTGGATGGCCTGAGATTTTCTGCACCTGCAGCGTCTTGCGATCGCTCAACTCTGGCCTCCTCTATGCTTTCTCGAGCTTCACCAGGAAGCCTTTAAATTCGGGTGTATACGCGTTGGGATCGATCACAGCGGGAGAAAGATAATTAGCCGGTGTCTTCGCTGTCTTTCCTTCATCTTCCGCGATGCCCCTGAATCCCCAATGAATCGGAATACCAATCTGAAAAGTCTTCTTGCCGTCGATCATCATTCCCTTGATGCGCCGCGTCACCATCGCCTTGGCGATGTACTCCGCTCGAGCACTGGTTACTTTGACTCTTTCGCCTCCGCGTAATCCCAGCTGGTCGGCAAGCTCCGCGGGAATCTCCACGAACGGCTCTGGAACGAGCTGCACATTCATCGGGTTGTTCTTCGTCCAGTAGTGATAGTGCTCGGTAAGGCGGTACGTAGTGCAGATGATGTTGAATCCCTGCTCGACAGTCCCGAACTTATCCATATCGCTCTTGAATCTTTTCGCGATCGGGTTCTTGGACTGCGCAGGATGCAACGGATTCTCAATCGGGCTCTCGGTCGGCTCGTAGTGCTCGGGGAACGGTCCATCCGCGACCGCTCCGATCGGCACGAACAGACGGCCCACACCTTCGGGATTCATGATGAACGGTCCCATGTGAGACTTAGGATCTGAGTCTGGCTTGAAATCCGGGACATCATTTCCGACCCACTTTTGTTTGGACTCATTCCACCAAACTTGTTTTCGATCTGGGTCCCACGGCTTGCCGCTGACATCACAGGACGCCCGGTTGTAGAGCACGCGGCGATTCATCGGCCACGACCATGCCCAGTTGGCATGAATCCCGAGGCCTGAGGGATCTTCCGGGTTTCTCCGTTGCGTCAATGCTCCGGCTTCAGTCCAAGATCCGCAGAAGAGCCAGTTGCCGGACATCGTCGAGCCGTCGTCACGCAAGAACGAGAAGCCCGGAAGCTGCTGATCCGCTTTGATTGTGGTGTTCGTCTTGGCGTCGGTTACGTCGGCGACCGCCTTCCCGTTCAGCTCCTTCGCAACTTCGGAAAGCGATGGATTATAGGGATTGGTGTAGCTCCACGACACTTTCAAAATCGGATCGGCAAATTTGCCGCCCTCTTTTTGATACTTCTCGCGGACCTTCAGGAAGATGCGCGCCAAAATTTCCTGATCGAGTTTGCAATCGCCGGGCGGAGGAACGGCGGCCCACTTCCATTGCAGCCATCGCGCGGAATTGACGAACGTCCCATCCTTCTCAGCAAAACCAGCTCCGGGCAGCCGGTAGACCGTCGTATTGATCTTCTTCATGTCGTCCGCTGTGGTGCCCGGAGCGCGCCAGAACTCGCTGGTCTCGTCCGGATAAATCTCGCAGACGACGAGAAAATCCGCCTTTTTCAATGCTTCGATATTCTTCTTGGCATTCGGCCCGATCATGACACCATTCATGCCGAATGCCATCATGCCCTTCACCTTGCCGTTGTACATGTCATCCCAGATCTCGACCCACGAATATTTACGATCAATTTTGGGAAGCCAGTTGAACCCGAAATCGTTTTCTTTCGTTGCTGCATCTCCGTAGAGCGCCTTGAGCAACGACACGGTGAACGCCGGAGTGTTCGACCAATAATTGAACGAGTCCCATTCCTTTGGTTTGGACGGTTTGGGCGTCGTGCGCGTGAGGTAGGCCTTTAGATTCGTATCTGCAGGCGACGGCATCTTCAGATAGCCGGGGAGGATATCGAAGATTCCCGCCATATCGGTCGCTCCCTGAATATTCGAATGCCCGCGAAGTGCGTTGACTCCTCCGCCAGCGCGTCCGACGTTGCCCATCAGCAACTGAATCATCGCCGCCGTGCGAATCGTCTGTGTGCCAGAAGAGTGCTGGGTCCAACCCACGGCATAGATAACCGTGGCCACCTTCTTCATGTCGCCGTTCTGACGAATCGACGTGAACGTCTCCCAGGCCCGAAGCGCCTCTTCTTTAGGGATCCCAGTGATGCGCTCCACCATCTCGGGCGTATAGCGCGAATATTGCTGCTTCAGCAGTTGGAAAACGCAGCGAGGATGCTGCAGTGAGAAATCGTATGCAACATTCGGTGGTAGCATCGGCGGAGGAATCGGCCCCCCACCCATACCCTTTGCGCCTGCTGGACCTTGCGCCTGATATCCCTGACCTTCGGCCTTGCTCGACGATGCCCCGGCCTGGCCATGTTCGGCTGCTCCACTTGGGTGAGAAGTCGCGCCTACTGCCGACGTTGCTCCACCTTCCTCGTAGTTCCAGGTGGTCTTGTCGTATGTCTTGGCGGTCTGATCGAATCCGGAGTACAAGCCGTCCTCGGGAAGTTTGAATCCGTCCTTCACGATGAATGCGGCGTTGGTGTAATTGACGAGGTATTCCTGATTGAAGCGATTGTTCTGGAGCGCGTAGTTGATCAGTCCGCCGAGGAAGGCGATGTCAGATCCGGCGCGTATCTGAAGGAATTGGTCAGCCTGCGATGCTGTCCGAGTGAACCTGGGATCTACGACGATTACTTTGGCGTTGCGGTTGCGTTTCGCTTCGACAACCCACTTAAATCCGCACGGATGATTCTCAGCTGGATTGCCGCCCATGATCAACATCATGTCGGTGTTCTTGATGTCGACCCAGCCGTTGGTCATCGCCCCGCGTCCGAATGTTGGCCCCAAACTGGAGACCGTGGGGCCGTGTCAAACACGTGCCTGGTTTTCCAGGCACGTCACCCCCATCGAACGCATTGACTTCACAACCAGATAATTGAACTCGTTGGTATCGGTGCAGCCGCCGGCGAAAGCCATACTCTCCCATCGGTTCACCGTTTTGCCATTCTTGTCCTGCTCGATGAAATCGGAGTCACGGAGCGCCTTCGTCCGAGTCGCGATCTCGTCGATCGCCTGATCCCAGGAAATATCTTCCCAGTGGTCGGACCCTGGGCGGCGCACCTGCGGCTTCAGCAAGCGCCTGTCATTGACGATGTCCTGCAGCAGCGAAGATCCCTTGGGGCAGAGAGTGCCTCGGTTGATCGGATGGTCCGGGTCGCCCTCCACATGGACCACTTGCGGCGTCACGTTCTTCGCGCCGTCCCCAATCGTATGGATAATGACGCCGCAGCTGACCGAACAATAAGGACAAGTGCTGCGTGTCTGTGTGGTGCGCGAAATTTTCAGCGAAGACGTCTGGGCATAAAGAGGCTGAAGATCGAATCCCAGAGCCGAAAGCCCGACTGCGCCAGCTACCCCTGTTCTTAGGAAGGATCGTCGAGAAAGGTCCATTCAGGTCTCCGGAGGCTAAGACTTTGCTGGAAGCAATCTTTTAACGCGCTTGCGGGGCATGGCGGACACCCGCATTTTCAACGAAAACTACACCTTCGCTCAGAAGGTGTCAATGTTTATAGGGCGCGAATGTTAACGCCGTGTTAAAAACCAATCATATTGCGAATGATCTTCGTATACCCCAAGCCGCTTGCCCAGACGTCTAGAACCGCCAGCGCAGCTTCATCGACCAGGGGAACCGCCAAGCCGTCTATGGTCATGTCCACGGCCTTTAAATATCGTTGGCAATTATCACAGGCCTCCACGTGGACGTACTTCCAGGCCTCGGAGGAATAGTGCGGCAGTTTCTCTTTGTCCTCTTCGCCGCACCAGGGACACACTATTCTGCGAAAATGCCACTCACATAAGCAGAAGGAACACCAAAGGGATCGACTCGCTCCCTCCCCTTCGGGCCGCAACAGCGCCATTTGCGGCAAGCCGCCGCATACGGGACAGACATTTTGGTTATAGTTGCGATCTTTCGGCAGTTGCCGCTGAAGATTCTCGGCCATCGGCTGCAGGCACACTCGCACAAAGAAGTCCTCAGCGGCGACCGAGCTAGCTTCTCCCGGTGTCAACGCTGCCTCAACCAGTTGGCGCCATAGCGACTCGCCGGACTGATGTACCCTTCTCGCCTCAAAACCCAAAGGTTCGGGCCCACGCTCAATGCTAAGGGAAAGGATTGCAGGTAGTTCGGCACAAACGGCGCCCACATCAATCTGTTGGCGCAAGGGAATCGCAGCATCAATCGCCACGCTCGACCGGCAAGCCAGATCAGATTGGAACTCCAGAACGGCCTGGTAAAAGCGTAACGCATTTGCGATTGCTGAATGTTGGCTCTGCAAATGTTGAGCTCGCTGAATTCTAGCGTCCCACCGTCCCCGGCAATCCTCTATCGAATTTTGCAAAGTGGCCTCGCGCCGCTCATCTTGCCACAACTGCCCGTGAAACTTAAACCTTCCCCAGAAAAAACTCTCACGGGCATATTGCCGATTTACAACTTGTTGACAAGGTTGTGACAAGGGTTTCGCAGGCTTTGACGAAGATAAATCGATTCGAATATCAGTTCTGCCGGTCCTTGCGAAGATCCTGTCGATATGGGCTCTCCAGACTTCTTGCGCACTCATGCAGAGACCCCGCTATGCGAAACATATGCGGTAGGCGGCGTTGTCTGCCGCCTGGCGACAAACTCCGAGCGGATGCTAGTCGCAGCGCGCAAAAGTTTCTCACCTGTGAAGATCGCTCCGCCGCCTGCAGATCTCACTCTCCGATTTTGGGTGGACGCCGATGATTGTACCCAGCAGCCTTGGCCGAAGCCTTACGTTCGAGGGCTGGATGAATTGGTATTTGTGGGACTCAACGCCCGAAGTTCGATCCTTGCCGATCTGCGCAAGCGCCGAATGATCGGGCGAATCTCTCCCGCATTGGCCGACGACTCTCGTTACTGGAGAACGGTAGTCTTTCCCATCCTGTTTTCGGTCGTGGCGGGGTCGATTGGTCTTGTGGAAGTGCACGCCTCGTGCGTGACAAGTGATCGGAACGGAGTCTTATTAGTTGGACCATCGCGTTCTGGCAAGTCGACTCTTGCTCTCGCATTCGTGGAGGCAGGGTTCCAATTGCTGTCAGACGATCGTGTATTCGCTTCTGTCCAGCGGGATGGGTTACTCGCCTCTGGTTTGTCAAGACCGTT
>Ga0181522_10001335_pt1 | contig 15179 bp, 15 predicted proteins | sample PEATcosm2014_Bin_27_FD_121103 | JGI IMG/M metagenome (GOLD analysis project Ga0181522, IMG submission 121103) | Peatland microbial communities from MTU Mesocosm Facility, Houghton, MI, USA - PEATcosm2014_Bin05_10_metaG | ecosystem: Environmental > Terrestrial > Soil > Wetlands > Peat | place... | reverse complement strand
GCTGCCGTGGACGATACTCTTCAATTCGGAAAAATAAGAAATGTCGCGTGGCAGCAATGTGAAAAGCATTTCGATTCGGCCGGTTTAGTCGAGCTGGTCATAGCCATCGCAAATGGAATTTTATTTTCCCAGTTTCTGCAAAGCCTAACCGTACCCTATGAACAGGACGGGCTTTCGCAATGGCCGCCCGACGGTCAAAGTCCGCCGCCATTCAAGCGCGCATCGAAGAGTGTCGATCAGGTGTCGGGCCGATTGCCGCTTTATCCTCCGGCTGATGCAACAATTCTTGGCAAACAATTTGGTGTGGATGCCGTCCGCGCAAATCGCGGCTGGTTTCGTGCTTTGGCTCACAATTCCGAGGTCCTCAAAGGCGTTTGCGCGTTGGTTGAAGCATTGTTGTTTAAAAATACGCTTCCTACGCGTTTGCGTGAGTTGTTGATTATGAGAATCGCGTGGCTCACCGGATCGGGATATGAATGGGCACAGCATTGGCGCATAGCGCGCCAGGCGAAAATTCCCGACAGCGATTTGCTCGGAGTTCGTGATTGGCGAAAATTTCAAGGATGGTCGGCGGCAGACGAGGCGGTGCTTGCTGCCGTTGACGATACATTGGAGCGCGGAATGATTTCCAATGCTGTCTGGCAAAAATGTACCGATCAGCTAGCGCCAGCAGCGCTTGTTGAGATGGTCGTCGCTATTGGAAATTGGCTTATGTTTTCGCAGTTTCTGCAAAGTTTGGATGTGCCGCTTGAGGACGGTTTGGAGGAATGGCCACCGGACGGAAAACGACCGGGAGCTTAGATATAATATCTTAAAGCGGGCAAGATGGATCGAAGCTCGGTTTTCGTTTCTCCCGCAAAGCTGAAACGCCTTCTTTAACCTCGGGTCCTTTCATTCCGAGCATTTCCAAGGCCAGGGATGCATCGAATGTGGGACCCGCAGTACGAAGCCAATTATTGAGGGAATATTTTGTCATCCGTACTGCAGCAGGCGGTAATTTGACAAATTTTTCGCAGATGCTGAGCGCGGTTGTGAGGACCTTGTCATCGTCCACACACATGGACACGACCCCAATCCGCTCCGCTTCTTCACCGTTGAGCGTCTCACAAAGAAGCAAATAATATTTTGCCTTGGCCATTCCGCACAATATCGGCCAGATAATCGCGGCATGATCGCCGGCAACGACGCCAAGTTTGGTATGCCCGTCGATGATGCGAGTCGTGCGTCCGGTAATGCTGATGTCCGCAAGCAGGCCCACAGTAAGGCCTGCTCCAACGACGGGCCCTTCAAGTGCGGAGACTATTGGCTTTGAGCAATTGATGATGTTGTAGACGAGATTTTTCGCCTCCTTCCAACTGGTCAAAAGCGTTTCCCAATCGGTCATGTTATTTTCCACCATCGAGAGATCGCCCCCAGCACAAAATGCACCGCCGGCGCCACGGATGAGCACCGCTGATACGGATGTGTCCGCATCAATAACACGCCAGACCTCCGCCAATTCTGTATGCATCGCCGCGTTAAGCGCGTTGAGCTTGCCAGGAACGTCGAGAATAATTTCGAGAATGCGCTCTGAGGGACGACCGAATTTTAAATTAGTAAATCGGGTATAATCGGAGCTCATGAGAAATCCTATTCAAACAGGTTCATGTTTTGCTTAACAAGCCCAGCGTCGTTTGAGCGGCGACGCGTAAGCTTTCTAGCGCTTCTGGGTTGGCTAGTGCCGATAGGTCACCTGATGGCTCATCGGCGAGCACAGATCTGATCGTGCGGCGCATGATTTTTGAACTTCGCGTTTTCGGGAGTTCGGATACAAATAGGAGATATTTGGGCCGAAACGAGCGTCCCAGGGCTGCACCGACCGCTTCGGTCAAGACTTTTCTCGTTTCAGGGATTGGTGCGACATCGGCTTTTAGAACACACGCGCATGCCATTGCAACGCCAGTAATTGAGTCAGGAATTGCGACTGCAGCCGCTTCGACAAGAAGATGAGTTTCCATCAGCACATTTTCGACTTCGGCAGGAGCGATCCGCCGGCCGGCAACATTCATCGTATCGTCCGAACGGCCCGGCACATACCAATGCCCGTCCGTGTCCCGATAAGCGAGGTCTCCGTGCACCCACATTCCTGGAAGCGTATTCCAATATGAGGTGATGTAGCGCTCTTTTTCTCGCCACAAACCTGATGTCATGCCAATCGAGGCCTTGCGTAAAACCAGATCGCCGATCACGCCTGTAGGAACGGAATTTCCATTTGAATCCACTATGTCGGCGCCCATTGCGGGCATGGCTGTGGAGAACGAACTCGGCTTCAAAGCGTGATGAAGGGTACTCCCTAGAATGCAGCCACCAATTTCGGTCCCTCCTGTGCCGTTAATGATGGGAAGTTTTTCTTTACACACATTTGTAAAAAGCCAATTCCAGGGCGTATCAGTCCAAGGCTCGCCAGACGAATAGATTACCCGGAGATCAGAGAACTGTCGCGCCGAGATTTCCGATGTATCGTGCTGCATCATCGAACGGATCATTGTCGGAGTAACCGCGAAATAGGTCACCTTGTGACGCTCGACCATGTCCCACAGACGAGTACGTATTGGATAATCCGGCGCTCCATCGGCCGTTAAGAAACTGGCGCCATGTAACGCGGGTACGACGGCAACCATTGATCCCGCCATCCAGCCCATATCGCAAAGCCAAAAAAATCGGTCCTGACGTTGAAAATCAAAACAAAGACCCAAGTCACACAACATCTTCGCCATGAAGCCAACATGTGTATAGACGACACCTTTTGCGCGACCGGTTGTTCCCGATGTAAAAAGTAAAATCGCTGGGTCTTCCGATCCCATGGGCTCAGTTTCAATTGATGGAAGCCCGTCCTTGACGAGATCAGTCCAGTCAAGATCCCGACCTTGCTGCCAAGAAATGTCGTTTTTTAAGTCACGGACAACAATGCGATGCGAAACTTCTGGGCATTCCTGCAACGCTTCGTCGAGTGTTGTTTTCATTGGAATGACTTGGCCCCGCCGTCTTGCGCCATCAACGGTGAAGACGAGCTTGGCCGATCCATCGACAAGGCGGGATGCTAGGGCCTTTGCCCCGAAACCTGAATAGAGCGGCATGACAATGCCGCCAATTTTTAGGATTGCAAAATATGCGATGAACGTCTCAGGGACGTTGGGCATAAACAGTGCGATGACATCGCCTCTCTTCAATCCCAATTCACGAAGCGCTGAAGCAAGGCGGCACACTTCTTCGTCGATTTCTGCGTAAGTATACTCGCGTTGCGATCCGTCTTCGCCTTCCCAAATCAAAAGCGTTTTCTGATAGGTCGGCGTTTCGCGATAGCGATCAATGCAATTTAGAACGATGTTGGTAGTTCCACCGACGCACCATTTCGTCCAAGGTGTCCCCCCCGTATTATCGACGATCGCGTCATATTTTTTGTAGAAATTGAGATCTGTCCAGCGCAGCAAAGCCTCCCAAAACCATTCGGGTTGCCGTTCAGCCTTTTGATACATTGAATCGAAGTCTGGTAATCCGACGTGTTTGAGAAAGGACGTTAAGCTCGTTCGGGCAATTACGTCCGCAGTCGGTGTCCAACGAAAATTACCAGACGCGAAAGGGGGAGTTTGCTGAGGACCGATAGCTGTTGGCATGAGAATGCATCATCCAGAGGACAACCATCTGCCATTGACACTAAGGGATAATCTTATCAATGTAAAGATTGGGCGTCTGCGCAGTGAATGATGCGGTCTTCAGGAGACGAAGGTGGGCAGACTAAGTGGAAAGGTAGCCTTCATTACCGGCGCGGGTTCGGGAATTGGCCGCGCCGCAGCCATTCTGTTTGCGAAGGAAAGCGCAAAGGTCATCGTCGCGGAATTGTCAGTCGATGCTGGAAATAAAACTTTGGAAGAAATCAAGTCGGCCGGCGGCGACGGCATATTCATTGAGACCGATGTCACGGACGTCGTGAGCGTAGGTCGGTCATTGGATGCGGCTGCCGCAAAATATGGGCAGCTGAACGTTCTTTACAATAACGCCGGTGGGTCGAGCGCCCACGATGGGGCGGTTACAGATGTGTCGGTCGAGGAATTCTGGCGGGCGGTCAAGCTCGATTTGTTTGGAACATTCCTGTGCTGCAAACACGGTGTTCCGCACCTCATCAAGGCAGGCGGCGGATCCGTTATTAACGTATCCTCGATGGTGGCGCTGATGGGCTGGCCGGGAAAGGACGCTTACACCTGCGCTAAAGGTGGAGTATCCGCACTGACACGCTCAATGGCAGTGGAATTCGGACAAAAGAATATCCGTGTGAATGCTCTTGCGCCCGGCGTTGTCCAAACAGAGCGCACCAAAAAGCGTGTGGATAGCGGGCAGGTGAAGCAAAATATTCTCGATCGCCATCTTCTTGGGTTAGTCAATCCCATCGATGTTGCGCAAGCTGCACTTTTTCTCGCATCCGAAGAATCGCGCTTGATAACGGGACAAATCTTGTCTGTCGATAGCGGTGTTACAAAAAACTAAGCAACGGAGAATCCGGTGGACTATCAGAACATTCTCTATGAGGAGCTCGGACCAATAGCGAGGATCTGGCACAATCGGCCTCAAGCCAGAAACGCCGAAAGCCAGCAATTGCTGGAAGAGCTCGATCACGCCGTAACTCGGGCATCGAACGATAAAGCGATTCGGGTAGTGATTTTGGCGGGCAAGGGCGACCATTTTTCAGCTGGGCACGATTTGAAACAGGCGGAAGCCGAGCGGGCGAATTTTACCGTGGAAGAAAGATGGGCGTACGAGGAGACTCACTATTACGAATATTGCTTGAGGATTTGGGATCTTCCGAAACCTACCATCGCTCAGGTGCAGGGTGCATGCATGGCTGGCGGATTCATGGTCGCGAATATGTGTGACCTCATGGTTGCGTCCGACGACGCTTTTTTTTCCGATCCTGTGGCACATGCTGTCGCGACCGCGTCGGTAGAGGTATTGATTCATCCTTGGGTAATGGGACTGCGTCGTGCCAAGGAAATGCTTTATACGGGGGAACGCCTGACGGCGGCAGAAGCCCACCGTATCGGAATGGTCAATCGCGTAGTGCCGCGTGCCGAATTGGAAACCGCCACTCTTGAATTGGCAACTCGTATTGCCGCCGCGCCGCCATTTGGCTTACAGTTGGTGAAACGGTCCTTGAACCGGACTGCAGACTTACAAGGAATGCGTGACGCGCTCGCGGCACATTTTGACACCCATCAGCTTTCCCATATGAGCGAAGAATTCAAGGCTGTGAAACAGACAGGTCTTGGAAAATCCATTCAGCGCAGTAAGGACTTGAGCAAGTAAGCAAAAATTACGCGAAGGTGGATCTATGATCGATCTTTATTATTGGACGACTCCGAACGGTCACAAAATCACGATGTATCTGGAGGAAACTGGAATTGAATACCGGGTTCTTCCGACGAACATCGGAAAAGGCGAGCAATTTGCCGCAGATTTTTTGAAGATCTCGCCCAACAACCGTATTCCAGCAATTGTCGATCACCAGCCCGCAGACGGCGGGCGTGCAGTTTCTATTTTTGAGTCAGGTGCAATTCTTTTATATCTCGCAGAAAAAACTGGAAAACTTTTGTCCGCCGATGCGAGGCGCCGAATAGAAACACTTGAATGGCTTTTCTGGCAAATGGCTGGTCTCGGCCCAATGTGTGGGCAGAACCATCACTTTCGCGGTCACGCACCGGAAAAAGTGCCATATGCGATTGCGCGTTACGAAAAAGAAACAAACCGCCTTTACGGCGTCCTCAATAAACGGCTCGCAGACCAAGAGTATATCGTCTCCGATTATTCAATCGCTGATATTGCTTGCTATCCGTGGATTTTCCCCCATGAGCGACAAGGCCAATCCCTGGAGGATTTCCCCCACGTAAAGCGTTGGTTTCACTCAATTCGTGCCCGTGGAGCGACCGTTCGTGCTTATGCACTTGCCAAAGAAATCAATCCCAATCCACCTGGTACTATGACCGAAGCGGAAAAAAAGGTCCTCTTCGGACAGACGGCCACCAAAACTTCTGCGTGAGTGCGCGCCTACGCCATCGGCGTCGCCGACCCGATGTCGGTGCTGGTCGATACCCATGGCACCGGCAAGGTCCCGGAAAAAAAGCTCGAGAAAATCCTGCCCGAACTGTTCCGTCTGACGCCGACCAACATCCGCCGCACGCTCAAGCTCAACCGGCCGATCTACCGGCGCACCGCGGCGTACGGCCATTTCGGCCGCGCGCCCGACAAAGACGGCGGCTTCTCCTGGGAGAAGACCGATCTCGCCGCCGCGATCAAGAACGCGGTGCGTTAAGCAGCGTTCTTCTAGTTAAATAAATCTCGCGTTGCGGGTCACGTCGTGTCTGGTTAACATTTTACGTGGCAACGGAATCGAACCATAGTTACATTTGAAGATACGGGTACAATTGCGGGTACGTTCAAATCAGCCTTACGATTGCGCCAACATTCTCAGGTGCTTCTTCCATGACTTCGATTCCACCCCTGGCACTTCGCGACTTGAGAAATAATCCAGTGGACGTTACGCGCCGGCTAGAGCGGTAATAGTAGTTAGCCACTTCCAACCCGCGAATTTGTCTCCGGCTTGGCGAAGGTGACTATAGCGCTTCAAGCTGCTCCAGCTTCGATGGCCAGATACGGTGGCAGCCTGTGGAATGGTTCGCCCCATTTCGAATAGCCGCGAAATGCCCTCATGGCGGAGATCATGGAAGTGTAGATCTTTGATTTCCAGTTGCTGACATGCGCGGGTAAACGCGGCGCTAATGGCATCTGTCGAGAATGGAAAAATTTCCGGAGCTACCCGGGGCATCGAGCCGACGATCTTGACGGCCTCCGGCGGCAATTCGCAGAGCACGTGATTACCCTTCTTGTCACCGGGGTGCTTCATATCGCGAACCCATATCCGGCCGGCAGGTTCCTCGTAGTCTGCCCAGGTGATGCGGGTAATTTCTTCCTGTCTGCGTGTTGAAAAAATTGCAAAGGCCGCAATCTTTGCCATTGGCGCGGAGCCTGGGCGATGTGCACGGACTTTCTCGAAGTGCTCCATCAGTCGGTCAAGCTCTTCGAGCGTTGGTCGGCGTTCGCGCGAGTTGCCCTTGCCGATAATCCCAAGTTTGCGCAAAGCGATAATCGCGTCATCGATTTGCTGGGCGTCGAGTGGATAGGCCCACAAAGGTCTGGCAATTCGGAACACAGCGGAGAGATGACTCAAATAGTTCGCCCGTGTCTGCGGCTGAACCTTCAGGGACATGGCGAATTCGACAATCTGTGGGCTCCTGATTTCGCTGCAATTTAAGTCAGCGATTTTATGCTCCTTAATTGTTGCGAGCACCTGAGCTTTGGTCTTGCCTAATTCGCGCTCAGTTTCCGCGACGTAGCGGTCAATGACTTCCGAAAGCTTCACATCGTTCTTGGGATCGAAAGCTCCAGGCTCGGAAAGCTCGGTTTCCCTGCGCGCAAGCCATGCCTTGGCGGCCTGTTTTCGATCGAATGTTTCTGACTCGCGGTGGACGATTTTGCCCTTACGTTTGATCAGGATTTGCGCCAAATAGGCGATCGTGCCGTCTTTGCGAGTCCGTCCGATTATCGTTCCCATCGGTACAACATCCCTCCATGTAGTACCAAATGTTGTACTACTATTGCGAAAATGGGCGGAAATGGCCGTCCATGAGCTTGAACGAGACAACGATCAAGTGCTTATAAATGAATGATAATCCTATAAAGAGCGGAAAGCAAATATCCCGTCGTTTTGCTGTCGCGCCGATGATGGAATGGACCGACCGGCACTGTCGGTTCTTCCATCGCCTGCTGACGCGCCGGGCGCTGATCTACACCGAAATGCTCACCACGGCGGCGATTCTGCGCGGCGACCGTGCGCGACTGCTCGGCTTCGACGCATGCGAACATCCGGTGGCGCTGCAGCTCGGCGGCAGTGATCCAAATGCGCTCGCCCAATGCGCGCGCATCGGGCAAGACTTCGGCTACGACGAGATCAATCTCAATATCGGCTGCCCCTCCGACCGGGTGCAGGAGGGCCGCTTTGGCGCCTGCTTGATGGCGGAGCCGGCGCTGGTCGCCGACGGCGTCGCCGCCATGAAGGCGGCTGTGAAAATTCCAGTGACGGTGAAATGCCGGCTTGGCGTCGACGATCAGGACCCGGAGCAGGCACTGTTTGGTTTCGCCGCGGCGGTCAAGGCGGCCGGCGCAGATGCGCTGATCGTGCATGCGCGCAAAGCCTGGCTGAAGGGTCTGTCGCCGCGTGAAAATCGCGAGGTACCGCCACTCGATTACGCGATCGTGCATCGGCTTAAAGCGGCGCATCCGGAATTGCAGATCGTGCTCAATGGCGGCATCGCGACGCTGGAGCAGGCGCAAGCCCAGCTCGCGCACATAGATGGCGTGATGATGGGCCGTGCAGCCTATCAGGAACCGTGGCGTCTGCTGGAGGTCGATCCATCGCTGTTCGGCGAAGCGGCAGCCTTCGCGTCGCCGAAAGCAGCCGCGCTGGCGTTGGTGCCCTATATCGAGCGCGAGCTCGCCAAAGGCGCGCGCCTGCATGGCATCACCCGTCATGTGCTCGGGTTGTTCCGCAGCGTTCCTGGCGCGCGTGCGTTCCGCCGGCATCTGGCGACAGAAGCGGTCAAGCCCGGTGCCGGCGCGTCTGTCATGGCTGATGCGCTGGCGCAGGTGGTGGACATGAGCCCGGATTTGACGCACATCGCGGCGGCTTAGGTATCAGCCGGGACATCCATGCTGCTGGGATATCCGATCGGGGAGATCGTTTGGCTCGCGCTTCTAATCGCGGGTGCTGGCATTCTGGTTGGCATTCTCGCCGGCCTGTTCGGCATCGGCGGCGGCGCCATCATCGTGCCTGTGCTCTATGAAGTGTTCCGCGCACTCAACGTGCCGGAAGACGTCCGCATGCAGATGTGCATCGGCACCTCGCTTGCCATCATCGTGCCGACCACGATCCGGTCTTATATCGCGCACAAGAAAAAGGGCGCGGTGATCCCGCATGTCGTACGCCTGTGGGCGTTGCCGGCGATCGCCGGGGTCGCGATTGGCTCGGTCATCGCCACCTTCGCGCCGGCCGCGGTGTTCAAGATCGCTTTCGTCATCTTTGCAACCTTCATCAGCATCAAAATGCTATTCGGCGGCGACCGCTGGAATCTGGGCCACGAACTGCCGGGCCGCGTCGTGCTCGCCAGTTATGGATTCATCACCGGCTTGTTTTCATCGCTGGTCGGCGTCAGCGGCGGCGCGGTGTCGAACGCGGTGCTCACGCTCTACGGCCAGCCGATGCAGCGCGCGGTCGCGACCTCAGCCGGCGTCGGCGTGCCGATCACGATTGCCGGCACGATCGGTTACATCCTCGCCGGCTGGCCGCATATGGCGCAGCTGCCGCCGCTGTCGATCGGCTTTGTGTCGGCGATCGGCTTTGTGCTGATGGCGCCGGTATCAAGCTTCACGAGCGGCTACGGCGTCCGGCTTGCGCATTGGATGCCGCGGCGCAAGCTCGAAATCGCCTTTGGCATTTTGCTGATGCTGGTGGCGCTACGGTTTATTATTACGCTGCTTTAGCGATCATGGACTGCCGCGCAGACGCAGCTTGTCGCCGCGCACCTCCCAGCTTTCCAGCCGGTTGAGGAAAGTCATGCCGAGCAAATTGGTCTTGAGTTGTCCCGCCCGGGCCACCAGGGCCGGCACCGCGCGCTCGGTCAATCCGCCGACAGCGAGGTGGTCGAGTGTCACGGGCGCGGCACGGGTGCGGCCGTTGGCCGTATCCACGTTGACCGTGTAGTCGAGCACCTCGATCGGCAGGCCGGCGGCCTTGGCCGCTTCCTGGGTGAGCACCACGGAGCTGGCGCCGGTGTCGAGCACCATGGGGATGCGGACGCCGTTGATCTGCGCGCCGACCGCGAAATCGCCGCCGTGCCCGCGCACAACTTCGACATTGCGGCCATGGCTGGCGACGTGGCCGGGCAGCAACTCGGCGGTTACCCGGTCGGCCACGTCGCGCAGCTCGAAGCGATAGCTGTAGCCGACCACCAGCAAGAGGCCGATCACGGCCCAGAACAGCAGGGCTTCGAGCGCCTTCGACAGACGTTCGTGGAACAAGGTCAGCACCAGGCCGCCGGCAAAGATAACCAGCGCCAGCTTAAGCGCGAGCGATCCGATGTCGTGTTTGAGCAAGGTGGCGATGGCGTCTTGATCTGTGCTGGCAATGAGCGCGGCGAACGACAGCGCCACGCCGAACACGAAGACCCACGTCAGGCGGCGGCTCACGGCGTCAACCTGCCACGCGGGCGGGTTCCGATCGGCTGCCCGCGAGCCGGCCCGGCAATTCGCCGATAATGCTGACGCGTTCGGCCGCGCTCATGGCTGTCCAGCGCGCGATCTCGTCCACCGTCCGGCCGCAGCCGAGGCACAGCCCGGAACGGCCGTCGAGCGTGCAGATTTTGACGCAAGGGCTTTCGATCATCGTCGATCTCGGGGTCGATTCGGCAGGCAACATAGACGCCACGGACGGGAACGCAATCTTGGCAATCAGGTCCCAGCGCGGAACAACGGCCGTTTGGTGAGGCGGCGCTTCTCCTCCGGACTGAGGATCGGCTCGCCGGGCGCCGGCGGCGTGATCAACGGCGTGTGCTCTGCCGTCATCGGCGCCATCGCCGCGACCACCCGTTCGGGCGGGAAGGTGACCACCACCTCGGTGCCGATCCGCAGCTTGGATTTGAGCACGAACGAGCCGCCATGCAGATCGACCAGGCTCTTGGCGATCGGCAGGCCGAGACCGGCGCCCTGTTCGGCGGATTTGATCGAGTTGGAGCCCTGGCCGAAGGAGGCCAGCACGATCGGAATTTCCTCCTCGGGAATACCGGGCCCGGTGTCGGTCACGCTCATGTATTGGCCGCCCGAGGCGGTCCAGCCGACCTTCAGCCAGACTTCGCCGCCTTGCGGGGTAAACTTGATCGCGTTCGACAACAGATTGAGGCAGATCTGGCGAACCGCGCGTTCGTCGGCCCACAGCCGCGGCAGGTCGGCCTCGAACACCTCGTGGATATTGATGCCGCGGTTGGCGGCGCGGATCTTGAGCAGGTGGTGACAATCCTCGACGATGCCGGCGAGTGAAATCGATTCCTCGTTGAGTTCGTAGCGGCCGGCCTCGATGCGCGACAGGTCGAGGATTTCGTTGATCAGGCCCAGCAAGTGCACGCCTGAATTATGAATGTCGGCGGAATATTCCTTGTAGGCCGGCACCGCGTGCTCACCGAACACCTCGCTCTTCATAACTTCGGAAAATCCAAGAATGGCGTTGAGCGGCGTGCGCAATTCGTGACTCATCTGCGCGAGAAAGCGCGACTTGGAGATATTGGCGGCTTCGGCGCGGCCGCGCGCCTCGTCGGAAACCGATTTGGCCTGTTCGAGCTCGCCGATCAGCGCATCCTTTTCGGCGCGTGCTTGCAGCGTCGCCAGTGTCGTCGAGTAGAGCCTGTAGGCAAGGATGGCGAAGTAGCCTTGCGCGGTGACCGCCATGATCGCCAGGATATAGCTGCGCAGCGTGCCTTCCAGCACAAAGTCGAGCGCGATTGCGGCGGTGACGGGGAAGGTCGCGGCGAATACCGCCATCGGCAGGCTCGAGGCCAGCATGCTGGAGACCGCCACCACCAGCAGCATGACGAACAGCATGAAGGTGCCGGAGCTTTCGTCGACCCCGATCGGATGAATCAGGATGAAGGTCCAGGCCAGGCCGTAGAACAAATCGAGCGTGATGAAACGCAGCCGCCATGCGCGCGTCTTGGTCTCGTCCATCGGTTGTTCGAGGAACTGCCGGCATTTGGTGATCATGACGGCGTGGATCACCAGCACCGAGCCGGTCCAGGCGCCGGCCGCGACCGCGCCGGTCCACAGGCTCGACAGGAAGCCGATGGTGGCGACCAGCAACAGGATCACCAGCGAGGCGGACAGGCGGTTCTGGGCGTATTGCCGCAGCAATTCGTAATCGAATACTGGGCGGGTGCCGCTGGTCGAGGTCAGCCGGTCGCGCGCGTCGCGCACGTATTGCGCGGCAAGGCGGCGCTTAACCGGCGAGGTTTCCGGCGGCAGCGCGGACAGATCGATTTGTTCGCCTGGAATGGGCATAAAATGACGCTTTAACGCACGAGGGACGGCGCCAACGTCGCCCAAATTCCTTAAGACCAAGCTTAAGAGTGCGCTAAAGACCCTGGTTAATGTTTATTACCGGCCCATTTGACAGGGCTTTTTGCCCATGGTCGGTTGAAGCCGGCCAAAAAAACGGCCGTGAGGGCCAGAATGAAGCTTTACGACAGCAAGCAGGCGCCGAACCCCCGGCGCACCCGGATCTTCCTCGCCGAGAAGGGCATCACGCTGCCGACCGAGCAGGTCGACATCATGGCCAAGCAACAATTCACTCCGGAATACACCGCGATCAATCCGCTGCAGCGGATGCCCTCGCTGGTGCTCGACGACGGCACGATCATCACCGAGTCGATCGCCATCTGCCGCTATTTCGAGGCGCTGCAGCCGGAGCCGCCGTTGTTCGGCGTCGGCGCCAAGGAGATCGCACTGGTGGAAATGTGGAACAGGCGCTGTGAGATCAATTTCATGGCGAATGTCGCCGCCGTGTTCCGGCATCTGCACCCCGCCATGAAGGAACTGGAAGTGCCGCAGGTGCCGGCCTATGCCGAGGCCATGCGGCCGCGCGCAGTTTCGTTTATCGAGCTATTGGACAAAGAATTGGCCAAGCGCGAATTTATCGCCGGCGACCGTTATTCGGTCGCCGACATCACCGCACTGGTCTCGGTCGATTTCATGAAGCCGGCGCGGCTCACGATGCCGGAGGGCACCGACAACGTGAAACGCTGGCACGCCGCGGTGTCGGCAAGACCGAGTGCGCGCGCATGACCCCGAAAAGTGGGAACCGATTTTCGGGTCAGATCATGCTCGAAGAAGATGCCTAGCTAGCGATCGAGCCGCGCGATCAGGCTCGACGTATCCCAGCGCTTGCCGCCCATTTTCTGGACTTCTGAATAAAACTGGTCGACTAGCGCGGCGACGGGGAGGTTGGCGCCGTTCTTGCGAGCCTCGCCGAGGCAGATGCTTAAGTCCTTGCGCATCCAGTCGACGGCGAAGCCGAAGTCGAATTTGCCGGCCGCCATAGTCTTGTAGCGATTTTCCATCTGCCAGGATTGCGCGGCTCCTTTGGAGATGGTGGCAATGAGTTTTTCGATGTCGAGATCCGCCCTTTTGGCAAAATGAAGCGCCTCGGCGAGACCTTGAACCAATCCGGCGATGCAAATCTGGTTGCACATTTTTGCCAACTGGCCGGATCCAGGTGCACCCATCAAATTGCAGGCTTTCGCGTAAGCCGCGATCACCTTTTCGGCGCTGGCGAAGGTGTCGGCGTCGCCACCGCACATCACCGTGAGCGCGCCGTTCTCGGCGCCGGCTTGGCCGCCCGACACCGGCGCGTCGACAAATCCGAAGCCGCCCGTTTTCGCCGCGGCATAGAGCTCGCGCGCAATTTCGGCCGAGGCTGTCGTGTGGTCGACGAAAATCTTGCCTTTTCCCATGCCGGCAAAGGCGCCCTTGGCCCCGAGCGTGACTTCGCGCAGGTCGTTGTCATTGCCGACGCAACACATGACGAAGTCCTGGCCTTCGGCGGCGGCCTTCGGGGACCTGGCCGATTTGCCGCCGTATTGCGCCACCCATTTCTCGGCTTTGGCGGCGGTGCGGTTATAGACCGTCACGTCATGCCCGCCTTTGTTTTTGAGGTGTCCGGCCATGGGGTAACCCATGACGCCGAGACCGAGAAATGCCACTTTCGCCATCGTTTTTCTCCCGCGTATATTGGTATGTCTGCTTTGGTGCTAAGACGCCGCCATAGTGATTGCCGTGGCGCTTACGTCAACCCGTTCCCGCGGAGCCCTGAGACATGACCGTTCGCTCGATTGACCATGTGCTGCTGGCGATGCCGGCCGGCCGGGAGGAGGAGGCCCGCGCCTTCTATCAAGGCGTGCTCGGCATTCCCGAATTGACCAAGCCTGCCAATGTCGCGGTCCGCGGCGGCTGCTGGTTCGGGCACAACACACTCAAGGTGCACCTTGGCGTCGAAAAGGATTTCAGGCCTGCGCGCAAGGCCCACCCCGCCTTCGTCGTCAGCGATGTGCGGGCCATGGCCCGCAAGGTCGCGGCCGCAGGCTTTCGCGTGGCCGAAGACGTGCCGCTTGAAGGCTATGACCGCGTTTTCGTCGACGATCCATTCGGCAATCGCATTGAACTGATGCAGCCGGTTTGAGCCGCATTGACCTGCGGGCTGCCGGTTCTATGGTGCCGGCCGTAACATTAAGGATATCGGGCATGGCGGCGAACAAGGAACAGGTCCTGGCGGCCTTGGCGAAGGTGCCGTCACCGGGCGGCGCGCCGCTCACCGACGCGCGCGTTTTGTCCGACATCGTCGTCAGCGACGGCAAAGTGTTCTTTTCCATGAGCGTCGATGCCGGCGCGGTGAAGTCGTGGGAGCCGGTGCGCAAGGCGGCGGAGGCGGCGGTGCGCGCCGTTCCCGGCGTGCAATCGGCTTTGGTGGCTTTGACCGCTGAGCGCGCCGCCGGCGCCGCGTCCCGCGGGCCGCAGCCGTCCCATGTCGCCCAAAATCGCGCGGCGGCAGCCGCGCCGCAACCGCACGCACATGCCCATCCCGCCGACAAGGTGCAGCCCGGCATCCCTGGCGTCGACGCGGTGATCGCCGTTGCGTCCGGCAAGGGCGGGGTTGGCAAATCCACCACCGCGGTCAATCTCGCGCTCGGACTGCGCGACCTCGGATTGAAGGTAGGCATGCTCGACGCCGACATTTACGGGCCGTCGCTGCCCAAATTGCTCGCCATCAAGGAAAAGCCGCAGACCGTTGGCGGCACCAGGCTCAAGCCGATCGACCGCTACGGACTTTCGGTGATGTCGATCGGGTTTCTGATCGACGAAGAAACGCCGATGATCTGGCGCGGGCCGATGGTGATGTCGGCGATCACACAGATGCTGCGCGAGGTCGAGTGGGGCAAGCTCGACGTCATGGTGGTCGACATGCCGCCCGGCACCGGCGACGCCCAGCTCACCATGGC
>Ga0181522_10001334_pt1 | contig 15192 bp, 13 predicted proteins | sample PEATcosm2014_Bin_27_FD_121103 | JGI IMG/M metagenome (GOLD analysis project Ga0181522, IMG submission 121103) | Peatland microbial communities from MTU Mesocosm Facility, Houghton, MI, USA - PEATcosm2014_Bin05_10_metaG | ecosystem: Environmental > Terrestrial > Soil > Wetlands > Peat | place... | reverse complement strand
GACGCGGGACGGATTTCCCGCGTGCCAGATCATATAAACGCCTGAAGACGCGACGCTGCTCAATTCGAAGGTCTCGAACTCAAGCCATGTTTCCGCTCGGCTCTTGACCCATCCAAGGGAGAGGGTAGACATATAAGGCAACCTTTATGCTGGAGGTTGTGATTCACGGGCCGCGCCCCACGGGGTCTCAAGCCATCGGGGCGCGGCTCGGTCTTTACTGATGCGAATCAGTAAGAGCGCGCATTATACTGCGCGCACAGCAGCCGAGTCTGGCGCGGCAAAGTTGCTTGTGAAAAGTGGGGACTAGTCGCGCGCCCAACGCTTGCGCCGCCTCGTATCTGGCGGCCGTCCGGGCTTATCCACCGGCGTCCATAACGGCTCAGACCGCTTGTTAGTTAGCAGGCTGATCGTAGGTCAGCCGCTTGCCTTCCACGCCCTTAAGCAGCCTAGCGGCGCGCTCGGCATTTTCCACGCCGAGCTTGGAGCGTTTGTTGTACCGGAAATCAAATTCCTTGAGATAGCGGTGCATGTGGGCCTCGCTCACGGAATGATAAACGCCGTTGATCCCGCGCTTGAGGATGCTGAAAAAGTTCTCGGAAACGTTGGTCGAAGCGACGCGATCAGTCCCCTTGTCGTAATAGGAGTATTTGTCGCGCGAGTGGTCAACGGCTTGATGCGAGGCGAACTCGCGGCCGAGTTTCGTATAGAGGCTTGACTCGTCCGTCATAAGCGCGCTGGCGCGGCTGACGTGCGTCATAATCAGCGGCCGGATGGTCTTCGCTGTAACTTTGGCGACGTGGAATGACGCGGCGCGACCGTCACGCTCGATAAGTTTAACGATGGCTTTCTTCGGCGCGGGCTTGCGGTGAGCGCGGTTCTTTCCGGCGCCGCCGACGTAGGCTTCGTCGATTTCAGCGATCTTGCCTTCGCCGCCGAGACCGCCCTTGGAAGCCGGAGCGTCGTCGCCCATAGCCTCGCGGGTGCGATGGCTGAGAAACCACGCGGTCCGGTAGGCGCCGAGGCCGAGATTGCGCATGAGTTGATGCGCGCGCATGCCTTTCTTGCTCGACGCCATGAGATGGATCGCCAACAGCCACTAGTGCAGCGGGAGATGAGACCACTCCATTACGGTCCTGGTGCCGCAAGTGAACTTGTCGCGGCAATCGTTGCAAAGGAACATTCCGGCTTGGGTTTTCCCGGCCATGCGATGAACGTTGAGAGAGCGGCAATGCGGGCAGCTAACCCCGTTCGCCCAGCGCGAGGCTTCTATATGCTCGCGGGTGGCGCTTTCATCGTGGAAGTGCTTGGCGGAAAGGTCCGTTATCTGGTTTATCAAATTATTTCAATGTGTTACGTCTGGCGTGCTAAGTCACGTGCATAGCTGCCGCTGCTTGTGACGCCGTCGCCCCACAACGCCCGAAGGCCCGATAGGGGTGGGCTTAGAGCAGCGCGCCACTGGAGCAATGGGCGATCGGCGGAGCTGGTCGGGGTTGCGCAGCCGATCGCCGATTGCGGTGTGAGTACCAGTGACCACCACCGTGACACGACCACAAGAATTGAACTCGGGCCGTTGAGCTGCTCACTCCGCGCGCAAGGCTTGTGCGTCAGCGCGCGCCCCCTCCTCCGCCTCGACGCCACAGCGCCTCCGCCTAGAACAGCCCCCAACCGGAGTCGATGACGAGGTTGGCGCCGTTCATGCTCGCGTTGTCGAGCAGGAAAAGCGTCGCGGCGACGCAATCGGCGGTTGTGAGAATCCGTCCGCCGGGGCTTTGGGCGCGCGCGCGTTCGATGGCGACGGCGTTGCCGGCCCACGCCGGACTGTCGCCGACCAGCCCGGGATGAATCGCGTTGAAGCGGATCGACGGCAACTCGTAGGCGAGATTGCGCACCATCGTCGTCACCGCGCCGTTGACCGCTGTAACGGTGGTCGACCCCGGATAAGGGCGTTCGCGCGCCTGGCCGCCGAACAGCACCACCGACGCCTCCGCCGTCAGGCGCGGCAGCAGCGTGTGGACCACTTCGACGTTGCCGACCAGCTTCATCGTCGCCAAGCGGATCGCCCGGCCGACGTCGTACTCCTTGACGCTGTTGCGGTCGCGCTCGATGGCGGAAAAGACGAGATGGTCGACCGCCCCGACCCCGGCGAGCTTGGCGGCGATCGTCTTCGGCTCGGCGAGGTCGAACGCCAGACCGAGCGCGTCGCCGCCGATCTTGCGCGCGGCGGCCTCGGCCCGCCCCGCGTCGCGGCTGGTCAACACGATCCTTTCGCCGCGCGCCGCCAAGGCTTCAGCGACCGCGAAGCCGATGCCGCTCGAACCGCCGACAATAACACTGGTTTTCCGTTCGCTCATGTCCCGCCCTCTGGTTGCGCCGCGATCTCGACAGGCGCGCGGCGCGCGGTCAAGGGGCCGCGCGCCGATGTTTCGCCATCCGCCCCGGCATCGGCTAGGCTCGTCGCGATGACCGAGGCCGCATCGTCGCCCCCCGCCGCCGCGCCGGCCGCGCTTGCCCCAGAACCGCAGCAGACGAAGTGGGCGCTGGTCGCCCTGTTGTGGCTGAGCGGCGTCGCGGCGGGGCTGCAATTCGCCAAGGTCTCCGTCGCCTTCGACGCGCTCGCCGCCCACTACGGCGCCTCGCCGACGCTCGCCGGCTGGCTGCTGTCGGCGGTCGGCGTGGTCGGCGTCGTCTTCGGCGCCTCGGCCGGACTTGTCGTCGAGCGCGTCGGCTTCCGCCGCAGCCTGGTGCTCGGGCTCGCCTCCGCCGCGGCGTTGTCGGCGTTCGAGACGCTGCTGCCGCCGGTTCCATTTTTTCTCGCGGCGCGCGCGCTGGAGGGCGCCTCGCATCTGGCGATCATCGTCGCGGCGCCGAGTTGTCTCGTTCACGTCGTCGCGCCCGGCCGCCGCACGATCGTCATCGGCCTGTGGGGCACGTTCTTCAGCGTCGCCTTTCTCATCGCCGGCGCGCTCGGCCTGCCGCTGCTCGCCGCCTTCGGCCTGAGAGGGTTGTTCGCCGCTCACGAACTCGTCGCCGCCGTCTTGGCGCTCGCCGCCGCTTTGTTCATCCCGGCCGATCCGCCGCGCGCGGCGCGCGCGCACGACGCGGCGCGGCGCGGCGTGATCGCCGCTCATGTCGGCGTCTACGCCGACATGCGCTCGGCGATCCCCGCGCTCTGTTTCCTCTGCTACACCGGCATGTATCTGGCGTTACAGACGCTGACGCCGGAGCTTGCCGCGCCCGCCGATCGCGTCTGGCTCACCGCCGGCATGCCCGCAGTCAGCGTCGTCACCACGCTATGCGCCGGCGCGCTGGCGCAATTCGGGATTTCGCCGTTCCGCCTCGCCGCTTCGGCTTTCGCCGCGACCTTCGTCTTTTCGCTGCTGCTGCATCTGGCGGTGGCGACCGGCGGGCCGGTCGCGCCGTTCGGCTTCGTCCGCATGGCGTTCGTCAGCCTGTTGCCGGGCGCAGTCTACCCGATGATCCCGCTGCTGTGTCCGACGCCGCCGGTGCAGGCGCGCGCCTATGGCGCGATCGCGCAGCTCGGCAACGTCGGCTCGACGCTCGGCCCGCCGCTGTTCGCCGCCTCGATGGCGGCGCTCGGCCCGCACGGCCTGCTCGTTCCCGCGCTCGCGCTGTGCGCCGGCGGCGCAGCGATCGCGCTTTGGGCTGAGCGCCGCGCCGCCGCAGTTCGGCAGGCGACGGCGCCGGGCCGGATCGGTTAGGATCGCGCGATGGAAACGCCCGCGTCCAAGTCTTCGTTCCAACTCTACGCGCACGGCGGCGACCGCGTCGCCGCAGCGCTGGCGGCGCACGGCGTGGGCTTTCTCTTCACCCTTTGCGGCGGCCACATCGCGCCGATCCTCGTCGCCGCCAAGGCGCGCGGCATCCGCGTCGTCGACGCGCGCGACGAGGCGACCGCTGTCTTTGCCGCCGACGCGGTCGCGCGGCTGACCGGCAAGCCCGGCGTCGCCGCGGTCACCGCCGGCCCCGGCGTCACCAACGCGCTGACTGCGCTCGAAAACGCCAAGCTGGCGCAATCGCCGCTACTGCTGATCGGCGGCGCCGCGCCGACCGCGCTGCAGGGGCGCGGCGCGCTGCAGGACATCGACCAGGGGCCGGTCGTCGCGCCGTTCGTCAAATGGGCGAAGCGCGTGCGGCGTGTGCGCGACCTCGCGCCAGCGATCGCCGAAGCGCTCGCCGTCGCGCGCGAGGGCGTGCCGGGTCCGGTCTTCGTCGAATGTCCGGTCGACCTGCTCTACGACGAGAAGACCATCCGCGATTGGTATGGCGACGCTGCGGGCAAAGGGACCTCGATCGCCGACCGGCTGATGCGTCTCTATCTCGAGCGCCGCGCCGCCCGACTGTTCGCCAAAGTCCCGCAAACGCCGCCGCTCGCCCCGCGCCAAGTCGTCGCGCCGTCGGCGACGGAGGCGCAGGTCGAAGCGGCGGCGACGCGATTGAACGCGGCCGAGCGGCCGCTGATCGTCGTCGGCAGCCAGGCGCTGGTCGGCGCCGAAGACCCGGGTCGCATCGCCGACGCGCTGACGCGGCTCGGCGCACCGGTCTATCTCTCCGGCATGGCGCGCGGGCTGCTTGGCCGCAGCCATCCGCTGCAGCGACTGCATCAGCGCCGCAAGGCGTTGCGCGAATCCGATTGCGTGCTGCTCGCCGGCGCGCCGTGCGACTTCCGCCTCGACTACGGCCGCCATGTGCGCCGTTCGGCGACGCTGATCGCCGCCAACCGCAGCGCGCGCGAGGCGCGGCTCAATCGCCGCCCCAACGTCGCGGCGATCGGCGACGCCGGCGAATTCCTTGTTCGCCTCGCCGCGCGCGTCGCCGGCCTCGCGGAGACGCGCCCGGACTGGCTCGCCACTTTGCATGCGCGGGACGAAGCGCGAGAGAGCGAGATCGACGAGCGGGCGAAAACGGCAGGCGAATTCGTCAACCCGATTGCGCTGCTGCGCGCGATCGACGCGGCGGCGGCGGACAACGCCGTTTTCGTCGCCGATGGCGGCGATTTCGTCGCCACAGCGTCCTACACATTGCGCCCGCGCGCGCCGCGCGGCTGGCTCGACCCCGGCGTGTTCGGCACGCTCGGCGTCGGCGGCGGCTTTGCGCTCGCCGCCGCGCTCGAGCGGCCGAGCGGCGAGACGTGGATCCTGTTCGGCGACGGCGCCTGCGGCTGGAGCCTCAGCGAATTCGACACCTTCGTCCGTCACAGCGTCCCGGTCATCGCCGTGGTCGGCAACGACGCCGGCTGGACGCAGATCGCGCGCGAGCAGGTGAAGATGCTCGGCGACGACGTCGGCGTGACGCTCAGCCGCGCCGCCTATCACGAGGTTGCGGCAGCGTTCGGCGCCGAAGGAATCCTGGTCAAGAGCGATGGTGAAATCGCCGCCGGCCTCGACCGCGCCCGAGCCGCCGCGCGAGCCGGCCGGCCCGCGCTGGTCAACGTCTGGCTCGACCGCTCCGACTTCCGCGACGGGTCGATTTCGATGTGAGAGCATTGCGCGCTCCACGCGCGCCAGACATGATTCCGACACGATTGGGGCGCGAAAATTGCTGGTCTTGGGGCTCGAAGACCTGTCGGGGCTCTCCGCCGGAGTCGTGGTGCGTCGTCCGTCTGGGCATCGGAGAACTGCGTGTCGAACACCGAACGGTCGCCCGCCAGACATCGCCGGCCCTACAGCGTCGCAGAGATTTTCGTCGATGGCGTCGTTCACACGGCGGCGCTGATCGCTGGCGCAGCAGGATTCGCGCTGCTGTTTGCCCTTGCGCCGGTGCAAGGCGGGGCGGCCGAATATGCGGCGCTCATTGTTTATGCGGTCTGCTTCTTCCTGATGTTCGGGTTCTCCTTCGCCTACAACATGGTCCCCGACTCGGCGGTCAAGCGCTGGCTGCGCCGCTGCGACCATTCGGGCATTTATCTGATGATCGCCGGCACTTACACCGCCCTGATGGCGCTGGTGCAGGCGCAATGGTGGACGGTGGCGCTGGTTGTCTTCGTCTGGTGCGGCGCATTGGTCGGGGTCGCCTCCAAGCTGTTCTTGCCGACCCGGTTCGACCGCGGCGCGGTCGGCTTTTATCTCGCGCTGAGCTGGTCGGCGGTCGTCGCGATCAAGCCGCTCGCCGCCACACTGCCCGCGACCGCGCTGGCGCTGATTGTCGCCGGTGGACTGATCTACTCGGCCGGGGTGCCGTTCTACGTCTGGCGCAGCCTGAAATTCCAGAACGCGATCTGGCATGCTTGCGTCGCGCTGGGCGCCGCCCTCCAGTTTGGCGGCGTGGTGGCGGCGATTGGCGCGCCATCTTGACGCCGTAGTCCGGTGGCGTCTTGATAACCGCCATGAATCGCCAAGCGCTTCTCCTCGCCATGTTCGCCTGCGGCCTCGTCGCGACGCCCGCTTTTGCGGCCGACCTGCCCAATTCGACCGCTTCGTCGCTGCCCTCGCTCGCCGCCGATCCCCTGACACAGGCCCCCAGTTGGTCGGGCTTCTATGTCGGCGCCGGCATCGACGTGGTCTCCTTCAAGGGCGCCAAGGCGCAAGCGGGCGGCGACGTCTTCGGCGGCTACGACCACCGCTTCGACAATAACGTCATCTTGGGGGTGCGCTTTTCCACCGGCTACAGCCCTTGGGCTTTCCCCAGCGGCCCCTACCGGGGCTTCAGCTTCGGCGAGACCGACGTCAAGCTCGGCTACGCGATGGGGCGGCTGACCCCCTATGTCATCGCCGGCGCCGCGCTGGCGCGCCCGAGTTACGGCGCCGACTTCAGCGACCTCGGCCAGTCGGTCAACGGCTTGTTCTCCGGGCCCGGCGCCGTGCAGGCGGTTGGGACGGCGGGCGTGGGTTTCGACTATGCGGTGACCAACAACGTCACCGTCGGGCTCGAAGCGCGCGTCAGCAACGGCAGCCCGCTGTCGCCCCTCGCCCCTATGCACTGAGCGGCGTCCCAGCGCCGATGCGCCGTCTTGCCTCGCCAGACCGGGCGCGTTACGTCATGGCGTCCTTCCTCAACGCCAGAGTCTCATGCCGTCCTTGAATCGCCGAACGTTGCTGGCCAGCATTGTCGCCGTTTCCAGCGTGCGGTTGCTCACGCCTGCTTTGGCTCAGCAGCAACCGGCCTTCGGCATGGGCGACGTCGTCAAGCGCGCGCGCGATCTTGCGGCGTCGCCGTTCGATGCGACGATCCCGCCGCTGCCGGACGGAATCGCCGGCCTCGACTACGACGCCTGGCGCGACATTCGCTTCAAGCCCGACAAGCCCCTGCTCGGCCAGGCTGGCGCCAGCTTCCGCCTCGAGCTTTTCCACCTCGGCCATCTTTACCGCCGGCCTGTGGTGGTCAACGTCCTGCGCGACGGCATCCCGGCGCCGATCCCCTATACGGCCGGGATGTTCGATTGGGGCCGCAACAAGCTGCCGGCCAATCTGCCTATCACCCTCGGCTTCGCCGGTTTTCGCCTTCACTACCCGCTCAACGCCCCGCACGTGATGGACGAGGTCATCGCCTTCCTCGGCGCGAGCTACTTCCGTTTCCTCGGTCGTGGCCAGCGCTACGGGCTCTCGGCGCGCGGTCTCGGCATCGGCGCCGGCGCACGCGCTGACGAGGAATTCCCGTTCTTCCGCGAGTTCTGGATCGAGACGCCCGACCCTACCGCAGACCGCATCGTCGTCCACGCGCTACTCGACAGCGAGTCGGTCACTGGCGCCTTCCAATTCGAAATCGTTCCGTCGGTGGAGACGAGCGTCGATGTCGCAGTGACGCTGTTCGCCCGCAAAGCCGTCTCGTCGCTCAACATGGCGCCGCTGTCGTCGATGTTCCTGCGCGGCAAGAACGACCACCGCGTCGACGACGACTTCCGCGACGAACTGCACGATTCCGATGGCCTGCTTATCCACACCGGCGCCGGAGAGTACATCTGGCGTCCGCTGAGCAATCCGGCCGCGCCCGCCGTCTCGACCTTCGTCGACAGCAACGTGCGCGGCTTCGGCCTGCTGCAGCGCGACCGCGCGTTCGATCACTACCAGGACCTCGATCTCGCCTATCAATTGCGGCCAAGCTACTGGATTGAGCCGCACGAGGGCTGGGGCGAAGGCGGCGTCGCGCTGCTGGAGCTGCCGACCGACAACGAGAGCAACGACAACATCGTCGTCGGCTGGACGCCGAAGGAGAGTTTGGACGCCGGTCGCTCGATGTCCTTCGGCTACCGCATCAGCGCGCTGTTCAGCGATTCACGGCTCACGCCGAGCGCGCGCGCGATCAACACCTTCCGCGCCGCGCCTAAGGCGCTCGGCGCCGTCGACCCGTTGCCGCCTGGCTCGACGCGCTTCCTGATCGACTTCGCCGGCGGCGATCTCGGCTATTACCTCAGCGATCCGACACTGGTGCAGGTGATTGCGACGACCTCCGCCGGACGCGTGCTGCGCACCTTCCTCGCGACCAACGCCCATGTGAACGGCTTCCGCGCCGGCGTCGACGTCGCCGTCGATCCCGGCCAGAGTTGCGACGTGCGCGTGTTCCTGCGCGCCGCCAACAAGGCGCTGACCGAGACCTGGACCTTCCCCTGGCGGCCGTGAGTGCGTGCATTTCGACGGCGTTTGGACGGCGCTGAGGAGCGAGCGGCCGTTCGACGAGGCCAATTGGCCCGTCCGCGGGCGTGGCGAGACCGCTAACGCAAAATGCTAACGACGCCACTTTACGCGCTGGAAACGCTGGGCGGAGAAGGCGCGAAAAATCGCGCGCACGGCAAGGAATCATCAAATTACGCGTGGTAAACAGCCGCTCGATCGGTAACGGCTCGACACGAGTGACGCGGCATGGGCCGCACGGCGGTTCAATTTGCCGACCCTCGCGTGACCGCGGTCGAGAGGCCGGCCATGCTTGCTTCCGGCAATGCTCTTTTTTGCGAAAGCGCCGTTGCGCCGCGTCAATGCCGGCGTCTCGCGCCGCGACTACGTCGACGCTCGCGCGATGGGGCGGATCGAGCGGGGGATTTGCGCGCCCGACGCGCAGACGACGAGTCGCCTCGGGAGGTCGCCAAAATCCGGCGGCGAGAGCCGCCGTTCGCCGGTTGAGCCGAACGCGCCTCGGATGTGCGCGGCCAGAACGCCCGGTGTGTCGCGGAGATGAGGAATGAATGCTTTGACCTACGCTTCGATTCCGCAAGGCGCGTCCGACGTCGCCGAGCCGTCGACAGCCGAACTTCTCGCGCGCCTCGCCGCGTTGCGTGAGAACATCCGCCGCGCCCGGCAGCACTACGGCATCGGCGAGCGCGAACCCTCCGATCGAGACGGCCGAGAATCTCGCGGCGACGAAGACCGACATTAGAGCGACCGAGCCGAGAGTCCGGTCACCGGCCGACGCAGCGCTCATTCCCGGCCGGCGACGCGACCCGCGCATCTGACCGGCTGGCGGAGCGTAACTACGCGCTAAGGCCTTTGAGCTTGGCCAGAGCGGGCGAATAGCGCCGCGACAGCGGCACTGAGATCGTCGCCACCTCGACGACGTAGTCGCCCGAGCCGGCGGGCTTGAGGGCTGTAACGCGCTTTGCGTTCACCAGCCAGGAGCGGTGCGTCCGCAGGAAGCCGAGCGGCGCAAGTTCGCTTTCCAGCGCCGACAGCGAGGACCGCATAAGCGGGCGTCGGCCGTCGCCCAATGTGAATTCGACATAATTTCCGGCTGAGGCGACCGCCAGGATGTCGTCGATGCGCACCCGGATCAACTTGGCGCCGTCGCGGATGTCGAAAGTGACCCTGGGATCCGGCGTGGCGGCGCGCGCCCACCCGTGCTCGAGACGATGGACGAGGGTGAAGCAGGCGATCAACAGCAGATAGGTCAGCCCGTCCTTTCCCGCTTCGTAGAGAAACTGCGTCACGAAGGGGCCGGAAGCGACGGCAGAGCCCGCCATCCCAGCGGCGAGCCGACGCAAAAGGACGAAGCCGCCGACGTGGCCGAGGGAGAAGCCCAGTGCGCCGGGGATATGGATCAAGAGCTTCCAGCGCGGACGAGACGGCGGCAGCGTCCATATCCAGACGGTCCAGGGTATCCAAAAGAAGAGTACGAATGTCACCCACCCCGTCGCGGCCGACAGAATCGGCGCGGCCAGGTCGGAACCGGGCCTGTCGTGCAGGGACGTGATGACGTCGGACACCGCAAGGACGCCGGCGATCGTCGCGGCGACGGCGATCGCGTAGAGGAACGCGCGCCTCTGCCGGCTGTTCGTCACGGAATTCCCGCCGCTGGTCCCAAGCCATCGGAAACGATCACGCCACCGGCGCGAATCGTCACTCGCCTCTTCGCTCAGGGGCTGGTTTTTGGAAAGCTGTTCGCGTCCGAACGTCGCTGGCACGGTCGCTCTCGTTGCGGCGGCGGTTTCGGAAGGGAACGATACCATGCCGCTCCGTCGCCGACACTCGCCTTATGGGCGAAAGGGCCGCCGCATTTCGCCGCGTAGCGCCAACCATTCTCGACGATGGGTCTCGGCTCCGAGGATTGTGCAGCTGCGGGTCGTCGATCCCTTCCAACCACGACCCTCGGCGGGAGAAGATGAATGACGCACGCCCAGTTTGTGACCATCGCCAGCGGAGCCAGTTTGCGCGGCGACGGCCCGGTCCTCGACGAAGCGAGGCCACGCTCGGAGCGCCCGCCGCCGGTCTCGACCTCGCCGTCTCCGATATTGTCGGCGAGTGTTAGACCGCCGGGTCGCCGCCACTGGCGGTGGATCGCCGTTGTGGCGGCGTCCACAGTCGTGCTGGCGGGGTTGGCGTATGCGACGCGTCCTGCCCGGGTGCTGGCGGTCTCCCCTTCGCGCGGCCCGGCAGTCGAGGCGGTTTACGCAAACGGCGTCATCGAGGCGATCAACTACGCCCGCATCGGGGCGATCGTCAGCGGCCGTATCGTCGCGTTGCCAATCGACGAGGGCATGACGGTCAGGAGAGGCGACATTCTCGCCAGCCTGGATGACCGGCAGGGGCGCGCCCGGCTCGCGGACGCCCGCGCAAGGCAAAAGATGGCCGAGGCGGACGTCGCCAGGGACCAAGCGCTGGCGAGCCGGGGCGTTCTCGCCGCGCAAAGCCTCGAGCGCGGAGAGGAGGAGCGGGACCAGGCGGCGGCCGCGGTCGAACTGGCCGCCCGTCAGCTCGAAGACCTTACTGTCGCCTCGCCGCTCGACGGCGTCGTGATGAAGCGCGACGTCGAACCGGGCGAGGTCGTGGCGGCGAACCAGGCGCTGTTCGAGATCGCGTCGACCGACCGTAAGCGCATCGCCGCCGACGTTGACGAGCGCGACATCCCGAACGTGCGGCCCGGCAGCCGGCTGGTGGCGCGCGCCGATGGCTTCCCCGACCGCGCCTTCGAAGCCAGAGTCACCAACATCCGGCAACAAGGCGACACCAGCACGCGCACGTTTCGCGTCGAAGCCGATCTGCCCGCCGACACGCCGTTGGCCATCGGTATGTCGGTGGACGTCGACATCGTCATCGCAGAGCGGGCGAACGCCACGCTCGTCCCGGCCGACGCGGTGCTGCATGGCCCGTCGCAGGGCGGCCGAGCGGGTCCCGCCTATTTGTTCGTCGCGCGCGACGCCCACGCAAAGCGTATCGACGTCGAACTCGGCGCAGTCGGCGCCGGCAAGGCGGAGATCCTCTCGGGCGTCGACGACGCCGACAAGGTCATCGTCGATCCTCCGGCAGGCCTCAAGGACGGCGCAGCGGTGCAGGTGACGTCATGACGCCGCTGCCGCTCTCCATTGCATTCGCGCATCTCTTCGCGCGCAAGCGTCAAAGCCTGGTGTCGATCGTCGGCGTGACGCTCGGCGTGGCCATCTTCATCGCTATCGGCGGCTTGATGAACGGCTTTCACGGTCACTTTCGCTCGCAACTGGTCGAAACCAATCCGCACGTCGTGATCAGCGACGAAGTGCGGACCGCCGCGCCACAGCCGTTGACGCTGCTCAATCCGGATGGCGCGGTCGAGGTTCGCCGCGTTGTGCCGCGCGATCCAGTGCGCGGCATCGCCGGCGCGTCGGCGATGGTCGACGCGCTGAACGCCGAGCAGGGCGTCGCGGCGGCGCCTTCGCTGATCGGTCAGGTGATCGTGCGGCGCGCGGGACGCGACTTCGCCGTCACCGGAATCGGCGTCGATCCTCAGCGCGAGATGCGGGTCACCGATCTCGTCAACAACATGGTGGCTGGCGGCTTCGACGCCTTGGCGTCCGACCCCAACGGCCTGATCCTTGGACGCGAGCTCGCCGACAAGATGGCGGTCGGACTCGGCGACACTGTCCTCGTCGCGACAACGGCGTCGCAGGCGCGGCTGAAGATCGTCGGGCTGTTCCACACCGGCATCGACGCCGAAGATCAGACCTGGGGCATTCTGTCGTTGTCGCGCCAACAGGCGCTGCAGGAGCGGCCGCGCGTCGTCAATCAGATCCACATCCGCCTTGCCGATCTTTCGCGCTCGATCCCGCTTGCCGAGACGATCGAGCGGCGCTGGGGCTTCAAGAGCGCGCCGTGGGAGGAAACCTACGCGCGCGTGCTCGATATGTTCGCGTTGCAGGATAAAATCATGTTCTTCACCACGGCGGCGATCCTGGTCGTCGCCGGCTTTGGCATCTTCAACGTCATCTCGACCATCGTGATGGAGAAAGCGCGCGACATTGCGATCATGCGATCGATCGGCATGCCAAGCGGCGCCGTGGTGGCGATCTTCCTCATTGAGGGGCTGGCCGTCGGCGTGGTCGGGGTGCTGCTTGGCTGTCTCGCCGGCTGGGGACTTGGCGCGCTGATTCACATGGCGCCCGCGCCGACGGGAAACCCACACGACACGCTGCCGATGTCGCTGAGCGCAGATCTGTTCGGCGCCGCCGGCCTGATCGGCATGGCGGCGTCGCTCGCGGCCGCCTGGTTGCCGGCTCGCCGCGCCGCTGCGGCTGATCCCCTGTCGATCATAAGGGGCGCGGCATGAGCGGCGATCTCAAAGCGCGCGCGCTTCGGCGCGTCCTGCCGGGCCCCGCGCCGGCGATCCTGGTCGACAGCGCCAGCGCGCAGTTCCAATCCGGCAGCCTGACCGCGATCACCGGCCCCTCGGGCTCCGGCAAGTCCTCGCTGCTCTACATGCTGGGGCTGCTCGACGCCCCAACGTCGGGCGACGTGCTCCTCGACGGCCAATCGACCGCCGCGCTCGACAATGACGATCGGGCCCGTATTCGTCTCGAGCGCTTTGGCTTCGTTTTCCAGTTTCATTTTCTGCTGCCAGAGCTGAACGTCGCTGAGAACGTGATGCTGCCGATGCGGCAACTTGGAAATCTCGGACCGGCGTCGATCCGCCGCCGCGCCGACGATCTGCTGGGGTCGCTCGGCATGAGCGATCTGAGAGAAAAACTGCCGGGACAACTGTCGGGCGGCCAGCGACAGCGGGTGTCGATTGCGCGCGCGCTCGCCAACGATCCGCAGTTCGTGCTGGGCGACGAGCCGACCGGCGCGCTGGATTCGAAGAACGGCGCCGCCGTGTTCGCGATCCTTCGCGCACTGGCCGGCGACGGGCGCACGATCGTCGTCGTCACCCACGATCACGACCTGGCGCAGATCGCCGACCGCGCGATCCACATCATCGACGGACGGATCACGAGCGGCCAACCTTCGTGACCGTTGGGGCGCGCAACAAGCCAGACTGCGGCTCAGCCGCTGACCGGGAGGCGCTTGAACGCCGTGAGCGTGAGCAGACCATACTGTAGGCAGCCTCATCCGGCGTCTCGGACACGACGGCGCCGCAATGGCGTCGTCCAAGAGGCATGATTCACCTCGGGTCGAGTGAGCGGAGATCGCGCCGCTCCGACAGGCTGCCTAGCCGGAAGACGAACGCCATGAAGCTGAAGCTTGGAACCGTGCAGTTCCATCATCGCGCCAACGACAAGGCCTACAATCTTTCCGTCGTCGAGCGCTTCTCGCGCGAGGCGGCCGCCGCCGCGGTCAAGATCCTCGCCTTCCCCGAGATGTGCGTCACTGGATATTGGCACACGCGCAATCTCAACCGGAAGGAACTCGAAACGTTGGCCGAGGCCGTTCCCGACGGTGACGCCACGCGAAAAACGATGGCGCTGGCGCGCGAACTGGACATGGCGATCGGCGTCGGTCTGATCGAGCGTTCGCCGGACGGCGGCCTCTTCAACTCGTATGTATTCTGCCAGCCCGACGGAACGTTCGCCTGTCACCGCAAGCTGCACGCGTTCGAGAGCGAGCACATTCTGAGCGGCGACCGCTATACGGTGATCGACTCGCCGTTGGGAGTCCGGATCGGCATCCTGATCTGCTGGGACAACAACCTGGTCGAAAACGCCAGGGCGACCGCCCTGCTCGGCGCCGACATTCTTGTCGCGCCGCACCAAACTGGCGGCTGCGCCTCGCGCAGTCCCTTCGCCATGGGCCTCATCGATCCCAAGCTATGGCGCGAGCGCGAAGCGAACCCCGGCGCGATCGAGGCGGAGTTCCGTGGCCCAAAGGGCCGCGAATGGCTCATGCGCTGGCTGCCGTCGCGAGCCCACGACAACGGCTTGTTCGTTCTCTTCTCCAACGGCGTCGGCGAAGACGACGGCGAGGTTCGGACAGGCAATGCGATGATCATCGACTGCTACGGGCGGATTGTCGCCGAGACCTGGGAGGCGAAGGACAAGCTGGTGGTCGGCGACGCCGAACTCGACTTGCTGCCGCTCTGCACCGGCCGCCGCTGGATCCGTGGCCGACGGCCGGAACTCTACGACCTCCTGACGAAACGCAGCGGGGGCGAACTCGACCCGCGACAAGCGCGTTTCTCCGAAACGCCGGTCGTTCGGCCGGCCGGATCGGGGAGAGCCGATCGGTTGCCGGGTTGAAGACCGGGGTCCAGAGGGGCGCCCGACTTATTGCGCGAGGCTTGGATTCTTCGCGTCCTGCGGCGCCAGCAAGCGCGTCACGCATGATTTGAGCGAATCTCGCCAGTGCGGCAGCGTAACGCCGAAGGTCGCGGCGAGTTTGGAACCGTCCAACCGGGAATTCGCCGGCCGGCGGGCGGCCGTCGGATAGTCCGCCGTTGCGATCGGCTTGACCGAAACCGGCCCGCGCCCGTGCGCGACGGCCTCGGCGAAGATCGCCTCGGCGAATTCCGCCCACGTCGCCTCGCCGCGCCCGGTCAGATTGAACACGCCGCGAAGCGCCGGCGACG
>Ga0181522_10001332_pt1 | contig 15202 bp, 13 predicted proteins | sample PEATcosm2014_Bin_27_FD_121103 | JGI IMG/M metagenome (GOLD analysis project Ga0181522, IMG submission 121103) | Peatland microbial communities from MTU Mesocosm Facility, Houghton, MI, USA - PEATcosm2014_Bin05_10_metaG | ecosystem: Environmental > Terrestrial > Soil > Wetlands > Peat | place... | reverse complement strand
GCGTGCTGCCCGCTAGCGCGTCGTAGGTTTCGAAACTCGTCAACATATGCAGCGTGTCGATTGCAATCGGCTCCTGCACCGGCGTGAACATGCGATAGACCCTTCCGTAGCGCTCGAGGATCGCGCGCAGGCCGCTGCGCCGGCGCTCATTGCGTTCGAGCAAACCTTTACCGATTTCGGCATCGATTGCCCCCAGAGCGTGCAAGCGCCGAATCACTGCGCGGTCAGAGCTCCAAAACCCGGCAAACACACGAATGAATTCGTGCAGTGTCTGTAGTGGATCACTTCCACGCCGAAATACTTCGGCCAGTTTCTGCATCGATCCGCGTTGGGCAATGAAGTTGTACAACGCCTCCAGCAATCCCGCTCTCGATTCGAACTGATGGTAGACGGTCAGCCGCGTAACACCTGCCGCTCGGGCGACAGCTTCCATAGTGAATTCCGAGAAAGTCTTCCCCAATAACAATTTCCGCGCGGCCATCAATATCCGCGTGCGCGTGCGGTCGGCCGCAAGTTGACGCTGCCGCATCTGGTAGGGACGGGGGCTCAAATCTCGCGCTCTCCGGCTTCAAGATTTAACTATACATACTGTATACTTAAATTAATTTTGGTGGCGGGAGTTTCACGATGTCAGTATCAAGATCTGCAACTCGCCTCGTTTGGATCGCCGTGTGTTTGCTGGTAGTAATTGGAGTCGCTGCAGTCACGCGCCGCACCATCGTTCTGTTCTTTCCCGGGAGCCTCGGCAGCGGTTCCTCCTCCCCGGCGGCGTTGGACACGGGATTCACACGGAACACAATTCTGACGCTGATCCACATTCTGCCGGGAGCGTTGTTTCTCGTGCTGGCGGCGTTCCAGTTCGCGCCCGGCATCCGCAGAAAGCATCTGCAGTTTCACCGCTGGTCGGGGCGAGTTCTTGTGGTCACGGGGCTTATCGTCGGCGTCTCCGCTCTGGTGATGAGTTACAGAATGAATATCGGTGGGCCAAATGAGACCGCAGCGACCACGCTATTCGGAATCGTCTTCCTGATTTGCCTGATCAAGGCCTATGTGTACATACGGCGAAAGGAAGTGGCACGGCACCGCGAGTGGATGATTCGAGCCTATGCCGTTGGATTGGGTGTGGCGACTACGCGTCCGATTGTCGGCATGTTCTTTGCCTTTCGCCGACTCACGCCACACGAGTTCTTCGGGATCGCGTTCTGGCTGGGATTTACGATCACTCTTCTTGCAGCAGAGGCGTGGATCGACTACACGCGATACCACGGCTCGGAGCGAATGAGGAATGCGGAAGCACCTGACTCCAGCCACACCTTTGCCGCGTGAGAGGCACTGGCAAGTCTATCCAAGGTAGCGTAGAAACCTGCCCGGTTGACTGTCGAATCCCGGGAACACCCCGGCAAGATCCTTGTTCCCCATGTGGCGCACGACCGCCTCGCCGATGACTTGCCGGAAGTCGGTGGTGAGAGCAAGATCACGGCCTTCGTAGAGTTGCGATTGATCGAGGCCCGGCCAGTGTCCGTAGACTTTTCCGCCCTTCACCGGACCGCCGAGCACGAACATGACGTTGGCGTGTCCGTGATCGGTGCCGCGATTTCCGTTCTCGTGCGCGGTGCGGCCGAACTCCGACATCGTTACGACGACCGTGTCTTCGCCAAGATCGCCAAGATCGGTCCAGAAGGCAGCAAGCGATTGCGAGAAATCGCCGAGCACATTGGCGAGTTGGCCTTCGGTCGATCCCTCGTTGACGTGATGATCCCATCCTCCGATATCGGCGAAGGCTACCTGGACGCCGAGGTTGGCTTTGATCAGTTGCGCCAATTGGCGCAGGCTGTCGCCGAAGCGCCCCTTGGGATAATTCGCGCCAACCGACGGCGTGTATTTGCCAGGATCAGCCGCTTTGAGCATCTTTACCGCATCGAAAGTTTCTTCGCCCGTGCCGTGCAACACGCTGTCGGACGAGTGATCGTACATAGCCTCGAAAGCAGTCGCTGCGGGCGAAGGCTTCGGACTTCTGCCTCCGACCGAGAAATCGTTGATGTTATTCATCGCGACGGCTGGTTCGGCGCCGCTCAGAATGCGCGGCAGCGATGGACCCAGCGCGATGGCTCGAAATGGAGAGTTCTGCTGCGTCGGCGGCAGATGATGAAGCGATCGGTTGAGCCATCCATCTTCGGTGATCTTCACGCCGGGTGTGCCAGTTTCCATAAAATCCTGCGCGTCGAAGTGCGAGCGCGTGGAATCGGGTGACCCGGCAGCGTGCACAATGGCCAAGTGGCGCTGCTGCCAGAGCGGCTGAAACGACGCGAGAGAGGGATGCAATCCGAAGAATCCATCGAGATCGATCACGGACTTCCGAGGAATGTTAATGCTGGGCCGCATCGCGTAATACTGCGGCTCGGCGTGAGGCACAACGATATTCAATCCATCGGCGGCGCCACGCTGGAAAATCACGACAAGCCGCTTGGTGCGGCCTCCGTTCTCAGTCGCGCCAAACGCAGCCCGGGTAAGAAAGCTCGGCACAGCAACGGTCCCGACGACGGCAAGCGCGCTGTTGCGAAGAAAAATGCGGCGTGTGATGGACATGTGCACCCCAGTTCTCAGTTCTCGGTTCTCAAGTGTCAGTGCCCAGTTAGCTGAGATGACCGACAGCCGACGGCTATCTCCGCTGAAACTCCGGCGACCCCAGCAGCAAGCCGGCGATCATGTTGGCGTCGGGCGGCTTCTGTTGCGGAACCTTGTTGCCCTGCCCCGGCGCGCCGTTCTTTGGCGGCGAGGATACCTGAGCGACGATTGAATCATGCGTCTGCTTCGAGACGTCAGCCGCAAGCATTGTCGCCTCCATTGCGGAAAGAGTCGCATTCGCGTCCGGAGGAGGTGGAGGCGTTCCTTCTAACTGCAGCGCATCGACTTTCACGCCGCGCACTTTGCCAGCGGTTAGAGCCAATGCAAAGTTCATGCGGTTGAGCAGCGCCGACGAACTCACCCAAGTGTCGGCCTTCATCGAATATCCCGTCGGCGGCTGCGCTCCGTAGAGCGGCATGCCCATATTGTTCAATTGACGCGCAAGAGGCATTGCATCTTGCACATCGGCTCCAGTCGCGCGTACGGCTGAAGCGACGAACTCGAGAGGAGTCTTCACCTTTGCGCGATACGAAGCGTCCTCCCAAAATTCAGGCGAGTGAAATAGCGTCTCGAGGACTTCGCGGATATCGCCCTTTTTCTTTTCGAACGTCTTCGCCATGCGATCGACCAGCGCGGGCGGCGGATCGTCCGACACAAAGCGCTCCGCCAGTTTCAACGAAATGAAATGCGCGGTCTGCGGACTGGTCGCCAGCAGGTGCAGCACTTCTTTGCCTTCGTCTTCGCCCTTGGGCTTGATCCGATGTCCCAGAACAAACTTCGGACCCGGCTCGTGCATGCGTGGCTCGTAGCGGAATCCCAGGCCTTCGAACGGCTTCTCGATGGTCCATCCGGTAAAGACTTTGGCGACCTCAGTGACATCGCGCTGCGAGTATCCACCATTCACGCTGAGTGTGTGCAGTTCCAGCAATTCGCGTCCGTAATTTTCATTCAGGCCGGCATTTTGCTTGCGCCGCTGATTCGGATTCGGCGGGAAACGGCGCGGGCGTCCGTACGGGCCATATCCCATGGGCCTCGCGGGGATACCTTGCGCCTGCATCGAGTTCGGTCCCACGCTCAACCAGTTATCGAGATAAAAGAGCATCGCCGGACTTTTCGCGGTCGCAACCAGCAGGTCTTCGAATTTTCCCAGCGCGTGCGGGCGGATCGTCTGCTGCTCGTAGTTGGTAAGCAGCAGGCGCTCGGGGCCTTTGCCGACGAAAACGTTAAAGTGATTGAACCAGAAGTCGGTCATCACTTCCTCGAGCTGGCGATCGCTGTAGATCGCGCGAATCAGCTTGGCTTGTGCCAGTTCTGCGGCCACAACTGCTTGCGGATTGTTCATGGCCAGCAGAGTTTCCCTCTGCTTTGGATTCATCTCGGCCAGAAACTCCTGGCCCTTGCCGCCGCGCAACGTGTCGGCGAAAGCGATCTGTTCCTCCGGCTTCATCGCCAATACTTTTTTGTAGCGCTCATCGGGAGACAGATCGACGAGCGACTGGACTTTCAAGTCGGCGTACAGACGATCTTCGCGGGCACGAGCTTCCGCTTCTTCTTCCGGAGTTGGCTTCGCTTTTGTCGGAGGAGCCATCGCCATATCGTTCGCCGATCCGGAGGTATCGCTGGTGGAACCGCCATTCATCGAATTCATGGAATTGTCGGAGACCGGAGCAGCATCAGGACTGGCCGCCGCAGCGGCGGCTAGTTCTTCGGCGGTTTTCGCGCCTTCCGCAGCTCCCGGCTCAGCGGGTGTTGCAGCGGGCGAAGCCGAGGCGAGAGTGGCCTCTTTCTGTTTCAGCTGTTTCTCGTCTTGCTTTTCTTGCAGCCGAGCCATTTGCACTTGATAGATGGCGCGCCGCGCCGGGTCGGAAGGCAGCGGCTTTTTGCCATCCATGACTTGCTTCACCATCTGGTTGTCAGGAAATTCTTCGACGATTTCTTTCGCGCTCATGTGCAGCGTGCGCAGAGGTGCGAGGCGCGAATCCATGGCATCGTCCTGAATTTTGTCGGGATGTAATTGCAGATCAATCCAGCGGTCGACGCCCATGGCCATCACTTGTTGCACATCGCCGGGTCGTGGACCAAACGCGAGACGATTGAGTGCATGCACGGCGCGCTTCTGCTCGTTCGCGCCAGTATCGGCTGGAGGGTCTTTCTTTTTCGCGAGCAATTGCGGAACTGAGCAAGCAAGGCCCAGACAAAGCAAACCGGCCGCCAGCTGGGCAAATTTGGATCTCATGGAGACTCCCGGATGGAAAGGCTCTCCTGATTATGAACCCTTAGGGCCGAAAAAGTTGCTATTTGCCGTGGTTCCGGGGACCCCGGAAGTGGTTGTGCCAATGGGAGTTGCACGGAGCCTGAAATCGGCCTTCGGGATTATGTGAGATAGGTTTTCCCTCGGGACACTCTATGCTGCAAAGTGGCGGCGAGATGATCGATATCCGTGGCGGCGATATTCACTGACATCGTGTCGAGCAACGGAGTCCGGCTGCTCCCGACAGCGTCGCGACGCACTTGAATCAGCAACGCCTGCACGACATTGGGATCAAACTTATCGGGAGCCATGCGAACCAAATCGCTGAGGGCGCTGCCCACGGAAAGTGGCGCTCGGTACGGACGCGCGCTGGTCATCGCGTCGAACGAATCGGCAAGGCCGACTATGCGCACCGACATCGGAACATCTTCCTGCAAGAGATGGTCAGGATATCCAGAACCGTCGCTGCGCTCGTGATGCCAGCGGACTGCCTCAGGAATCTTCGGCCATGGAAATTGCACGGTGCTGACAATCTGGTGGCCGACCGTCGTATGGTCGGCCATCTCGCGGAATTCCTCGGGATCGAGCGCTCCTGGCTTCCCGAACAGGCGTCGGTCCACTGCGACTTTTCCGATGTCGTGCAGATATCCCGCACTGCGCAGGGCTGCTACTTCGCTTGGCTCCATGCCCATCGCATCGCCGATTGCAGCCGCGTACCGACCAACACGCAGCGAGTGACCGTGAATGTTCACATGCTTTACGTCAATGGCCGTGGCGAACGCTTCGAGCGCATTGTCGTAAAAGCCATGTAGCGAGGCCATCAGCCTTAGATTTTCCGAGACCCGCTGCGCGATCGTCTGCGTCAACGCGTGATTCTGAACCGCCAATGCCACATAGCTGCAGAGCAGATCGAGCGCGTCGAGTTCGCTGTCTTCGTAGAGCGAATCGCCGGGGCGACGTCCAAGACCAACTACTCCTGCGAGGCGTCCACCGGCTTTCAATGGCGCCAGGCATTTAAACAACTCCGGGGCAACGTTGCCGTTCGAACTCAAGAATATCGAATACGTCGAAGAGTTCAGAACAATCGGCCCGCGCGCCGCCGACAACGCATGCACGTGCTTGGGAAGGAGAGGAATGAAGGCAGGATCCGGCATAAGAGCGAATCCCAATGCCGTCGCGGAGGTCAGCATGGCGGGCTTGTCATTAAACAGAAAAAGCGCACCTTCGCGCGCGCCTGCCGCTTCCATAATGGCAGACAGCATCAGGCGTGAAGTTTCCGAGAACTCGCGCTCGGCCGTCAGCGCAGGCCCGAGCTCGGAAAGCGCCTCGACTGTGTGCAACAGCCGCCGTAAATTGTTTGTCTGAATCGCCACTTACGAAGTGGGAGCCAGATCGCAGAGCAGAATGAGCGTACCATGCGGGAAATGCTCAGAGCTATGCCCGTTGTTGGTTAGTTAGATGCGGTAGTAACGAGGATGAAACGATGGTGACAGTGCTGATTCCGGGTCACATTGAAAGAAGTTCTTTCACTTCTTACCAGTCGCTTCAGAAATGTTCGCATAACTCGGCAAAGCCTCCCACGATCAGGAGTTTTTGCGACGCCGGCGCGGGATTTAGTTCTTCATGTTCCAGAATCCAAGTATCGCCGTGAGGGACAAAGACGGCATGCAAACCGGCGGCCATTGCTGGATTGATGTCGGACTTGGGACTATTGCCGACCATCCAGGTGCAGCCGCGATCGCAATCGTATTTGTGCACCATCTCCGAATAGGTGGATACGCTCTTCTCCGCGACGATTTCGGTCGCGGCAAAATACTTCCTGATGTCCGATCGCTCGATCTTCCCGCTCTGCTCAGCGATTGCACCCTTCGTTAACAGAATCAGACGATGACGCTGAGTGAGGTACTGCAATGTCTCTGGGACTTCGGGCAGGAACTCAATGGCGTGATTCTCGATGCTATGGGCAAAGCTCATCACCTGCGCATGCAGCTCTGGAGTGATAGGCCTTGGGCTCAAACGCTCGAACGTTGCCACCAGAGCATGGGCGAAGCTGTGCAGGCCGTATCCGTGGGTGACGATGCATTCGCGCTCGACATCGTTCAGCACTCCACGAACCTGTTCCGCCGAGAATTCGTGGTGATTCAGGAAAGGGATAAAGCGCGCAATGGAGCGCTCGAAATAGATATTGTTCTCCCAAAGCGTGTCGTCGGCGTCAATGAGGAGGGTTTGGGGAGACAAGCTTCTAGCTCCTGGCTGCTAGCGGATTCAAATTGGAATGTGTGCATTACTCGAAACGGGCAATGAAAACACACAAATGGATGCTCTGAAGCGAAACGTCTTGGCTAGAAGCTAGCAGCTAGAAGCTGCTCTTACACCCAATCCACTTTCGCTTCCGGACCGATGATCCCTGCCTTGTGTCCCATATCTAGCAGGCGGTGCACCGCTTCGCGGCCGTCCGCGCCGTAGTCGAGCGTGCGCTCGTTGACGTACATCCCGACGAACTTATCGGCGGACGCCGTATCCAGATCGCGGGCGAACTGCATGGCATAGGCAAGAGCTTCTTCTCGATGATCAAGGCCGTACTGGATGCTCTCTCGCAGGGCCGCAGTAACCGTCGACATGAGAGGCATCCCTAGCTCTCGGCGGATCGCATTGCCTCCGAGCGGCAGTGGCAGGCCCGTCACCTTCTGCCACCACTTTCCCAGATCGACAATGCGGTGCAATCCCGACTTGTCGTAAGTCAATTGGCCTTCGTGAATGATGAGTCCGGCTTCATACTTCCCTTCCAGAACCTGAGGAATGATCTGATCAAATGGAACCACTTCGGTCTCGATGCCCGGAGCAAACAAGTTCAAGGCGAGATACGCGGTCGTCAAAGTTCCAGGGACCGCGATTTTTTTCGTCTTGATTTCACTGGCCGTGAACGGGCGCGGCGACACCACCATGGGGCCGTAGCCCTCGCCAACACTGCCTCCACACGCCATCAACGCGTACTTATCTTGCACGTACGGATAGGCATGAAACGAGATCGCCGTCACGTCATAGACGCCTTCGCGTGCCTTCTGGTTCAACGTTTCGATGTCGCAGAGGGTATGGGAGAAACGCAATCCCGGGGTGCGAACCTTATGCGTCGCGAGCCCGTAGAACATGAACGCGTCGTCGGAGTCGGGACTGTGTGCGACCTTAATTTCACGAAGATCGCCAGACACCGCGGCGGATGGCGCTTTGTTTGTTTCGGATACTACCGTCATCGGAAGACTCCAGGAAATTTACTTTCTAATTTGCGTCGCGACGCCAGCGAGTTGCTATCGCCGCTGCGAACATGACCTTAATCACTTCGGCAGCGATGAACCAATACAGCCCGAAATAAGCCGCCTTGGCCAGCGAATGCGTGAAGAAGTAAAGCCAAGTCAGTCCTCCGGCGAACAAGAGGATTTCGGCCGCCACGCCGGCGACAGCGGCGCGCGCGAACGTTTTGGCTCCACGATCGAAAATGTAACCCGCCAGAAACGCAACAAATGGATAGGCAATCAAGAATCCACCAGTAGGGCCAAACAACTGGGCAATCCCGCCCAGTCCCGTGGGACTAAAAACCGGAATACCGACCGCGCCCTCGGCCAGATAAAGTGCCAGCGCGGCGAAACCGCGGCGGCTGCCAAGCAACAATCCAACCAGCAGGACGCCAAGGTTCTGCACCGTGAGAGGAACCGGAGTGAGCGGCAGCAGGGGAATCGTGATGCGGGCGCACAGTGCGACAAACAAGCTCCCCCCTATAACCAGCGCTACCTGCTTCGAGGCTTCCAGCATCCGCTCTTGCGGAGTGGCCAAGGTTTGAACTGCCAGTTTTGCCATGGAGAAGTCTCCCAATCCCATGAATTTAGCGGTCGATCTGATCCGCCCGCCGCTCGCCTTCCACGCCGCCAACGATTCCGTCGTGCGAGGCATGCGCTTTCTGCAGATTTCGCCGCAGGTGCATATAGAGGGCGAGCACCACGCACACTACGACCAGCGTGCTCACGCCCAAGATCAGAAACCACCAGATCATTCGCACAGCCGATTAGGATAACAGAACGGGGATGGAGGCCGTGCTGTCCGGTTGGCGCAATTGCAACGGGCAGCAGCAGATTCCTCCCTTCGGTCGGAATGACAAAGCGCTTTGGATTTCGCGCAAGAGACTACGATTTGGCTTTCTGCTCGAGAGCTCTCTGGCGCATCATCTCGACGCGCTTGATCATGAACTCAAGCCGATCGCGCCCCCATTTTGTACGCGTCACAGCTTTTTCTATATCTTTCCAGGCGTTCGGGTCGTTGAGCTTCTCGCGTAATTCCTTGATATAGGGATGGACCTTCGAGTAGATCAGAAACATCTCACCGCTGAAGCCGGGAGCCAGGAACAGGTCTTCGTTGAGCGCGCCGTGATTAACGAAAGACGCTACCATGCCCCAATACCCCCCGACCTGGCGCAGCCAGTTATTTTGCTGCGTGTTCATGGCCCAGGCCACTTTCAGGAAATCGTCGGCATTTTGCGGAAAAAACTCACCAGCCCACCAATGGCGAGCCTTGCGCATTTCGGGTTCGCGGCGAAGATCATAGAGTTGCGCTATCAGTTGGGCATCAGCGATTGTTGGTTTCTTGGGCATAACTTTCCTCAAGGACTCTTGTTGGGGTTCGGCACCGGAAAGCTTAAACGATGCGGCTGCGGAGTGGGAGTCAAATATCCCCAGAATAATGAATCGGGGAATTTTCGGGAGTCTTCTCCACGAACGCGGCTGCGCTGATGACGCAGCGAACAGAGTAGAGACGTAGCCATCTACGTCTCTACCTGAGATTAGGCGCCCGGTGACGCCGACGCGCTCGAGGCCGCAGGTTCGGCGGGCGGAGGAGCAGCCCGCTCGTAATCGCATTCCTTGTTCGGGCAAGCGATCACCGGACCAGCTTTCAAGTTCTTTTCCACGAGATACTCGCTGCCGCAGCTCGGACACTTCTCCGGAATTGGCTTGTGCGCCGAAGTGAATTTACACTTCGGATAATTTCCGCAACCGTAGAACGTGTTGCCCTTGCGCGCGCGCTTCTCGACCAAGTCTCCATCTTTGCACTCTGGGCACTTCACGCCAATGTAGTTCTGCTTGACGTACTTGCACTCGGGATATCCGCTGCAAGTCGTAAACTCGCCATAACGCCCGTGACGGATCATCATATTGCGCCCGCATTTCGGGCACAGCTCGTCGAGGGGAATGTCTGGAACCTTCTTGCCCTGATCCAGGCGCCGAGTCGTCTTGCAATCGGGATATCCCGTGCAAGCCATGAACTGGCCGAAGCGACCGCGCTTCAGCACCATGACCCGGCCACAGTTCTCGCAATATTCTTCTTGCGTCGTTCCCTGCACATCCGCAGAATCGAGATCCGGCAAGTTGATCGGATTTTCTTTGGTGAATGTGCAGGTGTTTTCGTCTTCTTTATCGTAGGTGCTGCAGGCGTAGAAGGAACCGTGCTTGCCCCACTTGATCACCAGCGGCGCGCCACACTTTTCGCATTTTTCGTCCGTGGGCTTCTCCATCCGCTTGATGTTTTCCATGTGTTTCGCGGCATACTTCAAATCCTTCTGGAATTTCTTGTAGAACTCGGCCATGGCGTCTTGCCACTTCTCTTTGCCTTCTTCGATTTCGTCGAGTTCTTCTTCCAGACGGGCCGTGTATTGCAGATCGAAAATGTCGCGGAAGTTTTCCACCAGCAGATCGGTGACTACCAATCCGATTTCGGTGGGGACGAACTTTCCGCCGATCTTCTGAACGTACTGCCGCTCTTGGATGGTGGTCAGAATTGCCGCGTACGTCGACGGACGCCCGATGCCGCGCTCTTCCAGCTCTTTCACGAGTGATGCTTCGTTGAAGCGCGGAGGGGGTTCGGTGAAATGCTGTTCCGGCTTCAATTCCTTCAGCGTAAGCTTCTGTCCGGCTTCGAGGGCGGGAAGCTTGTGCTTCAGTTCCTCGTCTTCCTCGTCTTTGCCGTCTTTCGACTCCTCATAGACCCTCAGGAAGCCGTCGAACTTCAGCACAGACCCGGTAACGCGGAACCAGAAGACTTCACTGCCGCTCTTCGCATCGATATCAACGGTCGTTTGATCGAACACCGCGGGATTGATCTGCGACGCCACAAAGCGCTGCCAGATCAACTTGTAGACCTTGAACTCGTCTTCCTTCAAATACTGTTTGATCTGATCGGGATGCCGCATCGCCGATGTTGGGCGGATCGCTTCATGCGCTCCCTGCGAATCCTTCTTCTCTTTAAATGTGTTCGGCGACTCGGGAAGATAGGTTGGCCCGTATTCCCTGCCCACGTACTCACGCACTTCCTGAATCGCCTCAGGCGCAACCCGCGTCGAGTCGGTACGCATATAAGTAATGAGGCCGACTGACCCTTCTTCTCCGATTTCCACGCCTTCATACAGGCGCTGCGCGATCATCATGGTGCGCTTCACACTGAACCGCAGCTTGCGCGAAGAATCCTGCTGCAACTTGCTGGTGGTAAACGGAGGCGCGGCGTTTCGGCGGCGCTCTTTCTTGTCGACCGAACGAACGACCCAATCCGCCTTCTCGAGCGCGACACGAATTTTTTCGGCGTCTTCGCCGTTCGTGACTTCAATCTTCTCCTCGCCCTTGCCGAGGAATCGAGCGTCGAAGGCCGGTGGCTTGTTCGCAGCCAGATTCGCATCGATCGTCCAGTATTCTTTCTTTTCGAACGCCTTGATTTCGCGTTCGCGTTCGACGATCAGCCGCAACGCAACGGTCTGCACTCGTCCGGCGGACAGACCGCGGCGAACCTTGTCCCACAACAGGGGCGACACCTGATATCCCACGAGCCGGTCGAGGACGCGGCGGGCCTGCTGTGCATCGACCAGATTTTGATCGATCGCCCGCGGATGTTCGAATGCAGCCTGCACGGCTCGCTTGGTGATTTCGTTGAACGTCACGCGCTGGATGCGCGGAGGCGGCTCGACTTCGCCCTTCTTCAGTTTCTTGGCTTTCTTCTTCTTGCCGCCATTATCGTCAAGCTCGAACGCAAGGTGCGCGGCAATGGCTTCACCTTCGCGGTCCGGGTCAGGCGCCAGATAGATGGCGTCAGCTGACGCGGCCAGCTTCTTCAGCTTGGCGACAACCTTCTCTTTGCCAGGGATAACGATGTAGTCGGTCTCGAAGTCGTTCGAGATGTCGACACCGAGCGTGCTCTTGGGCAGATCCCGCACGTGCCCGAACGAGGCTTCGACGGTAAATCCCTTGCCCAGATATTTCTCGATCGTTTTCGCCTTGGTCGGCGACTCGACAATGACTAAACCTTTAGACAATGTGTCCTCAATTTCTGCAGAGTTCGTTTCGAAGCTAGCACGAATGTCAAGCGGCTAACAAGTTACGGCAAGAATAGTTCACAGCAGCGAGCGGCGAGCGATGAGCAAAAAAACATGTCCCAACAGCAAACAAGAATCACGGCGGCTCCTGGCGTTTGACCCCTGAATTACTCGCCGTAGAGCGTTATTTACCGCCGCTCACGGCACCTTCACCAGTTCGGAATCGCTGCATCAGAACTGTGAGCATTCTCTGTAGTTCATCTGCTTGCCGAGACAATCGCCGAAAATCCTCTTCGCCGAGAAATCGAAGGTCGCGAGCAAGAATCACGTGATACTCCCTTTCACTGGCGGATCCTCGCGCGATCTGTAGGAATCGGCACATTTCACCGTCCGATCGTCTGCCACATCCTATCGAAGCCGTGGAGCGCCTCAGCTGGCTGGTCAACCCGTAAAGCTCTTCGCGCGGAAAGCTTCGGGTCGCGCAATAAACATCCAAGGTCATCGCATGGGCTTTCTGCCATACTTTGAGTTCCTTGAAGCCCTTCATTTCGGCCTCCTCACGATTTGATTGCTCGCTGCTAACGGCTCATAGCTCGTAGCTAAAAGCTTTTTACAAAATTCTTCCCCGGCATCTGCCTAATCTTGTTCGACAGTTCCAGCTCGAACAGGGCGGCAAAGATTTCCGAAGAAGACATGTCCGCTTCTAGCTTCTCGACGATTTGGTCGATGTGCGTCGCTTCGTCAGCTTTCAGGAGGCTCAGGATTCGCTTTTCGTGAGGAGGGAGCCCTTCGTCCGGGAATAGAGATGCCGCCGAAGAGCTTTGGGATTCAGGCGGAGAGGCAGGCGTCAACGCAAGTCGTACTTCTGTCGGGAGATCCTCCCAAACGTCTTCCCACGTCGCAACCAGCTTCGCGCCCTGCTTGATGAGGGTATTCGGGCCCCATGAATTCTTGTTCGTAACATTGCCCGGCACGGCGAACACATCGCGGTTTTGCTCGAGAGCGAGCCGTGCCGTAATGCGCGTCCCGGAATATTCGGCCGCTTCGACGACCAGCACACCGAACGACATCCCACTCAGAATGCGATTTCGAATGGGAAAATTCTGTGGTGCAGCGAAGCTTCCCATCGAAAATTCGGAAACCAGCGCGCCGCCGAATGCCAGAATCTGCTCCGACAGCCGCGAGTTTTCCTTGGGATATATAACGTCGACGCCAGTCCCAAATACCGCAACGGTCTTGCCTTTCGCTGCAATCGCGCCGCGATGACTGGCCGTGTCCACACCGCGGGCCATGCCACTAATAATGACCAGCCCTTGGCCGGCCAGATCGCACGCCAGGCGCTCCGCCATCCCGGAACCGTACGGCGTCGGATGCCGCGTTCCCACCATCGCAATGCCGGGCTTCGTTAATACACCCGCCTCGCCCCTCACATAAAGGATAAGCGGCGGGTCGTAGATTTCTTTCAACCGCGATGGATACAAAGGATCGTCCATGGAGAGCACGGTGACGCCCGCATCCGCGGCCCGCGCCAGTTCTTCGCGCGCAAGTTCCGCCGACTTTCCGGTGGCAATCGATTGCGCGGAAACCGCCTGAAGGCCTGTGCTTTCCAGTTCGGTCAACGAGGCGCGGAAGACGGCCTCAGCCGATCCGAAGTGCTCGACAAGTTTGCGGGACCGGGTCGGTCCCAGGCCGGGAGTGAGAGATAGTGCCACCCACTCCAAAGCATGGGCGGCGAAGGGCACAGCGATGGCGTTGCTCAAAATGGACTCCGAGCGGACTCTAATTACCGCTGAAGAAAGGTGTCAAGGTCACATGTCACAAGTGGTTTGTTAATATTGTGGAAATAAATGAGACGGCTTCGTATTTCCGCCATTTCCTACCTGAATACTGCTCCTCTAATGTGGGACTTCGAGCACGGTCCGGCGGGCCAGCAATTCGACATCGAGTACACGTTGCCTTCCTCGTGCGCTCGAGCGCTGGCGGCGGGAACGGCTGATATTGGCATCATTCCCGCTGCGGCCTACGCGCAAACTCCGGGACTGCAGATTTTGCCCGATGTCGCCATCGCTTCGCGCCAGCCCGTGCGTTCGATTTTGCTGGTCAGCAGGCGTCCTATGGACAAAGTCCGCAGCGTAGCGCTCGATACGTCTTCCATGACGTCCGTAGCACTTACGAAAGTGATCTTCGAGAAATGGCTAGGCGGCGGACGTACTTACACTCCGATGGAGCCTGTAGTTGAGCAAATGCTCGAACATTGCGACGCTGGCCTGGTGATTGGCGATCCCGCCCTGCAAATCGATCGTGCGCGTTATTACAAACTAGACCTAGCTGAAGAATGGATTCGCCATACCGGCAAGCCGTTCGTCTTCGCCTTCTGGGCTGTACGCGGTGACGCGCTGAAAGATGCAGATCCGGCCCTCGATCTTTCTGCCATCTTCCGCCACTCTCGCGATCATGGACTCGAGCCAGCCAGTCGGAACGCAATCGCTCGAGAGTGGGCTCCAAAACTAAGTCTGAGTGAAGCCGATGTGCACGCGTATCTGACGCAGAATATTTATTACCATCTGGACGCATCCTGTATCGACGGCTTGCGTCTGTTCTATCGCTACGCTGCGGAGATCGGCGCCCTGCCGGTGGCACCTGAACTTCACTTCGCGGACGCAGTTCGCGAAACAGTCCGGTAGAATTCACGAACCTGTCATGAGCCTGTTTCAGCCCGTTCCGAATGCAGCAAATACGGCGGATTCCACGCGCCCGCTGGCCGACCGCATGCGCCCGCGAACCCTCGACGAGTACGCGGGCCAGGAGCACTTGATCGGTCCCGGTAAACCGTTGCGCGTGCAGATCGAGCGCGACGACTCCGGCTCACTCATCTTCTGGGGACCTCCCGGCACCGGCAAAACAACTCTGGCCAAGATCATCGCGAATATGACCAAGGCGGAGTTCATCGAATTCTCTGCCGTCCTGGCCGGGATCAAAGAAAT
>Ga0181522_10001331_pt1 | contig 15234 bp, 13 predicted proteins | sample PEATcosm2014_Bin_27_FD_121103 | JGI IMG/M metagenome (GOLD analysis project Ga0181522, IMG submission 121103) | Peatland microbial communities from MTU Mesocosm Facility, Houghton, MI, USA - PEATcosm2014_Bin05_10_metaG | ecosystem: Environmental > Terrestrial > Soil > Wetlands > Peat | place... | reverse complement strand
CCTGGGACGCCTTGCAGTCGGAGAAATAAATTGCTTGTGTCCTGGGGGTTGCTTTGGGATTAAAACAATCCGCCGATGAAAGAAATTGTTCCGCCAGCACCGCCGCCGCTCGTGCATAACCAGTTCGAGTCGGTGCGCGAATTGTTCAGTCAGAATGTGGTGCCGAGCTACGGCCGTTTCGAGCTCGTGTTCAGCCACGGCGCCGGCAGCTATTTGTTTGATGTGGCGGGCAAGCGCTATCTCGACTTGGGTGCGGGCATCGCCGTCTGCTGTCTCGGCCATGCGCACCCCGCCATCACCGAGGCGCTGGTCGAACAATCACGGAAACTCATCCACGTCTCGAACCTGTATTTCACCGAGCCGCAGGGCCGCCTGGCCGCCGCATTGGTCAAACGCATCGGCGCGGGGAAATGCTTTTTCGCCAACAGCGGGGCGGAGGCCAACGAAGGCTTGTTCAAGCTGGCGCGGAAATTCGGACACGACGAGGGCCGGTTCGAAATTCTGACGGCGATGAATTCCTTTCACGGGCGCACGCTGGCCGGCATCGCCGCGACCGGGCAGGACAAGGTCAAAAAAGGATTCGAACCGATGATGCCTGGATTCCGGCACATCGCGTTCAACGATCTGGCTGCCGCGCGCAGCGCGATTTCGCCCGCGACCGTTGCCATCATGATTGAAGGGGTGCAGGGCGAAGGCGGTGTCACGCCGGCCACGCCCGAATACCTGCTCGGCCTGCGGGCATTATGCGACGAGAAGAAGCTGTTGCTGCTGCTGGACGGCGTGCAGTGCGGCCATTACCGCACCGGCCGGTTCCAAAGTTTTCAGCGGATTTTGGAAAACATTCCCGGCGGTGAAAAATTCCTGCCCGACGGGCTTTCCATGGCCAAGTCCCTGGGCGGCGGCTTTCCCATCGGCGCATTCTGGGTGCGGGCGCCGTATGCGGATCTGCTCGGGCCGGGCACCCACGCCTCGACGTTTGGCGGCACCCCGCTCGCCTGTGCCGTGGCGCTGAAGGTGCTCGAAGTCATCGAATTGGAGCGGCTGGACGAGCATGCCCGGAAACTCGGCGAATCGCTCAAAATGGAACTGGAACGGCTGGCGGCCGCTTATCCGCACGTGGTCAAACGGGCGCGCGGCCTGGGGTTCATGCTCGGCCTGGAACTGGCGGAAAAAATCCCCGCGCTGGCCGGAAGTGACAAGTCCGCGGCGGTGCAACTGGTGAACCGTCTGCATCAGGCCGGCGTCATCACGATCCCGGCCGGCACACAGATCGTGCGCCTGCTGCCGCCGCTGAATCTCAAACCGCAGGAAGCCGGGGAAGGCATCAGTAAAATCGAGGAAGTCATCAAGTCGCTTGCGTGATTCGTTGGCATGACCGGCGCCGCACTCAAACATCTGGCTGCGAACGATCCCGTGATGCGGCGGCTCATCCGTAAGTTCGGTTCGTGCGGGCTGGCGCCGGAGACCCGGCGGTCACCGTTCCAGTCGCTCGTGCTGGCCGTCGCGCACCAGCAACTCAACAGCCGGGCGGCGGGCAGTATTCTGTCCCGTTTTAAAAAACTGTTCCCGGGGCGCCGATTTCCGCGGCCCGGGGATCTGGCGTCGGTGACGGACGCCCAATTGCGCGCCTGCGGATTTTCCTTCGCCAAAATCGCCTCGATCCGCGACATCGCGGCCAAAACCCTGGCCGGCGTGGTGCCGGCGTCGCGGCACATCGTGAAGTTGTCCGACGATGAGGTGGTTGCACGACTCACGGAGGTCCGCGGAGTGGGCCGCTGGACGGTGGAGATGCTGCTGATTTTTCAGCTGGGCCGCCCGGATGTGTTGCCGGCGGATGATTTTGGGGTGCGCAGCGGTTTTCGACACGCCTACCGAAAGCGCGGGATGCCGAAGCCGAAGGCACTCCTCGCGTTCGGCGAACGCTGGCGCCCGCATCGCACCACGGCGGCCTGGTATCTCTGGCGGGCGGCGGATGGGGCGCGTAAAAAGAAGTGACGTCCAGCCCAACTTGGGTTAATTAGTTTTCTTTGGGCAAACTCCCAAAAACCTGAACGATGAAACATTTGTTGTCATTGGAAAAATTGCCGCGAGCGGATTTTGAAAAGATTCTGCGCGACGCGGTCGCGTTCAAACGAGAGCGCGGCCATCACAAGAAACAGCCGCTGGCCGGCCGGACCTGGGTGTTGATCTTTTCCAAATCGTCCACGCGCACGCGGGTTTCGTTCGAAGTCGGCATCCGGGAGCTCGGCGGACAGGCGCTGTTTCTCAATCCCAACGACATCCAGCTGGGCCGGGGCGAACCGATCAAGGACACCGCCCGAGTGCTGGGCCGCATGATTCACGGGGCGGTCATCCGGACGTTTGCGCAAAGCGACGTAGAGGAGTTCGCCGGCTTTTCCGGCGTCCCGACCATCAACGCGCTGACGGACGAGGAACATCCCTGCCAGATCCTCACGGACATATTCACATTCCAGGAAAAGCGCGGGCCGATCGGGGGCAAGGTGGTCACGTTCATTGGCGACGGCGCGTGTAACGTGGCGAACTCCTGGATTTTTGCCGCAGCGAAACTTGGATTTGAACTGCGCATTGCCGCGCCCAAAAAATTCCAGCCCGCGGTCGGATTGATCAAGCGGGCAGGTGGAAAGGTGAATTGCACCGAGGATTTGGCAGCGGCCGCCAAGGGCGCGGACCTGCTTTACACCGACGTTTGGGTTTCGATGGGCAAGGAGGCCGAGTCCCAGGAACGCGCCAAAATCCTGGCGGGATATCAAATCAATCAAAAGCTGGTGAAGCTGGCCAGACCGGATGCGCTGGTGATGCATTGTCTGCCGGCGTATCGGGGCAAGGAAATCGACGAGGCCACGTTCGAGGCGAACGCCGGCACGATTTTCACGCAGGCGGAAAACCGGTTGCACGTGCAGAAGGCGGTGTTAAACTGGGCGGCTTCCTGATTTTGTGCCGCGTTTGTGAAAACGTGGAAATGCTGGCCGCGCTTTCACAAGCGCAGCTACAAGGCGAACTGCCGCAGGTATTTCACCGCGACCTTCAAATCCTTGGGCCAGGGTGCGTTGATGGTCACCGTGGCGCCGGTGACCGGATGGGCAAAGCTCAGTTCTTCGGCGTGCAGCGCGGCGCGCGCCAGCAGCGGGCGTTCTTCATGTCCGGGTTTGAGCCGGTAATTTGGTTTGAGGCGCGAAAGCCAGAGTGGTTTGCCGCCGTAAAGATTGTCGCCCACGAGAGGCAGGCCGACATGGCGCAAGTGGACGTGAATCTGGTGGATGCGGCTGGTGAGCAGGCGGCACTTCAACAGCGTGTAACTGTGACGCGGGAAGGTCTCCAGCACTTCAAATTGAGTCGTCGATTTCTTGCCCGTTCTCGAATCCACGCGCATCAGGCCGGGGTTGAGCGGATGCGGCGCGAGTTTGGCGTCCACGGCAAACTGGGCTTCCGGCCGGCTGCCGCTGACGAGGGCGACATAGGTTCGCGCCGGTTTTTCCGAGCCAAAAAGATTGGCCAGTGCGATGAGCGCGGGTTTGTTCCTGGCAAACAGGAGCACGCCGCTGGTCTCGAAGTCGAGGCGGTGCGCGTTCATCAAGTAATCCAGCCCGCGCTCGCGCGCCCAGGCTTTGCCGCCGGCGATGGCGGCGTGGAGCAGTTGCATCAAATTCGGCCGCTCCGGATCCTGGCGGTCGGGCGAGGTCAAAAGCCCGGCGGGTTTGTCGAGGGCGAGCAGGTGCTCGTCTTCAAGGAGAACCGGGATTTCCCAAAACTCGCGGGTGTCGGGCGAGGAGAGTTTGATGGTCGCGCTCACTTTTTCCTTCGCCGCATTTTGCCCGGGATCGGGATCCGAGCCAGGCCCGGGGCCAATCCGGATTCAGTTCACTTCGCCGGGGCTGAATTGCTGGCGGAAGAGCGGAGTGTCGCGCAATTGGCGGTTGGCTTCAAGGTTGGCCCACTGGTTGAACGTCTCGATCAGGCGATCGCGGCGGAAGGCGGCGAGGTATTGCGGCAGCTCGGAATTCATTTTTGCCTGGTCCACGGGCAGGCGCGACTGGACATAAAGGATGAAGCCGCCGGCATTGTTGGTTTCAAATCCGCTCGTTTTGCCCACCGGCGTGGTGAACGCAGCGTTCTTGAGCTGGTTCAACAATTCAGCCGAGTCGCCCAGCTCCGGCAATTCCTGGGTGCTCAACGAAAACGCCGGCAACACCTGCGGCTGCAGGCCGGCGCTCACACACTGGCTTGCAAACCCGCGGTCGGCCGGCAGGCCGGCCAAGGTGTGGGCAAACTCGGTCCCGGTGTGCCAGGCCAGAGCCGTCGCGGCGCGCAATTGATAGTCCCGGGTGACCCGGCTGCGGATCTGGTCCAGCGGCGGGATTTCGCTGGGCAGTTTTCCGGCAAAGGCGAGGATATAAACCGCGTCCGGTCCGACCACCGGCCCGGCGAAAGGTTCGTCCGGCGTCAGGCCAAACACGTCCTTGATAAAGCCCGGCGGGGCGGTGAATTCTTCCGGTCCGAAGGTGGCCGCGAAGGGCGCGGTGACCCGGACGGCCAGCCCTTTTTGTTTGGCGACGGCGGCGAGGTTTTCGGGGCGCACCGGCTCCTGGTTGAAGACGGCGCTGGCGAATTCATTGGCCTGTTGGCGCGCGTCAACCAACGCCCGCTGGCGGATCATGGCGGTGCGGATCTCGGCTTTGGCTTCAGCCGGGGTTTTCGCATCCGGGAAGGCGCTCGCGCCGTACTGCAGGTAAACAGCGTCGATCTGCGCACTGAAATTGGTCCGGGACAATGTGGCTTCCGCGCCGGCCAGAAAATTTGAAACGTCAAACGCGACATAGCTGACCTGCACGCGATCGGGCAACCGGTATTCCGCGAGGTAATTCGTATAGAATTGCGCGACGGCGTCGGCGGGAGCGGCGACGGATGACAGATAATTCGAGGGGGAAAAGAAAACAATCTGGGCGGAGACCTCCTGATGATCACGCTGGTAGGCGGCGGCGGCTTCCTGGGGGGTGACGAATTCCCCGGCCTGGCCGATGGCCTGCTGCAATTGTTCCAGGACCAGGGATTGCCGGACATAGTTTTGAAAATCCTGGGCGGTCATGCCCCTCGGTTGCAAAACTTGTTTGACGAGTTCATCCAGCGGCACGGCTTGGTGGTTGCGGCCGAGCGAGCTGAGGATGCCATTGGCTGCGGTCACCACTGCATCTTCACCGGCATGAATGCCGAGGTCGTTCGCTTTTTGGAAGATCATCAGGCGCGTGTACACTTCCCGTGCCAGCACGGCATCGGTGAAATTCGGATTCTTATCGGGCCATTGGCCGTTGGAATGAAACCAATAGGAAAGCATAAATCCGGTTTGCGCATTCCGAAATGCCTCCGCCGTGATTTTTTTGCCGTAAATCGTCCCGTAATTGTCGCCGGAAGCCGTCCGGCCGCCGCCGGCCCCGCGGTTGGGACCCGAGCCCATGAAAAAGACAAAGGTGACGGCGGTGATGCCCATGACGACGATTAAAAGCCACCGGTGCTTGCGAAAAAATCTAAACATAACTTTGAAACAAAAAGCTTAACCGGCCCGGCCAATGGCGGTCAAACGCAAAAGCGCGGTGATTCAGCCCATTTTCAGCCAGCGGGCGGCGTCCGCCGCCGCGTAGGTGATGAGAATATCCGCGCCGGCCCGGCGCATGGCCAGCAGGCTTTCCAAGGTCGCCGCGCGTTCATCAATCCAGCCCTTCGCCGCCGCGGCCTGAATCATCGCGTGCTCGCCGCTTACCGCGTAGGCGGCGGTCGGATAGCCGAACTCCGTCTTGACCCGATAAATCAGGTCGAGATAGGCGAGCGCGGGTTTGACCATGACGATGTCGGCGCCTTCCTGGATATCCAGGGCTGCCTCCCGCAGCGCCTCGTTGGCATTGGCGGCATCCATCTGGTAGCTCCGACGGTCGCCGAACTTCGGCGCGGACTCGGCGGCTTCGCGGAACGGGCCGTAAAACGCGGAGGCAAATTTCGCCGCGTAGGACATGATGGGCGTGTCGGCGAATCCGGCACGATCCAGTTCCGTCCGGATGGCGCGGACGCGGCCATCCATCATGTCGCTGGGCGCGACCAGGTCAGCCCCCGCCTCGGCGTGGCTGGCGGCGGCACGCGCGAGCAATTTCAACGAGGGGTCGTTCAAGACTTTTCCACCCCGCACCACCCCGCAATGCCCGTGCTCCATGTATTCGCACAGGCACACATCGGTGATGACGAGCAGGGACGGCAACTCCTTTTTCAGGAGCCGCACGGATTGCTGGACGATGCCATTTTTGGCATAGGCGCCGGAGGCTTTCGTGTCCTTGTTGTCAGGAATGCCGAACAACAGGACCGCTGGAACACCGAGCGTGTGCGCGCGAATGGCTTCGCGTAACACTTCGTCGGGCGAAAGCTGGAAGACTCCGGGCATGGCGTTGATGGGACGGCGGACTTTTTTGCCGGAGCGCGCGAACAGCGGCAGCACGAGCTGGGAGACCTGCAGATGCGTTTCCGCCACGAGCCGGCGCAACGCGGGCGATTGCCGCAAACGGCGCGGTCGACAGGCGGGAAACTGGCTGATGACACTCGAGTTCATGGAGCCAGTTTAGATCAGCCGGGCGGTCTGCAAAGCGCAAAGTGCGCCTGGCAGCCGCCCGGCTTGGGATCCCCCACCCCAAATCCATCCGGCCGCGGCTAATTTTCCCCGCCTCCGCCACCCGGCGATGTGGCTTCGATATAAACCTCGCCACTTTGGTTTTGATTCAGGAAGAAACCGCCGCCGGAGTTTTGTTTTTGCAGCACGATGCCTTTGATCGAAAGCCATTTGCTGGTGGCCGGATCCTGGGCATTGCCGCTGAAGGCGCCGTTGCCGGTGTTGAACGTCAGTTGCAAGCCGTTGTTGCTCAAATTGACGACCGTGTTGTTGGCATTCAACTGGATCTGGTTGGTAAAACTTTGGGCCAGCGCGCCGTCGCTCAATGCGACATTGCCGGTCCCCAGGTTCAATATCGGATTGCCATTTGATGGCGGTGTGTAAAGCGAGCCAACGGCCTCCGTCGTCACGGTAAAGCCCATGATGAAGGCCGTCGCCGGCGGTTGCACGGGCCGTATCCAGCTCAGCAAACCATCAAGGTCGCTGCCCGGGGCGTTGCTGAATGTCAGCCAGCCCAGGATTGAGCCCCGTCCAAAGGCGTAAGCCGGGGCGTACAACGCCCACTGGCCGGACTTGGAAAGCGTGGTTGACTGTGAAACGGATGTGCCATCGGCCAGTGTTCCGGCCAGGGTCACGAGCCCGGCCCTGGTCACGGTCACGGTGCCGAATCCGTCTCCCGCCGGACTTTGGGTGGCGCCGGGAGTGCCGGGAATGAGCAGGGTGTAAGTGCCGGCCTGCGGACAGGGGTTGGTTGTCGCATTGAACACAGCACGGTTGGCCACCAATTGCGCCGTCCAGGAATTGTCGTTGGCGGTAACCGTTCCGGTGACCTGATCCGAGCCGCCGGACAAATCCAGCTGCAGCGCCAGTGTCAGTGGAGTCATGATGCCTCGGTTGACGGTAATGGTGGCGCCTCCGGTCGCATTGAACTGGCCGGTGAAGGGCCACTTGGACGAACCAATTTGCAGGGTGCCGGTAAACGTACCGGAGTCGGCAGTCAGCGTGAGCGAGATGAATCCGGAACCCAGCTGGGTCACGCCGTTGGTGTTGTAGAACAGGCCGTTGTAGGTTCCCTTCAAGGAAATGAAGGGAGAAGGAATGAAATTGGCCTGAACGCTGAGTGCGCGTTGCATGACAAAGGTCAGGGCTGGGGCGATGGAATAAATGCCACCCGTCCATTTTGAAAACACATAACCGGTGCCGGGATTGGCGGCCATGGTGTAATTTTTGCCGATCGTCAGCGCCTGCCCGTTGTAGTTGGGCGACACGGTGCCGTTGCCAACAAGTTGAACGGTCATCATCCAGATGATGGGATTGGTGACTGTCAACGTGGCCAGCTGGCTGGTGATCGAACCCGAGAGGTTGGTGATCACGACCGAGTAGCGGCCGGAATCGTTGGTCAACGCGCTGTTGATGGTGAGCAGATTGCTCTGCGTGCCAGTAAGATGGGCGCTTTCGACAAGTGCGGCGCCGTTTCTCCGCCACTGATAGCCAAAGGGAGCGGTGCCGGAAGCAACCACGGAGAGCAAAGCGTTCTGTCCTTGATAGACCCGCTGACTCACCGGCTGGGTGATGATGCCGGGCGCAATGAAGACCGTGTTGACGGTGAGCGTGGCATTGGAACTGGTGACCGTGCCCAGGCTGTTGCTGACGATGACCGAATAGGTTCCCGCATTCGTGGGCTGGGCGTTGGCGATCGTGAAGGAGGCGACGGTTGAATTGGTGAGGACGGTTGTGCCATTGAGCCAGAGATAATACAACGGTGTGGTGCCGGTGGCGACGACATTAAAGGTGGCGGTCTGGCCAAGGTTCACGAGCTGGCTGGCCGGTTGGGTGGTGATGAACGGGACGCTGGAAATGACATTGACGGTGAGCGTGGCATTGGAGCTGGTGACGGTGCCCACGCTGTTGCTGACGATCACGAAGTAGGTCCCGGCGTCGGTGGCCTGCGCGTTGGGTATGGTCAGCGTGGGATTTGGCCCGTTGGTCATGGGGGTTGCGCCATTGAACCAAAAATAAGTCAGAGGAGCCGTGCCGGTTGCGGTTACAGAGAAGGAGGCGGTTTGCCCCTGGGACACGGCCAGGCTCGCAGGCTGGGCGGTGATGCCGGGTGGTGCCATTACGGCTGGCGAAATATTCATGACCAAAGTTGCGCTGGTACTCTGGCTTGGTCCTGCGTTGGCTGAGCTTTTTGCGGTTAAGGCCACATTGTAGGTGCCGCTTACCGTTGGCGTTCCGAGCAGTTCCCAGAAGGCATTGCCGTTAGTGCCAACGAGATTAATGCCGGTGGGCAGGTTAGTGGCCGTCCAAAAATGGGCCTGATTTGGAGCGGTGATCAGGCGCATGACAAAGGGTTGTCCTTCAACGATGTTCGTCGAAAGCGGGCTGGTGACCACTGTGGATGCTCCGGAAACGGCCTGAACACCGCCCAAGGCCGCGACTGCGCCGGCGGCCCAACGAAAGACGATGGCCAGGACGTCTGCGGTGGCCTCGGCGGCCGGCAAAGCGGCCCGGGCGATGGGCATGATTTGAAGCGCCGCGGCCAGCAGCAAGGCCGGTAGCCGGAATAGTTTCGCGATTTTCTGGTTCATAAAATATTTAGTTGTTGGCTGTGTTCGAGCGATTGCCCGCCCTTGTTTCCGGCGAGCCGGGATGCAACACCACCAGCGTGGGCAATCCGATGATGCCAAATTCATCGAGTACGGGTTTCAGTGCGGGATCGTTCAGCCGCTCGGCTTCAAACTGGACGAAGACATAATCGTTGAGACGCCGGCGCACGGCATTGTCACGCAACGTGGTCAGTTCCATGGCGGTGCAGTTCTTGCACCAGCTCGCCCAGAAATCCACCAACACGGGCTTCCCGGTGTGACGCGACGTTTCGAGAGCGGTGCGGAGTTCCTTGAGGCTGTCGTTTCTGGCGGCGAGAATCATTCCGTGTTGGTCAAAGCCCGACAGGCTCAACCCCAGCCAGCCGTACCAGCCGGCGAAAACGAGGATGATAATCCCGAAACCATGTTTGACTCGCGTCATCCAGTTGCCCGGTTTGGGCAAAAACGACAATCCGGCCCCGGCAAACGGCCAGGGCAAGGCCATGCCCAGGCCGAGGACAAACGGCAGCAGCAGGCCGGAAAGATTTCCACGCTGATATTGTGTGGTGGCGAGCAGCAATACGGAGATTACCACCGGGGCCACGCAGGCACCGGCCAGCAAGGCAGAAATCAACCCCATGGTTGGGGCGGCGATGAAGGCGCTCTGGTTTTTGCCCGGGGTGCCGGTGCGCTGAAACCGCGAAAGGTCAATCACAATCCGGTCAAACATGGCCAGACTGAGCACGATGAAGACAGCCGCGATGGCGAAGTTGAACCAGGGCGAGGAATTCAAAGTGCCGAACTTCGCCCCCGTCAACACCACCACCAGGCCCAGGCTGCCATACGCCAATGCCATGCCGGCACCGTAGGCCGAGCCAAGCGCAAATCCGCGCCGCCGGTTGCCGCTTTGGGCCCCCGCACCGATGATGGCGAGGTTGATGGGAATCATGGGCAGGATGCAGGGCGTGAAATTCAGCGCCAGACCGCCGAGCAGGATGAGACCGATCGTGGTCAGGGTGCCCAGGCCGGCAAAGGCGCCCAGGGTGTTTTCGGCCGCGGGTGTGGCCCCGCTGGTTCCGTTGAGAAAATCAATTAGCCGCTGGCTGTTCAAAAATCCGGAAGCGCGTCCGATGACCTGAAAGCCGCTGAGTAAAGTGCCGTTTGTGTTGGCAGCTACATTATCGTCGGAAGTGTCTTCGACGCTCGCAATGGAGCGGTCCGGGTGGACGATCCATTCGCGGGTTTCCGGGAAGCGGCATTCTTCGTCGCTGCAACCATGGAGATTTACCGTCAGCGTCATGTCCTTGATGAAGGTGGCGGGCAACGGGCTGGTCGCCACGAAATCCTGCAGGTATATGGATTTGCTTTTGCCGCTGAACTTGTCGGTCACCGATGTGGGTACCGGCAGGGAGAAGGACACGTTTTGGCCGGCCAGTTGGAAATTCAGTTCATCAGCATAGAGGTGATGATGCTCCGGCACGCGGAACGCGATCGAAAGCGCCGTCGCGCCGGAGTTGGTTGTAATCGTCGGCGTGACGACAAACGGGCTGGCATCGTCGGTTTGTGCGTTGCTGGCGGCTGGCGAAATGACGAGCCCACAGCCGAACAGGCACGCGAGCAGCCTTGCCGGACGGAAACGAAGGGCGCTGCCGCCCACCAGAGTTAATGAATTTAGTTGCATCCGCATCCTCCTCCACCCACGCCCCCGCCGCCGGAAGCCGCTTCGCGCGAGAACCACATGTGTTCAGACATGCTGCTGCCCAGCGGGTTGCCAGCAGTCATCGTGGGATCGGCCAGGTTGCCGCGTTCCCAAGGTTGGACATTCGCGCAACCGGTCAGCAAACCGGCCGCGGCCATCAAGGCCAGCAATAACAGGTGACGGTTTTTCATGGGTCGTTTTAGTTTGGTTTACTTGAGCAGGGCTTCAATCTCCTCGGTGTATTGCTTCCGCGTTTCGTCGCCCTTGAAGCCCTTATGGAAGGCATGGATTTTACCGTCGCGGTCGAGGAGAAAGGAACTGGGCATCGTGGGAATTTTGACCTGGGACACAAGTTTGGTGCCGGCATCGCGCAAAATGACAAAGCTCGCCGGGTGGGCTTTCAGGAAATCGTCCATGTCCGCCTTGTTCTTGTCGACATTGATGGCGATGATGACCAGCCCTTTACCGGCGTATTGTTTGTACAATTCTTCCATGGCGGGAAACGATTCCTGGCAGGGATGGCACCAGGACGCGAAGAAGTCCACGAGCACCACCTTGCCGTGAGTGTCCGGCACGGTGCCTTCGAGGCCGAATTGGGTCAGGTCGGGGAAGGCATCGCCTTCCTTGAGTGGCGCGGCCATGGCGAGAAAAGCGCCGAAAAGCTGCACGGCCATGATTGTGATGAGTTTGGTTTTAGTCATGTTTTTTTTGTGGTATGAGGTGTTCATAGAATCGTGGGGTTATAAAATTGCCCTGGTCCGTCAGGATGGCGCCGGAAGCGCCGTGATAACCGTTAACCAAATGAAAGCCCTCCTGCGGGCCGAGAATGAATGCCGTGGTGGAAAGGATGCCGGCGATGGTGCAGGTGGATGACACAACGCTCACCGCCAGGCAGCCGTTGCGGACGGGATACCCGGAGCGCGGATCGATGATGTGGCCGTAACGTTGTCCCTGATGAATGAAATGACGCAGGTAGTCGCCGGAACTGGCCACCGCATGGTTGGTCACGGCGACGCTGCCCCAACAGGAGCCGGGGTTTTGGGGATTCTCGAGACCTACTTTCCAGGCCGGCCGGCCGGCCGGATGTCCCTGCACGCGAATGTCCTGGCCAAAGTCCACGAGGACGTGCTCAACGCCATATTGCGCTGCCAGCGCCGTCACCATGTCCACGGCGTATTCCTTGCCGATGCCGCCGAGGTCCAGGCACATGCCGGTTTGCGGCAAAAATATAGCACCGCGCCGCCGCTGGAGCTTCTTCCAGCCGGTCAATTCTCGTGCAGCCTGGATGGCCTCCTCGGCCGGCACCACCGGGGGATTGGCTTTCCAGTTCCAAAGGCGGATCAAAGGCAGTGCTGTCGGATCAAACGCGCCGTTGGTCAGGAAGAAAAGATCATTGCACATGTTGAACAGCCGGTCGGTTTCTTCATCCACTTCCACCCACATTTTGCCGGCTGCCTCATTGATCAAGCTGATCAGGCTGTCGTTCAGGAAACGTGAATATCTGGCCTCGAAATCCGCCACCCAGTTCAATGTTTGGTTGAGATACTCAGTGGCGGCCTGACGCGTTGGTTCCACCAGACTGACGCGGCAGCGCGTGCCCATGGCGTGGAACGTCAGGGTGGAAAGCCCCGGTTCCTCGTTCACGATGGCGGACTGGCGCACCCGCTCACGCACGGCCAGGTTGGAATTCAAAACCATATCGTCAGAGTTCCGGTAAAAACGTTGGCGGTGGGATATTGGCCGGGGTTCGTCACCCCGTCGGTGCCGTACATTTCATAACGTTTGTAGGCAACTTCAAGGGACAACCATTTTTGCACCTGAACGGTCAGGCTGAGGCCGAAGGTGTAGGAATAGAGTGCCGAGAGGCGGTAATCGGATGAATAATATTGTGGTATCGGATACACGGATGGATTGGTCGGGTCACCGGGAAATTCCGTTCCGTAAAAATTGGCGGCCGTCTGGGTGTAATACCGGAACAACGGCGAAAGAATCGCGTACTTGCCAATTTTTTGGTTCCACTGAAGGGTGGCCGTGTGGGCCACAATGCCATAACTATCGTGATAAAACCGGTAGGAGAGTTCAGCCGCGCCCTTCACCGGCTCGAAGTAATGTTGACCGGACAAAAACACCACCTGACGGAATTTGTAATCAGGCCGGTTTTCGGGGAACACGGTGGGGGGATTGGGCGGTGTGTAGGGAAAATCGAGGAACAATACACGTTTGTACGGGTCGGTCAGGTAGCCATCCGAATAACCGAGGGTGAGATTGGCGCTGACGATGGTATTCTGGTCGAGCACCTGTGAAACGCCCAGGATCCCATCGGTCGAGCCTTTGTTCCTGGGTGAGGTGATGGAGGGATCCTCGCCGGGGTTGGGCAGAACCTGGTCAAAATCGTGACTGATGCCATAGGCAAACGTTGTGTTCTTTTCGTTGAATTCGATGGCGTCATTCAGGGAAAGGCCCAGCGAACGGTAGTCATGTTCCTTGCTGTAGGAGAATTGTGGTGACAACGTGTTGTTGCCGAACTTGAAATTTCCCGTGATGGACCCGGCGTAACGATGGTCATGCATTTCCGCTGTGGGCACCGTGGTTGACCCGCCAACGGGCGGTGGTCCGGTGGGAGTGGCGCCCGAAATGGCATCGGAAATTACATTGGCGTTGAGCGAAAACCAGGACGTCACATCCGATTCGAAATACCCCCCCTGAGTGGTGACTTGGATGCGCCCATCATTTTCAGAATAATCCTCGTAGCTGTAATCGGCGCGACCTTCCCCCTTGGTCCGCTGCGGCAATGCGAAGAGCAGCAGCCAGGTGGCAAGGACAATGGATGGATATGTTACTGCGGGGGGAAGAGCTGATTTTTCCTCAGCGCACCTCGCATCGTGCAGTCGAATTAAGTGACAGCGAACAACCACCTTAATGAGACGATTACAACTTCGAATCACAGGCCGCGCCAAGCAGGCATAATGCCAACAGGTGTAACTTGTTTTGAACGTGCTGGTTGTGGAAAAGCAGGTTGTTTTGGCGGCGTCAGAAATAAACGCATCTTGTCTGATAAATAAGCAGACGTCGGCATTCTCCGGTACACAAAACCGGCCCGGGCGTAATGGATGATTGTTTGACGCCCAAAATCAGCCACCGGCGCCGTTCGTCTGCGGGGAAAATTATAAATTCATTCCATCTTTTCATTGGCCGTTGCGGTGCTACATTCCTGCTCATGCGGCGATTGTGGCAGTTTTTTTGGATGGGGGTGGTGCTGGTCATTCTTACTGGCGGCATCTGGCTGGGGTTCACGATCATGCACTGGATGAAATCCGGTTCGGGTTTGCATGAGGAAAACACCGCGACGGTCATCCAGCAGGTCCAGACGCTTTCGGATCTGGTCACCGTCAAATACGTGCTCGAAAAAGTCGTCATTCTCGAGGATGTGAAATGGTATGGCGAAAATCGCGTGCTCCTGCTCGCACACGGCATCGTCAAGGCGGGCATCGACCTCAAACGCGTCACGCCGGAGGATGTGACGATTTCCGGAAAAACAATCAGCCTGCGCCTGCCTCCGCCACAAATCACGGATGCCTATCTCGACGATCCCCGGAGCCAGGTGATTGACCACACCACCGGTTTGCTGCGCGCCTTTGACAAGGACCTCGAACAAACAGCGCGCCAAAATGCCGTGGACGACATCCGCCGCGCGGCACGGACAGACGGGATCTTGGACGAGGCAGATAAAAGGGCGCGATTGGAATTGGAATTGTTCCTGCGCCAGGCAGGTTTTGAGCAGGTCGAATTTCGTTGAGACGACACCGGCCGGCCGGCGGCCCGGATTCCTTCTCGAAGGGAACCCCAAAATTCCAGGAAGACCATTTGACAAGCACTTGCGGCTGATCCGGGATCACCAGCCATCAGGATAAGTCAAAGTGAGTCAGAAATGCTTTGATTGCTTTGGCATGCCGCCTTCACAGCGCCGATGGACGACCTTGCCGGTTGCCAACACATTTATGGCTGGCAAGTTCCTGCCAAGACATTAAGCCAATTGATTTCCGGGTTCAAAATTCCATTGGTTTGGGGGCCTTGTGGCTGAAGTTATGCTCCGTCAGGCATGAACTGCATGAAAAGGTCTATGGTCACTGGGCTGGTTGTTGCGGGGTGCCTGTTTTTATCTGTTGGCTGCTCAAGTCTGAAGCCGGCGCCTGATGAACGCGCCGCTGTTGAGCCTCACCCTTCCGCAGTCACTCCGGATACTTCTGTTTCAACTAACGGTCATCCAAGTGAGACGGTTCAGG